>Ga0173481_10000215_pt1 | contig 11316 bp, 10 predicted proteins | sample NitcycUS073202C2_FD_136667 | JGI IMG/M metagenome (GOLD analysis project Ga0173481, IMG submission 136667) | Soil microbial communities from Arlington Agricultural Research Station in Wisconsin, USA - Nitrogen cycling UWRJ-S073-202C-2 (version... ... | reverse complement strand
TTTAGTATTGGTTGCTCCATGGGACTTTCAGTCTGATAAGGCTGATATTATATGGCGATATATTGCAGCTCATGCTGAGAGATTAGAGCAGGATGGATACCTAAATGGAATTTAAATAATAATAATGACTAACAATTTGCAAGATTATCTAGATTTTCTGTATAATTTTTGTTCTGCTTGCGTAACCGTATATATTTGAACATTAAAGAAACTATGATGGTTATTTCATTAACAGATCTAAAAATAATATTCGCTGCCGATGTGTTTAACTCATTACATTGAACTCTTCGGCTATTTTCATTGAATTTTGGTTATATACATCTAGATTAATATGCTATCAATAAATTAAATAACATTAATGTAAGTAGTATCTTGCTCTGAGCAATATTGTCATTTCGTAGCTCATGGGTTTTGGTTGATCTTGTTGATGATATCGGTAAAAAAGATTTCTAACTATAAAAGTTAATATACCTGTCTTCTGTTGTTTGGCTGCTATTTGTCTTAGTAGTATCGCATAACTGCTTGTATAACAATTCTACTGCAGCTATTTCTATTAGTTCTCCCATTGAAACCTGATAGGCCAATTCCTGGACATCCAAATCTTTCTGTTTGGCTGCAAATATAGATTCTGTCATTCCATGCTTTTTTGCCCAATCGAGAAGAAGAGACATTATTCTATTTGAATGATAGTTGGTATGGATCTCTTTTGCTTCCTCGAAATCTACTTTATATATATTACTTATCTTGATATTGATTCTCTTTTCATCATCCATTGAAATACTCCTGTGCCATGTGTCTAAGGCTATTTTGCCTCTTAACTTTGAATGGTTAGGGTTGGCATGGTCACTGTTATTCGACTCTTGCATTTGTTTTTAAAATCAATATGTTTATTTACATTTTTTTCTTATTAAGTTATCTCTTTCGCGATTTGATAGTAAAGTGATTTGGTGTCAAGGAATCCGAATTTGGATTTTTACAAAAAAAGGAATAAAAAGCTCATCAACCAAAACCTAATGTGCAGTCCGCGAATAGCATAAAACGCAACGCCAAACCAAAATTTATTTTTATCACAGGGGGCGTTATGTCAGGGCTAGGCAAAGGTGTAATAACTTCTTCCACGGCTAAATTGTTGCAATTATTAGGTTTAAAGGTTTCTTGTATTAAGATTGATCCTTATGTTAACTATGACGCCGGAACAATGAATCCTATTGCACACGGCGAGGTATTTGTCACTGAGGATGGAGGCGAATGCGATATGGATATTGGGAATTATGAGCGCTTTCTAGATAATGCCATGACGAAAGATCATAATATTACTACCGGTAGGATATATTTAGACGTAATTCATTCAGAGAGAGAGGGAAAGTATCTTGGACAATGTGTTCAAATTATTCCACATATTACTGATGCTATAAAAAACCGATTAAGGAGAATCGCCCATGATGAGGCATTAGACGTTATGGTTGTAGAATGTGGTGGTACTGTAGGCGATATTGAAAGTTTACCATTCCTAGAGGCATTAAGACAAATGGAACTTGAAGATGGCCATTTTAATACACTATTTATTCATGTTACACTTGCTCCTATAGTAGATGTTGTAGGCGAACAAAAGACAAAGCCGACGCAGCATAGTGTCCAAGAGCTTCGAAGAATTGGAATTCAACCTGATATTCTAGCTGTGAGATGTAAAATGCCTCTCACCTCTGATGCCAGACACAAAATTTCTTTATTTGCAAGTTTGGAAGAAAAATGTGTCATATCGTGTCACGACGCACCATCAATTTACAAGGTTCCAGAAGTTTTAGAGAATCAGGGAATGCTTAAGGCTATTTCAGAAAATTTGTTATTGAAGAATTGCTCTGTAAAATGGGCAAATTGGAAATCAATTACAAAATCATTCTATAATCACAATGGTACAGTAAGAATTGCAGTAGTAGGAAAATATGTTACTCTTCCAGATAGTTATGTCAGTGTATATCATGCTCTTTTACATGCGAGCGCTCAAATTGGAAGAAGATTAGAAATTAAATGGATTGATTCTGAAGAATTTGAAGAGAACGGAAAAAGAGGAAGAAAAGCAGCAAATAATAATCTTGCATATCTTAGAAAATTTGATGGTATACTAGTGCCTGGTGGATTTGGGAAAAGGGGAAGTGCAGGAATAATGAACGTAGTCGATTTTACCAGAGAAGAAGATATTCCATACCTTGGAATATGTTTTGGGTTCCAATTAGCAATTAGTGCATTTGCAAGAAATGTTTGTAACCTGGAATATGCTGGTTCCACTGAAATAGACCCAACTACAAAAAATCCCGTAGTTATATTTATGCCTGAACAGAGGTCTATACAGAATATGGGTGGAACTATGCGCCTTGGTAAGCATGAAATTACAATTATTCCTAATACGAAGGCTTCAAAAATTTATGGGAAACCATATTTAATATATAGGAGACATAGACACCGATATGAATTTAATCAGAATTATCGCGAAATTGTAGAAAAACATGGTATGGTGTTATCTGGTTATTCTGATAATGGCAAGCGAATTGAAATGATAGAGATTCCAAATCGCAGGTTCTACTTTGCTGTACAGTACCATCCCGAGTTTAATAGTAGGCCCGGCAAACCCGAGCAGGCATTCGAGGCCTTTATAAAGGCAGCAGTATATTATTCTGCTTCTTCCTCTTTTAGATCCTAAGTTCATAAATCTTCTGTCGTGCATCGCGAAGAGATGTCTTCTTCTTTACATAGCCTAGATTCAGCAAATGACTAACAGAGAGCCTCACAGTCCTTTCTGGAAGCATGGTTCTGACGGAAAGGTCTTTTTGACTTAACGCACCCTCGTACTCCAGTGTTTTCAAAATTAGTTTTGCACTAGGTGGTATGCTTAATAGATCTTTAGCTAATTTTACCTTCTTTGCTATAAGCGATATGGGGGAAGAATCACCTATTAATCTGACAAGCCTAGCAGGAAATTCATGCCTATAGCATTCAAGTACTTTTTTTATTCCCGATCTACATCCACCGTCGAGTACAACTTCGCAGTGATACCTGCTCATAATATTTGCAATTTCTATATTAATATCGTTAGGAACTACGAGTGGTCTGCGAGTATTATCAAGCGAGTTCACAGATACTATGATAAATACTGGAGATTTCTGTAAGACCATCGGGCCCCCTGCAGACATGGAATACGCTGTAGACCCTATTGGAGTAGATATTATAACGCCGTCACTGTTATCATGCCATACGTCTTTACCGTTTATTCTAAGTACATGCTCCATTAATGTTGCGCTCTTGCTTGGGAATACTGCGACATCATTTAGAACAGGCTCCACCTCTTTTCCATCTACTCTAACTGCTAAACGAAATACCTCATCAACTTCATAATCATTTCTCTTCAATCTTAAAATTGAGGATTCTAAGTCTTTGACTTCTAACTGAGCCAGAAACCCGGTAGCGTCCGATTCATAAACTCCAAGAACAGGTGCAGAGTCGGTTACAACTCTATGAAAATAGTCAAGAATGCCTCTGTCTCCGCCAGCGACTACGACGAGATCGACTTCCTTTGCCAATTTATAGCCTGTATCTTTCATAAATTGTGTATTAATATTCAATAAATCGAGTGTCTTTTTCATTTGCAATAGCAACGCTCCATTCCTAGAATCTGAGCCTGACAGGGCTATTTTCATCATTATCACCTTAAAAGATTAATTATTTTAATTTAAGGGTGCAAAAATAACCTTTCATAACCAAACTTCATGATTTCTGAAAAGAAACAGTGCCATAGTAATAATATGCATTTTGCTCAATCTTTGATTTTGGAGGGATCTTGTTCAAACCTGTTAACCTTGTTTCAAGGGCTGCACGTACCGCTCCAGCTGCAAAACAGATAGCCCATAAAGGATCTCTCTCTTTTAGGTATGAACAGCAAAATGCTGCTGATAGGATATCACCTGCACCCGTATAATCTGAAGTGTCTACATCTACTTTTACCCAATAATGCGTATCATTATGCAATAAGTGGGTAAAAGTACGATCAGTAAAAATAACAAATTTTACCCCTTTAGATGATTGTAAAAATTTCATTGCTGCAAATTCCTCGAGACCTCCAGTTAATGCTGCAAGTTCTTGCTTATCTGCCTTTATTGCTGTTATGCCTGACAGATCCAATTCCACTTTATCGAGTAATGATATTGGTCCTGATGAGTATTTGATTGACCTACTGTAGCCTTGTGGATCAAGCATTACAAAATCTCCTTTTCCACCATCTTTAACTATTGCCCTAAGTACGTTAAGGGGAACCTCGTCTATCACTGGACTTACTAGCCAACAATCAGCATGTATTTTTTGAATATCTTCCTCAGTCAAAGGTAAACATTTTGAAAGCAAAAATAAATCTCGAGTATCCTTATTTAATATGATTTCGAATTTTGTTGTAGGACATTCAGTGATCTGATACTCTTTGACGGCAATACCACGATCACATAAAAAATCCACATATAGTGCACAAAAATCCTTTCCTACTTTTGTTGCGAGAATAACTTCAAACTCGAACTGTCTGGCAGTGAGACCACAGTAGCATGCAGGACCGCCAAGGCTCCTAGTGATCTTTCCTTTTATATCATATATAAAATCGATTACTATGTGCGATGCTACTGCTATTTTCATAGTGTTATGATAAATCGGTCTATTATAATATAATATTAGTTACTCGCTGACTCTTAAGGATTTTGTGTATGTTCTTGGTGATAATCGATTAATTGGAAACATCCAGCAGGGACAATATCATTTAAGAAACCAATAATATAATATAATATATTTATATAGTAGTCAATAAAAAATCAAAAAGACTATATGATTATTGGTTAATCATATCAAATATGAAATCAGAGCAATTCTCTAGAAATATTTTGGATCTTGATCCGGCAATTAGATTTGCCGGAATAGTGGAAAAATCTGGACACCTGTATGCTGGGAATAGCAGAGAAGGCGTCAAAGAACATCTTACAGGAAGAAACCCAGAACTGAGCTTGGCTCAATCTGCGTATATTGTCGACTTGAGGAAGTTTTTTGCTTCGCAATTAGGTAAATTAAGCTATGTTATTTACTATTACGATAAAGTGAAGATGGTTACTATGCCGGTCAAGGAGCATGTGCTTGTATTTTCGTCAGATCACAGTGCTAACACAGATGATCTGTTGTATAAGATCAGGCAGTATATTCAATCAGTAGAATCAGATTTATCATTATATCCTCCATCTACTATAATAAACAATGAAAAGAAAGAAGTAGTAAGAAACCTTCACTTATCTGGCATTTCTGAGGACATGATTGCTGATCAACTCGATATTGACATTAATACAGTCAAGATGATCATCCAAGAAATAAACACCTTGTAAGTATTGGGTTAAATAGTGTTAGAGTTTAACATTGTCCTCTTTTTATTATATATATTCTTAATAACCAAAGCGTAATCTTTAGATCTGTTTAAAATATACGTATGTATGTCAAGTACCCATCTTTTAGTTAAAACTGAATATATTGATAATCATATGTGTTATTCCAGACAAAAACAACCATTAAGCAATGCTTATAATAACTACTAATCAAATGATTAGAGAATGAGTGAATTACTAACCAAAAGCGGTAACCATAGAGTTAGGAAAATTAATGACTTTATATTTCAGATTGAAAAAGACGTCTCAAAGGGAATGAGAGTCCCTGTTACTATTTACGCTACGGATAATCTTATTTCAAAGATGGTTACTGATAGAACCATCGATCAGGCAGCAAATGTATCAACTCTACCCGGAGTAAGGAAACATGTTGTAGTTCTTCCAGATGGACATGAAGGTTATGGATTTCCAGTAGGTGGTGTCGCTGCACTTGATCTTGAAGAAGGTGTTATTAGTCCAGGGGGTGTAGGCTATGACATCAATTGTGGTGTAAGGTTGCTTGCAACAAGCTTAATTGAAAAAGATGTAAAACCAAAAATAAAAGATCTTGTAAATGAACTCTTTAGATCGATTCCGTCAGGACTTGGAAGTCAGGGAGCTATTAAGCTGACCAAATCAAACCTTGACGAATTACTTGTAGATGGCGTAAAATGGGCTATAGAACATGGATATGGATGGAATCAGGATGCTGAAGTCTGTGAGGAAGGCGGAAGAATGGTCGGTGCTGATCCCAAAAGTGTTTCAGACATGGCAAGGAAGCGAGGGTCACCACAATTGGGTAGCTTGGGTTCAGGCAACCATTTCCTTGAGATACAGAAAGTTAACAGGATATATGATGAGAGAGCCGCAAAAGCTATGGGCATAACTCAAGAGGGACAATTGACAGTTTTAATCCACTGTGGTTCAAGAGGACTGGGGCATCAAATATGTAGTGACTATTTACGCATTTCCGAAATTGCTTTACGGAACCAAGGTATGAAACTTGCAGACAGGGAGCTTGCGTGTGTTCCAAACAATTCACCTGAAGGTGAAGATTATCGCAAAGCAATGAATTGTGCTTTGAACTTTGCGTGGTCTAACAGGCAACTGATAACGCACTGGACAAGAAAGACATTCGAAAAAGTATTTCAAATGAGCGAACAACAATTAGATATGAACCTTGTATATGATGTCGCACATAATATTGCTAAAGTTGAACGTCATAAAGTGGAAGGCGAAGGAATGAGAAAGTTAGTCATCCATAGAAAGGGAGCTACCAGAGCATTTCCAGCAGGAATGGATGAACTTCCTAATAAATACTTTAGTATTGGCCAACCGGTAATTATACCCGGATCCATGGGAACTGCAAGCTGGATCCTTTTAGGCAATAAAAAGTCTCTTGATTTAAGTTTTGGATCGACTGCACATGGTGCAGGTAGGACAATGTCAAGGTCTGCTGCAAAAAGAAGCTACAGTGTAGAAAATGTCAGAAACAGATTAGAATCGAAAGGCATCTATATTAAGGCAATGACAAAGGATGGGGTAGTAGAGGAAACGCCTGATGCGTACAAGGATGTAGATGAAGTTGCTGACGTATCCCACTCACTTGGGATCGCGACTAAGGTAGTTAGATTAATTCCAGTCGGAGTGATAAAAGGTTAATGTCAAAAGAAGAAGAAGATCCAGATATTGCAATTATTAAAGCTCGAAAAATGAAAGTGCTGAGAGAACAAGCAGCTGAACTTGAAAAGGCGCGGATAGAAAGACAGCGACTTCAAGAATCAAAGGTACAACACAAAAGAGGTAACCGAGAAATTATATCTGACTACTTGTATGACAGAGGGGAGGAAGTCCTAAAACTTGCGGAGTCTCAATTTCCAATTCAAACAAAATCACTGGTCAGTGAAATTGTGGAATTGATTAGAATTGGCGAGATCAAGCAGAAAATATCAGGTGGAGAGTTACTAGCCTTATTTCGATCCGTTGGCATAAACGTCAGGGTTAATACAACTATTAAAATCGAAGACCATGGCAAATTAGTTTCATTCTCAGATAAATTAAAGCAAGGAAATGAAGGTGTAACGGATGGCTAGTAGCAATGGTGGTTTTGGGCACCTTTATATTGGATTTTCAAACGACCGATTTTGAATTCGATTCTAAAGTAGCGATGCAAGTACTATCTGAATGTCGGAAAATATGCCGTTTTGCTAACGACAATGATACTTTTGCCTTAGATAATCCGATCTCTAGTGCAGGATGGTCGTTTGCTAAGTTGTTTCTTTCTGGTGAATTTGTAGAAAGATTATGTGAGATTAAGGTAGATGAAATTGAGAGTTCGCGGGGAAAAAAGTTTGAGGATAAGTTTGTGTCATGGTTACAAGCAAAGTTAAAAGATAATAACTGCAAAGCTCAACTAAAAATCGCAATGGAGATGAGATGAAATTAAACATAGCATAAATGATGTCAAGATGGTTCTATATAAGTTGCTAATATAAGACCTTGAGGCACCAGTCTGCTGATTTAGAATTGAAAATACTATAAGACTGGCCTAAACTGATCTAGTTCCAAATACATTACTCCGATCATATCATCTTCTACTTATGTGAAAACGTTAACGAACAACGTTTATTTTTATATTCCGGTATTTGTAATAGATATGCCTATTCTACCAATTGATTCAGGGCGATATGGAAGCAGAGAAATAAGAGAAATATTTGAGGAAAAAAAACGACTAGACTATCAACTAGAGTTCGAGGCTGCAGTAGCAATGGCACAAGCCAAAGTTAACATTATACCCTCTGACGCTTGCGATGAAATCGTAAAAGAGACAAAATCTGGCAAGATTAGAGTTGACAGGATTAAGGAATTAGAGACAGTTAGTGATCATGATACAGCCGCATTAGTTGAGGCTTTAAGCGAACAATGTTCAGATAGAACAAAGCCATGGATCCATTACGGTCTGACAAGTAATGATGTAGTAGATACCGCTACTTCAATGCAAGTGAGGGATGCATTAAATATTATCGAGCCTAAAATTTTTAGGCTAGCAACTATTCTGGTTAACAGGGCAATAGAATTTCGAACTCAACCTGCTGTGGGAAGGACTCATGGACAACATTCAAGTATCGTATCATTCGGATTAAAATTTGCAATATGGGCGGTAGAACTCGCAAAACACATTGAGAGAATCGAAGAAGGTAAAAAACGTTTTTTGCTTTGCAAAACCCTAGGAGTTGTTGGAACTGGTTCTTCGATGGGGGAAAGAGCATTGGAGGTTCAGATGGAAGTTGCTAACTATTTGGACCTTTATGCTGTTGATGCTGCTACTCAAATTATTCCTCGTGAACGATATGCAGAGATTCAATTTTTGATTGCATTGACAGGTTCTACACTTGATAAAATTGCTGTTGAAATAAGGAATCTGCAGAGGACTGAAATAGGTGAAGTTGCAGAACCATTTAGAAAAGGCCAAATGGGAAGCAGCGCGGTTCCTGTTAAGCGCAATCCAATCAAAAGCGAAAGGGTTTCTTCGCTTGCAAGGATTTTACGTTCTACAGTAGATGTAGCAATGGAAAATATACCATTATGGCATGAGAGGGATCTATCAAATTCAGCTAATGAACGTTTCATAATTCCTATGTCTATGATTATCTTAGATGAGATGCTGAATTTAATGATTAATGTTATTTCGAAATTAGCAGTAAATATAGAAAGAATTACTTCAAATCTTGACATGACTAATGGTCAAATCTATGCGGAATTTGTTCTCGAAGCATTATTAAAAAAAGGTATTCCTAGATTAGAAGCATATAGAAATATCCAAAGAATTGCATTTTCCTCGCATGATAATAAACAGCATTTCCATGAGGCTATAAAGGAAGACTCCAGTATGTATCATATCCTGTCGCCAGGAGATCTGAAATCAATATTTGATGCAAAAAACCATCTTTCTGCATCATCAAAGATTATTGATAATGTTGCTAAAATAGTCGACAATATACACAAAAACTTTTTTCGTTCCGAGGCATAGAGTTTTTGCTATTCTCTAAGACGTTAGCTACTGGTATATATGTACACAATATTAAGAAGAATTTCATTGAATTTTTACCTTTATATGTCAATCAGTTTAAGATACCCATATAGGTTTGATGCTTCCATATGTGTCAATCTATTTAAATAATGGAGTAACAAAAATAAAACTGCTTTATTGTATGTTGGCATATATGTGAATGGGAATAACATGGATCAAGGAGAACCCGGTGTAGATTATAATGACAATAATTTGAACCCTCTCACGTGCGATTTGTGTAAAAAGACTTTTGATAGCCTAGATAAACTAGGTGAACATCAAAAGGTAGAACATGATATGTAATGCTAATCTTTGTCGGTAACTAATCAACAGTAAATGATATATGATGTTATTCTTTACGAATATTTCTTTAGCAGTTCTATTGATATGTGCTATAACCATCAGACTTGTGAATTGTATGGATTGTATAATAAAATAATTATGAATTATGATATCTCTTCTAATTTAATAAATATTGACATTGAATTAACGTATTCATGAACTATAAATCTGTTGTTCCTAGATTCAGTCAGTATTAATTAGAGCAACACATGGGTAATAAATTGAACTATAAGACTTATCATTGAATTATTTGGTAAAGTTGATAGGTCAGGTTCAGATTGTACCTGTAGATTGGTCTATTCTAAAAAGATGAAATTAGACATAGAAATTGAAGTCAATATTCCACTTGACATTATCGAAGATACGAACAGAATTAAAGCGGTTGAGGATGGCCTACGATTAAGTATCTCCAAAGGTCTATACGAGCAGGGAGTCTCCTTCAAAATAAATAAAATATCTTCTCGTCTAGCATGATTGACATATATAAAACCAACGCACTGTTTTTTTATATTTGATGTGTGAAGAAAAATCTGTTCCCACAATCTAAATTTTAGGAATTAACACATTTAGCTTGCCATCGCTCAATGACCGATCTTGGGAGCAACATAGCTGAACGTCATTCAAATAATTGCTGATTACTTATTCAACATTATTTGGTAATCCACATGCGTATACAATTATAAGCTTAACGTTATCTGACCTCTGCAAACTAAACCTTTAATTGTGATTAAAAATCCAACTGATTTGGATTAGAGAATCTATAATATGGGTGCTTTCTTTTTACAACAACTCAACAGTATTTTTGGGCCTGGTGGGGGATCTGATTCTGGTTCCAATCCTCTTACATACATTCTTTGGTTCGCACCCATTTTCGTTCTAATGATTTATGGTCAGAAACTTCAGTCATGGATGATTCTCAATGACATTTCAAAATCTCTAGCAAAACTAAAAACAATGAAAGAAATATCTAGGAGAGAAGCAATAGATTATATCAAAACATCAGTTAAACCTTCAATTGATCCAAGTGAAAAAATCGATAATTTTCTCGAATATTTTACGATTATGCCTGTGGATCTTGATCCTAATGGGATTATCGGAAAACTGGATCATGTAATGAGAATCAAAGATGAAAGAATACGCTCTGAAATAAAGAGGATGGCAGATGGGATAACTGACACACATGCTTCTCGCGTTGAAAACATTCTTGAGGCTGCAACTGCTCTAAATATGATTTTTAAGGTTGTGAGACATTTTTATCTCATGGGTAAACGGACTACAAACATGTTTGTACTTGTACAATTGCAAATGGTAATGCCACTATTGTTACAAGAAGCTGAGGCATTGCAAAATGGAATAAGTGCATTTAAAAACGGTCAACCTATAGGAGATAGCATAGGTCCAATGGTTGTCGGAAAAATGATGATTGGAAAGGAAAAGAAATTAATTGCTAGAGAAACCCTCTACACA
>Ga0173481_10000214_pt1 | contig 11356 bp, 11 predicted proteins | sample NitcycUS073202C2_FD_136667 | JGI IMG/M metagenome (GOLD analysis project Ga0173481, IMG submission 136667) | Soil microbial communities from Arlington Agricultural Research Station in Wisconsin, USA - Nitrogen cycling UWRJ-S073-202C-2 (version... ... | reverse complement strand
TGCTCGGCGCCGCTCGCGCCTACGCGGAGGCGAACCAGGCCGTGATGATGACGCCGTTCATCCTCGCCGGCGCGATGAGCCCCTCCACGGTGGCCGCGACATGCGCGCAGACCCTTGCGGAGTCGCTCGCGGGGATGGCGTACGTCCAGCTCGTCCGCGCCGGTGCGCCCGTCGTCCTCGGCTCGTTCGCGTCTTCGATGTCGATGCAGTCCGGCGCACCGACGTTCGGCACGCCCGAGCCGGCGCTCGTGCTCTACGTGATGGCCGCGCTCGCCCGTCGGCTCGGCGTCCCCTTCCGCTCCGGCGGCGCGCTGACGGCGTCGAAGATCGCCGACGCGCAGGCCGCCTACGAGTCGGCCAACACGATGCAGCCGACGATGCTCGCGGGCGTCAACTTCGTGCTCCATGCCGCGGGCTGGCTCGAAGGCGGCCTCTCCATGGGGTACGAGAAGTTCGTGCTCGACGCCGACCAGCTCGGCATGTGGCACTCGTTCGCGCGCGGCGTGGACCTGTCCGAGAATGGCCAGGCGATGGACGCCTTCACGACGAACGAGCCCGGTACGCACTTCCTCGGGCACCCGCACACGCTCGCGAACTTCGAGCAGGCGTTCTACCGCTCCCCGGTCGCCGACAACTCGAGCTTCGAGCAGTGGGAGAGCGAGGGCGCGAAGGACGCCGCGGCTCGGGCGAACGCGCTCTGGAAGCGCACGCTCGCGGAGTACGAGGCGCCGCCGATCGACGACGCGGTGGACGAGGAGCTCCGCGAGTGGATCGACCGCCGCAAGGCGTCGTTCCCGGACGCAAGCGAGTGACGACGACCGCCGCATCGGGACACGCGGCCAGGGTTGCCGAGCTCGTCGGCCGGTCGCGGTTCGAGATCCTGCCTCTGGACGGGATCGAGGAGCGGGTCCACGCCGTCGTGCCGCGCGACGTGACCCTCACGGTCACTGCCTCCCCGACGAAGGGCCTCGAGCCGACGCTGGCGCTCGCCGAGGCGCTCGTCGGGCAGGGCTACACGGTGGTGCCGCACCTTTCGGCCCGACTCGTGGCAGACGCGTCCGAGGCCGCGGAGATCGCAGAGCGGCTGCGCGCGGTCGGGATCGGCGACGTCTTCGTCGTCGCCGGCGATCCGGAGGAGCCGAAGGGCCGCTTCCACGGCGCGCTCGAGCTCCTCGAGGCGTTCGACGAGCTCGGGCGGCCCTTCCCGGAGATCGGAATCGCCGGCTACCCGGAGACGCATCCGCTCATCGAGGACGAGACGGTGATCGCCGCGATGCTCGCGAAGGCCAGGCATGCGACGTACATCACGAGCCAGGTCTGCTTCGACCCGTCTGTCACCGCGCGCTGGATCGAGGAGGTCTGGGAGCGAGGGACACGTCTGCCGGTCTACATCGGCGTTCCCGGCGCGGTCAGCCGCGCGAAGCTGCTCCGCGTCTCGACACGGATCGGGATCGGTGACTCGCTGCGCTACCTGCGCAAGAACGGCAGCTTTGCGAGTCGCTTCTTTCGCGGCGGGTTCAGCCCCGACCCACTCGTCGACGGCCTCGGGCCGGTGCTCGCCGGCGACAGGGTCGCCGGCTTCCACGTCTTCACCTTCAACGATGTCGAGGACACCGAGCGGTGGCGCCGCGAACGGCTAGGCTCGACAGCCGCCCGTTCCTGAGCACCCGAGGAGAGCACATGCCCGTCGAGGTCGACACCGTCCGCGCCGTCACCGTCCCGACGAGGCTCGTCCACGGCCCGGGCGCCGTCGCGAGCCTCGCGGACGAGTGCCGGGCGCTCGGGATCACGAAGCCCATGCTCGTCACCGATCCGGGTGTTGCGGCGGCCGGCCTCGTCGACCGCGTCCTACCGCACCTGAACGGCGTGGTGGTCTTCGACGAGGTGCGCCCGAACCCGGACATCGAGCTCGTCGACCGCGCCGCCGGCGTGTACCGCGAGAACGGTTGCGACGGGCTCGTCGGCCTCGGCGGGGGCTCTTCGCTCGACACGGCGAAGTCGATCGGCGTCGTCGCGCGCCACGGCGGCTCGATAGCGGACTACGAGTGGGGTCGGGACCCGATCGAGGAGCGGATCCCTCCGCTCGTCGCGATCCCGACCACAGCCGGGACGGGGAGCGAGGTGACGCTCTGGGCCGTGATCACCGACCACGAACGGCAGCTCAAGTTCAACGTCGGCGGGACGCCGCTGATCGGCGCCCATGTCGCGCTGATCGACCCCGAGCTCATGCTCGGTCTCCCGCCCGCGGTGACGGCGGCGACCGGCATGGACGCTCTGTCGCATGCGATCGAGTGCTTCACGTGCGACTACCACCAGCCTTTCAACGACGCGGTCGCCCTGCACGCAATCGAGCTCGTCGGTCGCTGGCTGCGCCGCGCGGTCGAGGACGGCACGGACCTCGAGGCGCGGACGCACATGGCCCACGCCGCCACGCTCGGCGGGATGGCGTACGGGACCGAGAGCGCCGGCGCAGCGCACGCGATGAGCCAGTCTGCCGGGGGCGTGCACGACTGCCCGCACGGTGCCCTGACGGCGCGGGTGCTGGGGCCCGTCTGCGCGTACAACGTCCCCGCGGCACCGGAACGCTACGCGCGGATCGCCCAGGCTCTCGGCATCGAGACGAGTGGAATGGACGTCGTCGAGGCCGCGCGGGCGGGAGTCGAGGAGGTCTACAGGCTCACCGACGACGTCGACATCCCGACGATGGAGGAGCTCGGCTTCTCGGAGGACGAGATCCCCCTGCTCGCGCGCATCGCGTTCGAGGACCCGCAGACGCAGGGCAACGCTCGCGAGGTGGACGTCCCGGCGTACGAGGAGATCTACCGCGCCGCGTTCGTGCGAGCCGGCTAGGGGCTCACGCCAGCGCGATCAACGCGACGCCGGCCACGACCAGCCCCGCTCCCGCGAGTCGCCCAGGGCCGACGTGCTCGCCCGCGAGGGGCGCGGCGAGGAAGGCGGCGATCAGCACGCTCGTCTCGCGGACCGAGGCGACGGATGCGGCGGACGCGCGCGACAGTGCGGCGAGCACGAGCGCGTAGGCGACGAACGACAACACACCGGCGAGCGCGGGTAGGGGGCGTGCCGCCGCGCGAACGCGTCCGCCGCCGTGCTCGGTGACGAGGAGAAAGCCGACGTAGCCGATCGTCGCCGGCAGCATGCCCAGCTCGAGGTAGACGACGGGCGACGCATGCTCGATGCCGTGCTTGTCGACGAGCGTGTACGCCGCGATGCACGAGGCGACGGCGACACCCCAGGCGGCGCCCGCGGCGCGTGCCTCGGCGCCTCCGCGGAGACCCCGGACGAGCACCACTCCGAGGCCGACGAGGCAGACGCCGGCCGCCTGGCCGGCGCTCGCGCCGACTCCGAGCGCGGTCACGCCGACGAGCAGCACGAGAACGGGCGCGAGGCCGCGGGCGATGGGATAGACGACGGAGACGTCGGCGTGGCGGTACGCCGTTGCCAGCGCCGCGAAGTACGCGAGCTGCAGCATCGAGGTCACCGCGATGTACGGCCACACGGCGGTGTCCGCATCGAAGCGCCACGCGGCGACGGGCGCGAAGAGGACGACCGCGGCAGTGAGCGCGACCGCCGTCGCCGCCTCCGGGTCGCGCTCGCGGCCGAGGATCAGGTTCCAGAGCGCGTGGAGGAACGCCGAGCCGAGGGCGAGGGCGAACGCGTCGAGCGGCACCGCACGACTCTACGGCGACGAGGTCGGTCTTCCGGCCCCTCGACGCGTCGAACGCCGAGTGGGCGCGAACAACGATTTCAGATGGTCGGGCATGAGCCGGCCGTGGCGGTGCGCGCAATCGGCGAACGCTCGAGCCAGGTCCTCGTTCGACGAGGCTGCGAAGACCGCGATGCGACGCCGGATCGGCGGCGCGAGGACCAGCACCGCTCCCGGCGGCGGATCCGGCACCGCGTTGACGGGCACGAGCGTCGGACCGAGGCCGGAGGCGGCGAGAGCGACAAGCGTCCCTACGCCGGACGAGCGGATCGCAGCCTCGGGCGTGAAGCCTTCCTCGGCGCAGAGTCGCTCGACGTACTCCGAGAAGCCGTCCGTGACCGCCGGCAGCACCCAGCGTCGGTTTCTCAACTCGCGAATTGCGGTGCGGCCGTTGCGGCTTCTCACGAGCGGGTCGCCGTGGGCGACGATGACGACCATCTCCTCGTCCCCGAGATCGAAGATCGGGCCGCTCCACTGCTCGGGGTGAACGCCGAGGGCCACGTCGGCCTCGCCCGCGAGCACCTGCGCCGTGACGAGATCCGCGTGGGAATGCTCGTGCACCCGGACCTGCACGCCGGGATGCTCCGCGAACCACTCGCGCAGCGCATGGGGGAGGACGCCGAGCGCCAGCGAGAGACTCGTGGCAATGCGGAGCTCGCCCTCGTCGAGACCTGCCGCCGCGCGGGCCGAGCGCCGCGCATCCGAGGCAGCGGCCAGCGCCGCCTTCGCCCCCGGCAGCATCGCGCGTCCGACAGGCGTCAGCGCGATGCCGCGCGGCCGCCGATCGAACAGCGTCGCGCCGAGTGCCGTCTCGAGGACGCGGAGCTGATGCGAGAGCGAGGGCTGGGAGATGAGCAGGCGCTCGGCTGCGCGGGTGACCGAGCCCGTCTCGGCGACGACCGTGAAGTACTGGAGCTGGCGGAGGCTGAGAGGGATCTCGTCTTCCATAGAGAGAACCTATGGGATCGGTGCACAACCTGTCTTTGTACTGATGGATCGCGGGCGAGAAACTCGTCCGCGTGAGCGAGCCCACCTCGGGGGCCGAATCCCCGCCCCCTCCGGTCGTCGACGGCACGCCGCAGGAGATCGCACCAGGCGTCTGGATCGTTCCGGACGGTGGCGTCCCCCTCGTCCCGAACATCGGCATCGTCCTGGGCGAGCAGAGAGCGCTCGTCGTCGACACCGGCATGGGGCCGGAGAACGGGCGCCGGGTCCGGCAGATCGCCGAGGAGCTCGCCCGCGGTCGCGAGCTCGTCCTCACGATCACGCACTTCCATCCGGAGCACGGCTTCGGTGCCCAGGCCTTCGCCGACGCGACGATCGTCTACAACCGGGCCCAGCGCGAGGAGCTCCGCCAGAAGGGGACGGGCTACCTCGAGATGTTCCGGACGTTCGGCCCGAGCGTCGAGTCGGCGCTCGACGGAGTCGAGCTCGTGGAGGCGAACGACGTCTACGACGGCGAGGCCTCGACCGTCGATCTCGGCGGGCGCTCGGTTGAGCTGCGGACCTGGGGGCCGGCGCACACGCTCGGCGACCAGGTGGTCTTCCTGCCGGAGGAGCGGATTCTCTTCACCGGGGACCTCGTCGAAGAGCGATGCTTCGCCATCGTCCCGTACTTCCCGCCCGACGACACGGACGTCGACGGCGAGAAGTGGATCGCCGTGCTCGACCGGCTCGAGGGCCTCGCGCCGGAGATCGTCGTGCCCGGGCACGGGAGCGTCGGCGGATCATCGCTCGTCCGCGAGGTGCGGAACTACCTTGCGGCTCTTCGCGACGAGGTGCGAGAGCTACAGTCCGCCGGGGTGCCCGTCGACGCAGCGGTCGAGCAGCTCGATGCCCGTATGCGTTCCTTGCATCCCGACTGGGTGCAGCCGGAGTGGATCGGCTTCGGGGTCAGACACTTCTACGAGGCCGGCTAGCGGCTGCGGCCGACGAACTCAACCGTCAAGGAGGGAACGTGCGCAGATTCACTCGAACAGCGGTTCTCCTGGCTGCCTGCGTCGTCGCCGCGAGCGTCGCCGCCGGCGCAATGGGTCGGAGTGGAGGCGTGCCCGTGCCAAATGGGTACGTTGGCGTCGAGGCGTCCCTGCCGACGGCATACAAGTCGCCCGCGAAGAAGGCCGGGTCGTGCACGATCGGATTCCAGAATCCGATCGCCGGCAACGAGACGCTGCACACGCTTCAGCTCGCGGTCGTCGCGCAGGCGAAGGTCTACGGCTGCAAGGTGATCGCCCTGGACGACAGGACGACGCCGGACAAGCAGGTGAGCAACATGCAGCAGCTGATCGCGCAGAAGGTGAACGCGATCATCTTCTACCCGCTCGATCCGAAGGCGACGGTCCCGGTCCTGAAGCAGGCGAAGAGCAAGGGCATCCCGGTCGTCGCGATCGATGGAACCTTCGGGTCGCGCACCGCGAAGGCGCCGTACCTGCCCTACATCGCGACGCAGGTCTGGCAGGGACGCGACATCCAGGCCTACCTGCAGATCAAGGCTCTCGCCGCCGCGGCGCCGCGAGCCAAGGTCGGCCTCATCGGCATCGGATTCCCCGTCCCGGCCCTCAAGTACCTGAACCAGCGCGAGGCGTTCTGGGCGAAGAAGGCGGGGATGAGCATCCTCGGGACCCAGGACAACCCGAGCGACGACGTGACCGGAGGCGAGAAGGCGGCAAACGGGCTCGTCCAGCGGTACTCCGACATGACCGCGGTCGTCGGGTACAACGACCCGAGCGCCGTCGGCGCGTCGATCGCCGCGCGAAGCGCGGGCCGGAAGATCACGATCGTGGGCCTGAACGGCGACAGCGCCGGTCTGCAAGCGGTCAAGTCGGGCAAGCTGGTCGCCACCGTGCGCGTCGATCCCGTCGGCTGGGGCATCGAGACCACGAAGGCCGCGTACAGCCTGATCACGAAGCAGAACCTTCCGCTGCCGAAGATCCTCGTCCGGCCGGCGGAGCTCGTGACGAAGGCGAACGTGGGCAACGTGGCGAGCTGGAAGGCGCAGGTCGCCGCGATCGACTAGTGGCCCGTCCGGAGAGTGGCCACGGTGGATGACGCGCGTCAGGCGGCCCGGTTCTACCGGACGGACCACTAGTGGAGGCGGAGGCAGAGCCGGTTCTCCGCGCGGTAGGCGTGCACAAGCGCTTCGGCGGTGTGCACGCCCTCCGCGGCGCCCACATCACGATCCGGGCCGGCGAGGTGCACGGCCTCACCGGCGAGAACGGCTCCGGCAAGTCCACGCTGCTGAAGGTCCTCAACGGCCAGCTGGCTCCGGACGCCGGCACCGTGGAGGGGCTCGGGCGCGTCGCCGGCTTCAAGGGGGCACGCGACGCTCTGCAGAGCGGCGTGGCAACCGTCAGCCAGGAGACGACGCTCGCCCCCGACCTGTCGATCGCCGAGAACATCCTGCTCGGCCACCGGATGCCCCGGCGAGCCGGTGTCATCGACTGGCGGGCCACCGCTGCCCGAGCGGCCGAGACCATGGCAACGCTGGGCCTCGAGCTCCACCCGAGGAGCCCGGTCCGGAAGCTACGGCCGGATCAGGCGCAGATGGTCGAGATCGCGCGCGCCCTGTCGATGAACGCGCGGGTGCTCATCCTCGACGAGCCGACGAGCTCCCTGACGGACGATGCGGTCTCGCTCCTCTTCGACTCGGTCCGTCGCCTCTGCGACCAGGGCGTGGCGACCGTGTTCGTGTCGCATCGGCTCGACGAGATCTTCTCGATCTGCGACCGGGTGACGGTGCTCCGGGACGGAACGACGGTGGGAAAGGCGCCGATCTCCGGGTTCGATCGCGACTCGCTCGTCTCGCTGATGGTCGGCGCCTCGCTGGAGCAGGCAGCGCACGAATCGGCGCCTCACCGTGTGGAAGAGCGAACGGTGCTCCGCACGCGCAACCTCTCGCTCCCCGGGGCGTTCAGGGGTGTCGACCTCGAGGTTCGTGCGGGGGAGATCGTCGGCCTCGCCGGGCTCGTCGGCGCCGGTCGGACAGAGCTGCTCGAGTCGCTGTTCGGTTTGCACAGGCCCTACGGAGCGGTCGAGATCGACGGCGAGCCGCGGTGGTACCGCTCGCCGCAGGCGGCCATGCGCGACGGGGTCGCACTCGTTCCGGCCGACCGGAAGCTCCAGGGGCTCGTCCTCGGCATGAGCGTCGGCGAGAACCTGCTGATGGCGTCGCAGTCGCGACTGTTCCGGCTGCGCGTGCCGCGTCCTCGCCACGAACGTGTCGCCGTCGCGGCCGCGACGCAGAAGCTGGGGATCCGCGCCGCCTCGCAGTCGGCCTCGGTCGACACCCTCTCTGGCGGCAACCAGCAGAAGGTGCTCCTCGGCAAGTGGCTCGAGACCCGACCGCGCCTGCTCATGCTCGACGAGCCCACGCGCGGGGTGGACGTCGGCGCCAAGGCGGAGATCTACCGGATCATGCGCGAGGCGCGCGAGCAGGGCGTCGGGATCGTCGTCTCTTCGTCGGAGACACCGGAGCTGCTCGCGATCTGCGACACGATCGTCGTGATGTTCCGCGGGCGGGTGGTCGCCGCGCTCCCGCGCGAGCAAGCTGACGAGGCGCTCATCACCCGACTCGGCGGCGGTCACGGGTGAACCGGGCGCTCGGTTGGCTCGCGACGAGTCGTTACGCGGCCGTCCTGCTCCTCCTGGTCGGCATCGTCGCGTACTTCGCGATCTCCGAGGGCAGCCGGTTCCTCTCCAGCGCGAACATCGAGAACCTGCTCGGCAGCGTCTCGATCCTCTGGATCGTCGCGATCGGCATGACGTTCGTCGTTCTCACCGGCGGGATCGATCTGTCTGTCGGCGCGGTCGTCGCGCTCTCGGGTCTCGTCCTGGCGAAGGTGTTCAACGGCCTCGGGGCGCCGGCACCCCTCGCGGTGGTAGTGACGGTGGCGTTCGGGGCGCTGCTCGGAGCCGCCGTGAACGGGTTGCTCATCGGCCGGGCGCGGCTCTCGTTCTTCGTGGTCACGCTCGGAACGGCGTCGCTCTACCAGGGGATCGTCAGCATCTGGTCCAACACGCAGACCGAGTACATCGACTCCTCGCTGATCGGCGGCATCGGCTTCGGGTCGGCCCTCGGCGTGTCGACGCCGATCTGGATCATGCTCGGAGTCTTCCTGGTCGCTTTCGCGGTGCTGCGTTGGACGTACTTCGGTCGGGACGTCTATGCGGTCGGCGGGAACATCGAGGCGGCGCGCCTGTCGGGCATCAACACCACGGCGACGCTCGTCGCCGTGTACGGCGTCGTCGGAGCCTGCGCGGCGCTCGCAGGCGTCGTCCAGGCCGGACGGCTCGGAGCGTCGAGCCCCGACGTGGGTGCCGAGATTCCGCTGTCCGCCGCCGCGGCAGTGCTGCTCGGAGGGACGAGCTTCCTGGGCGGCATCGGCGGCGTGACCGGCACGGCCGTGGGGGTGTTGTTCATCGGGACGTTGCAGAACGGGCTTGCGATCAAGGGCGTTTCGAGCTTCTGGCAGCAGGTCGTGACCGGCGTGATCCTGATCGTCGCCGTCGGCATCGACCGTATCCAGCAGAGCCCTCGCGGGCTCGTGCTTCGCCGCCGCATACGGGGGGAGGAGATGACCGATGGAGGATGACCGGTACGAGCGCGGGCTCAAGGCGTATGCGAGCCAGTTCGGCATTGCCGAGAGCGCGGTTGCCGCGTACTTCGCCGATCGTTACGGCTCGCGCTTCGGGGAGGAGGCGATCAACGCCGCCGGTGGCGCCTGGAACGACGACGAGCTGACGCTGCGAGACCGCAGCATCGTCGTAGTCGTCGCACTGATCACCCAGGGTGGCGTCGACGACCGTCTCCGGGGCCACGTCCGCTGGGCGCTCGAGCACGGCGTGACCGCGGCCGAACTGGACGCGATCCTCGCGCTGCTCGCCGTCTACGTGGGGTATCCGCGCGCATCGACGGCCGGGGAGATCGTGCGCGAGGAGCTGAACCGGGTCGGCGGCCACCGGCACGAACCGGACGGTGAAACGAACAGGCGCGCCGCCGACGGGCTGACGCAGCCCGACTGACATCGGCGATCCTCGACTGCGAGGCCCGTTCGACGGTCGAAAGGGCACTAGGCTCCCGGCCGGATGAAGCCTGCGCGCGCGCTCGTGTTCGACTTCAACGGGACGCTCTCCGACGACGAGCCCGTGCTGTTCGCGATCTACTCGGAGCTCTTCGCGGAGCACGGTCGTCCGCTGACGGAGGCCGACTACTACGGCCGCCTCGCGGGCAACACCGAGGAGGCGATCATCGGCGGCTGGCTCGGGGTCGAGGGCGACGAGCTGCAGGCGCTCGTCGAGGAGCGGATCGACAGATATGTCCGTCGCGCAGACGGCTCGACGATCACGCTCGCTCTCCGCGACGCGTTCCGCTACGCAGCCGCCCGCGTTCCTGTCGGCGTCGTCTCGGGCGCATACCGACGCGAGATCCAACCCGTCCTCGAGAAGGCCGATCTCACGGACCGGGTGACGGTGGTCGTCACCGCCGACGATGTGACCCGTGGGAAGCCCGACCCGGAGGGATACCGCCTCGCGATCGCGGCGCTCGGCGACGGCATCGTGCCGCAGGAGGTCGTCGCGTTCGAGGACACCGAGGCCGGGATCGCTTCTGCCCGCGGCGCGGGGCTTCGGTGCCTCGCCGTGCGTGGGACGCTTCCGGATGCGCGGCTCGCGGGCGCTGACGGGATCGTCGACTCGATCGACCTCGACCTCGTGCGTTCGCTCGTCGGATGACGTGGGTCATCGCCCACCGGGGCGCCTCGGCGGACGAGCGCGAGAACACGCTGCCGGCCTTCGAGCGCGCGATCGAGCTCGGTGCGGACTACGTCGAGCTCGACGTCCAGGTCTCCTCGGACGGCGCGCTCGTCGTCTTCCACGACCTGGATCTCGACCGGCTGACGCCGCTCCGCGGCCCGCTCCGCCGACGTCCGCTCGCGGAGCTGCGCGAGCACGACATCCCGTTGTTCGAGGACGTGGTCGAGCTCACCCGCGGACGGATCGGCGTGATGGCAGAGCTGCGCAGCGCCTACCTGTTCCGCCGCCATGACCTGATCGGGCGCACGGCGGCGGTGCTCGGGGACGACGACTTCCTCCTCTCCTTCGGACGGCGGACACTGCAGGAGGCGCGACGGCGGAAGCCGTCGCTGCGCGTGCTGCAGCACGTCGGCTACGGCGTCTCCATCCGGTCCGCGTCCCGTTACGCATCGGCCGTCGGCTTCCACGATCCGAGAGTCACGCGCCGCGGGCTCGCCCGCGCCCGGAAGCTCGGCCTGGAGACGACGGTCTACACCGTGAACGACGCGTCGAGGATGCGCGCGCTGGCCACGATGGGCGTCGGCGGAATCTTCAGCGACCGCCCCGCGCTCCTGCGCGAGACGCTCGAATCACTCGACTGAGTCCGCGGCCGCGGACTCGAGGCCCTCGGCGGCGCCGCCCTCGAGCGTGAGGAGCTTCGCGCTGGACGGCGGGAAGTGCAGGCTCACCTGCGCACCGATCGGAAGCGCCGCGGCCCGCTCTGCGGAGAGGTCCGCGGTCCACTCGGCGGGCCCGGCGAGCACCCGCAGGCGTGTGACCGAGCCGAGGAACGTCTGCGAGACGACCTCGCCCGTGAGCCCGTCCTCCGACGGGGCCGCCGCC
>Ga0173481_10000211_pt1 | contig 11414 bp, 10 predicted proteins | sample NitcycUS073202C2_FD_136667 | JGI IMG/M metagenome (GOLD analysis project Ga0173481, IMG submission 136667) | Soil microbial communities from Arlington Agricultural Research Station in Wisconsin, USA - Nitrogen cycling UWRJ-S073-202C-2 (version... ... | reverse complement strand
CCGTTGTTTGAGAAGAAAATGGACGGCTTCGCGACGATGTTCCTGCTGGTGAGCGAGAGGAAAATCGGCACATCTGCGATCCAGACGAGGGCCACCGCCGGCGTCGCCAATGCGACTTACATTTTTTGCCTGCCGGGCTCGCCCGGCGCCTGCCGCGATGCCTGGGACGAAATTCTGGTCCACCAGCTCGATTACCGCTACCGGCCCTGCAATTTCGTGGAGATCTTGCCGAGGCTCGACGAGCATCTGCGACGCCCCAAAGCAAAAGGCGCGACGGCGTAACCAACCTTGCCTGAAGTCTAGAGGTCGAGGTCCCAGAACTCCGCGACGACGTCCTTGCCCCAGCTGCGGCGAGGCTCGCTCGATGTGAGCTTGAACCCCGCGCCCTCGTAGACATGTCGTGCGGCGGACAGCACGCTGTGCGTCCACAAAGTGATCTTTGCGTAACCTTTAGCCCGCGCGAAGCGCACGCACTCATCAACAAGCTTGGCGCCCAACCCGAGTCCGCGCGCTTTCGGGTCCACCAGCAGCAGGCGCAACCGCGCGACATTGGGCTGGTCGTCTTTCACCAGCATGACGCAGCCGACATTCTCGCCATTCATCTCGACGATCCAGCAGCGCTCGCGCTCGGGATCGAAATTGTTGACGAAATCGGCGACGATTTGCGCACACAGGCCCTCAAACGGTTCGGCCCAGCCATACTCACGCAAATAAAGTTTGGCGTGGCTAGACACGATCCAGCCGAAATCGCCGGCGCGGGGTTCGCGAAATGTATAGGTCGGACGAGAAACGGAGTTCACCGCAGGCGTGCCGGCCAACAATGTCTCGATCGATTTCATGGCGGAAACGATTTGCGCCTGCTGCGTGCCGTCGAGGCTGGCGAGCATCGATGCGGCATATTGTTGCGAGCGTTGTTCCATCGGCGCGAACATTTTGCCTCCCCGCGCGGTCAAGGTGAGGTGGCTCTGGCGTGCGTCGCTCTCGGAGATCTTGCGGTTAATGAGCCCGCGTTTCTCGAAGTTGCGCAGGAGCCGGCTGAGATATCCCATGTCGAGGTCGAGCGTGCGGGCGATATCGCTCGCCGTCAGTTTTTCGTTTTGGGCAAGCTCATAGAGCACGCGCATCTCACCGAGCGAGTAGGGACTGTCGAGATAATTTTTGCGCAGCACGCCGATCTGCCGCGTGTAGAAGCGGTTAAAGCGGCGAACGGCCGCGATCGTCTGCTGGCTGGCCATGGCGCAGCAGAGTCGGGCAATTAGTTGACAAAGTCAAGTATCTGTTATCGTGACTGCAGCAGGCAGGACGACCAGTCTTTGGCGGCCGAGGCGGCGCAAGATAGCGGTCTCGGCATCATCGTCTGCAGAATGCCCACCAATCGCATCGTATAGCCGTCGTGCGATGAGCAGGCCTTGCTCGGGCCTTGGACCGCGGGCAATCGCAGCGCGCATGCCCGCCAGAAACTCTGCAAACCCTGGACGTACGGATTTTGTGAGGGCGGGGAGGCGAAATATCGCTGCTCGCCCAACGTCCCCCAGAAGGCCGGTTGTCTGCATGAAATGGTCGGCTGCCTCGATCCACCCTGGCTGCGGCACAGTCCCGGCGCGCAGAAATATGACCCAAGGGCTGCGGACGGTCGCTGCGGCGGCCCTGAGACGGATTCCGAGCGCCTCGGTCGAGCTTGTGAAACGGCAGCCGGCGATGTCGGCAACGTCAGCCGTCGCGTCGCGGGAGGCTGCGTCGGCAATGATAACCTCGACCAAAAGCCCGGCCGCGGCCGCGGGTACGAGCGCCGAAAGGGTCGGCACCAGGCTCCGCTCGGAATTCTGCGTGGAAATGATCGCACTCAACATGGAACTGTAGCCAGTCAGTACCGTTGCCACCATATCATGTGGCGCATGGCGTTCGCTGCCACGAGATAGGCCGGTAGGTGCCTAATTTATACACGGCGGCGAGGTCAAAGTACGTTCTTGTTATGTTCACATTCCGCAGCTAGGGTGGACTCATGGCTCGATCAAACGCAGCCCAGAGTCGCCCGCCGGTGAAGGAGCTGCCCTCCGCGCCGGCGGGCGTCTATGACGACGTCAGCGGACTGCTGGGTGTCGTGGTTGAACACGAACGCCGCCGCGGACGCGGCGCGCAGAGCAACGCGTCGGGGCGTTATGAGCCGCTGGCGCGGGTGGCATTCGACGACGGCTGGCGGACGTTGGACGAACTGCCGCCATTCAAGACCACCGTCACCGTTGACTCCACGCGGAAGATCATTACCCGCAATGACTCGCCCGATATCGGCTTCGATCGCTCAATCAATCCCTACAGAGGCTGCGAGCACGGCTGCATCTACTGCTTCGCGAGGCCAACGCACGCCTACCTCGGCCTATCGCCCGGTCTTGATTTCGAATCCAAGCTGCTGGTGAAACCGGAAGCGGCGATCCTGCTCGAAAAGGAGCTGTCAGCGGCGGGCTACGAGCCAAAGGTGATTGCCATCGGCACGAACACGGATCCTTATCAGCCGATCGAGCGGCGCTACAAAGTGATGCGGCGCATTCTCGAAGTACTCGATCGCGCTGGCCATCCGGTCGGCATCGTTACCAAGTCGGCGCTGGTCCTGCGCGACCTCGATATTCTTGCGCGGATGGCTGAACGCAACCTCGCGAAGGTCGCGCTGTCGGTCACCACGCTGGATGCAACGCTCGCCCGCAAGATGGAGCCGCGGGCCGCGACGCCGATGCGGCGTCTTGAGACGCTGCGGCGGCTTGCACAGGCCGGCGTTCCGACAACGGTCATGGTTGCGCCGGTGATACCGGCCCTCAACGACATGGAAATCGAGCGCATCCTCGAGGCTGCGCGCACGGCCGGCGTGAAAGAGGCCGGCTACGTCCTGTTGCGCTTGCCGTTAGAGGTGCGGGACCTTTTCCGCGAATGGCTGATTGCGAACTATCCTGACCGGCACCGGCACGTGTTCAAGCTGGTCCGCGATATGCGCGGCGGAAAGGACTACGACTCGACTTGGGGCACGCGTATGAAAGGTGCCGGACCTTATGCCTGGATGATTGGCCGTCGCTTCGAGATGGCCTGCGAAAAGCTCGGGCTCAACGTTTCGCGAACACAGCTCACGACCGAACACTTTCGCAAGCCGAAACCGGGCACGGAACAGCTTAGTCTGTTCGGGTCATGAGCGAACCCTCAGGAATCCTGTCGCTGGTGACGCTCGGCGTCGTCAATCTCAAGCGTAGCATCGCCTTCTATGAAACGCTGGGTTTTCGGCGTAAGGCAGTCGCGGCTGACGGCGTCGGATTTTTCCAGGCAGGCGCCTGCGCGATTGCCGTCTTTCCGTCCGACGAACTTGCGAAAGACGCTAACATCGCATCCGAAGGCATGGCCGAAAATTTTCGCGGCATCGCGCTGGCATGGAATTGTCGTTCGGAGTACGACGTTGATGTTGTGATAAAACGCGCAGGAGAAGCGGGGGCGGTAATTCGCAAGCCCGCACAGGACGCGTTCTGGGGCGGTTACAGCGGATATTTCTCGGATCTCGACGGCCACCTCTGGGAGGTGGCCTACAATCCGCACTTTCCCCTGACCGACGACGGGCGCCTGCAACTGCCGGACTAGCAGGTTTCTGGTCCAGATTGTTCACAGGCTCGAACGTTCAGATTGACTTGCGCCGCGCGCGGAGCACTCATCGCGCGATGCCAAAAAAGTCCAAGCCGGGTCCGCGCCTCCCGCTCGACGAGCCAATCTTGCGGCCAACCTTCCGGCGGGAACGGCGGGCACTTAAAAATGGCATTTGGCCGGTTGCCGGTTGCGATGAGGCCGGGCGTGGCCCGCTTGCCGGGCCGGTGGTTGCGGCCGCCGTCGTTCTGGATCCCGACCGAATTCCGCGCGGGCTCAACGACTCCAAAAAGCTCGATGCTGGGGAGCGCGAGAAGCTCTATGAAAAGATCTGCGCCAGCGCACAAGTCGCGGTCGCATTCGGCGCAGTCGAGCGCATCGACCGCGACAATATCCTGCGCGCTTCGCTTTGGGCGCTGGCGCGCGCGGTCAAGGCGCTTCCGGTTCTGCCGAAACTGGTCTTCGTCGATGGAAATCAGAAGATCAACTGTGGTTGCGATTGCGTAACGGTGGTGTCGGGAGATGCGCTTGTGCTGTCGGTCGCGGCGGCTTCGATCGTCGCCAAGGTGACGCGCGACCGGCTGATGATGCGGCTCGGGCTTGCCTTTCCTGGCTACGGTTTTGAGCGGCACATGGGTTACAGCGTGCCGGAGCATTTCGCCGCGCTGGCGCGGCTCGGGCCGACGATCCACCACCGCAGGTCTTTCGCGCCGGTAGCTGCCAAGCTCGCGGGCCTTGGCGGCGCCTCGGACGAGGTAATCTCCGAGTTATTGCCTCTTTAGCCCGGCTTCTCTATTCCTCCGGGCGCATGATCTTATCCGAAAACCGAAGGCGGTTTTCGGATAAGATCATGCGCGAAAAATAAGCTCCGTCCGTTTTCACCCCGCCCGGGCCAATGCATTACGTCTCCGTGCTCATTGAATTTCTACGCGGGCGCCCCGCAGTCGTTTTTTGGACGGTTGCGCTGACGCAGGCAGCGCTATGGACGGTCATTCCGGCCTTGTTCTACAGCGCGCCGCCCGGCGAAGTGCCGATGCTGCTGGCCGTAGGGCACGAATTCGTGCTCGGCAGCTATCTTGGACCGCCGCTCGCATTCTGGCTCGGTGAAATTGCCTTCCGGATCGCAGGGTCCTTCGGGCTCTATGCTCTAGCGCAAGCTTGTATCGTCCTCGCTTATTGGGCGGTGTTTAGGCTCGGCTGTGCAATCGTCGGCATACGCCACGCGGTTCTTGCCGTGCTGCTGATGGTGGGCATTGCCGCATTCTCGGTGCCGAGCCCGGACTTCGGTCCGGCGATACTCGCTGCACCCTTGTGGGCCCTGGCGCTGCTTTACTATTGGCGTGCCTTCGGCGAGAGGCGCCGCGGTTACTGGTTCCTGCTTGCGCTTGTTCTCGGACTGCTCATGCTCGCAAGCTACGCGGGGCTGATCCTTTTCGTCCTGTTCGTCGTCTTCACTCCATTGACGCCGCGCGGTCGCGCATCCCTGCTTCATCCTGAGCCGTGGATCGCGCTGGTCCTTCTTTTCATTGTGGTCTTTCCGCACGCGCTCTGGCTGAGCGGAAATCGTTCGCTGGTTTTGGAGGGCTTCGAGGAGAACGTCGGCGCCGCGGGACGGCTGGCGCCAGGCATTTGGCTGTTCGCCGTGCTGCTTTTGACGCATCTTGGGCTCGCGCTCCTCGTTACGTTAGCGAGCGGTTGGCCGCGTCATCCCCGCGAGCGCGCGCCGGAGATCGAGCGACATCCCGTCGAGCCGCTCGCGCGCGCCTTCGTCTACCTGTTTGCCGTCGCACCTGCTTTGGTCGCGATTGCGGTTGTCTTTGTCAGTAATCGCCTTGGCCCGTTGGATCGCGTTACACCGATCGTCGTGCTTTCAGGGCTCGCGGTTGTTCTTGCCGCTGGCGACAAGATTCTGCTCTATCGCGAACGATTGGTGTCGTCGGCTTGGTTTGGTCTGCTGTTCGCGCCACCAGCTTTGGTCGTGATCGGCCTTGCGATCTCGCCTTGGATCGTCGGCATCGACCTCAAAATCATGCAGCCGGCCAGCGCGGAAGGGCAATTCTACGGAGACATTTTTCAGCGCCGCACCGGCAAGCCGCTCGTATATCTGAGCGGTGATCCGCGGCTTGCGCCGCTAATTGCGCTCGCGGCTCCGAACCGGCCGCACGTTTATTTTGCGTGGGCGCCTCACCGCAGCCCCTGGGCCAGTTCAGCAGATTTCCGCACCCACGGCGGCATCCTCGTCTGGCCGGCCGCCGACAATACCGGCACGCCTCCCGCGACGCTCAAGACACAGTTTCCTGACTTGGTGACCGAGGTGCCGCGCTCGTTTCCGCGCACGGTGCAAGGCGTTTTGCCGCTCATTCGCCTTGGCTGGTCGATGCTGCGGCCGTCGGCGCCTCAGTGATAACTCTCGCCCTCGCGAACCTTGCCCCGGAACAGCCAGTAAATGAATACGATGTAACCGATCACAATCGGCAGCAGCAGCAATGTGCCCAACAGCATGAAGATCTGGCTAGCCGGCACGGCGGCGGTGTCCCAGATCGTGAGCGACGGCGGCACCAGATACGGAAAATTCGAAATCACGAGCCCCAGATAGCCAAGCAGGAACAGCGCCATTGTCGCGAGGAATGGCAGAACGTCACGTCGCGCCTCTAGCCAGCGCCATTCAAGATACGCAATTAGGGCGGTTACTGAAGGCACGGGCCACAGGAAATAGAAATTCGGCAACGAGAACCAGCGTGTGGCGATGCGGGGTTCTGTGAGCGGCGTCCATAAACTCACGACAAGCATGGATGCGAGTACCGCCACCAGCAGGGCTTTGGCATGGGCACGCGCTTTTTCGGCAACAGGTCCTTCGGTTTTCATCACGAGCCACGTTGCGCCGAGCAAGCCGTAACCGGCGATCAGCGAAAGGCCGCAGACAAATGCAAACGGCGTTGCCCAGTCGAACGAGCCGCCGCTAAAGGCGCCATCCTTTACTGGAACTCCCTGTATCAATCCGCCGAGAATGATGCCTTGCGCAAGCGTCGCGAGTGTTGAGCCAACCGCAAAAGCTATGTTCCAGCCGGTCTTGCTGCGCGAAACGTGGCGGAATTCAAAGGCAATGCCCCGAAAGACCAGCGCCACCAGCATCACGATGACGGGCACATAGAAGGCCGGCATGATGACCGCGTAGGCTTTCGGAAAAGCGACGAACAATCCGGCGCCGCCGAGCACCAGCCACGTCTCGTTGCCGTCCCAGTAGGGCGCAATCGAACGTGTCATCTGGTCCCGCTCGCTTTCATTCTGCGCGAACGGAAACAGGATGCCGATGCCGAGGTCGAAACCGTCGAGCAGGACGTACATGACAACGGCGATGCCGATCACCGCGGCCCAGATCACCGGGAGATACCATTCCATGGCTTCGCTTCCTTCAGCGCTGTAACGCTTCGCGGCCGGCGTCCTGTGCAGCCGAAATCGGGCTCGGCGAGAAATGTCCGGGTTCCGCGGCGACCTGGCGCGGTCCGTGCGCAATCAGCCGATTGATGTAGTAGATGCCGAACCAGAACACGACACCATATGCCAGCACGAAAAGAGCCAGGGTACCGGCAATAGTTGCGCCCGGAACCGGAGATGTCGCGTCCGCCGTGCGCATGATCCCATGCACGATCCAGGGCTGTCGACCGCATTCGGTCACGATCCAGCCTGAGATCACCCCAACGAAGCCGACCCACCAGCTGTGTGCCATCACGTGCAGATACCAGCGCGTCTCGAATAGCGTGCCGCGCCACCACAAAAACGCACCGAACAGGGCTGCGGCGATCATGAAGAATCCGACCGCCAGCATGATGCGGAACGCGAAGAAGACAATCTTCACCGGTGGACGATCCGAAGCCGGCACGCTGTTCAGACCTGGAAACAGTCCGTTCATTCTATGAGTCAGGACAAGTGAAGCTGCTTTAGGAATCGACAATTCAAAGTGGTTCACTCCCGCCACTTCGTCGGGCCACGCGAAGATGTGAAAGTCGCCCGGCTTGCTACCATCCCAGTGCGCTTCCATCGCCGCCACTTTGATTGGCTGGTGTTCGAGCGTGTTCAGGCCATGCTGGTCGCCGAGCACCAGTTGCAACGGCGCAAGGACCGCGGTCAGGCCGATCGCCATGCGCAGCATGGTGCGGCCTTCATCGATGTGTCGTCCGGCCACGAGATAGCGTGCGCCAACCGCGAGCACGACGAAGCCTGTCGTGAGATAGGCCGCGTTGAGCATGTGCGCGAACCGGTACGGGAAGCTGGGATTGAAGACGATCTTCAGCCAATCAAGCGGGTAGGCGATGCCATCGCGCATTTCGTGGCCGGTCGGTGTCTGCATCCAGCTGTTGGCGGACAGGATCCAGAACGCGGAAATTGCCGTGCCCGTTGCCACGACCGCGGCCGACAACACGTATAGCCAGGGTGGCACGCGATTGAACCCGAACAGCAATATCCCGAGGAATGTCGCCTCGAGAAAAAATGCTGCCAGCACCTCGTAGCCGAGCAACGGCCCCAGCACATTGCCGGTCGCAACCGAGAAGCGGCTCCAGTTGGTGCCGAACTGGTACGAGAGGACGATTCCGGAAACGACGCCCATCGCAAACGACACGGCGAAAATTTTCGTCCAAAATCGCATCAGGTGCTGGTAGCGGTCATTGCCGCTGCGCAGCCACATCACGCCGAGGGTCGCGAGATAGGCCGACAGCCCGATCGTGAAGCTCGGGAAAATGATGTGGAAGATGATCGTGAAGGCAAACTGCAGGCGGGCCAGCAGGACAGGATCAAAATCCATCACACCCTCCGACCGGATGTCTTTCGTGGAGTATAGGCGCGGTCGGTAAATCGTGGCGAGCCCATTGCGTTCCAATCCTGCGATAAATCGAAGCGGTGACGATGGCGCCCAAGCTATCCACAGCGTGTCAATCGTGTCTGACGGGTTCGATGCCGCCGCGCTAAGCTTGCCTCCGGGCGATTGTTGGAGGGGGTGGACATGGCCAAACGGGCAAACACGAAGGACGAAGCTCCTTTTGCCGCCGCGCTGGACCGTTATTTCGGCCTTGCGCAGCAAGGCACCGACGTCCGCACCGAATTCATTGCCGGCGTCACCACGTTTCTAACGATGGTCTACATCATCTTCGTGAACCCCATCATTCTCGGAAAAGCGGGAATGGATCAGGGTGCGGTGTTCGTCGCGACCTGCGTCGCAGCGGCGGTCAGCACCATGGTGATGGCGCTCTATGCCAACTACCCGATCGCTCTTGCGCCCGGCATGGGCATCAATGCATTTTTCGCTTTCACGGTGGTACTTACCTACAAGTACACGTGGCAGCAGGCACTCGCCGCCGTGTTCTGTTCGGGCGTGCTGTTCTTCCTGATCTCCGTATTCCGCATCCGGCAATTCGTCATCGACTCGATCCCGCAAAACCTCAAGCTCGCAGTATCGGCGGGCGTCGGCCTGTTTCTCGGAATCATTGCACTCGAGGAAGCCAAGGTTGTTGTTGATCACCCGGCGACTCTGGTCACCCTTGGCGATCTGAGAAACCCGGAAGCGGCCCTGATGCTGCTTGGCTTCGTCCTGATTGCTGCGCTCAATTTCCGGCGCGTGCTGGGCGGCACGCTGATCGGAATTCTTGTGGCGACAGTCATCGGCTTGCCGTTCGGGCTTGCGAAATTCACCGGCGTGGTCTCGATGCCGCCGTCGATCGCGCCGACGCTTCTGCAACTTGATTTCTCGAGACTCTGGGAGCTCACGTTCCTGATCGTGGTGTTTTCGATTCTGTTCATCGATGTATTCGACAACGCCGGCACGTTGATCGGAGTCACGCATCGCACCGGCCTGATGAAGAACGGCAAGCTCGCGCGCATGAAAGAAGCGCTGATATCCGACAGCTTCGCTGCAATGTTTGGCGCGGTGATCGGCACATCGACGACCACAAGCTATATCGAGAGCGCGGCCGGCGTTTCAGCAGGCGGGCGCACGGGACTGACGGCAGCTTTCGTCGGGCTGTTTTTCCTGCTGGCGCTGTTTTTTGCCCCGCTTGCGGGAATGGTCCCCGCCTACGCCTCGGCGGCGGCCTTGCTCTATGTTGCCTGCGTGATGGCGCGCGGATTGGCCGAGATCGACTGGGAGGACATCACGGAATATGCGCCGGCTGTTGTCACCGCGATCACCATGCCGTTGACGTATTCGATCGCGACCGGCATTGGCCTCGGCTTCATCACTTATGCTCTATGCAAGATCATCTCCGGCAAGGCGCGTGAAGCGTCACCGGCGGTCCTGGTCCTGGCGGTACTGTTCGCGATCAAATTCGCGGTGACCGGCTAGCCAAGCGCCTTCTTGATCGCCAGGAAGTCGCGCCAGGCGAAACGCTTCTGCAGCGGGCTGCGCAATAGAAACGCCGGGTGAAACGTCGGCATGGCACGGATCTCGCGCTTCCCCGTGTCGAAGCTGAACCAGCGCCCGCGTGTCTTGGTGATGCCTTCCTTGATGCCGAGCAGCGTTTGCGCTGATGGGCCGCCGAGACAGACCAGAATATCCGGATCGGCCAGCTCGATCTGGCGCGAAATGAATGGCAGGCAGATCTGTGACTCTTGCGGTGTCGGCGTGCGGTTGCCAGGCGGCCGCCAGGGCACGATGTTGGCGATGTAAACCGATGTGCGATCGAAGCCGATCGCCGCCAGCATCCGGTCGAGCAACTTGCCTGACCGGCCGACGAAAGGCAGACCCTCAATGTCTTCGTCGCGTCCCGGCGCTTCGCCGACAAACATCAGCCGTGCTTGCGGATTGCCGTCCGCGAAGACCAGCTGGGTCGCGGTCGCTTTGAGGGCGCAGCCCTCGAACCGGTCAAGCCCGGCGCGCAGTTCATCGAGCGTTGCCGCCCGCTTTGCGATGTCGCGCGCGGCCATGGCCGCTTCATCGGGGGCGGGAGGTGCGACGGGTGAGGGCGTACCTGCGGCAGGTTCGGCCCGCGCTGTGGCCGGATTCGACGCGCGTGCGGGCAAGACCACGTCCCCGGCCGCAAATCGATCGACCGGCTTCTCGCCAACAAGCGCGTCGGCACCTGCCTCGATATAGAAATCAAGCAGATCGCGCGCCGAACTTTCGTGACCGCGGCCCATTTATGCACATTAGCATGGAGGTCTCGCGATTGCCGCCCCATGTGCAAAAGTAGAGAATGGCCTGGGAGAAATTCATGGCCGAGTTGCCTGCACGAGAGGCGATGGAATTTGATGTGGTGGTCGTCGGCGCCGGGCCCGCGGGGCTGGCTGCCGCCATCCGCCTCAAACAGATCAGCGCCGATATTTCGGTCGTCGTGGTGGAGAAGGGCTCCGAAGTCGGCGCGCATATCCTGTCCGGCATCGTGCTCGATCCTTCGGCGCTCGACCGCCTGCTGCCTGAATGGCGCGCCGATCCCGAGAAACCTCTCAAGACCGAAGTAACCGACGACCGTTTTTACTGGCTCACCGAAAGGAGCGCGATTCGTTTTCCGCTGATATTTGCGCCACCGTTGATGAGCAATCACGGCTGTTTTATTGGGTCGCTTGGCCTCGTTTGCAAATATCTTGCGGCCAAGGCCGAGGCGCTCGGTGTGGAGATTTATCCAGGCTTTGCTGCGGCGGAAGTTCTATTCGGCCAGGACGGCACGGTGGTCGGCATCGCGACGGGCGATATGGGCGTTGCGAAAAGCGGCGAGCACAAGGACAGTTTCACTCGCGGCATGGAGCTACGCGCGAAATACACACTATTCGCCGAGGGCGCGCGCGGCAGCCTGACCAAGACCCTCCTGCACCGG
>Ga0173481_10000210_pt1 | contig 11417 bp, 10 predicted proteins | sample NitcycUS073202C2_FD_136667 | JGI IMG/M metagenome (GOLD analysis project Ga0173481, IMG submission 136667) | Soil microbial communities from Arlington Agricultural Research Station in Wisconsin, USA - Nitrogen cycling UWRJ-S073-202C-2 (version... ... | reverse complement strand
TGTGAAGACAGCGAAAAAAGAAAGTACAAAATGGTACAAAATGGCTAGCATTGAGTTGATGTTTGACGTATAGTCATGTGAAGTATCGTGATTCACCTGTAGGGCTAGCCATTAGAAACTTATCTAGATAGAACGTCTTGCAATGAGAACACCGCTTAATAGACCTTGGAAAATGGCTTTATATTTCATAAATCATAGTCGAGTAGATGCGGTAATCTTTTCCTATTTACTCAAGTTATAATAAATTGTTACTATGTTTTGCTGTGGATTGCAAAAATTGAGTCAAATCTGCTCCACATCAGACGGGATATCGCGTCAATCTCTCCTTAGTTTTAGTCCGATCCTTTTATAGCAAAAGTGAAGGGGGACTGTATATTGTTTTATCTTAATGAAGTGTTATAACACTTAAATTGTTAAAAGGAATAGTTTTATTACCTCTCAATATGTCGTGGTTTTTTGTTACGTTAGAGACGATAATGGTATTGTTATTGATATCTGTTACCTTAGTATTATCATTTAACTCATTACATGTATTTGCTGCATCATCAAAACAAGAGATTTTACAACTACCACAGCAGCAACAATTTATACAGACCTGCTGTGCTTGGGGTGACAAAATTGCAGATGGAATACTAACATACACGATAAATGGTGCTGATAATGGAGCAGCTCAACAGGCAGTCAATAATGCTATAGAGGAATGGAATACAAAAATCAATGGTATAAAGCTTGTTGAGATCTCTGATAGTAATAGTGCAGACATTCAAATAAACTTGAATTCAAAAGCACCAAAGTTACAGACAAGTGTAAATAATAATCATGGTCATATAAAAGCAGCAGGCAAAGATATTAGATTACTGGCACCAGGCTTATCAGAAATAAATCGTGATAACAACGGTTTTATAACTCAAGTAATAGTAAAAATAGCTACAGCTGCCTCTGGTAAAACATCATCGTCATTCAACCCTTCTGAGATAGAAGCAATAGCAAAACATGAGATAGGTCATGCTCTTGGATTAGGACATGCTAATTTTATAACTGACCTTATGTCTCCAATTCTCACCGGAAATACAAAACCTACTGTATCACAATGTGATGTTAATGGCGTAATACAAGCCAACAGCTGGAAAATGTTATACTCTGATAATACTAACGTACCTTCTGCTCCGCCAGTAAATCATATAGACTGCTAATGTAAAAGATCACAGATATTTTTATATCATAGGCAAATAGCCGAGAGAAAATAAATCTTATATCATTTTAAGGCGCAGTATTGTTAGGAAAAAGTCGTATAATCGCTATATTAATGCATTTGGATTGCACCAATTACAAGGTTCAATCAAATTTGATTCTCACTCAGTCACAAGAAAGATAAAGAGTGAAAGACGTGCATAATGTATACTACGAACGTAAAGGTGAGTTTTTATTCTAGAAAAAGGAAGAATTGAAGTGTCTATTTTAATATTTAATGTTTTATTTTATATATTGAATAAATGAAGAAGGGAATAATTTTCGATATGGATGGAGTTCTAATAGATTCAATGCCATTTCATGCCGAAGCCATGAGGATTGCTATTAAGGAAGAGACAAATCATGATATTGATAAAAAGATAATTTATTTGCTTGAGGGAATGCCTGGTGCTGAATTGGTAAAAGAGATTTTCAAGAGAGAAAAAATTGAAAAAAGTATAGATGATAGCCTTGCAGAAAGGATTAGTAAGCGAAAGAAGGAAATATTCAAAGAAATTCAGAATTCTAAATCTATTGAAGGTGCAAGAGAATTAGTTAATGATTTAAGAAGTTGCAGTTGCTTAAAAGCAGTAGTTAGTGGTTCATCTAAACAAGAAATCGAAGTCATACTTGATAAAAATATTGGTTCAAAGAATTTTGATATGATAATTACTGGCGACGAGTTAGGAGGAGAAGGAAAACCTGATCCTAAGCCATTCCAGACAGCATTACAAAAAATGAATCTAAAGCCTTCAGAAGCAATAGTAGTTGAAAATTCTCCACTGGGAATTGAGGCCGCTAAACAAGCGAGTCTGAGATATATTGTTACCTTGAATAATACACCACTTGATATTTCTTCTGACTTTAAAGGTCTTATATCGAGAGATAATAATAATAACAATAACGTGTTTAAAGATACAAAGTCTGCAGGCAGTTTTTTAAAGGATTGGTGTTGTAAGCCTGGCTAATTAACAGTAGCATTGCGTCCTGCCGATCTACTAGGAATCTCCATTATCTACCAAGATATATTAATAATGTTAGTTGCGATATGGGTAATTATTAAAGAAGACTAGATTATTTATGATTTGAGATAATGGATAAATTTTCTTCAATATGTTAAAATCAAACTTCTTGAAATGGAGTGTAGAGAATTTTGCGGATTTTGACCATGGCGCAATTTATGAATAAGAGTGCATAGTTGAATTAGGGCGTGTTAATTTGATCAATTCAAGCCAATGGTCGTAGAAGCTGAGGCCGCTTTATTGGTTATTGAGGTAGATGATAATTATAACATTTGATGTATAACGGCAATAATATTAATATATAAAATAATACATGTCGGTTAATTTTCAGATTATGTCAATAATGCCTATATCATACTAAGTAGCATATTTGGATTTAGTTATATTGCCAATCTACTATATCTTGACATGATAGAATGTCTGTAATCCCAGAAATGAAGAAGAAAACGGAAATAAAAGGATTAGTATTAGAACAATTGTATAATAATAGTGGATCCACTACTACTATTACTACTACAACAACCAATAGTAATCAAAAACAAACATTGCTAGTATACAAAAAGTACTTCCTTCTATGCCTATCATGTTCATGGCATGTATCGTACTTTGATTTATCTGGAAAGCTGGGCAATATATCTGGTGAGGAACATATACTCTGTCCCGTTTGCTGGACAGGTAGAATAATAATAGAGAGTCAATCAGGTGCCTAGTCGGCGACAAATATGTATCTAATAGTGGCGTTAATAGATATTTTCTGATGGTATATTATTATAATGGCAATAATACAAATTCAAGGTTTCAAATGTGAGGTTTGTGGTCATATTTGGATCCCAAGAAACAAGCAAAGTAAGCAATTACCTATTGTCTGTGCTAAATGTAAAAGCCCAAACTGGAACAAGTTTCAAGGAAGAAACAATGATCGATTGATTGAATCAGAGCATACATATGCTTGCATATATCATTCAAAAAATACTACACTCATAGGAGTAGAATATACATTATTACAGCAGACCAGTACAATTCATTACCAAATGGAGAGAAACCATACTGGCATTATCATAAAATTGAGTTTGCATCTGACAGAGCTGATCCGATGTTTCCAGAGCTTCCAGTAGTTCAAGCTAAAGCATTAATGGGCAAACTATCAGATACATACGGCAAAATCCTAATCACGTGGAATCCAAAAGACACATTGCTCACTTTTCCACCGCAAGTAGAGCAGGTTCAACATCCATTCATGATTAATACAACGCAACTCCTAATATTCACACCGGAAGCTTTAACCAAACCCTGAAATACTTAAATTTGAACTTTTTTTATTTTCTGAACATTTAGCTGCAATATTAATCATATACCAAAAGTTCAAATAATAATACCCTAGCACAGTAACTTGAATTTTTGATAGCGCCCATAATATGATATAACAATACTAACTTTCATCATTCCTTAGTCTGGTTCAATCCCCACCTGGATCTCACTTTATCTTCGAGTTTGTTAAAAACTACCCTATCAACTACAAAACCGATTGCAAATATAATTATCATCGATGCAATTATTTGGTCCATAAGCTGGAATTCTCTTCCAACAAGCAGAATATGCCCTAAACCTACTGATGCTGCAATAAGTATTTCAGCACCTATTAATGCATGCCAAGCAAATGACCATGCTTGTCTTATACCAACAATTAATGACGGTGTGGCAGCTGGAATCATCACAAACCTGAATAACGATAATCCATTTGCTCCCATATTTTCGGCCGCTCGAAGATAAATTGTTGGTATGTTGCCAATCCCACTATATGTTGATGTCATAACCGAAAAAATAGAACTCATAATAACAACAAAGAAAATACCAAAATCATTTAATCCGATTAATAAGATTGCAAACGGTACCCAGGCTATACTAGGAAATGATTGTAATCCTACTGCAAACGAGCTCATAGTTTTACCAAAGCTACGGAACCTTACCATCAACAATCCAACTCCAACACCTAGAAAAATAGAAATCGAGAAACTAATGACGAGCCGCCACATTGTCATACCTATACTAGTGATTAATGTGGCATTAGCAAATAGAACTGCAAAAGATTGAGCCACCATCGCTGGTGATGGCAAAGAAATCTTCGGAAATATTCCGAGGCTAAATATTAGTTGCCATATCCCTGTAAGTGCAGCGAGGAATAATATTATATGGCCAATGTCATCAACATCGATTCTTTTAATTTTTCTTCTTTCCTTTTCTACCTGTTTTTTAAAATGTGGCTGTGGCTGCAATTTTATCTCCAATTTCATTATGTTCAAAATCTTTGGATTCCTGCAAAATCTCCTTTGTAATGGCGTCTACAATAGGATGATTTAGCTGTCGTGGATGTCGAAGGTTAATTCTAAACTCTTTTTTTATATTTTCATGGTAGGGTGACATAAGGATAACTCTGTCGCCCAATGCTACAGCCTCAGTAATGTTATGTGTGACGAATAGAACTGTTTTTTTTGTACTTTGATGAATTTGAAGCAGTTGCTTCTGTAACAACTGTCTTGTACGTACGTCTAATGCTGCAAATGGTTCGTCCATCAACAAGATCTTTGGGTTTAGTGCTAAAGCTCGAGCAATAGCGACACGTTGTTTCATTCCGCCTGATAGTTGATGGATATAAGCATCTGCAAAGTCTGATAATTGAACCATTTCTATATAATGCATAGCAATTTCTTTTCTTTTGTCCTTAGAAACATTTGCTATTTTTAAACCAAACTCTACATTTTCACGAACTGTGAGCCAAGGAAAAAGAGCTGCCTCTTGAAAAATCATTATTCTATTACGATCAACATCAGTAGTAATAGAATCAGTGGATTGACCATAAATCGCTATTTCTCCACTGTGTGTCCTGTCAATACCTGCGACTATATTAAGTAATGTACTTTTACCACAACCCGATGGTCCTACTATAGTGACAAATTCGCCATTTTTAATATCTATATTGACATTGTTTAAGACTACATGTTCATTATAAGCAGCTGCAACACTATCACCACCACCATTACTATAATAAACCTTTGATACATTCTTGATCTGTAAAATATTTTGTAGTGACTGTGATTCGTCTTTACTTAGCATTTATTAAAATTTCTAATATGTAACGAGCAATATAAGCTAGTTCAAATGTGCAAGGGTGGTTAGAATTATGCAAAACTAGCACATATGAGTTAGATCATAATTCACACAATAATCATTAGCATATTATTAATGGTAAAAGCCAATCATATTGAACCGGATAATATGTTTTTCTTCTTTGTCTTTGCGACTGTTTTTCTATATTATTAATCTCTGATGTTTTAACTCATCAACTGCATTCTAAATTGTCATTCTGGGAAAATGAGTAAAATTAATTTATTAATTTTCCTTGTTCTATAGGATGCTTTGATTTTATTATATAATAAACGAATTTAAAAGGAGGGCCGCCTTCTGCTTTCTTCCAAGAATATGAATATGCATCATAGGTTGCTTTTAACAAAAATCCTCTTCTTGTGACTCAATATTGGTACAAAAAATCAAGATGAACCTCTGGTTGGTTCAAACTCTTCAAATTAGGTAATTAGCGGAAACTATTGAGATTCAAAATGAGGTTTCAAAGATAAAGTTCACAGATGTATATTTTGTAGTTAATGCTTTTGCTTCAAAATTCCATTTTACAAACCTTTTTCATCGTAACGTACACAGCTATATCTTGATTGCCCCACGTATTACCTTCTTTACTTCTTAAACCCTTACTAATGTTGTCTCGTTAAATCCCAACTGATGTTTGACATCTTTTCCTTATTTTCTATTGATATAAAGTTCTTTGATTGAATGATGTGTAATGTCCTCCTCCATTTTTGATCTAAGCCTATTTCTATTGTATAAATACTACTCTAGCTGCTTCTGCTATAAACTTCTCCAAAGGGTTTTCCGTAATCTAACATATTCTATAATATACTTCCTGTAGATACAAAAATGTTAAAACCATACCAAAAAAAGACATTATTTTCTTTTCCATCTTGTGTGTGATATAAGTTAGCCCTTCTCTTTGTAGTTTTTTGTCGTTTATTCTACCTTTAGCCAAGGCAGCAAAATATAGGAATGTAAGAAGATTTAAACAAGTTTTGAATTTATTGAAATTTGCTAAATATGCAGGGTTTTTATTTTAAGATAGGCATTTTTTGCATACAATTTTCTTGTTTTGCATATATATAAGCGGTAATATGTCTGAAAATCATTGCGAGTATAGCTAATGAATGAAAGCTAAGATAAGTCTGGGAATATCTGCAGCCATAATAATTGGTGTAGTTGTAAGCTCTATATTTTACAATTCAAATTCAGAAAACACTAGTAATAATACAGTCGGTGCAACTTCAAATATACTAAGAATTGGATATTTTGCTAATCTCAACCATGCGCAGGCTGTTATAGGGCTAAATGATGGAGATTTCGAAAATACATTCACTAAGAATGGCATTACAGTACAGCCAATAGTCTTTAATGCAGGGCCATCTGCAATTGAAGCGCTATTTGCAAGTCAAATAGATGTCGCATATGTTGGTCCTAACCCTGCAATCAATGGTTATGTGGTGTCTGAAGGAAGAGATCTCAGAATTATTTCAGGTGCGTCTAGTGGAGGAGCAGTTTTTGTAGTAAGAAATGATTCAGGAATTAAATCAGCCAAGGATTTTGCAGGTAAAAAGTTTGCTTCTCCACAAGTAGGTAATACTCAAGATATAGCCCTGCGATCCTATTTACTCAAAAATGGATATAAGACCAAAGAGAATGGTGGAAATGTTGAGGTAATTTCTACAAATTTGGCCGATATTATCACATTATTCCTAAAGAAACAACTAGACGGAGCATGGGTACCAGAACCATGGGGTGCCAGATTGGTCAAAGAAGCCAATGGAAAAACATTTTTAGATGAAAGAAGCTTATGGCCAAATGGAAAATTTGTGACGGCCAATATTATTGTTAGAACAGATTATCTTAAGAACAATCCAGAGACAATAAAGAAATTATTGGCTTTACATATAAACGAAACATTGTGGATTAATAGCCATAAAAATAACGCCATACAATTATTTGATAATGGGCTTAAAAAACTTACAGATAAAACGATCCCAGAAGATGAACTAAAACAAGCTTTATCACGAATAGATTTCACATATGATCCTATTAAGAACTCACTTTTCAAATCTGCAAGGGACGCCTACAACCTCGGTTTTTTGGCAAAAGGACAAAAGCAGCAACCAGATCTGTCGGGCATATATGATTTGACATTACTAAATAATATACTCAAAGAAAAGGGACTACATGAAGTGCTATAAGAAAGTCAATTTTTCCAAAAAGAGGAAGTACAGACGAGGAGAATATATTCGAAGTTTCCATTATCAACCAAATGAGTAGTTGCTAACATCATCTTCGTCACGTTTAAGCTCTGCTCTTTTGGAGATAGCCGCGTTATTAAGATCCATAAATTAGGGATTGAAGTTTTTTCATTTTTCTATTGGATTTGCTATCATGTTACCCCATTCAGTCCATGAGCCATCATAGTTCTTCACATTAGGATATCCTAGTAAATATTTCAGAACAAACCAAGTATGCGAAGATCTTTCGCCTATCCTGCAATATGTTATAATCTCTTTGTCAGGAGTTATGCCCTTTGATTCGTAAAGATTCTTTAACTCATTTACCGACTTAAAAGTACCATCACTATCATTGACTGCTTGAGCCCAAGGAATATTGACAGCTTCTGGTATGTGTCCTCCTCTCTGAGCATGTTCTGTAGGATATTCTGGTGGCGCTGTAATCTCACCGGAGAATTCCTTTGGACTTCTTACATCAATCAATGCTTTACTACCTAACGTGGCTTTTACATAGTCCAAAAATACTCTAATATTCGTATCAGGCTTTGCTGCTGCTTTATAATCTCCTTTGGTGTAGTGTGGAATATCTTTGCTTATAGGCCTGTCTTCTATTAACCATTTTTTTCTACCTCCGTTTATTATTCTGACATCATGATATCCATAGTACTTGAATACCCAAAAAGCAAAAGCTGCAAACCAATTATTAAAGTCTCCATAAAGAACTAGAGTATTGTTGTCATCTTTGTTAACTCCAATTCTTTGAATTAGGTCTTCAAAAGCCTGTTTGCTCAAAACGTTTCTTGTTAGAGGATCATTTATGTCTGCTTTCCAATTTATTAGCACTGCTCCTGGGATATGACCTAACTCATAATTTGCAGTTGGATCATAGTCTACTTCTGCAATACGAACTTTTTCATCTTTTAGGTGATCTTGTACCCATTGGGTATCTACTATAGCTTCAGGATGTACGTATTTTTCATCCTTAGCTGCAGTTTGTGCCATATTTTTCTTACCTAAATATTAATAATGGTTCAAAGATATTATTGCTGTGAAAGATGCAATTTATTACCGTTATATGCATTAATCGCAGGTTTGCAAGCCAAATTATGCATAAGTATTCCGTGTGTGGAAGCTCATTTACGTTTTCTTTTTTATAAATGATGTTAATAATGCCTATATTATATCTATTTTTTGCATACTTGGATTTAATTATATTGCCAATATGCTATATTCTAATATAGAATATCTGCATGGCCGAACTGAATAAAATACTCCTAGCAAATGAGGGTTATTCCAAGGGTTCAAGCACGGGAGCCTGCCAATTCCACCTTCGAGAAAACTGCGGTACTTGCATGTATAGATGCGAGATTGACTGTAGAGGACCTGTTAGGATTGAATACAGGAGAGGCATACATCATAAGAAACACTGATGGAATAGCTACCGAAGACGCGATACGTTCACTTATCATCTCCCACGAGCTTCTTGGAACGCAAGAGTTCTTCTTGGTCATAAACTACACTGACTGTGGGATGTTGACCTTTGCAGATGAAGAGCTACGAAATAAGCTCGCACAAAAAGTACATGACAGATACAAGTGTACTCAAGTTCCACTCGTTCCCAGATCTCGAGGAGAATGTGAAGAACCAGGTAGACAGGATAAAGTCAACCCCCTCTCTTCCAAAGAACACCGCAGTCTACGGGTTCATATATGACATAAGGCAGGAAAACTTGGAAGAGTTGAGTGAGATCTACAAAACAAAAAAGGATTAGTGTTAGAACAAATGTATGATAATAGAAGATCTATAACTACAATAACCATAGTAATCAAAAACAAACATTGTTAATATAGTTCAAATGAACGTTAGATAATCAAAGATTTTCCCACATACAATAGAGGTCTTCAGATTTTGAATTTAATTATTTAGAGTGAGCCAACATGACAATAGTATCAAGGTATCATCTATTGTAATGGAGAAATTTTATAAATACTTCCATCATCAAATGACAGTGCATATAGAAAGCCATCAGGTCCAGTCTTGATATCAGTTATACTGCCAAAACCAGTTCCAAAAGTTATTGCAGACAATTCTTCATTGTTGTCAACCACTAGATCAGACAAACCAGCAGACTGTTGGTTACTATATTCAAGATCTATGCCTGTTCTGTCTTTATTGACTTTAAAGAAATACAAATTTCCGTTATTGTTATCTCCCACAAAGATATTGTTTTGATAATTAGCACCAAGCTTTGACGATTTCATAAATTCTATATCTGTTACTGCTACAGGATTCCTCCAGCTAAATACTGGATCTGCATAATGGGAGCCAGGAAAGTTAACCAACTGCCCTTCTGTTATCCCAGTATTCCTTGAAATAGGACCCATCACTTGAATCCATCCACTATTAAATCCTGGTTTGACTATATTAATTTCGTCATACACATCAGGACCATTCTCTGTATCCCACAAGTTACCTGTAACTGGATCAAATGCCAGTCCAAAGCTATTTCTTATCCCATATGCATAATATCTATGCATTGCAGAATTATCATTAGTTGAAAAAGGATTTTCAGAAGCAGGTGAACCGTCGCTACCGTTTATCCTTAAAATAACTCCAGTATCGTCAGGTTGTGGTCCATTGTTAATATTCTGTAAATTGCCTCTATGGTTAAGATCTCCTATTACAGCGTACAGATAATTATCAGGACCAATCACAATTTTTCCAGCATCATGATTAGGGCCTCGAAGTGCGGGTAGATCCAAAATTAATTTTGGATTAACAAGACTTTGTCCATTCCATTCATATCTGTAAATTCTATTTCTTAGCTCACCTACATCTTGTGATTCAGTATAATAGAGAAATACTGTTTTAGCTCTTACATCTGTCACATCGCTTTTTGTATTGTTTATAATAGCAATTCCCAATAGTCCTCGCTCATTTTGTGTGTCAACTGGCACTTGCAATACTGGCTGTTGTTGTAACTGGCCGTTTGATACAAGACGTACTTGACCACTTTTCTCTAAAACCAAAATGTTGTCGTTATCTAAAAAAGCCATACTTGTAGGAGAAGACAATCCACTAACTATAGGTTCTACCTTTAGGCTGGTATCCTTGATTATTGATGGCTGTGCAGCTGAATATTTTATAACACTAAGAATTAAGAGAACAATCAAAGCTAAAACAGTAAAGATAAGGGAAGTCTTAAACAAACTTAGGCTAATCAATGCATAATATTGTGGTATCTTAATATTAATATCTAATCAACATCTAATAAAGAATATAATAATAATCTAATAAATATGATGGAACATTAGGTTGTTCTACTTGGTGTGGCTGTCTCTTTATCTGTTCAAAGGTTGCAAAAAAATTTCAAATTAGGATCGTAAAATCGAGTCAATCTGTATCACATTCCGCTACTGAATCCGCAGCGCTATGGTTGCTGCTATTTGTAAAGGAAGTATTCAATGTAGTGGTGGCAGTAGAAGTAGTATTGATAATCAATGAAAAACAAACTAATATTGTTGCTGTTAATAGCAATGAAAGAGATTTAATGTGTTACAATAAAATCTGAAATAATTTATATTTATTATTCTTCTACATGCATAGTAATCTACCAAGATTACTTATAGATAACCTTCAATAAGGAATTTATTGATGGTTGCCTAATAGTAAATACATATACTATGTCTAGCGACGTCAAAGTCAATGAAAGCCCTAACCATTTCATAGTACTTGATGCAATATCAAGAGGTATCAACAATGTGGAAAAGATCACCAGAGC
>Ga0173481_10000208_pt1 | contig 11530 bp, 10 predicted proteins | sample NitcycUS073202C2_FD_136667 | JGI IMG/M metagenome (GOLD analysis project Ga0173481, IMG submission 136667) | Soil microbial communities from Arlington Agricultural Research Station in Wisconsin, USA - Nitrogen cycling UWRJ-S073-202C-2 (version... ... | reverse complement strand
CTCCTCATCATCATCATCGCCACCAACATCATTCTATAGTAATAATATCTCCAATGATAACAATACAACTAATACAAATACAGTACTATCAAACTCAAGTCCACGCAGTACAATTAAGGTTACTTCTGTTGATCAACCTACTTTGTCATCGCCTTTACAATCCCTATCTTTATCATCGCCATCTTCATCGTCAGAAAATGACATACCCCAAATAGCTAATTCTGCTGGTAATTATCATCCTATTGCTAATCTCGTAGTAGGTGCAGATTCATCTGTTACACTTAATGGAGGTTCAAGTCATGATCCGGATGGTGGGCCTATTGCATTTAGATGGGAACAGATATCTGGTCCTCCAGTTGCGTTAAATGGAGCTAGTACATCACAAGCCACATTTACTACTCCTGGTGTATATAGTGATACAACAATGTTCTTTAAATTGACAGTTACAGATCAAGATGGTTTAAGTGACAGTAAGACCGTACAAATCACGGTCACTCCTAGAAGCAGTATGGACTAAAATAGAATAAATAAAGGAAAAATGCTGTGACAAGTATCTTTGTTAAAGTATATCGTAGCCAATACAGAGAAATAAGAATGATATTCCCGTCACTCTTCCTCCTCCTTCCCTCCTACTGATAGGTTTCACTTTTTAATTAGGCTACTAGGTATTGTTAATTTAGTTGTCATTAAATGTGGTCTTATAACAAGGTACCAGATTTCGAAACAAAAAGTTCCAAATCTATAATCCATCCATTTATAGTTAAAGGACATAAAGGCCTTACAATTAATCCATATCAAGGATGCCAACATAGATGCGGATATTGTTATGCAACTTATAAATAGTCTCCAAAATTCTATGATAAAATTTATGCCAAAAGTAATGCTGCTGGGGTATTAGAAAATCAGTTGAAGTCTAGTAAATCTGAAACCGTAGAGCCAGTGATGATATCATCTGCTACTGATCCTTTTCAGCCAGCAGAAATAAGATTTGGTCTAACTCGAAAATGCGTCGAAGTACTGCAAAAATATGATGTTCCATACTATATTTTTACGAAACCTACCATAATATCAAGAGACTTGAAGCTAGACAAGAAATACAAAGGTAATTGCTTTATAGTCTGGTCTATAACTACATGTAATGAGAGAATTAGACTCTCATAGAACCTGGAACTCCCAGCGTCTTCTATCTTTACATTAATTGATAAATTTATACATGACGGTGTACACTGTGAAGTAAACATTGATCCTATTTTACCTCTTATCTGATTCCCAAGAAGAAATAGATGCAATACCCGACAGTTGCGATAGATCTGACATTAGATCCCTAAAAATGGCTATAATATTTTTCTAAAATACTTAATTACCATATTTGATAGCACACGCGATGTGGCACTTGTGAGTAAAAGTCCCACTATTGGTTCCATAAATTATGTCATCGACCAGATCAGTCACTCGGAGGTTGGTAGCCATAATCTTCTTATCCATCCTAATATGGATGTACTCAGATACATTTATTCAGGATATGTTAAAAGGCAACTAAAAGATGGTAACGAAATCGTACTCATTCTTCCATATTATGAAACTGAAGATAAGGTCAGAGAGGTATTGACATTACCAGATAATATTGTAGATGCAGTTACAGCAGATGTAGGCAGAAGGGGTAATGACGATAATACAATGAACATTGGAATAAATAAGTATGAAAAGGAAGGTTCTCTTATAATAAAGGATTCTGTAAAAGCTTATTTTTCTGATCCTCATGACAATAGTAATAACAATGCATGGAATCTTATACATGAATTAGTTAAAAGAGCAAAAAATTCAACTAAGAACAGTGTTTCTGTAATTGCTGATTTAGGTTCATTTTATCACCATCTTGGTGATACACAAAGACTTGTTGACTATGAATTATCTTTACCATCACGATATAATGACATGAAAATGAAAGGACTTTGTGTTTATCATAAAGAAGATTTTGAAAAGAGATTAACAGAAGAGCAAAAACAAAAGCTATTGCAGCATCATGAACAAGTATTCATAGTAGAAGATAGATAGCCTGTTTTGTCATCCTGGCTAGGCGAAGGCCAAAAACCATATTATCATCTCATAATGAATGTGATAATACGTCACAGATGTTGAGAATCAAAGACATATACATTTTATAGAACAACAAAATAATGCATTATCTTCTATAGAATATATTGCTCCATAGATAAAACGCCAAAATAGTTTATTCAGAAGGTTTATGATAATGAGTTCCAAACTTGACTACTATGATCATAAGTGATGTTTGACACTGGAATAGTTGCTGAGGTATTACCGCATGTGCCCATCTCTAAGCGAATTGCCACTACAAGCTGGTGTATGTGCCCACACCTATGCCCATCTTCGTCATTCCTAGGATAAATCAAGCAAATCTATGTCGACTGAATGTTCTTGGGCACCATAGGAATACGACAATCGAGTCTGCCGACACGAAAATAATGCCTATTGTAATATGTGTCATAATCTGGGAATAAAAACTCAGTAACATTGATCACGGGCATGAAATAGAATACCAGCCAATATGCTCTTTTCTGTGTTATTAATAATATTTCATCATTATTACCATCATTTACAATAGTCGTCGTTTAGCATGTAATTTCTCTAAAAAAACCTAAGTAGAGCCGTATATATTATTTTGCAGGTCACCTATAGTTACAGTAGAATATTTCAAGAGATCTCAATAACGAGGGTCGACTCACTTGCTAAATAAACGTGGAAGACTATCTGAAAGCTCCTGCATAATCACTTATAAATTGAAAGATACATTGATAATCCTCTCATTGCATCTAAATGATATGATGGAAATGCTTCTATCTTCACATATCAATGTTGTCATTCCTCCCACATTATGAATAGCTATTCCATTTTGCTTCCTTAAATCTCCAAAATGTCTGTATTGCTGCTGCTACTTGTAGTACTGTCTTCTTTTGTCTTTGGATTTACTGCCTCTATCTTCTTTGCTAATTCAACAACTTTTGGATTAGAAAGTAATTGCTTAATTTGTTCTACTCTGAGCCAGACCTAATTATTACTCCTTTTTTCTTTGTAACTGAACCGGTAGTAGCATTTATTGGATTTATTTCTATTCCTATAGATGCTGGACTTTTTGAATGTTGGTAACTTTAGTAGAGAAGCTCTTGGTATGTTAGTAGGCTTCTTTTCCCAATCTTGACCTTCTCTTAAGAATTGACCTAGCTTCTCACTAACATCCAGAGTCATAATGTATACGTTATACACCACCCATCTATGTATTTTACATTTGTTTAGCGATAGTGTATAAATTCAATTAAATTATACTAAACTATCCAAAATCTCATTTACACGCCTCATTATTATTGAGTTTCTGAAGTGTCAATACTTATGTAGTCTTTTTATTGTTCCCCGAATTTATATCCTCTACAAATATGACATCAATAGAAGATGGTGATGTACACAACAAGATAATAGCTGAAATACTAAAAGTATGTACAGATGGATGCACAGAACAAAAGATAATGGAGCAAACACATCTATCACACGATCAGCTAAGAAGAATCATGGCAGAGATAGTAGACAAAGAATTATTACACTACATTGAAGCACGCCGCGTCTATATTACAACAGATATAGGCTACATATTCCTTAAATAGAATAGAATAACTTCTAACCAGGCCAAATCTTTCCTGTCGTAAGCACAGATCTAAATAGCACCTTGCCACTCATCATAAGCTCATAGACCTCTTCTGCATGATCAAGGGAAAAGATATCATTCATAGACCTTACCCCGGAAAGCGCACCAAACGTGGGGCCCATCGTCGATTGATGTCCTCATATGAATTATGACATAGCTGGCATTTTGCCAACCTAACGATAAGGAATTAAAAATCCCAAAGATAAATTCAAGAAAGAGGAATGAGAGAAGGAGTTATCCAAAACCACCTTAGATTTCACAATCTCATAATGTCGCTGCATATTTCTACCTGACCGCAATTCAATTTTGTATTGTCTTCTGAATATTAGCTAACTTGTAAAAGAAATATCTAATAACTAGTGGTATGCCAACAAGAATGACAGTTATGCTGTACTTGCCTTTTGAGATATAGAAACTAGTAAAAATGCAAGTACAATAATGATTATAAATGCAGTAAATAATATGCCAAATAAATTTTTAAAAGTTAGCCGTAACATATCCTTCAAATTTTATTTTTAATTATTGGCAATCTGAAACTGCTGTGCGTAATACTAGCAGCTGTCACAACTATAAAATAATAATCTGCAATGCCCAATAAATGAAACTTGATTCTAGAACACTGACATCAAAAGAGTAATAAGCCAGAATGTACCATATTATACATATCTGTGTGCGAACAGGATATGAAGTAGGTTTAGGCTTACGAAATATCCTTAGTAGTCACAGAGAACCTTGTAGGGTAGGTGAGAGGAACTTTGCTTCTGAACAAGGAGTAAGGGGATCTTGCCGAGTCTACAGGGGATATATTATGTATGTAAAGTTATATCCTGAATCATAATATATTATAGTTGCTTTCAAGAAGGTATTTATCCATTACAGTAACTGATAAAAATAGTTTGAACAAAATTCTGAGAAATACATATATTGGAATTTTGATTGTGGTAATGTTTGGCTTTTATACTCATTTTGTTATTGTTAACCAATCACAAGCGATAGCAAACAAGACATTGAGTTCATCTTCATCCAATATCGATAGTGCAGCTAGCAGTAGCAGCAATAATAATAATGCAACTCAGATCTTTCATACATCTTATGAGATGCTTATTAACGATTCGCACTCGCTAACTCAGAGTTATCAGAAAGAAATTGGCAAATGGCAATCAAAGCAATATGATAACAAGACAATGATTTCAGTTACTGATAACTATTTGCCAAAGTTTGAAAGGTTAGTTAATAGGGCAGAAGCTTTGCAGCCTACCACTGCAAAATATTTACAAGCGAAGGATTTGTACATCAAATCCATCCAGTCTGAAATGGGAAGCTACAAGCATTTTCGAAACTATTTAGTTACAAGCAACAAGACAGAAGATGATATATCAACACAACTTTTGTCTAACGCACTAAAGTATGAGACTAAATCCTTTGCTGCTTTTAATAATAAGACTGTAATCGATTCTGATAACAACTATGGTGATAAATCCTTTCTACCTGTATAGAATTTCTCATTTGTATATGCTCTTATCAACTGTCCGTTTAAATCTTTTTCAAACGTATTAGTTATAATCGATTAGCTTTACAGAAAAATTCCTTAATGAATATAAAGCAGGATATATTACACTCTCATTAGGGTTATATTACATAGTCATCCCATTCATGTTCATGCCATTATTGTTGTTTTTCTGCTGTTGATAGGGCGATGATACCAATGTATTTTCTATTATCCCAAGACCTGAACCTTTAATCAAGGTACCAAACATTTCATGGTTGCTCACAAAATGTCTATCTGTTTTTACTGTATCTATAACCAAACCAAGCACATGCTATTTTCCCATAAGATGTACTGCAATAGGAACTTGTCTATACTTTAATTCAGCATTCCCATAGACATTTCCAATTCCTGTTATAATCATATCGCCGCCTGCTATTATCACATTATTGGATGTGAAATCACTGACAGAATGTTCATGGGTTTGTGATCCATCTGGTTTTACCATAATAAAATTTCCCGAAAATACAGCTTTAGCTCCAGTAGTACTATTCTGAGATAATGATGATGAAAAAGAAGAGGAATTATAGACTGCTAGATGCAATAGCCCGCCTTGTATCCAACTTACTGAATCATTTTCTATCTGGTTATTTGCAAAGTGGCCTGAGGCTTCGATTACCTTAGATCGTGGTTGCAGCTGTTTTTACTGTTCACTACTACTTTATGATTTTGACTAGAAATATTGCTCCGAATTTCTTAAATAGACATTTCATTATTAACTACTGCTAGATGCCTCCATTGGGGTTTGATAAGAAAGATGAGCAACAACTACCATCAAACCTTATCACAGATACAAGCATAACAGATAAAGATGATTTAGAAGAAATTAAGAAAATAGCTCACATGTTAAATCCAAATGAAGAAGTATTCGTTGTTGCTAGACAATCTAGACTAAAACCAGGCGGCTCTAAACTTACTCCTAATGTTGTTTTTGCTACTGATAGGAGAATCATAATTAAAGATCCAAGTATGCTTGGATTACGTGAGGATATAGTAGATATTCCGTATGATATGATTAGTAGTGTTAGAATTGACAAAGGTATGTTTTCATCTAATATTATGTTTAAAGCTCCTGGACTCGTTAACTCAAGTCGCAGAGGTAAGTTAGATAAGCTAATGATGGTAGATGGAGATGAAATTAGACGTGAGCAGGTAGGAGAAGAAGAAGATGGAATTATAACTGCCATTCCAAAGGATAAAGCCGAAGAATTGCTAGAGGTGATAAGAAATGGGATGGATAGAGATAGGGAAGTATATAGTCAACAACAACAACAATCGCAGCCACAATCACTATCAATAGCCGATGAGATAACTAAACTAGCTAATCTGAAGGAGCGGAGAATAATATCTGAAGATGAATTTCAACAAATGAAACAAGATCTGATAAAGAAGAGGAGGTAGATAAAGGGTATAATATTGATTAGTGGTGCATTAGAATATTATTTTATGATTCTGGTTATCTCATTAATGATTAGTTCGTGTCCTTCGTGCAGCTATGTGCTCAATACCATTCGAGTAATGTAATGCTACTATAAATATGTTGAAATGTTGAAATGCGTACTTATTCCTAATTATTTAAGGATACTATTCAAATAGGATTATGTATATATTTAAAATTATTATGGAGAGCCAAAGTAAGAGCAAAGACGTAACACACGTCACAACTAATTCATGGGATAATGATGTATTAAAGTCTAATTTACCAGTTTTGGTAGACTTTTGGGCGGAATGGTGTGGTCCATGTAGGATGGTTGGTCCGGCTGTAGAACAGTTATCGCATACAATGAACGGAAAAATAAAAGTAGCAAAACTAAATGTTGATGAAAACCAAGAAATAGCAATGAGATACGGAATTAGGTCAATTCCTTCATTATTATTATTCAGAGGTGGAAAAGAAATTGCAAGGACAGTAGGCGCTGCCCCAAAAGAAGCGTATCAGAAATTCATAGAACAATCACTATCAGGTACCTAGACGTACATCTGTATATATGATATACACACGCCATATTCTATCTTTTTTTAATAACAAAACATTAATATTATAGTATATAGGTTTAAAGCGGTGTTAAAATTTTATGCGTAAGAAGCATTAAGACTCTATTATAGGGATTTATAGACTTTTTTGTAGTTCCCAATCTTTTGCATATTATAATATTATATGCACACTATGAGATAAAGAGAGGATAATTGAAGTATTTATCGGCGGTGCAGGTTGGCTGCATAAATAATCTGGCATCTTTCGAATATAGTTTACATGTTAGCAGTATGTAATCCATTGACATATTTGTTGTAGGATCAAAAGAGCAATTACAAGGGCACCGAATGGCTAGGTTGGTTTGAAGTTAATCATATGATTCCAAAGTTTATATTCTCGACTCGAAATCAAATCGTCAATGAAATTGGCAAGAATTCAACCTGTTACTATCAAATACATCATGATATCGTCTGTATTGACACTAGCATTAATGTCTCCTACGTTAACAGTGCCCTGTTATGCTAGTTCATTAATAAACAAGTGCTACTTGGAGGAGGAAGAATGAATGAGGTTAATTAAAAATGATACGACATACTCAAGTCAGCCCACAGGATGAAATTCTATTTGTGGGTTAGTGCATTTTATATATTGTAATCCACATCTTCGAGATATGTTACAAAGAAGTTACATTATTTTGATTATAGGTGCCGCTTTATTAATTTCAGGTATAATAATTTCGGCATTATGGGCTGAGTCTTTTGCAGTTAGATTTATGAGTGAAAATACTATTCTAAGTGGTGTCTCAATTAGACCATCTGCTTTAGTAAATACAACTATTCAGGTAACAGATACTTCTAAGCCTGTATCATTAGCAATACACGTAGAACGCAATAATAACAATAATACTTCTGGCACAGGACAAGGACAACAAATACTAAATAATACGCTTAGAGAAACTGTTAGAAATCCAAATGGCTTAGTAATGACAAGCAATGAATTTACAAAGCAATTTTTCACTACCTTTAAGCCAGATATTACAGGAAAATATACAATCACCATATACAATTTAGGAAATACTACAGTAAGCATCGGTGTATTAGTTGGTAACCTTCCATTTGTAGGTGCAAACAATCAAGTCAATGTTAATTTTCTTGGTGAAATAATAGCAGGCATTATCCTAACCATTGCTGGGATTATTGTTCTGATAGCAGGAGTCATAGTATTGGCATTAGATAGGAAGAAGAGAGTGTCCCCTGATCAAACCACCTCTTCTTCACCATCTTCTACTACTGCAACAACAGCAACAACAAACACTCAAAGAATAGTATTAGCTAGTTGGATTGATAGATTTGTTGCTTGGTTGATAGATGTTGTTATTGTGTCAATTGGACTTGGTACACTATTTGCTTTAATATCCATACCATTTTGGGCTGCAGTTTCACAATCGTTTGATGGTGGAAGCAATTACGCAAATATGGCTTCTAGGAATTTTGGAGCTCCATGGTTCCCTTATGTTATATCTAGTATTGTGTTTATGGCATACTGGACTTACTTTGAATCCACTTCTGGTCAATCTATAGGTAAGAGAGTAATGCACTTAAGGACAACGGATCTGAACGGTAATACTCTTGATATAAAAACAGCTGCAATAGAAAGCTTCGGTAAGGCATTCTTGCTTCCGTTTGATGTGTTATTGGGATGGATATTTACCAATGATAAAAGGCAGAGAATATTTAATAGAGTAAGTGACTCAGTAGTAGTCAAGTTAAGGGAAGCTGAAGGCTACGATACATCTAGAAATATAACCTATATGAAGGACTAGATTTGCAACAGCAACTCCAGATTTATCTAAAATGTATACTGATCTGCAATCATTAGGGTCTTTTTGGACTAATAACTATCTATAACTAACAGTGATATGATCGTGCTGTTAAATCGTTAAACAATTGCAGCATGAAATCATGTTGATTGTAATACATCATCTACTTCCCTTCTAGGTGTAGGTTTTTGTATCTTGACCACAAGCCATACGCATCATAACTTGAGGAAATCCTTTTTCGCAAATTGCAGCCAGCTGTATCAGAACAAGTATCAGAACAAATTACAGCATATTAATAATTAAAAAATCTGTCAATAATCTATAAGAGTAGTTAAGCACAAGAATACTTGAAAGTGTATCCTAACAGTTGATAGCTTGGTGATATTCTATGCATTTCGTCTTTAGATGAAGGCGTTAATGAAATACTTTTGTTTTTACATACTGGACATGGCTGCTCCTGAAAATTATTATTATTGCTATTGTTATTTATCTCTCCGTCATCTCGTTGTAAATCTCATGTATGGAAAGCATTATAGTTTGACATGCACGCGTGAGCAGTTCAACCTTTGGCTTGTCATGACAATATTCATATGGGTAGAGTGCCATTACGAAAAAACCACGATACGTCTTTTTAATCACTAAATAACCTCCATCGGTCATTTAATATTCAAAAGCTGGATAGCGACTTAGGCGAATCTAGATCGGTTAGATTGGTTAGTCGAATTCCATCTACTACGGTACCATGACTAGGCCAGGCTCCGCTGCTTTTCATGCCATCTTCTATAACTAACATTATAGCAGAAAATAGTACAAAATTTCACTATGAAACGTTTGAATTGTTTATTGTCCTCGAAACGCATATAACAAAAAATGGTAGGAAATCTCGCATCTCGATCGGTATATAGAGGTAATAATAATGCCATGTTGATGTTTTTGTTTTCAGTAATTGGACTAAGCCTACTTTCATCAGTTATATCGGCGACATTGGCAAATGCACAACCATCATCTTCTGATTCTACATCAGCTACTGACAGCACTAGCAACAAAAATGGTGTCAAAGAAATGGGGATTTGCGTAGTAGGTACAGGGGGCCCTTGTAATGGCAATAGTAATTGGGATAGTACACATGATGTGACTGGGAAGTGCGTATTATTAAATGGCTGTGGTAATAATGATAATGGAAATGGCAATGGCAATAACAACAATAACGCGATTAACAACGTCAGTGGAAAATAGCAATACTTAACCAGAACCTATTGCTGCCATTAGCTAACGGTATTCACCTCCTGGTACTATAAAGTTTCTTCATAACGATAAAACTTCAAACCAAATCTCTTTCACTGACTATAGCTTGTGGCTTACCTTTTTCATCAGCTACTACCAGTGAACTCACGTTCTTATCTTTCATTTTCTTAGCTGCTTCCTGAGCAGAATTGGTTGGTTTCCCGGTTTGACAGAGGATGTAAATATAATTGAGTTAACCTCGTATGATAGTCTCGGATACGCACTGATCTAACAACTGTTCTATCAGATTATGATTATGCGCTATTTGACTCTGTGACAAAGCAGGTTCCTTGCAAGTTACTGTTAATCACAATCGTTCTCTGGTTGTCGCGTCATTGATTAGAGAACAAACAATCGAAATTGCGGCGTCAGATTTGAAAAAGCTGCACAACAAGCCCTTTTGGATATGGAACATACAAGAACACAGGCAGGAAGACATCAGGATGTTCAAAATGGTAGTAGAGTCTTCTGGATATACCTAGCACACATAATTCGCACAAATAATATAGCGAATCCTTGCGAATAATTATTGCCTCTGAAGTACAATACTGCGGACATTATGAGTGGACCTAAGGCTGGAAGAACTTGAAGATTTGGTAATTAGATTTATTTTCTTTGAAATGGAGAGGATAGACAAAGCAGAGATTACATCTGGCACCTTGAGGAATTATGTAAAAGCAGTCAAATTGTTTTGCGAAATGAATCGTATTAGCATATTTTGGGGTATAATATCACACTCTATTCCTAAAGTTAAGCGCCGCAGCCCAATAATATAAGCCTGTTTGGAAATATTAATCTGATAGTCATGGTCTTTTGCAGATAATAATGGGTATAGAAGAAGGTAAATCTGCCGCTGGAGATATTGATACTATTCCTGTCTCTAATTTTATGACTAAAACAGTCATGACAGCAGGCATTGATCAAACTATACAGTCAGTTTGTAAAATTATGAATGAAAATAATCTAGGTGGTGTAGTCATTGTCAAAAGAGGAGTGAGCGGAAATGAACAGGTGGGAATAATTACAGAAAGAGACATAATACGGAAGATCGGTGAGGCTGACCTGTTTACTACTCAAACACCCATAAGAGAATTAATGAGTACCAACCTAATTTCAATTAAACCAGATAATACAATAAGTGATGCAATAGGACTTATGCATGGCAATAATATTCGACGGCTTCCAGTAATT
>Ga0173481_10000207_pt1 | contig 11532 bp, 11 predicted proteins | sample NitcycUS073202C2_FD_136667 | JGI IMG/M metagenome (GOLD analysis project Ga0173481, IMG submission 136667) | Soil microbial communities from Arlington Agricultural Research Station in Wisconsin, USA - Nitrogen cycling UWRJ-S073-202C-2 (version... ... | reverse complement strand
CGCTGGCGCAACGAGGCCGACGAGGAGCAGCCGGAGATCGGCGAGGACGAGATCGCCGACATCGTCTCGATGTGGACGGGGATCCCGGTCTTCAAGCTCACCGAGGCCGAGTCGCAGAAGCTCGTCCGGATGGAGGAGGATCTGCACAAGCGCGTGATCGGCCAGGAGGCCGCGATCGTGGCGGTCTCGAAGGCGATCCGGCGCGCCCGCGCGGGGATCAAGGACCCGAAGCGCCCGAGCGGATCGTTCATCTTCCTCGGCCCGTCGGGCGTGGGGAAGACCGAGACCGCGCGAACGCTGGCCGAGTTCCTGTTCGGCGACGAGGACGCGATGATCCAGATCGACATGTCGGAGTACATGGAGAAGCACTCCGTGTCGCGGCTCGTCGGCTCGCCCCCGGGCTACGTCGGGTACGACGAAGGCGGCCAGCTCACCGAGGCCGTGCGCCGCAAGCCGTACTCCGTGCTGCTCCTCGACGAGATCGAGAAGGCGCATCCGGACGTGTTCAACATCCTCCTGCAGATCCTGGAGGACGGCAGGCTGACGGACGCCCAGGGCCGCAAGGTCGATTTCCGGAACACCATCGTCGTGATGACGTCGAACATCGGCGCCGCGCAGATCTCGAAGAACCAGTCGCTCGGGTTCGCGATCGGCGACGAGCAGGGCCTCACGTACGACGACATGAAGGCCCGCGTGATGGGCGAGCTCAAGAAGGTCTTCCGGCCCGAGCTGCTCAACCGGATCGACGAGATCATCGTCTTCCACAAGCTCGAGAAGGACGAGATCCTCCGGATCGTCGACATCAAGATGAAGCGGCTCCGCGACCAGATGGCGGTGCACGGCGCGTCGGTCGAGCTGACGCCGGCGGCGAAGGAGCTGCTCGCCGAGGAGGGCTACGACCCCGCGATGGGCGCGCGGCCGCTCCTCCGCGCGATCCAGCGTCTGATCGAGGACCCGCTCGCCGACTTCATTCTCGGCCGCGAGCTCACCGACGGCTCGACGATCCTGGTCGACCGCCGTGTCGACCCCGGCCCGGACGATCCGAAGGTCGAGATGCGCGTGATCGAGGGCGAGGCGCAGCCCGAGCCCGTGACGGTGCCGCCGGACGAGCCGACTGCGACGGACGACGACGAGGCCGTCGGCTAGCGGCGGCAGAACGCCGCGTCGAGCAGGCGCCTGAACGCGGTGTCCGCCGCGGCGGAAAGCGGATAGCTGTTCGTCATCGCGACCACTCGTCGCCTGCCGTCGGCGGTGCTCCACGCGGCCGAGACGGTGCCGAGCAGATTCCCGGTGTGGCCGACCGCCCTGCCACACGGCGTCTCGAACGCGGCGAGACCCAGCCCGTAGCGTCGGCTCGGTGCGGGCCGCATCAGCTCGACCAGGCGGGGAGGCAGCAGCTGCCCGCCGAGCAAGGCGCCGAAGAAGCGGGAGAGGTCGGACGCGGTCGAGACCAGTGCGCCGGCTGCCCAGGCCCATGAGGCGCTCGCATCGCTTCGGTCACGTGCCGTCGCGAGGCTGCCGACGATCCCGTCGTGCACGCTCGGCACATAGCCGTGCACGTACCGGCCTCCAGTCCACGCATCCGGCACGAAGTCCGTGCCGCGGAGGCCGAGCGGGGCGAAGATCCTCCTGCGGAGCTGTTCTCCGATCGTGGTGCCCGTGACACGCTCGACGACGAGGCCCAGGAGGACGTAGTTCGTGCTCGCATAGGCGAAGGTCTCGCCGGGCGATCCGGTCGGCCCCATCCGCTCGGCACGGCGGACGAGCTCCCGCGGTGACCAATGTCGCCGGGGCGCGCTCGCCGTCAATCGGAGGAAGCGCTCGTCGGCCACGTAGTCCGAGAGACCCGAGGTGTGCGCGAGCAGCTGCCGGATCGTTACGCGGCGCCCGTTCGGCACGAACCCCGGGAGCCGCCGCTCGAGGGTGTCGTCGAGCCTCAACCGACCCTCGCGGACGAGCTGGAGGACCACGACGGCGACGAATGTCTTCGTGATGCTTCCAGCCCGGAACCGGTCACCTGCGCGGAGCGGCACACCGCCTCGGAGCTCCGCGAGCCCGCTTTCGACCTGCATCCTGGACGTGCCGTCCTCCACGAGGACGAGCGCGCCCGGAGTGCCTGACGCCACGACCGCGTTCAGCGCGGGCTGAAGCGCCTCGGCGGCAGTCGTCCCGCGCCGCGCCGTCGCGGATGCCGCCGAGCCGGCGACCGTCAGGAGAACGAGTGCCCATGTGACGGAGCGTCTCATCGCCCGAGGGTACTCCGGTCGAGCGCCTTGGTGACCGCTTCGGAAGAGTTCGGTAAGCCGTACGCGGGAGGAAACGCCCGGCTCGTACGCTCGAAAGCGGTCGCGGGACTGCGACACGACTTCGGGAGGACGGTCTGATGACCTCGATGTTCCCGGCGCACGCGCGCCACCGAGACGCTCTACCCCAGCTCGGCGAGACGCCGTTCCTGACGGACGGCGGCCTCGAGACGACCCTCATCTTTCACGACGGCCACGACCTGCCCTACTTCGCCGCATACGACCTGCTCACGCGGGAAGGCGGGGAGGACGCACTGCGCCGCTACTTCGAGCCCTACGTCCAGATCGCGCTCGCCCGCCGCGTCGGGATCGTGCTCGAGACGCCGACCTGGCGCGCGAGCCCCGACTGGGCGGCGCGGATGGGTCACTCGGGCGACCGGCTCGAGGCGCTCAACCGGCGTGCAGTCGAGCTCCTCCACGAGCTCCGCGACGAGCTCGAGACCGAGGCCACCCCGATCGTGATCTCCGGCTGCGTCGGCCCGCGTGGGGACGGATACGTGGTCGGGGAGTCGATGACGTCCGACGAGGCCGCCCACTACCACGGCGCGCAGATTCGATCGTTCGCCGAGGCGGGCGTCGACCTGGTGACTGCGATCACGATGACGTACCTCGACGAGGCCGTGGGAATCGTTCGCGCCGCGCAAGCCGTCGGTCTCCCGGTAGTGATCTCCTTCACCGTCGAGACGGACGGGCGCCTGCCCAGCGGCCAGCCACTCGGCGCGGCGATCGAGGAGCTCGACGCGCGCTCCGGCGCCGCCGCGGCGTACGTGATGCTCAACTGTGCGCATCCGTCCCACTTCTACGACGTTCTCGAGCCGGGCTCCGAGTGGACGGACAGGATCCGCGGCCTCCGCGCCAACGCGTCGCGCCTGAGCCACGCGGAGCTGGACGAGGCCGAGGAGCTCGACATGGGTGACCCCGAGGAGCTGGCGCACGAGTACGTGGCGCTCCGCGAGCGTCTGCCGCGCCTCACCGTGCTCGGCGGCTGCTGCGGCACCGACCACCGCCACGTGGAGGCGATGGGAGAGGCCTGGGTCTGTCACCCGCAAGGTGACCGACCCCCACGAGGCGTTGCGTCGCAGGGGACAGGCACCTCCGGTGCCAGTCCCCTACGCTTGCAGCGTGCAGATCCGCCATGCGGAGCCGGCCGACTACGGACGCGTCATAGGGCGCGTCAATGCCTGGTGGGGCGGGCGGGAGATGGCGCCGATGCTGCCGCGGCTGTTCTTCGTCCACTTCGAGGGCACGAGCTACGTCCTCGACGACGAGGACGGCCAGCTCGCCGCATTCCTCATCGGCTTCCTCTCACAGACCGACCCCGAGGAGGCGTATGTCCACTTCGTCGGCGTCGCGCCCGAGCATCGCGGCGAGGGGCTCGGACGCAGGTTGTACGAGCGCTTCTTCGAGGATGCCCGCGGGCACGGAAGAACCAGGGTGCGTAGCGTGACCTCGCCGGCGAACGAGGAGTCGGTGGCCTTTCACAAGGCGCTCGGGTTCGAAGCCGAGCGCGTCGCCCACGACTACGACGGGCCGGGGGAGGACCGCGTCCTCTTCGTGAAGCCGCTCGGGTAGGCCCGCGTCACGGGCCGCGGGGCGCAAACGGCCGTCCGCTACCGTCAGCCTTCCCCGTGTCCGGCCCCTTCCTCTCGTCCGCCAGACGGACGCCTCGTCGTCGAAGAAGGGCGGTCGTCGCGCTCGTAACCGCGGGTGCCGCGGTCGTCCTCCTCGGCGTGGCATTCGGCGCGATCGCCCTCCTGGAGCGCGACTCGCTGCCGCGCGGCGCCACCATCGGGGGAGTCGACGTCGGCGGGATGAGCGAGGACGAGGCCCGCGCCGCGGTCGCGCGCGACGCAGCCGCGCGGGCGGGGCGACCGATCCGGCTCGTCGCGCCCGGCGGCGAGCTCGCCGCGACGAGCGGGCGCGAGGTCCGAGCGGAGCCCCTCGTCGAGGAGGCGATCGACGCGGTCGCCGCCGAGGGGATCTTTGCGCGGGTGCTCGACCGGGTCGGGCTGCGCTCGGGACCCGCGGTCGAGCTTCGCTATCGGCTCGGGCCGGTCCCGGTCGCGAAGCTCGCCGACCGCCTCGATCGGCGGTTCGGGACGCCCTGGCGCGACGCGCGCGTCGTCGTCGACGCCGAGGCGGCTCGCGTCGTGGACGCTAGAGCGGGTACGGGCGTCGACCGGCACTCCCTGCGCCGGGAGCTTCGCACGCTCCCGTCTCGCGTCGAGCTCGAGATCGTCCGGATCCGGCCGGTCGTCTCCCGCGCCGAGGCCGAGGTCGCCCTCGCTCGGATCGAGCGCCTGCTCGACGGGCCGAGGCGCGTCCGCTTTGGCGATGCGGAGGCGACCCTGACGCCGACGCGACTGCGTGGGCTCCTCCGCACCGAGCGCGAGGACGGCTCACTCGGCATCTCGCTCGACCCGAAGGGCCTCGGCGCCTCGCTGCGGATACGGCTCGGGCGCTACGAGTCGGCGCCGCGCGATGCGACGTTCGAGGTCGGCGCTCCCGGCGTCTCGGTCGTCCCGTCCCGACCTGGGCGCGCGCTTGACGTGCCGCGGATCGGGAGGTCGCTCGTGTCGAATCTCGAGTCGACGACCCATCTCGCGCGGTTCCGGGAGACCGCGCCGGCCCTCACGACCGAAGAGGCGGAGAAGCTCGACATCCGGGAGCTCGTCTCGGAGTTCACCACGTACTACTCGTGCTGCCAGCCGCGGGTCACGAACATCCAGCGTGCCGCCCAGCTGCTCGACGGGACGGTGATCCTCCCCGGGAAGGCGTTTTCGCTGAACGAGGCGCTCGGCAAGCGCACCGTCGAGAAGGGATTCGTCGCGGCTCCGCAGATCTTCGACGGGCGTCTCGAGGATGCCGTGGGCGGCGGCATCTCGCAGGTCGCGACGACGCTCTACAACGCCGCGTTCTTCGCCGGCGTGAAGCTCGTCGCGCACCAGGCGCATCAGTTCTACATCTCTCGTTACCCGATGGGCCGGGAGGCGACCGTGTCCTGGGGTGGCCCGGAGCTGATCTTCCGCAACAACTGGCCGGCGGCGATCCTGATGAAGGTCTCGGCGAGCGACTCCGGGATCACGGTCCGCTTCTACTCGCGGAAGCTCGGCCGGCGGATCGAGACCGAGACCGGCAAGCCGTACGCCTATACGGCTCCTCGGACGATCCGGACGTTGAACTCGTCCCTCCCTCCGGGCACGGCCTCCACGGTGCAGTCCTCCGGAGAGTCCGGGTTCACGGTGCAGTACACGCGCAGGGTGTTCAGGGGCGACGAGCTGCTCGCGAACGAGCGGTACACCGTCCGCTACGACCCGCAGAACGCGATCGTCGAGGTCGGCCCGCCGAAGCGTGCCACCGAGAAGCCGAAGCCCAAGGCCGAGCCGAAGCAGCCGACGACTCCCGAGCCCCCTCCCACGGGCGAGACGACGACGGCCGCTTCCGGTTAGCCGCGTCGGGTCGCGGCCGGGCTCTGGAGCTCGATCAGCGCTTCCGACGCGTCGTGGTCGACCTGGAGCGTCGTGTGCGTGATGTCGAACTGGCTCGCGAGCACGCGCTCGATCTCGCGACGCAGCCCGTGGCAGTCCTCACCGCGCCCGACGAGGACATGTGCCGAGAGCGCCTCGAAGCCGGACGTGATCGTCCACACGTGCAGGTCATGGACGCTCGTGACCCCGGGGACCTCGGTGATCGCCCGCGCGACGGCGTCGGCGTCGAGGCCCGACGGCGCCTCCTCCATCAGGATCGCCGTCGAGTCTCTGAGGACGCCCCACGCGCTGCCGAGGATGAGGAGCGCGATCGCGATCGAGACGAGCGGGTCGACGACATTCCAGCCGCTGAGCAGGATGACGACCGCGGCGACGATCACGCCGAGCGAGCCGAGGAAGTCGGCGAGCACGTGACGCAGGGCCGCGCGCATGTTGAGGCTCGCGTGCTCGGATCGCATGAGGATCGCGGCGGAGATCGCATTGACGACGAGCCCGACGGCGGCGACCGCGAGCATCCAGCCTCCGAGGACGTCCGGCGGGTCCCGGAAGCGGCCGACTGCCTCCCAGATGATCCAGCCGGAGATCAGGACGAGCGTGAGGCCGTTCACGAACGCGGCGAGGATCTCGGCCCGCTGGAAGCCGAAGCTCCTGCGCGGCGTCGACGGTCTCGCGGCGAGCGTCAGCGCAACGAGCGCGAGCCCGATCGCGAAGGTGTCGGAGAGCATGTGCCCCGCGTCCGCGAGCAGCGCGAGGCTGTCGGTGAGGAAGCCGCCGACGACCTCGACCACCGTGAACCCGACGGTGAGCGCGAGCACGAGGCCGAGCGCGCGGCGCGAGGCGACGCGATGGTCGTGGGCGTGTCCGCGGTCGTGGCCTCCCGAGCGCTGCATCGAGCTCACGATCGCAGGATAGGCGCCCTGCTGGGCGTCACTCGAGCGGCTCGAGCACGGGGCGCTGCGCGTGCTCGTACACGACGCGCGTCTCGACGTGCCCGACCTCCGGCCTGCCGGCGAGGCGGTCGGGCACGAAGTCGCGCAGAGCGTCGGGCTCCTGCGCCTCTCGGTCGGTCTCGAGGACGTCGACGACCTGTGGCACGACCTCGAGGCTGCTCTGGCCACTGCGTCTGTCGGCCGCACGTACGCGTTGTCAAGATAGGCGCCGTCCGTCCGGACGGCGTCGTATCATGGCCGCATGGCCAAGGTCGTCGTCCAGTTCAGTTGCAGCGAGTGCGGGGCGACCACCGGACGCTGGCTCGGGCGATGCCCTGGGTGCGGCGCGTTCGGGACGCTCGTCGAGGAGCTGCACGGGCGCGACGGACAACCGGCCGGCGGAGCGGCCCGGATGCCCCAACGACTCGGCGACGTACAGGTCGCGGAGGCTGCCCGCCTCGCGACCGGCGTTCCCGAGCTCGACCGCGTGCTGGGCGGCGGCCTCGTCCCGGCCTCGCTGGTCCTCCTCGGCGGCGAGCCCGGCGTTGGCAAGTCGACGCTGCTCCTCTCCGCGCTCGGCGCGGTCGCCCGAAGCGGCCGCGACGCTCTCCTCGTGACGGGCGAGGAGTCGGTCGCGCAGGTGCGTCTGCGGGCCGAGCGGCTGGGCGGGACCGACGAGGTGCGGATCCTCGCCGAGACCGAGCTCGACGCCGTCTGTGCGACGCTCGAGCGCGAGAAGCCCGCGGTGTGCGTCATCGACTCCGTGCAGACCCTGTACGCAGGTGAGCTGGGCTCGGCCCCGGGCTCGGTCGCCCAGGTCCGGGAGGCCGCGTCTCGCCTCCTGCGCGTCGCGAAGCAGAGCGGCGTGGCGACCGTGCTGGTCGGCCACGTGACGAAGGACGGCGCCGTGGCCGGGCCCCGAGTGCTCGAGCATCTCGTCGACTGCGTGCTCCAGTTCGAGGGCGACCGGTACCACGCGCACCGGATCCTGCGGGCGACGAAGAACCGCTTCGGGTCGACGAACGAGCTCGGCGTCTTCGAGATGACGGCCTCCGGGCTCGTGGGCGTGCCCGATCCCTCGGCCCTCTTCGGACGGACCCGCGCGGGCGAGGTCGGGGCCGCGGTCGCGGTCGCGCTCGAGGGAACGCGGCCGCTGCTCCTCGAGGTACAGGCTCTCGTGTCACGGACCGACCTTGCGATGCCGCGGCGCGTGGGCACCGGAGTCGACCCGAAGCGGCTCGCGATGATCGTCGCCGTGCTCGGGCGCCACGCGGGCGTCCCGCTCGGCGCCGCCGACGTCTTCGTCAACGTCGCGGGCGGGGTGCGAATCGACGAGCCGGGCGCGGACCTCGCTGTCGCGCTTGCGATCGCCTCCGCCGCCCGGAGCGTGCCGCTGCGCGAGGGGGTGGCGTCGTTCGGTGAGCTGGGCCTCACCGGCCGGTTGCGGGAGGCCGCGCAAGCCGAGCGCCGGCTCGCGGAGTGCACGAAGCTCGGTGTGGTCACCGTCGTCGCCCCGGAGGGCACGCGCACGATCGACCGCGGGCCGCGCGTCGACGGAGCCGAGACGCTCCGGCAGGCGCTCCACGCGGCGCTCGAGGCGCCCCGACCTCCGACCGAAGAGACGTGAGGATCCGCGTTCGGGAACGGCCCGAAAGCCCGTATTTCCCCCGGAGCCGGGCGGTTTCTTCCGGTAGAATGGAGGTCACACGTCGGCGGATCCAGGCCGGCGCTTTTTCGTGAGTCAGGCACACACAAGACCGGACGACGGGAGGACTCGAGGCGTGTTCGATGTCGGCGACAAGGTCGTGTATCCCCACCACGGTGCGGGAACCGTCGAGAAGAAGGAGGTCAAGGTCGTGCTCGGTGAGGAGCGCGAGTACCTGACCATCCGGATCCTCCACAACGAGATGACGGTCAACGTGCCCGTCGACAACTGCGAGAAGGTCGGCCTCCGCGGCGTCATCGACCTCGAGATGGTCGAGGTCGTGCAGAAGGTCCTGCTCGGCGGCTCGACCGAGATGCCCAAGAACTGGAACCGTCGGTTCAAGCACAACCGGGACAAGATGAAGACCGGCGACATCCTCGAGCTTGCCGAAGTCGTGCGGAACCTCGCGCTTCGCGACCACGAGAAGGGTCTTTCAACCGGCGAGAAGCAGATGTACGTCAAGGCGAAGAAGATCCTCGCCTCCGAGCTCATGTACGCGAAGGACCTCACCGAGGACGACGCGCACACCTGGCTCGAGGAAGTGCTCGCCAACCCTGCCAAGGGAAAGCGCGCGAAGGCGAAGCCGAAGACGGCCGCCACGGCAACCGCGTAGCCCTAGCGCTTTCGCGTCGCGAAAGCGCTAGAAGACCTGCTGGCCGGCAGTGAACAACCGTGAGCAGCTCTTCTAGCGACTCCGCCGGAGGCGTCTGGTGCGTGCTGGTCGCGGCCGGCACGGGCTCGCGGCTCGGTGCCGACCGCCCCAAGGCGTTCGCCGCGCTCGGTGACCGTCCGCTCCTCGCCGAGAGCCTCGAGCGGCTCGACGCCTCCCCGTGGATCGACGCGATCGTGGTTGCAGCGCCACCGGGGTGGGAGGAGCCCGCGATCCTTCTCTCCGAGGAGCTCGTCGCGTCGAAGGTGGCCGCGGTCGTTCCGGGCGGTGCGTCGCGGGCAGAGTCCGTGCGGCTCGCGCTCGCGGAGGTGCCCGCTGAGGCGCTCGTCGTGCTCGTCCACGACGCGGCGAGGCCACTGCTCGATGACGACGTGATCGAGCGGCTGCTAAACCGGCTCGGCGAGGGCGTCGACGGCGCGGTGCCCGCGCTGCCGATCGGCGACACGGTGAAGCGCGTCGAGCACGGGCTCGTCGTCGAGACGGTCGACCGGGACGACCTCGTCGCCGTCCAGACACCGCAGGCTTTCCTCGCCGACCGTCTTCGCGCCGCGTTCTCCTCGGGCCACGGGGGCGTAACCGACTGCGCGTCGCTCGTCGAGCGGGGCGGCGGAACCGTCGCCGTCGTCCCGGGCGACCCCCGGCTCCTCAAGGTCACGACGCCGGAGGATCTCGGGCTCGTATCCCGGCTACTGGAGAAGGGCTGAGCCGATGCCCGTGCGCGCGGTGTTCTTCGATGTCGGCGAGACGCTCGTCGACGAGCAGCGCTACTGGCGCGAGATGGCCGACGCGGCCGGAGTCGGACCGCACGTCGTGTGGGCGGCGCTCGGCAAGACGATCGAGCGCGGGGAGGAGCACTGGGAGCTCTGGGGCCATCTGGGCGTCGAACGACCTCTGGCATGGGAGGGCCTCGTGTATTCGACCGACGACCTCTATCCCGACGCGCTCGAGTGCCTCGAGCGCCTGCGAGAGGCCGGGATGGTCGTCGGCCTCGCAGGCAACCAGAACGAGCAGCTCGAGCGATGGGCCCGCTCGGCCGGCCTGCCCGTGGACGTCGTCACCGGCGCGGCGAGCCTGGGCGTCCAGAAGCCGGACCCCGCGTTCTTCCACAGGCTCGTGGACCTGGCCGGCACCGAACCGGGCGAGGTCGCGTACGTCGGCGACCGCGCCGACAACGACGCCCGTCCGGCCCTCGCCGCCGGGCTCGTCGCCGTGCACCTGCGGCGTGGCCCGTGGGGCATGCTGCAGGCGACCCCGGTCGGCGCGATCGCCGTCGAGTCGTTGGCAGAGGTGCCCGACGCGTTAGCCTCCCGAGAATGAGGGACGCCGGAGCCACGCGCCGTGCGCTCGCCGTGCGCAGTGCGCCGTGAGCGCGCACCGCGTCGGTCTGGGCGTCGATGCGCACGCGTTCGGGGAGGGCGTACCGCTCGTCCTCGGCGGCGTCAGGTTCGACCACCCGCTCGGCCTCGTCGGGCACTCCGACGGCGACGTGGTCGCTCACGCCTTGACCGATGCGCTGCTCGGTGCCGCGGGCCTCTCGGACATCGGCGCCCTGTTCCCGTCCGACGACGACCGCTACCTCGGCGCCGACTCCCTGGCATTGCTGGCCGAGGCCTACGGGCACGTGCGGCAGGCCGGCTTCGCCCTGGTCAACGCCGACTGCGTCGTGATCGGCCAGGAGCCGAGGATCGCGTCGCGCCGCGAGGAGATGCGCGACCGACTCGCCGGTGCCCTCGGCGTCGAGCGCGAGCTCGTCAACGTACGTGCCACGACGACCGACCGGCTCGGGTTCGCCGGGCGCGGCGAAGGGCTCGCCGCCCAGGCCGTCGCGCTGCTCAGCGTCCAGGTCTGAGCGGGGGAGCTCGGCCCGATCGGGACTACCCGGCGACTGCTCGACGCGCTATGGTCGAAGGAGACAGTCCCTTCGACATGGAAGGGTTGATGTTGGAGCAGATTCCACCGGACTAGCTAGCGCGCGCATCGACGCTCACGCGGACGATGCGCAGGTCGCGAGGCCCGTCCGCGACCACGTCTTCACCGGAGTCGACGGGTGACACGGCGCACGGCGCGTGTCACGGCCTTCTCCTCACAGCCCCGGGTGCGCCGACGGGCAGAAGCGACGCAACCGGGGCTGTCACTCGCTCGGGGCTCGCACGTCGGCGCTGCACGCTCCGCCAACGGTTGTACGCTCGGGGGGATGCGCCGGCAGATTACGGGCGGCTGCGGGTGCGGGGCCGTTCGCTTCGAAGTGGTCGAGCCGTTCCTGTCGGCCGGCTACTGCCATTGCACGCGTTGCCAACGGCGCACCGGCACGGCGTCGTCGGCCAACGCGCGGGCCGTGCCCGGGTCGGTGCTCGTCGTGCAGGGGGAGGACGAGCTCCGCGGCTGGACGCCGGAGGGTGGTCGCGAGAAGATCTTCTGCGCCCGCTGCGGCTCGGCG
>Ga0173481_10000199_pt1 | contig 11717 bp, 11 predicted proteins | sample NitcycUS073202C2_FD_136667 | JGI IMG/M metagenome (GOLD analysis project Ga0173481, IMG submission 136667) | Soil microbial communities from Arlington Agricultural Research Station in Wisconsin, USA - Nitrogen cycling UWRJ-S073-202C-2 (version... ... | reverse complement strand
GGTATGGGCGGTATGGGCGGTATGGGCGGTATGGGCGGTATGGGCGGTATGGACATGGAGTAAAAATTTTAGTTCGTTTCTTTATTTTTCATTTTTTATTTTTTAAAACAATGGTATTAAAAATATCCTCATGAATGCGTTAAAATACCATTTCTTTGATAAACATGGCTTTCCATAATCATAATTATATCTAATATAATAGAGAGATTGACCTTGTGATATACTAACGATAAATTTAGTTGGATGTATGTCTAGGCTTTGATTAGCAATAAAGGAACACTCTATTAAGAACTTCCATTTAATTGTAGCAATGGAGTTTGTTGATTGGTTTCCTCATTATCAGAGCATCAGACAGCGATTCGGATATAGTACTCAGAAGGATCAGGAAGCAGCAAATATTCTATCTAAAATGATAAAGAGAAAAGCCTTAGATAAAAAAGTACTGCAAAGGAAAATTGCAGGAAAACAAGTAATCGTCATAGGATCTGGCCCTGGTTTAGAAAAGAATCTTGGGCTTATAAAAAGGAAAGCAAAATTTATAAAAATAGTTGCAAATGGAGCAGCTCAAGTTCTAATTGAGAGAAAGATAAAGCCCAACATTGTTGTTACAGATTTAGATGGCAATCCCTCATTTTTACAAAAGGCAGACAAGCTGGGAGCAACAATGGTCGTCCATGCCCATGGAGACAATATCGCAATGCTCAAAAAGCTAGTGCCGAAATTCAGTCACATTATTGGGTCCACACAGGTGATGCCTGTCGAAAACGTATATAATTTTGGAGGTTTTACTGACGGCGATAGATGTGTTTTTTTGGCAGAGGAGTTCTCAGCTAAGGAAATTATCCTTATAGGAATGGAATTTGGACCCCACCTTAACAGGTATTCAAGAGAACTGATAAGAAATGGGAACTTGAAGAATGAAAAAATGAAAGTGGCTAGAAAGTTGTTAGAGATGCTTGCGAAGCAGGGGTCCCAGTCGAACCTGTTTGACACATCTACAAGACCAATCAAAGGCTTCAAACATTTCATAATCAATGAAGACAACTGAACTTAATTTATCAAAATTTGATTGATAATTTAACCTATAACAAAACTAACGGTAGCTTATCTTTCGAAACTTTTGTATCAGCAGAAACACCACAAATTAATATTCGTAATAAATACATAAACTGTCATCATTTCAGAAATAGAATCTCATCATATATTCAATGATCATGATTATCGTTATTATATACAATATGAAAAATTATTATATTATTTATGTAAAGATGGATTACACATGCCCACCTATTCAGAAGACGATGTCAGACGTGCTGCCGAAATACGTGAATGGCTTGTCAAACAAATTTCTGACAAGCAAGATGAAATTGAAAAATTACGTACTACACTTTCACTAGTTGATAATCTACTAAAACACGGTAGTTTTAAAGCTGCTTCTGCTCTTAGTACTTCATATACTTTATCGCCTATAGCCCAAAGTACAAATATTTCTGGAAAGACATCAATCCACGCAAATCAGCAGAGAGATGCGACTACGAATGACATTGCAGAAAATGTTCTCCCTAGACAACAGACAGAAGAAATGGAATTCAGAGAATCCAGATCATTAAAACGACTTAAAGATAACCTATTATTAGCGCACGTTGAAATATCGAGAAGCACTGTGGAAATTTCTCCTGCAGAAGGAATTAATCTCAACGTTAATACTCCGCCTTTCAAGTCTTTTTTCTTAAATAGAATTTTGGAAGGAATGAAAACGAAGGATACTGAAAAAGTAAATAACGGACAAATCAAAGAATCAGAATTACTGAATTATCAGATCGAAGAAGATAACGACGGTTTGATTAAAAGGATTATCATTAATAACTATAGAGATAACGAACGACTTAATGAGATATTCAATACATCTGCCTGGGTTTTTACAAGAATGATAGAAAAGGTTGGCAGATAAAGTATAACATGGATAAGATAGTAGTTCTAGATTTTGGTTCTCAGTATAGCCACTTAATATGTAGAAGGATACGTGAAGGAAATGTATATTGTGAACTTTTACCATATAATACCCCGGCCAAAGTAATTAAAGAAATAGACCCAAAGGGAATAATTCTCTCTGGCGGACCTGCAAGTGTATATTCAAAAGATTCTCCTAAACCTGACGAAAAGATCTTCCAGATGGGGTTCCCAATTTTAGGAATATGTTATGGTCATCAGATAATCGTAAATAATTTCGGCGGGAGAGTCAAAAGAGCAACCGATAGAGAATATGGTCATGCTGACTTAATTATTGATGATAAAACTGACCTATTTAGTCACATGGATGATAAAATAAAATGTTGGATGAGTCACGGAGATGCTGTAGAGAAGTTGCCTGATGGGTTCAAAGTATTGGCCCATACAAAGAGCTCATTCTCGGCTGCTATAGGGAATCAGAGAAGGAAGTTTTACGGGCTACAATTTCATCCAGAAGTGGTGCATACATACAAGGGGATTCAGGTTTTGAAGAATTTCTCTCACAATATCAGCAAAGCAAAACCTAATTGGGATATGGAGAGTTTTATAGAGATGACAATTAACTATGTTAGAAAGACTGTTAGAAATGACAGAGTGCTTTGTGCAGTAAGTGGAGGGATCGATTCTACTACTGTTGCGGCGCTATTGCATAAAGCCATAGGTGATAATTTACAATGTGTGTTTGTTAATCATGGGTTATTGAGGCGAGATGAGGAGAAATTAGTCATCCAACTTTTTAAAGATCGATTGGATATCCAGGTAATTTACATTGATGCAGTGAAACAATTTCTTCAGAGGCTGGAAAGAGTCAATGATCCTGAGGAGAAACGCAAGATTATAGGCGAAGAGTTTGCAAATGTATTTGTTGATGTTGGAAAAAAGAATGGACCATTCCAATGGCTTGCACAGGGAACGCTCTATCCAGATGTGATTGAAAGTGGTATTTCAAAAGGACCAGCAGAGATTATTAAAACGCATCATAATGTAGGCGGTCTTCCAAAATGGCTTAATTTAAAAGTATTAGAGCCACTGAGTAGCCTATACAAAGACGAAGTCAGAAAAGTTGCAAAATTGCTTAAGGTTCCAAATGAATTCTTAAAAGGGCATCCTTATCCTGGTCCTGGCCTGGCAGTTAGAGTAATTGGAGAAGTTACTGAAGAAAAGATACGTATTGCTAGAGATGCAAGTAAAATAGTAGAAGAGGAATTGGATATTGCAGGATTATATGATAAAGTATGGCAAGCATATGCTGCAGTAGGAGATGACAGGGCAGTTGGAGTTCTTGGCGACGAGCGTGTTTATGGCAGGATTGTCATAATCCGAGTGGTAGATTCAATAGATGCGATGACTGCAGATTGGACTAGATTGCCCCATAAACTAATTGAAAAAATTAGCAATAGAATCACAAATGAGGTTGAAGGAGTAACATGGGTTACATATGCTGTTTCAAGTAAGCCGCCTGCAACAATAGAACCACAATAAAAACTGCTCATACTTAAGAATATATATCAGGTTGTGTAGTCTAATCTATTCTATCTTTTCCTTTCTTTCCTTTCCTTTCCTTAATACCAACCAAGCTTAATCTTAATCTTAAGATATAAAAATAAAAGATAGCGAAACAGAACATATGCCTTATTTTTACTTAACCTTCTTATCCTCATTAGCCTATATTTTATAAACGACACGTTTTACTGCAGATTTTATCTTCCAATGATCTGTATTAACCAATCTATTTACTTGCTCTTATTGGGTAAAGTAGTACTACCTTAATGCCAATAGTGGAGTATCATAAGCAAATCTCACTATCTAAGTAGACAAGCTACCCTTTTACCTCTTTTTTGCATGCATTCACAAGTGATTCCTACTAAAATGGTAAAAAGCAACATATGAATTGAAAGTCTCTATTTACTGTGTAAGGAGTCTTAAGCATATATCGGATTCTCAAAGTTGTCAGAAATATTATCTAGACCTGTGGATTCTAAAACAGTCTGTAGAAAATTGCAACTTTTGTTACATGATATACAGCCGATTAAAGCTGAACCTTACTTAAAAATATTTATATATCTATATATTGACATATCCTCACATATCAATTCTTTCTAGCAACTCCAACACATCTTTAATACATGCCGGTTCTGCTAAAGAATTTCTTATATATAGTGACACATATACATTAGAGAACACCAATCGTTCTTTTGTGTCTAATCCAGCCAGATATCCTAGAATGTCTGCAGCGTCCCAAGAGTCGCCGGCGCCAGTCAGAGTTTTTGGTTCAACTTTAATGGCCTTGGCAAATGCTGTTTCCCTGCCATTAGACCATGCTGCACCTATTCTTGTATGTAGATCAATACTTACTCCAACTTTTCCTGCAAGTTTCGCTGCAGCATTTTTCACATCTCCAGAATCATAATTGTTCGATGGTATTAAAGAATCGAATCCTATAGCCTTAGCAAGAGAGTTGCATTCATTTTCATTTATACTCAAAATGTCAATGATGTCGGCTATCTTTGTTAATGAATCTAGAAATTCTTGTCTTCTTGTTTCAATATCAGCAGGATCAATGAAGTGAAGAGATTTTGGTGAGTTCTTGAAGACATGTTCTATTAGTTGAGTTCCACTTGAATTACTGGCCCAGTTGACAACAACTACTCCATCTGCATTTCTTAAAATTTTGAGATCATCTACAGAATTAACCCGCTCAGGTCCAAAATTTATATTATCTCCAGTGTCACTTAGCATTACATTTGCTTTAAAACCTTGTTCATTGATAAATTCAAATGATGTGGTAAGGCCATGTTTTCCATCTGCAATTCTAAGATTTACCTTGTCTTCGAACTTTGAAAATATATGTCTAAGCACTGCTGCTCCAATTTTGTCTGAGATTGTAAAAAGAGTGACCTTTGCACCTAGTTTTGCTAAACAATATGCAATATTGACTGCATTACCTCCCTTGATATCAACAGTAGGCATATCACGTATACTGCCACCACCGAGCTTGGCTTTTTCAGTTAATGCATCAATAAAATCTTCTTTTGAATTTAGCTTTATGATACGATCAATGAAAAAATCTGGCATTACAACAATAGAGTTCATGTAAGAATAGTAGTTTTGAATTTTTTCTGAAATTGAAGATTTAATTTTACAACACCTTGGACAGATCGATTATTATTATTATAATATTATTATCATCATTTATATTGTATCTACAACTACCTAAACTACAATTAGAGATTGTATATATTATTAGCATGTAACTATCAAAAATATATCCATACGAATAAGTCTTTATAATAACCACTGCGACTTAATATAACGTAGCATTTCGTGGAAGATAGAGGTGATGTATAAGTATATCCTAATGGAATGAGATAGTTTGAGATTGGTGTCATAATTAGCCCAAAGAGAAGAGATCTAATGTATTATAATATTTTTATTTAATTTATCAAGCCGTTGAATTATTTTAAGTATGTGTATATATACTTCCTCAACTGCATTGGTAGCTGGAAAAAGGAGAGTGCGGGCACATGAATACTTTAAAGTTAGCAGTAGGTGATAAAAATGTCTGATAATATCAATACAAATATTAATGCATCAATAACGCTTGGCGATGTAAAGGTTCAGTTCAATGGTTCTGCAGAATCAGTCCTAACTTCTATTATTAGCTTCGTAACAAAACACATTCCAACCATAGATCTGGCGAAGAGAATTTCCCTGAATTATGCAGTTACCGACCTTATTGAAACATATTCTAATCTGATTAAAATTACTCCTGAAGGGCCGAGGGTGATTATTTCTGATCTGTATGAATTAGGAATTAAAAAAATATCTGATAAAGAGATGGTGGCATTACAATTAATTGCATCAAAGATTGCCAAAGATGTTGGCAAGATTTCGGATGATGCGATGCAGGCATCAGAAATTCAGTCTACGACAGCACTCAATCCTAAATCTGTTAGCTCAAGACTATCAGAATTAGTAAAGGCAGGTTATGTAGTGAGAGACAATACAAAGGATGGAATTGGATCCGCAGTAGCTTATAGAATTACCACCTCTGGAATCCATTGGTTAACATCCACTATGATTAAAAGAATAAAACCATCGCCGTCGTCCTCGTCCATACCACAATCATAATGGAGATTCAGAATATGGTCTCTTCTGAATATATCTATAATTTCTCATTGTTCCAACTCTAGTGAGAATACTTTCTCTTACCATGTCCGTTAGTGAATGTGACACAGCAGTCCTGTCATAATTATATCCAAGCCTTGATAGCTCCTCATGAACTTCACCTAGAAGCTTTTCTGCCCCAAAATATCCTTCATACCATAATTTTTCTAGTAGGCCTCTGCATGTAGCCCCTCCTTTTGAGATTTCTCTACGCTGTGGCTCAATTGAATTTCTTGTCCCCTCTTGGCTGGCGATATCTGAATTGATTTGTAGTTTTAAAGAATTAATCTCCTTTTGGAACTCAGCAATCTGAGCATTCAATCCTTGCATAAGAGTTGTAGATGTGTCGATACCAGAAAGAACATCTTCCACTACTTGTTTAACTTTGCTCTCCAAACAGGTTATTTCGACCTCCCAGTCGCGATGTTTCAGCTTAATTTTAACTTCATTGGATGCAGATGTCAGCGATTCGCTCATGAGGTATGTATGTGTCGATGGTATTTGCTCGATAAATTTGTTGCTGACCATATTGATCATGTTGCGCAACCTTAATAAGCAATTAGGCTATTATACTGTTGATCAACATGACTGCGCAACTAAATTTTCAATCGAATAGAATTAACTTTAGTGAGTTTGAACATGCCTTTGATCAATCTTTAGGACAGTGCTTGTCGTCCCGCTTGGATGAATTACTTAAGGGAAAAAAGATTATCTTTAGTTCAGAAGATAAGAATCTTGTTCCAGTTGATGGATGGGGCCTCAGGAATATTCCTTACTGTACAACACCTCTAACAACCATTCAGCCAAGGATGGATAATACAACTGTATGTGCAATGGATTCTAGCACAATTCAACTTGCTGAGACTGAAGATGGCTCCCTATATGGCGTAAAAAGCGGAGTCGTACTTTCCATTGGAGGCCATGCATTAATTCACTTCAAAATTGGTCCTATTTTGTTTTATCTAAGTGAAGAAACTATCGGACATTCTCAGCTTGATCATAGATTAGCAAAACTCATCTTAATAGACAGTGACTTTGCAAAACGATTGATCAGGATCCGGGTTGAGAGAGTGATCCAAATGGAGCTTTCAAACAACCTCAGCAAATCGATAATCCTAGTAGATGGATCATTGAAGTCATCTCTTTTTGAGGAAAAGAAGCAAAACATTAAAAATGTGGCTGAAAACTGCCTCCTGAAGCAAAATTCTATGATTGGGATAAGCAAGAGTAGCAAACTTAGAATCCTAGATAGAGTTTCTACGCCTCTTGCAAAGATTCAAGGACCAGCATACATGGATGTCAATCTGATAATTAAAAGTCTAGTTCGAAATACTGTTGGTGACAATCTTATAGCAAAATTTGGCAATCATAATAGCCCTATATTGAGAGTAGATGTTGTTTCTTGTAACTCTGACAAGGATGAGGCCCTGGGAAAGTTATTGGCTAATGACTCAATAGCATGTGGATATCCTGAAACGTTACGACTTGCACATCATGTTTCAACTTTTACTTACACAGAGATATCTTGTCTTAGAGGCCATGTGTTAAGTAACTATGATGTAATAGAGCTTGCATCCGAAGACATTCGCAAGACTTTACTAGGTTCTATTACGGTATGAAGATCTTATCAAAGAACGGTAATGAGCTGATTATGCTAGCAATGAAAACGGATATCGCTAGCAAGGGTGATTACTTGATAATTGAAGACGAAAAGTCAAAGAGAAAGATGATTGTTCAGATCTATGACGAAGAGTATCTTTCTTCCCAATCTTTAATTGAAGATATTGTAAAGGATGAAGTTGTAACAGCATCAAGCATAGAAAATTTACATGATCCGCTCAATATTGGGAACATATCTAAGATTATCAGAGATGCGAGAGTGTTCCGTGCTAAAATAAGAGCTGCCATAGATTTATCAGGCAAATTATCAAGTGATGTAACATGGCTGCCATCAAGGGTATATTCCAATGTAAGAAGGTTAAGAATTTCTGAGTTGGATATGTTAATTGAAAGAAGAGGAGTTTTCCCCATTCCAATAGGTAAAGCTAGAGGAGATAATGAAGATTTTGAAGTCTATGCAGAAGACCTTGATGGTAAATTAAATATCATTACTGGAAAAAAAGAATCCGGCAAGTCTCACCTTTCAAAGATCCTTGTGAAAACATTAGTCCAGCATGGAGCATTTGTTATTGTATTTGATTTAAATAATGAATATGGAGGACTAGCTTGGAATAGTGACGGCTCTCCATCTCCCATTCATGAACAGATAATGGTACTTGAGCCAGGGTATGGATTAAGGTTCTCACTTGCTTACTGTGGCAAGTCTGCAATGTATAACATGCTTAAAAATGCGCTTGATATGCCATCTGCATCCTTGCGTGAATTCTTCAGGATCTGGGATTATCTCGAAAACAAACAAACATTAGAGGTTGAGGCGTTTGGTAATGCAATAAATACGTGGAACATTAATGAGCTTGTACGGGATGCACTTATATCAAGATATCATGTAATTCAGTCATCTCGTTTATTTTCAAATAATCGCAACGAAGATGGATTAATAAAGTTTGAAGATGTGATCTCAAAAAAACGCAAAGGTACTGCAATAGTAATTAGCATGGGAAAAGCAACATCTATTGCAAGAAGAATGATCGTAGAACTAGTTCTGAGCAAACTCATCGATTTGCTTGAGAAGGTGGTAATTCCGCCTATCTTTCTATTCGCTGAAGAAGCCCATCTATATGTTAGAGACACATATTGGGAGGATATTATCACAAGGATGAGACATTTTGGAATCTATACAACATTCATTACCAATCAACCTGATGCCATAGGCGATGGAATATATCGTCAAGTGGATAACATATTTCTGTTCAACTTTACTAACGATACAGATTTAGATAAAATCTCAAAAGTCTCATTAGCAGATAATGAAACCATACGCTCAATTGTCAGAACATTGCCCCAACGTTATTGCTTATCTATTGGTAAGGTTGTATGTGATTTACCTATAGTAGTGAAGACTGCACCAGCAGAAGTATTAACACTTGGAGAGACTAAAAAATTCTTCATATGATATACTGAGAGCTGGATGAAACTACTCTGCTATCAGTGTTTTAAACGACTGCTGTTTGGCCACGTTTCTTTGTACCTATATCGACTGCCTCACTGATTTGTGAGACAAAAATCTTCCCATCACCCGCGGAACCAGTGCTCACTGTGTCCACTATGGTCTTGATGACTTTATCTACCTCGGAGTCTTCAACTATTATGACAATATCAGCTCTAACCGAAAATTCTGAGGTATATCTCCCAGTTCCTCTGCCAGTTTCGACTACTGGTTTTTCTCCTTTTCCCCTGCCTTTTGCGTCAAGAATAGTGCATCCGCCGACTCCAGCATTCTTCAAAGCCTCATTTACAGCCAAGACTTTCTCACTACCTACAATAGCTTCTATGCGTTTCATGTTCTGCTATAAAAAGGCCCCTATAAATAAGGCTTTCAAAAAACTTCAATCTGATTATTTATTGACTTTATAATATATGGCATCAAGCACAAGCTTATATGCAGAGAATCAATTGAATTACTTTAACATTTAATATCTATATATTTTACTGTACGTATCACTTATACAGCAACAATCATCTATACCAGATTCTCGGTACATAATTGCAGGAGTAAAAAAGCGCTTTCGGAACTAGTAAATACTAGGATAACAATCATAGGCATATGAGTAAATTAGAACTTAAGAACAGGAGCAAAGTGGATATCATCTATGATATACTTGCTTCTGCTGTTGATGGTGGTGTAAAAAAAACACACATAATGTATAAAGCTAATTTAAGCTCAGAACAAATGAAATTCTATTTTCATATACTTCTTTACCACAGTCTATTGACTAGTAGTAAAGACAGTGAAGATAATTTGATTTACAAAACTACGCAGAAAGGTGTTAAATTCTTGCAGTGTTGTATACAGATAAAGTCTTTAATTTCGCCTATACCTAATGCAAGAACATATGATGAGGCAGCAAAACCACTGTATCTTTAGGCTAATAATATATTATAATATAGCTTTGTAATTTGTTGATTTTGCAAGAATAACATACGCGCGTATGTGTATTAGAATATTACATCTCTGAATGTTCTGTACTTGATTGTTGGCTTTGAAATATTCAAATCATATATGTACAAGTTTGCACTTTTAAGCAACTTGATAATATCGATATTTAGGTTAAATTATTGCTTCCTACACGAAGTTCATATACTATTATTATCCTTTCATAAGCCCAAAAATAAATCCTGCTGCAGCACTACCTGTCAATGGAATGCCAAAATTTGCCATTGTAGGAATAATGTGATTATCTATACCAGGCACCTGATCTGTTGCATTTCTTAGGCCTATTACTGCTGAAGTTGCATCCATCTTATCCCAGTTTATATTAATTACTTTCTGATATTCTAAGTATGCCAATGTAGCAATAGACAATCCAGCTATAACTAATATTATTCTAATTACCTTTTTTATAGCATAACCAACTAAGAAGCCTATGATTGCACCAGAGCCAGTTGTAGTTGCAATAGGAGCTATACTATCAATGTTCATATATTCTTCTTCTGTTTATTGCAGTCTCCACACAGCTATGGCTTATAGCCAATGTTGTCATTTTTTATATAAAGGTCTCTTTAAAGAAATGTAGCTTAGTTTTTGACAATATTAGTAACATATATGCATGTACTCAATTTTTGAGATTACATAAAATGGTTTTAGAGTTGTTTCAACATGTCTATATATTGGATAGATCAATAATGAGCATATTTTATATTACTATGATAACTATTGTAGTGACATATAGATTAATTAGCTTGTCAGGAGTATATTAGTTATAACCTTGTATTTTTGTATTCCACATTTTCTATTTATGTTCGTTTGTGAATCTAAAGTTATACTACAGCAGTATGTGCAATGTGACAACACGATATGAATAAAGGCCAATATAACAAGATCTGCTCTTTGACAATAGATAATGATAGATAAGTAATTTGGTTGACTAAACTAACTTACTACTATATCTGAAGTTTGTAATTAAAAACGACTATTGGCTTGTTTGTATCTAGTAGCTTCTTAAGTCTTTAGCCTGGCTTAGCTTGGTTTGATTGATGGATGGATGGCTATGACTATGATGAATATAGGACAGACAGTATTGATTGACTATTATTATGAAACAAAGAACTAGTTCTTAATTATACTATGATGATGATAGGACTGGCTAATTGTATCGGTTAACCTCGGTTAGGTTAGGCTATGCCATAATTATGTATAACTGCGGTCAATATCGGTTGACATCAGTTAGGCTTAAGAGATTTGAATCCTCAAGCCATGATTGGAGATTGTGTTACGTGTCCACATCAATCAACCACTGTGCCTTTCTGTAACAAGACAAAAACGAACGAATTTTAAATGGTGACCCAAAATAAGCCCTACGATATATGTAATAAATGTATGTGTTTTTTTATGTAATGAAGCAGGTGCTCAGAATCGGTTG
>Ga0173481_10000198_pt1 | contig 11721 bp, 7 predicted proteins | sample NitcycUS073202C2_FD_136667 | JGI IMG/M metagenome (GOLD analysis project Ga0173481, IMG submission 136667) | Soil microbial communities from Arlington Agricultural Research Station in Wisconsin, USA - Nitrogen cycling UWRJ-S073-202C-2 (version... ... | reverse complement strand
GATTGGTATGTTAAGGAATTTGGATATCAGCCCAGTATTAACATAGGCACGTCTGGACATGTAGATCATGGTAAAACCACGTTAATTGAAGCTATTACTGGCGTATGGACTAGTGCACATAGTGAAGAATTGAGAAGAGGCATTACCATCAAAGTTGGTTATGCCGACGCAGCTTTTTATAAGTGCACCGGTTGCCCACCTCCTATCTGCTATTCTAGTCAACCAACTTGTACAAATTGTGGAGGAAAAAGTGAGTTATCAAGAGTTGTAAGCTTTGTTGATTCCCCCGGGCACGAAAGTCTAATGGCAAATATGCTATCTGGCGCAGCTTTGATGGATGGGGCTATTTTAGTAATCGCTGCAAATGAAAAAGTCCCTCAACCCCAAACTAGAGAACATCTACTTGCGCTTCAGGTTCTTGGAATTCACCAAATAGTAATTGTACAAAATAAGATTGACTTGACTGAATACCAAGGTGCTCTTGAGAATTATGAACAGATTAGAGATTTTGTAAAAGGAAGTGTGGCAGATGTGGCTCCAATTATTCCTATCTCAGCACAGCACAAGCTAGGTATTAATGCATTAATTGAAGCAATTGAAAACAATATTAAGACACCCACAAGAACAAGGGCAAAGGGAGCGATAATGCATGTTTTACGATCATTTGACATTAACAAGCCGGGAATCCCAGTAAAACATATCAAAGGAGGTGCAATTGGTGGTGCCCTGCTTCAAGGAGAATTTAATATAGGAGAAGAAGTTGAAATTCGTCCAGGCCTTTTAGATGAGAAAAAAGGCAAATATGAACCGATCACTTCAAACATTGCCACACTTGGAACAGGAGCTGGTCTAGTAGAGAAAGTTAGACCGGGTGGACTTATTGCCTTAGGAACAAAACTAGATCCGACTTTTGTCAAAAGCGATTCCCTTATTGGATCAGTTGTTGGTCACCCTAATGTCCTTCCAAATGACATAGAAGAGATTACAGTAGAAGTCCATCTTTTTGAAACGGCAGTAGGAACACAAGATATGATCAAAGTCGAACCTGTAAGGATAAGGGAACCTCTGAGATTAAACATTGGGACTGCAGCAATTCTTGGAACAGTTACCAATTCAAGAGATGGTAAAATAGAGATAAAATTGAAGAAACCGGTGTGTATGATGCCTAGGGATCGAGTCGCAATCAGTAGAAGGATTGCAGATAGATGGAGGCTAATTGGTGTAGGTATTTCAGCATAAAAATGGATGTCATCTGTGATACAAGCTTCTTAATGGTTTTTGTTTCTACACCAATAGGGCAAATTGATAAAATTGAAGCCTACTTTGGCAAATTGAATTTTTTAATTCCTGACGTTGTGATATCTGAGCTAAAGGATTTGGAACACAAAACTGGGCCAAAGCGATCAAGAATGGTAAAAACTGCAATTGAAATGTCATTTTCTAAATTTAAAGTCGTAAATGTCTTAAAGTCACGCCATGTTGATGAGGCCATAATCGACTATGCTATAACTCATAAATGTGCAGTAGCAACTATAGACAGGGATTTGCGCAGAAGGTTAATGTTAAATAATCTTGTCATTCTTACATTAAGCAAAAATAAGTTAATAATTGCAAGTCAGTCAAAGACCTAGGTAACAATTTTGGTTAAGAGAGGTTAGGCCTCAATGTAACAGCTCTAGCATTATGAGAGCCTGTATTGTCTCTTTAACATTGTGTGTTCTGATCAAGTTTGCGCCATTTAATACTGCTACTAATTCTGAAACCACTGATGGAATCAGACGATCTTCAACTTTTAGATTAAGCAAATTGCCTATAAACGATTTTCTGGATACCGAAATACAGATCGGTCTTGAAAAGACCTTAAGTTTATTTAACTTCGAGATAGTTTCTATATCGCGTATGTACCATGGTATGTCTCTGATCTTTGTATAAAATGGATTTTTTCCTTCCTGCCTGAAAAAGCCAATTGATGGATCAATGATTATGTTATTCTCGTCAATCTTTGATCTATTTGCAATAACTAGACTGTGTCTGAGTATTTTTATTGTGTCTGATATTTTGCCTAAGGTAGATGATTGATTGCCATCAAATGCGCCAATAATTACTGGTAATTGCGATTTGTATATGAGATATCCCATATTCTTATCATATTTTAATCCAGTAATGTCGTTGATGGCATCAATGCCGTATTTGATAACTTCTCGGGCCACTACGGATCTTGGCGTATCGATGGAAATGGGTAGGTTGCAACTGCTTTTTACTGCTTCTATTGCAAATTTCAGTCTTCTTATCTCCTCTTCAAGTGGTATGACAGTTTCGAGATATGGGGCAGTAGACATTGCACCAATATCAATGATATCGGCTCCACTCTCCTGCATCTCTATGGCTGTTTTGGAGATTTCTTGAATGCCTATTTTGATAGAATTCTTGTAAAATGATTCGGGACTTACATTTATTATTCCCATTACCCTGACTGGCCCTGTGTATTCAACAGATACCCTCCCGATTGACGTCAAATGACATTTTTTAATTATAGTATCATGTTTAACTATTTGTCCCCTATGGCGTTTGTGTTGAATTATTTTTATTGAATCGTCTTTAACCATGTATTGATCTATGATAAATGTAATAGATTCTATCTTTACTTCACTGACTTTACATATAGTTCCTCCTTCTTGTTAATCGTGTTGGATACATAGGTACATAGGATGATATAGCTTGCCAGGTATTTGTACGTTAATATGTTACGTCATTGTTAACTTTTTTTGACGCAGGCTATATCAAATAGAAGCCATGGTATTAATAACTATTTTTACAGTGAAAAATTAGGTGCAGTACTCATTCAAGAGTAACGATGAAGAAGGGATCTAGATGGTAAGAACAATCGACAAAACGCATACTATACTTTCGTATATTCAGGGAAGTTTAAAAAATGTAAAAATAGTTAATGGTGAGAACTTGCACCATGGGTTTATTTTCTCACTGCTAAATCCTCCGGTTCCTCTAGGCGGAAATATTGTATCTCTTGATATTTACGTAGATGAAATTCCGGTTTCAAAAAAGTCTATTTATATTGCGACCTCAGAGGATGTTGTTAATGCCTCAATATTATCAGAAGACAGACCTATTTCATTTAAGCCATTTCAAAGTGCAAGGTTTTTAGTAATTAATGAAGCAGCGCTAAAAGAAGAAAGTAAGCATAAGGTTGTCATCTTGAGTAAACTTGAAGGCTTTGAGCAGATAATCATACCGTTTGCCTTTAGTGATTATGTAGATAATCAAAAAGAAAGGATATTTATTCCCTCGAATTTTATTGACGACCATCAATCTATTGCTACTCTTGAAGATACAATTTTCAAAAACTTTACAGTTCCACTAATATTGTCTGGTAAAAAGGCATATATCGTATGTTCATCGAATGGTGGACTCTCAGCGAATTGGACTTGGATGGGTGCAAGGTATGACAATGGAGGATTGTATGTTCCACCTGCAAGAGCATTTGGCAGAATTATAGTGGAAATCTCTATAGATGACGGAGTACGTAAGCGACTCCCTAATTTTGTCATATCTTCTAGACATGAAAACGGAATTCTTGATACAAGACATGAGATGGCGGGATTGCAAGTAAAAAGGACGATATTTGTTCCGATTGACAACAAGGGATTTGTTATGATGTTAGAATTTAATTTATTGGATAGATATAATGTAAATCTTAGAGAGTTAAGTGTAAGGAACAAACCGAGGAAAAGAAAAATTAGAGTACATTTCATTATAGACGGTAACATTACAAGCTACAGCTTAGCCGCAATTTCTCAGAGTAACTTTTCCAGATTACTTAAAGCGGATAATTGCTTGCAAATCGAGACGTCTTCTCGAAAAGGTATTGCACGCTACTTTGGAACTATTGGTATTGCACCCCAAAGCCTGCGACCTTCCAAAGTATTAACAGATTCTTTTGATAATGATTTAGAGTTATCATATGATCTTGAAATTGAATCAGGCAAGACTAGAGAGATTGCACTTGTAGCTACAGGTAGCTTTAACAGCTCTGAAGAATGCTTAACTGAATATAGGTTTATGAGGGACAATTACAGGAGTCTTTTCGAAGATACCAAAAACCATTTTAAAACTGCTTCAGGTTCTACTCTTCAGATAGCAACAGGTACAAAGCAAGAACCCACTATTGCAAAATTGATTAAAGCTTTTGAAAAAGCAAAGACAAGTATGGAATATTTAAAAGCAGAATACGATGAACTAGGTGCAGGTATTTGTGCGGGGCTTCCAAGGTTTCCTAACTTTTGGGCAAGAGATACAGGTTGGTCACTAAGAGGGTATTTATCTATGTGTGACTATGATTTTGTCTTCGCAGTACTTGAAAATTTTTTTCGTCACCAAGCGAAAAGAACATCTGCAATTGCAACAAAAGGAGAGCTTCCAATGATAATTAGTGGCAAGTCTTTTCTTCATAATAGTACCTTTGGATCGGCTGACTCCACTTTCCTTTTCCCTTGGGCGATACGTGAATATTCAGTTTCTACCGGAAATGTAAATTATCTACATGAAAGATGGAAATCTATAAGTGATCTTATTAACTGCGGATTTTTGAAAGACATAGACGGTGACGGGCTAATTGAGCATGGCTTTACAGGTATTGCAGAAAAGCTGCCTATTACGGATTCTACGTGGATGGATCATATTGATAGGAGGAAAAGTGCAAACGATATTCAGGCATTGTTTTATGAGAGTCTGAAAATTGGAGGTGAGCTGGCAAGAATCGTTGGCGACACCAGTAGTGAGAAGAGATGGTTGACGTATGCTAGACAACTTCAAAATAGAATTGACTTACAATACTGGGATGAATACGATAGGTTCTATTATGATACGATTCGCAAAGATGGTTCAAAAGATTCTAGTATAAGACCAAACGCGCTTGTTCTTTTGCTTACTGATGCTGTCGCAGATAAAAGTAAAGCTGAATCCGTTCTAGAAAGAATGGAGAAAGAAGATATTACTACACCGTGGGGGGTTAGAACATTGAGCAATATGGATCCCAAGTATCATCCAACACTTTATCATGATGGTGCTGTATGGCCTCTTGTCACTGGCTGGTGTGCTGCAAGCGAAATTAAATACGGTAGAAGAGAGCAAGCACTTTATTACATTGGATCAATGGCAGAGCGAATTCTGTTTGAGAACGGCATGTTCGCTGAAACATATAGGGGTGATCGACCTGAGCCTTTTAACTCATGTATACTTCAAGCTTGGTCTGTTGCTACGTATGTGCATCTAGTACGAGAAATGATGCTTGGGATGAAGCTGAATATGATCGAAAATAAGATCCAGTTTGAACCTAGTATTCCTGAATCTTTAAGGGACAACTCTTTTCCTATTAACTTTGAGCATGAGATATATAGCACAGAAGGTATACAAAGATTTAAAATTGTTGTCGACCCAAGTAGTGAAAAAATCTCTGTAATATATAGAAATACTGATAGTAAACTACGGCCAGAAATTTTTAGTAATTCTTATTCCGTAAATATCGAACACCAGTGAGATCTTTAATACTAAATAAACTATTTTTTCTACTACCCTTATGGGACATTATCCTACAGAATAATGTCAATAGTTAGTATCTATAGCACGTAAGAAAAGATTTCGAAAGATAAGATAAACTTCTCTGGTTTTGATTCTACAATCGATCTAACCCGGCATAGATATCCCAAGAACCATAAATATTAGTTCATATTGTTGCCTAATGTAATGTTATTATATATATATGAAACAATATTGGGAAAATTGTGGATATAAAATTTAACAGTAGGGATTATTATATGTACTAAAAAGTTTATAATAGCATCAAAATACCAATAGGTTGATTAGATCTTAATAGTGATTAATGAGTATATGCAGCCGCCTGTTGATGAAAATAGTATTTTGTTTTTGAAAAAAGACATTCGGTGTTTAGTAATGTTTATCTTAATGGTGAATAATTAAATATGCTAAGGATAGATAAGAAAAGAATATTTGAAGTCATTGTTAAAAGAAAACCCATCTCTGTAGCGCTTAATGGACCTGAAGCACTAATACCAAAAATTCAAGACACTGCAAATGATATTTCAGAACAATTTGGCATTCCTGCATATGTTATAGGAGATACATGCTGGGGATCTTGCGATCTAAACACTCACGCGGCGGATATGCTGGGTGCAGAAATTTTGTTCAATATTGGTCATACTGTGGTGATGGAGACCTTTGGCAAAAAAGTAGTAATGATAGATGCATACGATGACTCCGACTTTGAGGAAGTAGCAAGAAAATGTGCGTTAGGTCTCAGAGACCAGAATTACAAATCAATCTCGTTGCTAACTAACAGCCAGCATCTTTATCAGATTCCTTATGTAAAAAAAATTTTTGAAGAATATGGATATCATATAATTATTGGTAGAGGAAAGGGACAACTAGATGATGCACAAATTTTCGGTTGTGAATTCTATCCTGCCCACCATGATCAAAGAGAGGTCGATGCATATGTTTTTCTTGGTCAAAGCATGTTCCATTGTGCAAGTGTAGCAATGTCAACAGGAAAACCGACGTATATGCTGGATCCATACTTTAGAGAATATTCACTTGTTAATGAATTTGCAGATAGCCTTCAGAAAAAGGCTGTTCTATCGATATATAAAGCGTTGGATGCAATGAGGATCGGTATCATAATTGGCCTAAAGGAAGGACAGTTTGCGCAAGTCAAAGCACTTGAATTGAAAAAATCATTTGAGCAGTTAGGAAAGAAGATACAGTTGATCGCATTGACAGATATTACAGAGGAGCGTATTCAAGTCTTCAGAGGAATAGATGCATTTATACAGGTTGCATGTCCCAGAATAGCTATAGATAACCATTTCAAGAAACCAATGCTTTCGGTTCCTCAAGCATTGGCGTTGATTAAATTACTCAAAAAAGAGCCAATAGATGACTTTCTAAAAATTCATCACTGGCTTTAAGTCTCATTGATCAAGGCGCCATTTGCATTGAATTCCATTAGTAGAAGTGTATATCATATGGATTGGGCGTATAGACTGAATAACATCAACAACACAGACAACGCAAAAGTAGTTCATTTATATTTCATACGTAATTTCATCGATGATCCTTGGCAACCTTTCATTCTTTACCACTCCTAAAATAAAATTAGCTTTGCCTCCTCCTCGTCCATCAGTACTGCAGATCTGCTTGAACAACTGATTGCAGTCTATATTCAGCATCTCTTCTGTTCTTGCAAATACTATGTTAGAATTGATGTCCGAATCACTCTTTTGGTTAGCAATGAATATGACTGTATTTTTTGATTCAGCAATTTTTTTACTTACATATTTACGAATCTCTTCATCTTCCAAATCAGAAAATGTTCCTTGAATAAGTATTGTGCCATTTTTGTTAATAATAGGCATGATGGTACCTAGTTTCTCTCTAGTCAGTCTTCTTAGCTTGTCGCGGTTGATCTCGCTTTCAATTTTCAATTTCCTCACAGTATTTTCAATTGTGTTTGAATTTGCGCCGATCTCACTACAAATCCTCATGAGCTTTGCACATAGTATAATCGCTGCTTCTCTAGCCTCTTTTCCTACTACAAACTTTACTTCATATTCATTGCCATCTTTAGATAGGCCTGTTATGAGGAAAAATCCGCAGTTAGTAAGATCCTCTGTATGCTCCATAGCACAGGCAGATATATCATGATCTTTAATCTCTACTACTCTTACGGGATTAGATTCTTTTATTCTTTCCTCATTTGCACGCATTGTAGGGAATACTTTTTTGGCTTCGCTCAACGACTCAAAAGAATGAATTACAATTTTTCTTCCGTTCGTTATCAGAGAATTAACTTCAGATGCTGCTGTGAATATTAGATCTAAATCAAGTTGAGCAACAGATACAAAAACACTATTGTCCATCTTTCTATGCTCTACCTTGCTAACTTTTATGGTTTGGTTAACTAACCTCTGCAGTGATCCTATAAAGGCGTGCTCAGCTGTATGGGCTAACTTGTTATGCATATTTATTTATTTATTTTTAGATAGTATATTCATTGCGAAGTATTTTAATTTAACAGGATAGTGAAATTATATCTTGGCAAGAAAAATCATAAATAAGAAGAGATATACGATAGCTACCCTTGGATCCCATTGTTCTCTGCAGGTATTAAAAGGTGCAAAAGACGAAGGTTTCCGTACATTGTTAATCTGTGAGAAGTCACGGTCTGGTCTGTATAGGAGATTTAATTTCATCGATGACATGATTATGGTAGATAACTTTAGCGAAATTTCAGAAGAGTTTTGTCAAAAACGCCTAAATCAAACTAATTCAATAGTTATTCCTATTGGCACATTGGTTGCCTATATGAGCAGTGAAAAGATTGAAAGTATTGATGTTCCATTTTTTGGGAATAAATGGATTTTGCGATGGGAAGCTGATAGAAGTCTAAAACAGAAGCTAATGGAGGAAGCAAAATTGAAGACTCCAAAAGTTGTCAAATCGAAAAATGATATAGAGAAATTATCCATTGTTAAATTGCACGGAGCTGCAGGAGGACGCGGCTACTTCCTTGCATGGAATAAAGAGACATTTGAGGAGGGTGCGAGAAAACTAATTGACCAAAGAAGAATAGGGAGTGAAGATGACCTGTATATACAGGAATATGTCATGGGTGTGCCAGTGTATTTACAATATTTTTATTCCCCTATTACTAAGGACATTGAATTGATGGGTGTAGATAGAAGATATGAATCTGATATCGATGGTATAGGAAGAATTCCTTCCAGGCAACAGATGAGTATAGAATTTGAGCCTTCATATAATGTTGTCGGCAATATACCACTAGTTTTAAGAGAATCTTTGTTAGGTGAAGTATACGCAATGGGGGAAAGATTTGTAGAAGCAGCAAAACGTCTTGTTCCCCCCGGCATGAACGGGCCTTTCTGTCTTGAAGGTGTGTATGACAGAGAGGGAAACTTTGTTACTTTTGAGTTTTCAGCAAGGATTGTTGCAGGAACAAATCTTTATCTTGATGGCTCACCTTATTCAGGATTAATTTTTCCTCAACCTATGAGCATGGGAAGGAGGATAGCACACGAAATAAAAATTGCAAATGGAAAAAGGCGCATTAAAGAGCTATTAACATAATTAGCAGTAAGTGAATTTCTTATTATTATTATTACTATTATTATTTCTTAATAATTAGTAACAAAAAATGGATTTCAACTAAGAGCATCTATATAATATATGCGAATATTATACGAGATAATTTATGAACTCTTATTATTAAATGGCAGCAAGAGATTTGTCTTATACTATACTTCCGGATAAATTTCATCATCATCAATTTTTTAAAGTAGCTTGTCGTAGTCCAAATGCATGCTTTTTTTGTTCTTCACTAAAATAGATAAAAACAGAAGATACAGTAGGTGTTCTAAAAAAAATGAGTGATTGCAATGGGTCATTAGAATTAGGCATAGTAGTAGGGCCCACTAAACCAGATCAAATAACCTTTGAAGCAAGGCGACCAGTAAGTCTCGGTGAATATGTTATGATTCTAAGCTCACAGCAAAAAAAAATCTTAGGAGTTATTGAATCATCTTCGATCAAAAGCGATGCTCTTAGTGACAATATTTCCAACTTTCAAGAGGCAATGGAAAGTAAACAGGTTGCATCTAAAAACAAACGGGACAAGAGCTATAAAGCAAATGTCAAAATTTTAGGACTTCTAGAAGAATTAAAAAAGTGTAAGACAATACTTCCAGAAATTCCTCCTATACCGGGTACAGAGGTTTTGGAGACAAAGCCCGATGAGTTAAAAAGTATTTTTGATCCAACAAATGATGAGTGGCTAAGAATTGGAACATTACTTAGACAGAAAGATGTCGATGTAAAGATTAACATAAATAAGGTGGCTACAAGACACCTTGGTATCCTTGCCATGACAGGCATGGGGAAAAGTAATGTTGTCACATTGATTGCAAAAGCAGTATCAGAAATTCCTGGAACAATGGTTATTTTTGATTACCATGATGACTACAAAGGTCTCAGAATCAGGAATGCAAATCTAATCCCGGCTAAAATAAATCCCAGATTATTATCTGCTGATAAATTTGCAGATGTTATAGAAATTAGAGATATTGCTGACATTCAAAAGACTATTCTATCGAAGGCGTTTGACGATGATCTTAAGAAGAGGACAGGAGATGACTTTTGGCAAACTTTGGAAGAAAATATTAAAAATTTAGAACAAATAGAAAAGCGTAATAAATCATCTGCAGAGAGAGTCAGAGATAAGGTCAAGGAAGCACATAGAAGGCTCAGTAACATACTACAGGCAGATGCCGCCGATCCTGTGGCAATGATAAAGGAAGGTAAAATTAATATAATTAGTTTACTTGAGTTGAACGAAAAACAGGCAAACATAGCAATATCTTTCTACTTGGAATCTCTCCTTTCTGATCGGAAGAATGCAAAAAATCAAATGCATAGTGAAGGAAGTGGTGGTTTTGTTCGATTTAAAAGCCCTATGATAGTGGTGATTGAAGAAGCACATGTCTTTATTCCCAAACAAGAATATACTGATACAAAATATTTTGCTGCAAAAGTTGCAAGAGAGGGAAGAAAATTTGGTGTAGGTTTGATAGTTGTTTCTCAGCGCCCCCGCTCTATTGATTCTAACGTATTGAGTCAGCTAGGCTCATTGGCAATAATGAAAGTTGTCCAACAAGAAGATCAAACCCAGATAGCCTCCACCAGCGAATCTTTGACAACTAATCTTACAGAGCAGCTTCCGTCTCTTAATCCAGGCGAAGCTCTTTTAATAGGACAGTGGGTCAATTTACCGTCATTTGCCAAAATAGACGAAGCAAAGGATAGATGGATGGGAGCAGATCCTAATCCTGTAGCAGAATGGAAAAGCAATCAACTTCAAGAGGAAATGGCTAGAGAATCAACCCAATCATATATCAGAGAAGGGTATGTCTATGACTAAAACTGTTGTATGGAAAGTATTATTAGCTCGATACTAAATATGGTCTTATCTCATCTATTATTTTTTACTTGTTCTTGAAAATAGGGCACTTTTTTTCCAAATTCTCGTATAAATCCTATTTCATTAGGACTAGTACTATGCACATATACTTTTGTAAAGCCAACTTTGAAATACTCTTCTATTGACTTTATGCAGTCTTCAATTGAAGTAGTGATTTCTATATTTTCTTTTAATTCTTGGTCAGGAACTTGTTGCTTTGCTTTTTGCTCTAGTTTTCTGGGATCGCATATGCTTGTATTAAATGAGTCCTTTAACAAAGTAGCTCGCCAAAACTTTGAGGAGTTGAATGTATGTTCATAGTTATTTGAATACGATACCTTGTACTCAGCTATTTTTTGTTTTGAATCTCCTTTGTCATCTTTTTTTATCGTCCTGTCAAAAACATCCAGTATTTTTTGAGATTCTTTTGCTTTTAGAAATGTAATTAAACCATCAGAATACTTTGCAGAAGCTTTAGCAGATTCTGGACCTGCGGCAGCCATAAAGATTGGTATGTGGTGACTAGTTGGCCGAGAATAGAGTTTTGCATTTCTTATTAAAAAATACTCACCATTAAAATAGACAAAGCCGTCTTCTTCTTCATTAGCATAATTTGATGTTTTTTTAATATCATTACCATTATTATCATTATTTGT
>Ga0173481_10000197_pt1 | contig 11738 bp, 12 predicted proteins | sample NitcycUS073202C2_FD_136667 | JGI IMG/M metagenome (GOLD analysis project Ga0173481, IMG submission 136667) | Soil microbial communities from Arlington Agricultural Research Station in Wisconsin, USA - Nitrogen cycling UWRJ-S073-202C-2 (version... ... | reverse complement strand
TCTGTTCTGACTTGCTCGATGCCGAGGGGAGAGAACTCAGCGCCACACGAATTTGGGGAGTACCGGTGCTCCGGTGACCGTCTGGCGGACAATGGACCAAAACTCTCGCACCTTCGCCTGGACCGACTCAGTTTCCTGGCCGAGGACCTTGAAGACCAGGCCTGCGTTGTTGGGTAGCCTCGACACACCAGCTGCCCACTGCTGCTCCACGTTCACCACCGCGGGGACCTGTTCGAAGACCGTATCGGCGTGCTGTTTGGGTGTGAGCAACAGGACGTTGGCGAACACATCGAACGTACCCATGACTCCCACCTGACGCACGTTCTGCGCGTGCGGTTGGATGACAAACTTCTCTGTGAATAACTCGGCGCCATCGGGCCGTGTGGCCTGAACAGTGGAAGAAAACAGGTCGTATTCAAACAGCTCCCCCTCACCGTGATACTTGCGCCCTCCCATCATGATTTCGGAGTAGAGCAGCGTGGCGCTGGACGGCATGCGGATGTGAGTGGTGGTGATGAAGCGGGCATGTGCGTGTGGAATGACCGGATCAGGGAGGTATTCCAGGTAGGCATTCTCATCCAACACGATGTTCTGAGTTTGAGCTGCATAATTGGCATCCATCGAGTGGATTTTTGTGGCGGCCTGTGTGGTGACGTGAGCGCGCGTATCGGGCGCGAGGTCGATTTCAATGTTGAACCGGTCGCCCTGTAGAATCGAGCCCGTGGTCGTGATGATAAAGACGCAAGGCAGATCTGGCAGCGCTTCATCCCAGTATAGCGCCTGCTGTACCAGGAGGGGGGCGCGGCGGTCCAGATGTGCCAGCACGGTGCGCTCCCCGCGTCGTTCAAAACCGAGATGCAGGAACGCATTCTTCCCCACCGCACCGCTGGGCAGCTGCTGAGGCTCCTCCTGAAACGAGGCCAGCTTCGGGGATACGTGAGTCGTCATGCGGGCGTCTGGTTGAATGTCATATCGAACAGCACATTTTGCTGGATGAGTGTGACCAGTTCAATAATGCCGTCACCCGTTTTGCAGTTGGTAAAGACGAAGGGTTTGTCGCCACGCATCAGTTTAGAATCCTTGGCCATCACCTCCAGGCTCGCGCCAACGTACGGGGCGAGGTCGGTCTTGTTGATGACGAGAATGTCCGACTGGGAGATGCCTGGGCCATTTTTCCTCGGAATCTTGTCGCCTGCCGCCACATCAATCACATAGATAAAGAAATCCACCAGCGCAGGGCTAAAGGTCAGAGTCAGATTATCGCCGCCGCTCTCGATGAGCACAAAATCGCTGTCTGGAAAGCGTGATTCCATGTCTTCCACTGCAGCGAGATTCATGCTCGGATCTTCTCGCACGGCTGTGTGCGGGCAGGCTCCGGTTTCCACCCCGAGGATCCGTTCTTCGAGCAAGATGCCCTTTAGCGTGCGCTGAACGTGCTTGGCATCTTCCGTGGTGACAATATCATTGGTGATAATCAGGATTTTGACACCCATCTTGACGAAGAGGGGGGTCATGGCCTCGATGATTGCGGTTTTGCCAGAACCGACGGGGCCACCAACGCCGATGCGTGTAATTTTCTTCATGGCATGCTCCGGTGAATTCAGTTCATAAACATGCGTACGTGCGCCTTGACATGCGCGGCTGCCATGATGTCGAGCGAGGGGGAGAATGTTGCCATCTCGTCAAGTGTGGCTCCCGATACGCGTTCGTACTCGGTTTCTGCGGAGGCGTTGACCTCGAAGAGAATGGCTTGTGCGTCGAAGTGGTGAATCTTCATGAGACGCAACGATGCACTCAGGATCATGCTCGCCGTGCCGTATTGATACACGGCAAAGGCATCGTATTCTGGCAAACCGAGTCCGGCAAACAACAGGCCAAGCCCGACAGGATAGGTGCCGGGGGTTTCCTTGCGTTCGACGTGCCCCAGCCAGTCCTTCAGGAGCGGCGTATGGATCAGGCGGTTCGACAGCTCGCCGAGCTTCTTTCCCATACGCACCGTCATGGACCGCATTTCCTCGTTCATCTTGCGGTTGAAGAGGGTGGCGTCGGTTTGCAGTACACCGGCCAAATCCGGCGTGCGCGCCGCCCGGTGCGCCACCAGGAGAGCAATGGCATCAGCGGATGCCGACTGGCGGGTTACAGTCATGACGAATTGGCGCAGCGTCTCCAAGTCGTGAACAAGCCGGTGTTGGATCGCGGACTCTAGTCCATTGGAAAAGGAAAAGGCACCGACCGGGAGAACCGAGTCGCCAAATTGCAGGACTCGCAGCAACTCGGTGATCCTCGGCTGATGATGTTCGGATCGTGTGAGTGAAGACGTGGTGTGGTTCGATTCCCCATTGACGTCCGGAGCGCGTTTTTCAACCTGCTCGGAAGTTGATTGGGCGTGCTCCGACGATACCAGTATGGGTTTGATCCTAATGGACATGATCGTGCGGGTGAGCGTGATCATGTGGGTGATCGTGATCCTCCACATGAGAATGGATCGGACCCTCGGCTCCGCCAAACAGACGCCGCGATTCATGGGGGGCAAGATACGGAATGACTTCTGAACCAGGGACAAAGGCATAGGTGACCCCGCGAAATGCGTGGGTCTTCATCACCGAGGCCATCACTTTTTTGTCTACTGTGAGGGGAATAAACACCCGATTTCCTTTGACGACAGCAGGCCAGTGCTGGTTGCCCAGGGCATGGCCTAGCTCCACACAGGTACGAATGAGTACCTCAGAGGCCTCCGTCTGCAGTGCGCCCAACTCGACCACCATCACTTCCTTGAGGTTGACTCGGGCGACGATGGCAGCCTGTCGAGCCTCGTCCCACACCAGCACGTCGCCATCGCGCAGGAGAACGCCACGTGGCAGCGAGATGGCGAGATCAATACCGTTCTGACTCATCTTCCGCAAGCGGCTCTTTTGCGCTTCCCACTGGTCGAGCGCCAGCCAATCTAGCGTCGCATGTTCCAGCCGTGTCTTCCAGACGGTGTCGTGAAGGTTGCCGGTGATGATTTCGATGACGAGCATAAGATTGGTATTATGAAATGCGTCTGGTTCGTAAATCAACTTCGACGGGCCGTGACCACGCGTGATGCCAACAGGCCTTCACCGATTTTCAATCCCAGTCTGGCAAGCAAGAACCCGAACATCATGCTGCCCACCAGGTAGAGAACGGCCGCCGACCATTCCGCCGGTTTAGCCAGCATCTGATGAGTGCCCCAGATGAACGAACTGAAGGTGGACAAGCCACCCATCATTCCGGTTGCTAGAAACAATTTGGTCCCAGGGCCGATCACGGTGCCCGCAATGGTCAGTGCGGATATCAGCCCAATGAAGAAACACGCGATCAAATTAGCAATGAAAATCGGCATCGGGAAGCCTCCCGGCAGGCCGGCCACTCCCAGCATGAAATGTTCGCGGAGCACTGCACCGCAGCCACCCCCCAGAATCACGAGCAAGGCTTGGTTCATCATGATGCCTTATGCCGTAAGACGGACCGCCCAGGCACCGAGTGCTGCAGCGGCGAGCCCCGCGACCACCGAGCCAAACCAATAGAGTGAGGCCGTCCGATACGCCTGCTCGTTGTGGAGAGTGACAGTCTCCATCTGGTAACTGCTGAACGTGGTGTAGCCACCCAGAAACCCCGTCATGATCAGGGCGGTCAAGTCGCTTTCGTGCCGGTGATACCACTCAATGCTAAACAGCGTGGAAAGTGCACCAATCAAGAACGCACCGCTCACGTTGATGAGAAAGGTGGCCAGGGGAAACCGTCCCTGGTACCGATGTCCCAGAGCGACTCCGGTCCACCAACGCAGCACGGAGCCGGCAGCACCGCCTGCGAAAACCAAAAGGAACGTTCTGATGTTCATGAATGGGCCAAATCGTAGCTGAATGTGCCTGCCGCTGAGACCGTTCGGAGCGTGACCGAATGATAGAGGTGTGGCCTATGGTGCAGAGACACACTGGCAACGAACAGTGTGTCCCTGCAGCGGTGCCTCAGCTAAAAAAGTAAAGCTGATTCAGCGAGATGGATTTGGCCGGTTTGACGGTAGCGTGGACGCCATCCACCTTGACCGCAAAGGTCTCAGGATTCACCTCGATTTTCGGCGTCAACCCATTGCGCACCATGTCCCGCTTCGTAATCGTGCGCGTGCCATACACAGGCATGACCTTGCGTTTGAGATCCAACTTGTTCGCAATCCCATTGTCATAGGCCGCCCGCGAAACAAAGCTCACGCAGGTTTCGGGCAAAGCCCGGCCGAACGAACCAAACATCGGGCGATAGGTCACCGGCTGGGGTGTCGGCAGGGAGGCGTTCGGATCCCCCATAATCGACCAATTGATCAAGCCGCCTTTGATGACCATTTTCGGCTTGGCGCCGAACATGGCCGGTTCCCATAGGACGAGGTCAGCCATTTTCCCAGGAGTGATCGAGCCGAGGACATGTGAGATCCCCTGGGTGATGGCCGGATTGATGGTCACTTTCGCGACGTAACGGAGTACGCGGAAGTTATCGTTGTTCGGTGAATCTTCAGGCAACTTACCGAGACCCTTTTTCATCGCATCGGCTGTCTGAATCGCGCGCAACCAGTTTTCACCGACCCGGCCCATAGCCTGCGAATCGCTCGAGAACATTGAGATCACCCCCATATCGTGGAGCACATTCTCAGCGGCGATGGTTTCGGGGCGCACCCGGCTCTCGGCGAAGGCCACGTCCGATGGCACTTTGGGGTTCAGGTTGTGGCAGACCATGATCATGTCGAACAATTCCGCCATCGTGTTAATGCCGTAAGGCAACGTCGGATTCGTCGAGCCCGGCAGTACGTTGAGTTCGCCCGCCACTTTGATGATGTCAGGGGCGTGACCGCCGCCGGCGCCCTCCGTATGGTAGGTATGGATCGTTCGGCCTTCGAACGCCGCGATGGTATCTTCGACGAAGCCGCCTTCGTTGAGCGTGTCTGTGTGGATACAGACCTGCACATCCATGTCGTCGGCGACCGAGAGACTGGCTCGGATCGTCGACGTCGTCGTGCCCCAATCTTCGTGAATCTTGAAGCCTGCGGCACCTGCGAGAATCTGTTCGACTAAGGGTGCTTCACCCGAGCAGTTACCCTTGCCGAGAAATCCAAAGTTGATCGGCAGCCCTTCGACGGCCCGCAGCATCATTTCGATGTTCCAACGCCCGGAGGTGATGGTCGTCCCATTCGTGCCGTCGGTCGGTCCGATTCCGCCACCGAAGAAGGTGGTGACGCCGTTGCTCAGCGCTGCGTAAACCTGTTGCGGCGAGATGAGATGGATGTGCCCGTCGTTGCCCGCCGGTGTCAGGATCAAGTGCTCGGCGGTAATGGCATCCGTGGCCGGGCCGACCGTGAGCCCCGGAGTGACGCCATCCATGGTGCCGGGATTGCCGGCTTTGCCGACGCCTACGATCTTGCCGTCTTTGATGCCGACGTCGGCTTTGACGATGCCAAGGAAGGGGTCCACCACTGTGACGTTGGTGATGACCAAGTCGAGTGCGCCGCCTTCGCTCGTGAGCTGGTTGTCCATCCCCATGCCATCGCGCAACGTCTTGCCGCCGCCGTAGATGGCTTCATCACCGTACACGCGCAGATCCTTCTCGATTTCGATATAGAGGTCGGTATCACCCAAGCGGATCTTGTCTCCGACGGTCGGGCCGAACAGGCTCGCGTTTTCCTTACGAGATATCTGTGACATGCGGGTATCCTCTTTCTTGGCCCTCCCGGCCAATTAGTGTGCCTTGCCGGTCTATCTCATCAGGGTTTTTTGCTCTTAGACTTGAATCCACGTTGATTGGCACGTTCAAATCCCTTCTCGAGATTTGGCCTGTAGCCGGGGGTGGGCCCGGTTCCGGTCCAGCCGTCTACCAGATTGTTGAACCCATAGATGCGTTGCTTGCCTCCGAATGGGACCAGTGTCACTTCCTTCTCGTCACCTGGCTCGAAGCGCAAGCCCGTCGAGGCCGGAATGTCTAATCGTTGGCCAAACGCCGCCTTCCGATCAAATTCGAGGGCACGATTGACCTCAAAGAAATGAAAATGGGAACCCACTTGGATGGGGCGGTCACCGGTGTTGCGCACCTTCATCTTGGTGGTGGGGCGTCCGGCATTAATTTCAATGGGCTTGTCGGAAAGTATGTAGCCGCCGACGGGTGTTTTTGCTGTCGTCTTCTGTGGTTTATCAGTTGCCATGCTGTGCTCCCTTCTCTTTGTGTGCAACCGCCGTTAAGCGCTTACAGTCCTGTCACTGGATCGGTCCGTGGACCGTCACAAGGCGGCTGCCATCCGTAAAGACCGCCTCCAGCTGGACCAGCGGAATCATTTCTGCCACGCCTTCCATGACATCTTCCCGCGTCAGGGTCGCCCGGGCTTCCTTCATCACCTGCTCCAAGGATTTTCCTTCCCGGGCCCCGTCCAGCGCCGAAGCCGTAATCACCGCCACGGCTTCGGGGTGATTGAGTTTCAGGCCCTTCGCTTTGCGCTTCAGCGCGACCTCAGCCATCATATAGATCATCAATTTGTCCAATTCTCGTGGTGTCAGATGCATTTCATACTCCTTTGCAGTAGTGTCCGGTTAGAGGCGAGTGGCAGCAGCTACCTGTCAAGACCCGTGTTCGTTGGTGTGTCTTGGACAGGGTGCCCCACGCGTACTTCTTCCTAAATAGAATTATTCGAGATCGCCTGGGCGGAATTTTAGCCAAATAGGCTCTCGGTCGAAACTGTCATTTCTTACAGGTGTAGTTCCAGGAGGAGAGTGTTAGCCTTTCTGCCGTTTAAGCTGCAGTGCACAATCGACCAAGGAGGGTCCCTGTGACTCACGGCGCATGGCAAGATCAATTCCGAGATCATCCCACGCTGGGATTCCTCGACTGGGTCTTGCGCGGAATCGGCCAGGTGGTATTCCAGAATAACCCGATTTCTGGAGCCGTAATTCTTGCGGGGATTTTCTATAACTCCTGGATCTACGGCACCGTGTGCTTGTTCGGCACAATCATTAGCACAGCCACAGCCCTGCTGTTCAAAGCTGACAAAGGCATGATCAAGGACGGGCTCTTCGGATTCAACGGAGCGTTGATCGCCATTGCATTGGTGGCTTACACGAGTCCCAACTTCACGACGGGTGAGCTACCCAACGTGTATCTCTGGTGCTACATCGTGCTTTGTGCCGCGTTCACGACGCTGATCATGCCCGCGTTTGGAGCCCTACTCGGTCCTCACAAAGTGCCAGGCCTCACGATGCCATTCGTGTTGGCTACCTGGTTCTTCCTCGGTGCGTTGCTGCAGTTTACGACGATCGAAGTTTCCAACGCCCTCAAGCCGACCTCGCCGGCCGATTTTACAGGCCCGCGACCGGACTATACCGGGATTACTTGGTTTCATGGCATCACGATGGGAATCGCCGAAATCTTTTTTCAGGACAACTGGGTGACCGGCATCGTTATCTTGATCGGTATTGCGATCAACACTCGCATCGGCGCTGCAATGGCGCTGATGGGATCTGTTCTGGCCGTTGCCAGCGCCGTATTTTACGGGGCCCATGACCATGCAATCCGCGATGGCTTGTTCGGATATAACGCTGCGCTGACGGCGATGGCGCTTGGCGGCATGTTTCTTGTGTTGAATTGGCCGGGCTTCATTTATACGGTCATCGGTGTATTGGTGACGGCACGTGTATGGGCTTCACTCGGCATCTTTCTGGAACCCACCGGGATGCCGGTGTTGACCTCCGCGTTCGTCTTCGTCACGTGGTTGATGCTTTTGGCGAAGAATGGGTTCCCCGGACTGATTCCGGTAGCGCCGGCTGATGCCATCACGCCGGAGAAGAATCTGGCGAGGTACCGTCAGAAGAGGTAGTGGCTCGAGAGAATGTTTCAAATAACGTTCTTAGGATGCCGGCGCTCAATCGATCTGTAGGCCGTAGTTCGATGGGAGCTCTGACAAATGCCGCCGGAGAGTTTGCGGAAGTGCTGAGGGACAGTTCGAGTGGGTGACATGTTTGACACCCTAGTGAGGCGGGTGTTATCCTCCGGCGCACATTCGGAGACAACGGAGTCTCCAGATCAAACGAATTGGCTTACGGACAATGACGTCCTCGGTCCTCCCCAGGATCTGAGGGCGTTTTTTTTTACCTGCATGATACTGAAACAGACGTCCAGCTTTGTTCTCGGTCGCTTCTGCCGCTCGACGTACGAGCAAGAGTGCGCCTCGCGACCTACGCTCCCTGCGGCCGCGCTGGATCGTCTGTTTGAGTATCATGCCGTTGGGCTGATTTTTTGGGCCTAAAAACCTATGCGTCCCTTCCGCATGGCCATGGTCCAGATGAATCCCACGGTGGGGGATCTGGACGGTAACGTGCGACGAATCATCGGATGGCTGCGAGAAGCCAAAAAGGCCACGCCGGATCTCGTGGCGTTTCCCGAACTGGCCATTACCGGCTATCCGCCGGAAGATCTCCTTTTGAAACCGCAATTTGTCGCAGACAATCGCCGCGCATTGAACGAGGTGATTCGCGCGTGTCGTGATTGCGTCGCGGTGGTCGGATACGTCGGGCAAGGGCCATTGACTGGCCTGCGGCAGGGAGCGGCAGCAGTTCTGCCGGCCGGCCGACACGAACTGTACAACGCCGCGGCAGTGATCGCCGACCGGAAGCTGGCCATGACGTATGCGAAATGGTACCTGCCCAATTACGGTGTCTTCGACGAGAGCCGCTACTTCAATCCGGGCTGCCGCCTGCCGCTGGTGACGGTCAAGGGCACCGTGGTCGGTGTCAATATCTGCGAGGACATCTGGCTGCCGGAAGGCCCCACTCGAGGCCAGGCCAATGCGGGAGCCGAGGTGATCGTCAACATCAATGCGTCGCCGTTCCATGTCGGCAAAAGCCGTTCGCGTGAGGAGATGCTGGCCACTCGCGCGCGGGACAATCGCGTGATCCTGACGTATACGAATACCGCCGGCGGGCAGGATGAATTGATATTCGACGGTCACAGCGTCGTCATGGATTACACCGGAGAGGTCATCGCCCGCGCGAAGGGATTCGAAGAAGATCTCCTGGTGGTCGATCTCAATGTAGAGGCGGTCGCCAGAGCCAGGGCGGCGGAAGGACGAAAGGCGGGGTTGAGCCGAAAAGGGGCCAGCCCGATCGACCGGATCGTATTGAAAGGCGGACCGACCACCAGACGAGCCCGCTTGGTCCCGTCCACGGAGATGCTTGCCGATCCGTTGGACGAGGTCTATCGCGCGCTGACCCTGGGCGTCCGCGATTACGTCACAAAGAACGGTTTCAAGCAGGTGGTGATCGGTCTGAGTGGGGGGATCGATTCCGCATTGACGGCTGTGATCGCCGTGGACGCGCTAGGAGCGGACAACGTGCTGGGCGTCTTCATGCCGTCGCCCTACACCTCTCGTGAGAGCCGTAAGGACACTCAGGAGCTGGCCCGCCGATTGGGGATTGAACTGAAAACGCTGCCGATCACACCGCCCTTCAAGTCCTATCTCCAGACGCTCAAGCCGGCGTTTGCAGGGACCAACGTTGATACGACGGAAGAGAATCTGCAAGCGCGCATCCGCGGCAATTTGCTGATGGCGCTGTCCAACAAATTCGGTCATCTCGTGCTGACCACTGGGAACAAGAGCGAAATGAGCGTGGGCTATGCCACGCTCTACGGCGACATGGCCGGCGGCTTCGCCGTGATCAAGGACGTGCCCAAGACGATGGTCTATGAATTGGCACGGCGTCGCAATGGCGTCGGGAGCGAGGTGATCCCCAAATGCATTCTCGATCGGGCGCCGACGGCCGAATTGCGGCCCCATCAAAAGGACGAGGACAGCCTGCCGCCGTATCCGGTATTGGATCCGATTTTGAAAGCCTATGTCGAAGACGATCGATCGGTAGAGGAAATGGTGGAAATGGGCTTCGATCGCAAGACCGTGCTGCGCGTCGTGGGACTAGTTGATCGGAGTGAATATAAGCGTCGTCAGGCGCCGGTCGGCATCAAGATCACGCATCGCGGCTTGGGAAAGGACCGCCGGATGCCGATCACGAATAAGTATTGGGGCCTGTAATGGCTACGGACAACGTCGGTCAGGATGCTCAAAAAGGCCGTCCAGCAAGGCCGCAGCGAGCGAAGAGGCGAAGCGTACTATGGCCTCGTACGTTGAGCCTCTAAGCGAGGCGAGAACGTAGCTGGTGGACTTTTTCAGCGTCCTGTTATGAGAGGAGGCAGCATGCGTGAGTGGCATCGAGTGGGCGCGATGGTGGCCTGGTGGGTCCTCTCCGCATCGACGGTGTGGGCCGGTGAAACGCTGGAAGCGGTCATTGACAGCGGCGATGTCGCCTGGATGCTGGCTGCATCGGCATTGGTCGTTGGAATGATGGTTCCGGGACTGGCGTTCTATTATGGCGGGCTGGTTCGCAGCAAGAATGTCATCAGCACGATGGTGCAGGCCTTCGCGATTCTCTGTGTCGTGAGCTTGGTGTGGGTCTTCTGCGGCTTCACGCTCTCGTTCGGCCCCGATCGAGGAGGCGTCATCGGAGGATTGGATTGGGCGCTCCTCATGGACGTCGGAGCGGCTCCCCATCCGGTCTATGCACCGGCCGTTCCGCTTCAGGCGTTTATGCTGTTTCAACTGATGTTCGCCGCCTTCACGCCCGCCTTGATTGCCGGGGCGTTTGCCGAACGCATCAAGTTCGGTGCGATGCTGCTATTCGCCGGGCTGTGGTCGGTATTCGTTTACACGCCCATTGCCCATTGGATGTGGGGAAACGGCTGGCTGGCGAAACTCGGTGCGATGGATTTTGCCGGAGGTGCGGTGGTCCATATCAATGCCGGGTTCAGCGCGATGGCCTGCGCGATCGCCGTGGGAAAGCGACGCGGCTGGCGCACCGATTATATGGCGCCGCATAATCTGCCGTTCATTTTATTGGGCGCGGGCATGCTGTGGCTGGGGTGGTTCGGATTCAACGGGGGCAGCGCTCGGGGCGCGAATGCCGTGGCGGTGAACGCGGTCACCACGACCCACCTCACGGCGGTCTCTGCTGCGCTGGCTTGGATGGTGGCAGAGTGGAAGCACCGTGGAAAACCGACGGTCCTCGGCATTGCGAGTGGCGCGGTGGCCGGCTTGGCCACCTCAACGGCCGCAGCCGGCTTTATCAGCCCGTCAGCCGCTGTTGTGTTGGGAATGGCCGCAGGAATTTGCTCCTATATGGCAATTGTTTGGAAGGGGAAGATCGGCTATGATGACACGCTTGACGTGATGGGAACGCATGGAGTGGGCGGCATGCTCGGCATGCTGGGGGTTGGATTGTTCGCAGCGCACGGACATCTGGCGATGCAACTCGCTGCCGTGGTGGCCACCGCCGCCTTTTCCTTTCTCGGCAGCTACGCCATTTTGAAACTCATCGACGGGGCCATGGGCTTACGCGTCAGTCAAGAAGAAGAGGCCACTGGTCTGGACCTCACCCAACACAACGAGCGCGCCTATTCGTGATGCTGAACATGCACCTCCGTCGTCTGTTCCGCGCGCTCCACGCCAACTCCTCTAGGGGGGACCAATGAAGCTGGTCGAAGCGATCATCAAGCCGTTCAAACTCGATGAGGTCAAGGACGCGCTGTTGGAAATTGGCGTGCAGGGCATGACAGTGACCGAAGTCAAAGGATTCGGCCGTCAAAAAGGCCACAAGGAAACCTACCGCGGGCAGGAATATACGATCGAGTTCGTCCCGAAGGTC
>Ga0173481_10000195_pt1 | contig 11790 bp, 7 predicted proteins | sample NitcycUS073202C2_FD_136667 | JGI IMG/M metagenome (GOLD analysis project Ga0173481, IMG submission 136667) | Soil microbial communities from Arlington Agricultural Research Station in Wisconsin, USA - Nitrogen cycling UWRJ-S073-202C-2 (version... ... | reverse complement strand
CCAGGGTCCGAGGGGTTCCCGGTCAAGGGTGCTCACCGCAGCGGCGGGGCCGGCTACGGAGCGCGTCTCCAGCGTAAGTAGGGAGTCAATTGGCCGTAAAGATCTCGCGCCGGTTGGGGACAACCCGCGGCGCCCCCGCCCCCTGGGGACAACCCGCGGCGCCCCGCCCGCTGGGGACAACCCGCGGCGCCCACGCTCGCTGGGGACAACCCGCGGCGCCCCCGCCTCGAGTGCGGAAGTGGCTGCCCGGGCGACCGTTTCCGCACTCGACGCCGAGAACTCAGGGGGCACCCGGCTCGGGTCCATCTGCTCGGGTCATGGTGCTTTGCGTGGATGGCAGTTCAGTGGCACCGCCACCTCCGCAGACCACCGCCACCCCCGCGGACGGACCAGAGCACAGCACGGCTCCGCCCACATCCCGCGCACTCCGCGGCCCGGCGGGTCAGCAGCGGGAGCTCGGCCGTGGGTCAGGCGCGGCGATCGGCGATGGCGGCGTCGTACAGGGCCTTCTTCGACAGGCCGGTGGCCGCGGCGACGTCGGCGCAGACGTCCTTGAGCCGCTCCCCCTCGGACACCCGTTCGCGGATGCCCTCGAGCTGGCTGGCCAGGTCGGCCACCGGCCCGCTCGACCCGGCCACCACCAGGGTGACCTCGCCGCGCACGCCGTCGGAGGCCCACGCCACCAGCTCGGACAGCGAGCCGCGGCGCACCTCCTCGTAGGTCTTGGTCAGCTCGCGGCACACGGCGGCCCGGCGGTCGGCCCCGAAGGCCTCCGCCATCGCCGCCAGGGTCCGGGCCAGCCGGTGCGGAGCCTCGAAGAACACCATCGTGCGCGGCTCTGCGGCGAGACCCGCGAGCGCGCCCGCGCGCTCCCCCGCCCGCCGCGACAGGAAGCCCTCGAAGCAGAACCGGTCGACGGGCAGCCCGGAGACGGCCAGCGCCATGAGCACCGCGGAGGGCCCCGGCACGCCGGTCACCCGCACGTCGATCCCGACCGCGGCGCTGACGAGTCGGTACCCGGGATCGGAGACGGACGGCATCCCGGCATCCGTCACGACGAGCACGCGGGCGCCCTCGCGCAGCCGCTCGACGAGCTCGGGGGTGCGCTCGGCCTCGTTGTGCTCGTGGTACGACACGACCCGGCCGGTGGGGTTGACGTCGAGGTCCTGGCAGAGGCGGCGCAGTCGGCGGGTGTCCTCGGCGGCGACCACGTCGGCGAGGCGGAGCTCGTCGGCCAGGCGTGGGGCGGCATCCCGGGGGTCGCCGATCGGCGTCGCTGCCAGCACCAGCACGCCGCCGCTCATGGTGCGATCCTCGCACGCGGTGGAAGGGACGCGGACTGCACGAGCCGCCAACCTAGGATGTGCCGGTGACCCGGACCGACGAGCTGCGCCTGCGGCTGCTCGGGACCGGACCGACCGACCGGTTGTGGGGGTGGCTGGGCCCGGGGCTGATCGCCCTGGTCGGTGGGGTGCTGCGGTTCTGGAACCTCGACCGCCCCCAGGCCTTGGTGTTCGACGAGACCTACTACGTCAAGCAGGCGTACTCCTTGCTGCACTACGGCGTCGAGATGCGGGTGCTCGACTCGCTCAAGAAGCCGGACAACGCGTTCGTGGGCGGCAACCAGAACATCTTCTCGACGACCGACGGCGACATGGTCGTGCACCCGCCCGCCGGGAAGTGGCTCATCGCGGCCGGCGAGTGGCTGTTCGGGTCCGGGTCCGGATGGGGCTGGCGGTTCTCGGTGGCGCTGGTCGGCACGCTGTCGATCCTCGTGGTCGGCCGGGTCGCCCGGCGTCTGTTCGGCTCGACGGCGCTGGGCTGCGTGGCCGCCTTCCTGCTGGCCTTCGAGGGGTCGCACTTCGTGATGTCGCGAACCGGCATCCTCGACATCATCGTGTCGTTCTGGGCGCTGTGCGGCTTCGCGGCGCTGCTCGTCGACCGGGACCGGAGCCGCGAGATCCTCGCCGTGAAGGTGGGGGCAATACCCCGCGGCAGCTGGCCCGCCGGCGTGGGGCCGTGGCTCGGCTGGCGGCCGTGGCGGTGGGTCGCGGGCCTGTCCCTCGGCCTGTGCTGCAGCACCAAGTGGTCGGGCCTGTTCTTCCTCGCGGCGTTCGGCCTCATGTCGGTCTGGTGGGACATGGGCGCCCGGCGCGCGGCCGGGGTGCGCCGCTGGGGCCGCGGGGCCCTGTTCAAGGACGGCCCGTTCGCCGCGCTCGCGATGGTGGGCACGGCCGTGGTCGTCTACGTGCTGTCCTGGTCGGGGTGGTTCCTGACCTCGATCGGCTACCACCGGCAGTGGGACACCTTCAACCCCGGCGAGGGGCCGCAGTGGCTACCGCCGGTGCTGCGCAACTGGTGGAAGTACCACCAGGACGCCTACCAGTTCAACACCACGCTGCACACGCCGCACCCGTACCAGTCGAATCCCTGGTCGTGGCTCGTGCAGACCCGGCCCACGTCGTTCTACTACGAGAGCCCGACCCGCGGCGTGGCCGGCTGCACCGTCGACCAGTGCTCGCAGGCGATCAACCCGATCGGCACCATCTCGGTGTGGTGGGTCGGCATCCTCGCCCTGCTCGTCGTGCTGTGGTGGTGGCTCGTGCGGCGCGACTGGCGGGCCGGGGCGATCGCCGCGGGTTTCATCGGCGGCTACCTGCCGTGGTTCATGTACCAGGACCGCACCATCTACACCTTCTACGCCGTGGCGTTCGAGCCGTGGGTGGTGCTGGCGGTGGTGTTCCTCATCGGCCTGTGGGTGGGCCGGCGCGAGGACAACCCGGAGCGCTGGCGATGGCGCTGGTTCGTCGTCGGGGGCTACCTCGTGTTCACGCTGGCCCTGTTCGCCTTCTTCCACCCGATCTACGTCGCCGACACCCTCCCGTACGAGCACTGGCGCTGGCGGATGTGGTTCCCCAGCTGGATCTGAGGCCGCCCACGGGTCGACGTCCCACGACGCGCTGACCCGACGGCTCGGACGGCAGCGCGTCGTGGGACCTCGACACCCCGGATGCCGTTCCCGGCCCGGGTCGGTGGCGCCGACCTGACGCTCACGTCACACCATCGGCGCCGGTTCGACGGCTTCCGGTGCCAACGGCATCCGGCGCACGGGTCGTCCTCGTTCGAGCGTGCTGCCGGGGCCGGTGTCGGTGGGCGGGGTTAGGTTCGGGCCATGTTCCTCCTCGGCGACGACCGTCGGCTCGTCATCAGCGCGAGCGACCTGCGCACGGCAGCGGCGTGCGAGTTCGCGCTGGTCCGCGAGCTCGACGTCGTGCTCGGCCGCGGCGAGCGGGTCGTCGTCGACGACGACCCGATGACGGCGCGGGTCATCGCGCTGGGGAACGAGCACGAGCAGACCGAGCTGCGCCGGCTGGCCCGGGCACACCCCGGTCGGGTCGTGCAGTTCGAGCGGCCCGGTTACTCCCCCGACGACCTCGCCCGGGCGCACGCCCAGACCCTCGACGCGCTGCACTCCGACGCCGAGGTCGTCTACCAGGCCACCTTCTTCGACGGCGGCTTCGTCGGCCACGCCGACTTCCTCGAGCGCACCCCCGACGGCTGGCTGGTCAGCGACACCAAGCTGGCCCGCGTCGAGAGCGTGCCGGCGCTGCTCCAGATCGCCGCGTACGCCGCCCTGCTGCGCGAGGCGGGCGTGCCCACCGCCCCCGTCGCGCGGCTCGTGGTCGGCAGTGGCGACGTGCGCGACTTCGCCCTCGACGACATCGTGCCGGTCTACCTCGCCCGACGCGCCCGCCTCGACGCGCTGCTGCTCGCACACCGCGACTCCCCCGGGCCGGCTGGCTGGGGCGACCCGCGGTGGCTCGCCTGCGGGCGGTGCGAGGTCTGCGAGCCCGAGGTCGAGGCCGCCCGCGACCTGCTGCTCGTGGCCGGCGTCCGCGGTCCGACCCGCCGCAAGCTGATCGACGCCGGGGTCACGACGATCGACGAGCTCGCCGTGCGCACCGAGCCGGTCGCCGACGTGCGCGGGGCCACCCTCGACCGGCTGCGTGAGCAGGCCAGGCTCCAGCTGGAGCAGGAGCGCGACCCCCACGGTGGCGTTCGCTCCGAGGTGACCGACCCCGACACCCTGCGACGGATGCCACGGCCGAGCCCCGGGGACGTCTTCTTCGACTTCGAGGGCGACCCGCTGTGGTCCGAGCGCGGCTCGCGCACGTGGGGCTTGGAGTACTTGTTCGGCATCGTCGAGGTCGACACCGGCGCACCGGTGTTCCGCACCTTCTGGGCCCACGACCGCGACGCCGAGCGGCAGGCCCTCATCGACTTCGTCGCCTGGCTCGACGCGCGTCGCCGGCAGTGGCCCGACCTGCACGTCTACCACTACGCCCCCTACGAGACCGCGGCCCTGCTCCGGCTGTCGGCCCGCCACGGGGTGTGCGAGGACGAGGTCGACCAGCTGCTGCGCGACGGGGTCTTCGTCGACCTCTACGCCGTCGTCCGGTCGGCCATCCGGGTGTCCCAGCGGTCGTACTCGATCAAGAAGCTCGAGCCGCTCTACATGGAGGCCCGCGAGGCGGCGGTCACCAACGCCGCCGACTCGATCGTCGTCTACCACCAGTTCATGGCGGCCCGCGACGCCGAGCGGCACGACGAGGCCGCCGGGCTGATCGCCGAGATCGCCGCCTACAACCGCGACGACTGCGTCTCGACGTGGATGCTGCGCGACTGGCTGATCGCCCAGGGCGCAGCCTCCAGCGTGGCCGGCCCGGTCGACGGCCCGGTGGTGGGGGTGGAGCCCGCCGTGGCCCAGACCCCCTCCGAGCAGCGACTGGCCCTGATCCGGCTCGAGACGCTGCTGCGCGACCGCCTGGCCGGCACCAAGCCGCACGAGCGCTCGGCCGAGCAGCAGGCCGTGGCCCTGGTCGCCTCGTCGGTGCTGTTCCACGCCCGGGAGGACAAGCCGGTGTGGCAGGCCCACTTCGAGCGGCTGCGAGTGCCGGTCGGCGACTGGCGGGTGGCCGACGGGGTGTTCCTCATCGAGTCGGCCGAGGTCGTCGAGCCGTGGCACCAGTCCACACCGCGCCAGCGGCCCCGACGCACGCTGCGCCTGGAGGGCGAGCCGATGCGCGGCATCCCGGCCGGCCCGGGCGACGAGGTGAGCGCCGTCTACGTCGACCCACCGCCGCCCGGCGTCACCACCCTGCCCGGCCACGCCAATGCTCGCTCCACCGCCACCGTCGCGATCGTGGAGGCCGACGACCGGCTCGCCGAGAACGGCCGGCTGCACCAGAGCCTGCTCGTCGAGGAGCTCCAGCCCAAGGACGGCGGCGGCCACCCGCACCTGCCGGTGGCCCTCGTTCCCTCGAAGGTGCTGAGCACCCGGCCGATCGACGAGGCCCTCGCGGAGGTGGCCCAGCGGGTGGTCGATGCGGGCGACGACCTGCCACGCACCGCCGGCATCGACCTGCTCGCCCGGCGGCTCCCGCGGCTTCGCCATGGCGGGCCGCTGCCCGCTGTGGGCGTCGGCCCGACCCGCCACCTCGAGGCCATCGAGGCCGCGCTGCTCGCCACCGACGACTCCTACCTGGCTGTCCAGGGCCCGCCCGGCACCGGGAAGACCTACGTCGCTTCCCGGGTCATCGCCCGGCTGGTGCTCGAGCGCGGCTGGGCCGTCGGCGTCACCTCGCAGGGGCACAAGGCGATCGAGAACGTCCTGCGAGCCGTCGTCGACGCCGGGGTCCCGCCCGAGCAGGTCGGCAAGGCGACCCGCGACCCCGAGGGCGCCACCTGGACCACCCTGGCCAAGGCCGACGAGCTCGCCGAGTTCGCCGCCGGGCACGTGCGTGCCGGCCGGGGCTACGTCGTCGGCGGCACCGCTTGGGACCTCACCAGCACCAAGCGCATCGGCCGCGGCCAGCTCGACCTGGTCGTCGTCGACGAGGCCGGGCAGTTCTCCCTCGCGAAGACTCTCGCCTGCTCGGTGGCCGGCGACCGGCTGCTGCTGCTGGGCGACCCCCAGCAGCTGCCGCAGGTGTCGCAGGGCACCCACCCCGACCCCGTCGACGCGTCCGCGCTCGGCTGGCTGATCGGCGACGAGCCGGTGCTGCCGGCAGAGCTCGGCTACTTCCTGGAGACCACCTGGCGCATGCACCCGGCGCTGACCGAGCCCGTCTCGCGGCTGTCCTACGCCGGCCAGCTGCGCTCCGAGGCCGCGACCACGGCGGCCCGGCAGCTCGAGGGGGTCGAACCCGGCCTGCACGTGCGCCTGGTCGACCACCACGACAACTCGACGTGGTCCCCCGAGGAGGCCGAGGTCGTGCGTGGCCTGGTGCACGACCTCCTGGGCCGCACCTGGCACGACCCGCAGGAGCGCGGTACCCACGGCGCCCCGGTCGGGCCGCGACCGCTGCGCGCCGCCGACCTCATCGTCATCACGCCCTACAACGGCCAGGTCGGCCAGCTGCGCCGCACCCTCGACGACGCCGGCCTGACCGACGTCCGGGTCGGCACCGTCGACAAGTTCCAGGGGCAGGAGGCGGCCGTCGCGATCCTGTCGCTGGCGGCGTCCTCGCACTCCGACGTCTCACGCGGGATGGGCTTCCTGCTCGACCGGCACCGGCTCAACGTGGCGATCTCGCGCGGGCAGCACTGCGCCTACATCGTGCGGTCCACCGTGCTCACCGACTTCGCTCCGCGCAGCCCGGGCGAGCTGATCGACCTCGGCGCGTTCCTCGGCCTGTGTGCCGCCGCCGCGACCACGGCCGCTGCCGGTCAGTCAGAGCCGGTTCCCGCCTGAGCCAGGGGCGCCGCACCGGGGTCGGGGGTGGCCACCGAAGCGGGCGCCGCGGCCGCCGACGCGTCCGGTGCCAGGTTCGTGCGGTGGCCGAGCCGCTCGAGCCAGCGCACCATCTGGTGGTGCACCATGTCGGCCCCGCGCAGCCGGCCCCGCTCGTCGAGCAGGTCCTCGTCGATCGCCCACTCCGCCGGGTGCACGATCAGCGGTCGGGTCTGCCAGCCGCCCAGGCCGCCGTGACACCCGACCAGCTCCTCGAACGCCGCCACCTCGTCGAGGATCGGGTCGTAGAGCGAGTTGACGTAGATGTCCGGGGCGTTCTCGTACGACGAGACGTGGATGAAGTCGCCGACGGCATCCGTGCCGAAGAGGGCCAGCGGGTCCTTGCCGACGACCGCGCCGGTCATCAGGTCGTGCGTGCCCTCGGCGCCCAGGGCCACCGGCCCGTGCTCGGTGGCCACCACGACGAAGCCGATGCCCGGGTGCGTGGCCAGCATCGCGAGCAGCCCCGGGTGCAGCCGCTCGATGTCGGTCAGGGTCAACCGCTCCGGGTGCTGGCTGAACCACACGCCGCCGAGGTTGCCCGAGCCGACGACGGTGATCTCGGCCGGGGCGTCACCGGGCCCGGTGGTGTCGGTGGTGACGCCCGACGGGCCGACCGGGGCATCCTGGTCACGGTCGGCGATGGCACGCTTGGTCAGCCGGCCCGACACCGAGGCCTGCCCGGACAGCTGCCCGATGAGCATGTTCACCGGGCCCCAGGCCTCGACCTCGCCGGTCGCCGCCGTCACGGTCGCGTCGCCGTCGAAGTAGCCGAGGATGAGGCCCTCGAGCGAGACCCCGTAGCGCTGCAGGAACGTCGCGCCCTGACTCTGCCCGTGGTCCGACACGAGCACCACGTGGTACGGCCGCGGCGTGATGCCGGCGGTGATGACCTGTTCGATGCTGCGCAGGACGTCGTCCAGGCCGTAGAACGCCGCGAGCGACTCGGTGCGGGTCACCCCGGCGTGGTGGGCGATCTCGTCGTAGTCGACGAAGTCGACGTAGATCGCCTTGGAGCCCTTCATCATCGCCTCGACCACGAGGGCGACGTTGAGGTCGCGCAGGAAGACGTTGGTGACCGCGCGCAGGGCGACGTAGGCGCCACCGCGGTGGATCCGGGGCTCGACGGCACGGCGCACCTGGCGCCGGGCCTGGAACACCTCCTTGACCATCTCCCCGACGGTCATGATGACCGCCCTCAGGATGCCGGCCGGGTGGGTGAAGAAGGCGGCGTACGACTGCGACGGGCCGAGCCCCTTGGCGCCCTCCTTGAGGCCGCTCATCGTGAGCAGCGAGGTCGCGGCGTCACCGGAGAACAGGTTGGAGATGCTGACGCCGTCGTCGGCGAGGAGCCCGCGGCCGTTGCCGACCCGCGCCTCGATGATGGCGGCATCCTCGGGCCGGTTGGCGACGAGCAGCCGGCCCAGCTCGCGGTCGAACCACCGGAACGCCGGGATGCCGTGGTTGTTGCCGTGCAGCAGCCCGGCCTGGCTCACCGGCGTGGTCGAGGGCACGCGGGCCGTCCACTCGGTCCAGGTGTGGCTGCCGGACCGTACCCATCTACTGATGGTGGGGATGTTGCCGGAGCGGATCTCGCTCTCCAGCAACGGCGCCGGAACACCGTCGAGCTGGACGAACACGACCCCCGGGATGTCGGACGTCGCCTCGTGCTCCTCACGCGCGCCCATCCGCATCGCGTGGACGGTGAGGTAGTCGCGGCTGTTGATGCTGAACGCCCAGGTGATCAGCGTCATGACGAGCGCGTAGACCCAGGCGGCGAAGAACGCCACGAGAGGGCTGGACACGTCGACGCCGGGAGTGAGCCAGAGGCCGAGACCGAGCACCACGGCATTCGCGAAGAGGGCGAGGAGCACCGCGCCGATCCATCCGAAGTGCAGCGCCACTCGCATGAAGAACGGCTGCAGCAACCAGCCCGCGAGCGACACCATGACCACCGCGATGATCAGCGAGCCGGGCGAGTCGGTCGTGACGCCCGGCATCAGGGCGATCGTCCCGCCCAGGACGACGAGCCGCACGAGGAAGTCGATGACCCGGGTGCCCGACGGCTGCCGCTCGGCGCCCTCGGTGGCGATGGAGTGGGCGAGTGCCCTGTTGCGCCCTTGGTCGAACCACTGTGAGGACACCGGGTTCCAGACGAGGAACAGGATGGCGACGGCGATCGCCAGGCCGGCGAAGCCTGGCACCTGCTGGAGGTCGAGCTGGGCCCCCAGGTAGAGGGAGTGCAGCTGCTGGGCGGCGAGGATCACGGTGACGACGAGCCGCGCCCCGTTCGAGCCCTTGGCCAGCTGGTAGGCGACGACCGCCTGGACCAGACCGAAGCCGAGGAACAGCAGGCCGACGACGCGGGCCGTGGCCAACGACTCGTCGGCGGTCATCCCGGACACCGGGCCGACGTCCTGCGCTCCCGCGAGGGCGAGTGCCCCCATGACCACGTCGAGCACGGCGACGAGCGCCGTGAGCACCACCACGACGGTGACGGCGAGCGGGCGGCGGGTCGTGGTGGCAGCGCTCATGGCGTCATGCTCGCAGCCCGCGAGACCGGCTGGCCCGGGTCTGCTAGGACCCCGGTCGCGACACGACGAGCCATGACGTCCTCCCATTCGGACCCGGGCGGGCCTACCGGCCAGTGTTGGCGACCGTGGGAGGGCGCGATTCACCCCACAGGGGTGAGCGCCGGGGCCAGTCCTCGTCGGACGCGGAGGCGCCGGGGTCAGTCCTCGTCGGATGCGGAGGCGCCGGGGGCCAGCTGGTCGGCCAGCAGCACGGCCACCCTTCGCTGCTCCCGGGTCGGGCGGGCGACGCGGGTCGACGCGGTGATCCGGAAGTGACCGCCGCCGGACGGTGCCGCCAGGCAGGTCTCGACGTCCGCCGGCATCCCCTCCCGGTCGACGTCGACCGCGACGCCGCCCCGCTGGACGCTCCCGTCGCGGTGGAGGGCCGCTGCGCCCAGGGGCGGCACGGCATCCGGCACGAACCGGCAGTGATCGACGTCCAGCACCTCGGCGATCCGGTCGGCGACCCGCCTACGCGCCTGGGCCGTTGCGACGCCCCCTCGCGCCGCGAGGTCGGCGCTCTCGAGCACGCCGTCGAGGTACCCGGCCCGCCGCGCGGCCCGGGCTTGTTGCCGCAGGCCCCACAGCGCGATCTCCGTGACGGCGACCCCGACCGCCACGAGCAGCACGACCACCTCGACGTCGTCGGGGTCCTTGATGGCGAACTGCCCGGTCGGCTCCGTGAGGAAGAAGTCGAACCAGAGCCCGCTGGACACCGCCGCGAGCACCCCGGCGACCCGGTCGCCGGCCGCGCCGACCCCGACGACGACCAAGACGAGGACGAGCACCGACGTTGCCGTGGTGAGGGTGTCCCCCAGGGCAGCGAGCCCGAGCGCGACGAGGAACGGGAGGACGACGGCGATGACGCGCTGCGCACCCCGGTAGCCGGTGCGGATGTCGGTGGTACCCATGCCTCCACGCCACCACCGACCGGGCCGCCCCGCGCCGCCTTGACGCGATCCTGATGCCGTCCTGACGCCTCACGCCCCGCACCTCAGCAGCACTGCACTCGCGGATGGAGTGTGTTTCGCCGCCGCGCTCACCGTGGTCGTGGCGGACGAGCTGTTGTCGCCGGGGGCGTGGTTCGGCGGACTGCTCGTCGTCGTGGCGATGGGGACGGCCGATCGGGGTGCGCGAGTGCTGCGACGCCACGGCCCGTCATGATGACCGCGGCGGAGGTCGCGGTCAGCGCACCCTGCGCCCAGGCCTGCACCGCCAGTACGAGACAGGTCGCGACCAGCGCGACCCAGAGGACGGCGACCCAGGCACCTGAGGTCTGCGGCACCGCCAGCAGCGACCGGGCCCCACACACCCCCGCGGCCACGCCCACTGACGCCGTCGTGACCCCCACGGCGTTCGTCGGTGTGGCCCAAGCGCTCAGGGCCGTGATGTGCCCCGCGGCCCCCGTGAGGGTCAGCAGCGCGCCCGTCCTGAGCGACCCACCCGGTGAGGAAGCCCGACTCCCTGCGGCGGTGACTTGCAGTCCCGTCGTCTGGAGCAGGAACCCAGCCGCGAGCAGCCCGCCCAACACGACATCGCGCCACCGGTCGGTGCGCGACAGGGCCCGAACCCGGCGAGCCGACACCGCCAGAAGCACCACTGCGGCGAACCCGAAGCGCCACAACAGGAACGTCGCCGGCGCGAGCTCAGCCAGAGAAGGCTTCGTCACGACGAAAGGTCGAACCCCACGCTGTGGTCGCGAGCAGCAGCGCACCTGACGCCGCGAGGCGGCTCGGGAGGGCGGCTGCGGTTCCGGCCACAGCCGCACTCTCCTCCGCCACATGCCCCCGGAGCCTACGAGCCCGGTCGCTGCCCGCGTGCGGGCTACGTCACGCGGGCGCGGCTGCGGTGTCCGCCGCGGATGACTCCCTGACCACGCCAGAGCTGGCGAGGGAGCGCAGGGCCCAGCCGATGAGGACCAGGACGATACCGAGCACCGTCGCCAGGGCGGCGACGCCGAACGCCACCACCGAGGTGAACAGCGACGCCCGCAGGAACGAGGCCTGCATGGCCGTGGTTCGCGCAGGATCCTCCCGGTCCAGCTCGGCGTAGGTCTTGCCACCCGTTGCCTCGAGCGCGTGCTTGTTGATGACTTCCGCCTCCGCGTACGCGGTCAACGGCCCGCTCACGTCCTGTCCGGCGAAGTTGGCCGCGTCCTCCGAGACGGTGATCTTCTCGGCCTTGAGCTCGTTGGCGACCATGACGTACGTGACCACCCCCGCAACGGCGAAGATGACCCCGACCACCATGACGATCATGCCGATGACGCCGGACCTGCCTGCTGTGCGTGCCACGATGGCCCCTTTCCTGGCTCCATTAGGTGATGCCAGTGTGGTGGGCTGATGGGTGCGCGCGGGTCACCCGTGCTGGGTGACCCGCCCACCTGCTCGTGGCGTCAAGAGGTGGGCCCCACGCTGACGGCCT
>Ga0173481_10000192_pt1 | contig 11819 bp, 12 predicted proteins | sample NitcycUS073202C2_FD_136667 | JGI IMG/M metagenome (GOLD analysis project Ga0173481, IMG submission 136667) | Soil microbial communities from Arlington Agricultural Research Station in Wisconsin, USA - Nitrogen cycling UWRJ-S073-202C-2 (version... ... | reverse complement strand
GATGCATTTCGGTTAGAAAAAAAACTTTTGGCAATAGATTGCACATCGTTAATCAATTTGGGTTCACTATTATATTCGCTTATAATAGAATTGACTTATATAAAAATATTCAAGCTTTGAAAATTAAATATATTGATTTTTTATAATAAAATTTCCTTTTAATATCTTATACTTAATATATTACACAAGAAATCTACCTAGTAGATAATCATATTCATCAATATTTTCTATTGAATATTATTATTTATGATATTTTATATATTAATTAAATAAAATAAAATATTTATTTGACAATATCTTCCGCTATAAATCAGTTGTAAAATTTATAATAATTAAAAATACTATAGAGAGAATATTCAATCATAAATACTATTCTCCAGTCTATTCGATTAAATTGGATAAATATATATACATAAACCTTTAATTCTACTGATATCGCAATACCTTATTGAATAATAAAAAAGATTTGCTTATATATTAATTATAATGAATTTAATTAATGAGTATATATTACATTTTGTTACCGGCTATAATGAGTATGGCTATTATCATACCATCATTTACTTTAATAGCATATTCACAGAAAAATGTAACTATAAATCCTAACTGCGGTACAGAAGAAGGTTTTGAAGTAACTCTTGAAACAGACGGGTTTGAACCAAATAGTAATGTACATTGGGATTTGGTTGATACAATAAATAACACGATTGCACTCTCAGGTTATTTTACTACAAATAGTAGTGGGGGTTTTGAAGAACGCACATATGTTGATGATATTAACAGTGGAGATTACAAAATAAAGTTCTTTGATGACGCGGATACTAACGATAAACTAGATACAAATAAGACAATAATTTCTCGAGACCTTTCTATACCATGCAAAAACCAACAATGACATCATAAATAAAATGGAAATTAGTGAAAGAAACCTATGAAAACCAGTATTTTATCTATTTCATTTATTGGCATATTATCATCATCAATTCTCTTCTTTTTATCAATAGCAAGTATTTATAACGTTCATGCTACAACATATGATTTTAATTTTGCAGCTGTTGGAGATTGGGGATGTAATTCCAATACCGATGCAACTGTTAAAGGAATAGCCAATACAAAAACTACAAATAAACTTGGTGCATCTGAACTTGTGTTAGGTTTGGGAGATTATTCCTATCAACCTACAGCAAATTGTTGGCTCAGTAAAGTTGCGTCAATAGATGATAATATGAAAATTACTATAGGAAATCATGAAAATTCTGCCAAAACTGGATTTAATCAATATAAAAAATCATTTGGCCTAATATCTAATGCATATTATTCATTTGATTTTAACAATGTTCATTTTATAATAATGAATACTCAAACGCCTTATACACCTGGTTCTTCTCAATATAATTTTATAAAGGATGATTTAGTAAAAGCAGCCAAGAAAGTTAATACGAATTGGATAATTGTAGTAATGCATGAACCTTTTTATACATCTCCTACAAGTTGCAAAATTGCATCGTGTCAAGGTATAGGTAATTTACGAGATACTTACCATCCACTTTTTGACACATATGAAGTAGATTTAGTTATAGGGGCGCATCTACACAATTATCAGAGATCATTTCCATTAGAATATAATTCTGCAAGTAGCTCAAAACCTATTATAACTAGTAAAATTGTATCAAAGTATAATGATCCTAAAGGAGAAATATACGTAATTGTAGGTACTGGTGGAATTAACTTCCACAAGATTATAGGTAAAAACTACTACATACTAAATCAACAAAGTTCTTTTTTTGGTCACTTAAATGTAGATATAACAAACAAGGGGCAAGTATTGACTGCTAAATTTATTCAAAATAATGCAAAAGTATTTGATTCATTTTCAATAACAAAATGACAAATACAACAAATAGATTTTTTTGTAATATCTTGAACTAAAATGAATTTACTTCTTCTTTAACTTTAAATATCTCCGTAACAGTTACATTATTGAATATGATAACATAACAATAACTTATTGATAAAACTGGACTCATAATTCTATCGGTACTCTTTGGAAAATATTTAGATATAGAATCAAACATCTTGGCAAATTACTAGTCAGAATGAGTAGGTGAAAATAGTTCCATCTACTCAGTTAGTTATAATGATTAGTCTTCTTTCTTTCTTTTTAGTTGAATTACTCATATTTCTTGAGTATTTCCTGTTTATCTAAATAACCCATGCCTTGAAACAGCATATTACATATTTCTTGAGTATTTAAAAAATCTGGGTTCTTATTTTCTGGTGTACCTCTTTCTTCTATTGTTTCATTGAGTTTTATACAAACATACGTGTATTCATCTAGAATACTATTACTGGGACTATGACTTTGCGCAAATACAACTGTATCAGTTGAAGTAGTAAATAATACTACTACAATAGAAATTATTATGATCATTATTAACGATAAAGATATCAAATTATATCCTCTTACCTCCTTTATGTTGTTGTAGATATTCGTCAAGTGCTTCTTGTATTACTTCTGTTAATGTCTTATTTTCGTCGATCGCTATATGTTTGAGTTGCTTGATAATATCCTCAGAAATTCTTAAAGTAGTTTTAGGAACCACTAAATAATCTTGTTTCACATCTAGTATTTACCTTTATCTGTTTATAAATATTGCCATATATACGTTAAATCATATTATCAGATATATTTATATACAGAAATTTATTCTAATCATTGTTTCACCAGTTCAAGGAATCAAATTCACGGAATCACGAATCAACAGTGAACCATGTTATTGTGAAATTTTATTCCATTTAGTGTTTTATCTATAAGATTAGATGGAACTCCTCATTAACGTAACTTTTTATATAATCATTTCTTTATATAATAAAAAGAATATAAAACCAGGTACTAGCACAAGATTTGTTTTAGTTAAACCAAAATCAAAGAATATATGAGATTGTAAATCTTTAAATTAATATTTACCAAAGATGAAAATTACGGTTTTAATTACTTTATTTGTTTTATTAATAATGGTTACAAATAATACATTTTTTGTATATGGTCAAAATTTTAATAATACTAACATTTTTGAAAATATATTTGAAAATTTAAAAAATAGAATTATCGATTTAACCAAAAGTGTGGAGTACACCATAGCTATTAAGGCCGATCAAATCTTTCCAAATGATACTATCAAGAACTCTATATTAAATAAAAGAGTGCCAATGGAATATTTAATTCCCATTTTAGAATATAAGTTATTAGGTTTTGATATATTTGCTACAGATATAAAAGTAAGAACAGAATCAAGCCAAATTGACGAAGAGAATAAAGATAAATTGAGAATAGATTTTCCTATTATGCAAGCAAAGAATGTTAATGTAAATAATAAAATTTTTGATCTTAATTATGAGAATATTGATTTAAGCTCTACTTATACAATTTATGATTCAGAATTAGATAAATTTACTATTCATATTCCAGTCTATGTAGCGGCTAGATATTTACCAAAATGAACATGTAAAAAGTAAAGTCTACATTATAATCTATTTAAAGAATATAATGGGATATTCTTTTAAATTTTACTCATTTAATATAATAATACTATAAGATTATATCTAAAATATTTTTTATTAATGATAAGTTTTGAAAAATTTTCTTTATAATTGCAGTATATATTTATAATTAAATTTTTTAGCAATATTTTTTTTTACATGTAGTTTTTTTTTGTAAATATTATAAGATTTTAATGTATTTCTTAAATTATTTTAGAGGCAAAAATTTAATTATCTTAAAATTAAGTAAAATACATACAAAATTGATTTTAAATTGGATCAGAAGAAAGACATGGAAGCCAAAAGGAAAAATCTATAGTTTAAAATGTAACCAATGTGGGGACGGATTTATATCTAATCATCCAATGGAAGCACCAATCTGTGGCATTTGCTTACAGAAAATTAAATCGATCGACTTAACAGTTGATACTGAAAAAAAATGTATTATATGTGGAAGAAATGGAGCTGTTTATTCTTCTAATAAATGTAATGATTGTTATTTCAAAAGATAAGGTATTAACTATATCTCAAAGGTTTTCTTATAAATTATGAGATGAGATAATTCACTTAATATTTTAGAATTTTTTCTTTACTTATTTATATGATTTAATATATTATAGCATTAGTAAAATTGCTTTTTTGTTGACATAGGTAGATATATATTCATTCTACTTTTGTGTATAAGTTTCTTTTATAGAATATATAGATATAGCAATTTATATATCAAGATTCTGTTAAAGTCACTAATATCATCCCACTATTATAGTATGATATAATTAGAGGAACCCATTAAAGTCCTAATAATTTGAATAATAACAAAACCAACGCACCGATCCCGGCACTAGCAGGTATTGTAATAATCCAAGCATAAATTATTTTTTTTCCTATACCCCACCTTACCGCAGAAAGTCTTCTTGTGGTACCTATACCCATTATAGCCCCAGCTATGGCATGAGTTGTACTAACTGGAATTCCCAACCATGCCATAGAAGTTAATATTACCCCACCTCCAGTTTCTGCGCAAAAGCCTTGATATGGTTTCAATTCTGTGATACGAAAAGCCATTGTTTTTACTATTCGCCATCCCCCCAAAAATGTTCCTAAAGCTAACGCTATAGAAGCTGAAAGAATTACCCAAATTGGAACTTCGAAATTTTCGCCATCCAAAAATCCACCAGTTATTAGTAAGGCAGTAATTACTCCCATAGTTTTTTGTCCATCATTTGCTCCATGGGTAAGAGAGAAAAAGGCAGATGATGCTAACTGTAATTTACCAAAGACTCGATTTATTTTTCCAGGATGGGATTTTTTCAGAAAATATATCAACAATATTCCAAATGCCAAAGCAATAACAAATCCAAGAACAGGAGAAACTACAAGAAATGTTAATACTTTTTCCACACCTCCAAAAACTATTGCTTCAAAACCACCAAAAATTAATGCAGAACCAATTAACCCACCAATGAGTGCATGACTACTAGATGATGGTAAACCAAAGTACCAAGTAATTAAATCCCATACGATTGCTCCCACTAGTCCAGCTAAAATAACTTCCGCGGTTGAAAAATTAGGTTGTATAATCCCCTTGCCTACAGTCGCTGCGATAGCAGTACCAAAAACAAACGGTCCAATAAAATTAGATAGAGCCGCCATACCTACTGCTTGAATTGGTTTTAAAACTCTAGTTCCTACAACAGTTGCTATTGCATTAGCTGCATCATGAAAACCATTTACGAAATCAAAAAAAAGAGCTGCAATTATTCCTGCTATAATTAATGGTATTGGTTCCACTTTAATATCATTCCTACAAAGAACAGTTATCCATATTTAAGAACGATGTCTTCTACTATATCTGCTACATCCATGCATCTATCTATGGAAGATTCTAGATTTTGATAGATTTCATAATTCTTAAGTATTTGTACAGCATCATTAGCTTCAAACAAGTCCGCTATAGCTTTTCTATAAAGATGATCCGCTTCACGTTCATGTTTTTTAATTTTATTACAGTGTTCTATGAATTTTCCATTTTTTTTTGTTGTTTGAAATTTTATTAACACCTCATGTATTTCTTGGGAACATGATTGTAAAATCTTAGCAAGATCTAACATATAAGGCATAGGTTTTTTAATTTTAAATAGTACAAATCTATCCGCAGTACCATCTACATAATCTAAAACTTGATCAATTGTACTAGTCAACCCGGATAGATCTTCTCGATCCAATGGAGTAACAAATGTCTGCGATAAAGTTGTGAATAACTCATGAGTAATACTATCTCCTTTAACTTCAAGATCTTTTATCTTATCTTTATTCTCATAAAGAGATTTTTCATAGTCTGATAAAAGTTCTATCAGTAAGGATGTTGCTTCAACTAAAATAGATCCTTGTTTTTCTAAAGATCCAAGGATTAATTTATCATTACCACGAGCCCAAGTAAGCCAATTTGTAGGCAATATTCATGTCACCTTAACACAATAAAATTTAATATTTTATAAAGCATTAGATATTTTTTACCTGATGATTCTGATTGTTAATAATAATGTGTTTATGACTTTTGTAATTATTATTTCTTATAAATATTAGATTATAGCAAGAGCTCTAACAGGAGATCCCGATGCTCCAAGCAATTTGAGTGGAATTGCTATTAATTTAAATTTTTTTTTATCTATTTTCGCTAAATTACATATATTTTCTATTATTATTATACCATTTTTTAAAAGTATTTTATGGGCAGGAAATTCTGATTCTCTTGCTGAATCGATACTAGGACTATCGATTGCTACAGCATTAATTTTTTTATTAGATAAGTAAATAGCTGCCTCTGGAGAGAGACCAGGATTGGTATTTATATAATTATTGGAATTATAATTATGTTCCCATCCAGTAGAAAAAATAATAGAATCATTTTCTTTAATATCTATTTTGCTGTTGATTATATCTTTTACTGTAATAAGTTCATTCGATGATTTAAAAATTTTTAACAAATGAACATCATTCATGACAAATCTATTTGTATCAATATCATCTATGGACTCAGTCCCTTCAATAAAATGAGAAGGAGCATCTATATGAGTCCCAGTATGTGTGCTTAAAAATATTGCTTCTGAATCATAGCCATCAATACTATATTTGGACCACTTTAAAAAATAGAAATTTGGAGATCCAGGATAAAGTTTAATATTTGAGCTTATCGACTGACTTAGATCTATTATCATATTATTTGCAAATTGCCTCTCCTTTTTAATTATTTCAGATGAAAACAAGCTAACCTATCACCATAAATTATTGCTTAATCAATTAACTATTAGTTAAACCAACATATGATCTTCCCTATAGTTTAACTTATGATTAAACCACTAGGAAGAATAGCCTAACAATATATTGTTAGAGTAATAGATTAATTAATTGTCATATTAGTTCTCCTTTTTTCTAGCGTAACTAATTCGTAACCTTTTTTATAAGATATAGAACAGATATATCACTAAATGAATATTATTATTATTTCCTTTGTACTTTTATCTAATAGAAATTTTTATACAAATCTAAATCTGTATAGAGGAGGCAAAAACTGATTCACGAGTATAGAGATAGAACTTATATTAGAAAGGGTATTTTATTTCTATTAGCAGAATATAGTGAACTAAATCAAACAAAACTACTTAGTTATTCTGGAGTTAATTTAGCAAAATATAAGAAAATTATCGATGAAATGTCAGAAAAAGGATTGATCAAGAAAAATTATCGTATAAGAGATAATTTTCCTGATTGAAATTAGATTCTAAAAATAGAAATAATAGGTATAGATCTAATTTAACAAAAACAAACATATCTGACGAATTTAAAGGTATTATCTCTTCGTAACAATAAAGGAATGAGTATCTTAAACTTGGTCAGATTGGTCTAATTAAAGTATTATTTCCTTTATTCTAATGCAAAAATCATTTCCATTAGTATATAATTCTGCAATAGCTTTAAATTCTGATCCTTTCTTTAAAAGGTTTCTTGGTCCGTCATAATCATAATAGTTTAGCAATGCATACCATTTTTCATTTACTAGAACATATGCTTTGCCAGATAAAATTTTTTTAACATAGATATTATATTCTTTTCCTGATGATTTATTAGGTAATCGATTTAAAGTTATTGATCTATTATTTTTTATTTTGATTACTTGTTGCTTCTCTAATTTCTTTAGGGCTTCTAATATAATATGAGTATCAAATGTAAATTTATCACTAAAATAGGATAAGTCGAATGAATCTTTATTCTTTCTTTCATCTATTAAAAAATTATAAATATTTCTATATGCCCTCTCTATTAAATTATTCTCAGTTTTTGTTATCATTCCAATTTGAAACTTTGGGACTTTATCCATTATTGCTTTTTTAATTTTAATTTTTTCAATTATTTTCCTTTCATTATCTTCATATTTTAATTCTTTTTTATTTAACTTTTTTTGTTCTATATTTAAGTTTTTATCAAGATCTGCTAGTTCTAGTTCCGTAAGACGATTATATGGTATCGGTACTCGTGAAATTGGAGTTAAAATTGTTTTCATTGAGTTAAAAATTGTTTTCATTTTTTCTATTCTTCTCTTATTTGCAAATAAAATACGCATATCTACGGTATTTTTTGCTGCTAAGATTATTACGTTTCCACTTGATTTTCTTCCAGTTCTACCTTTTCTTTGTATGTGTCTAATTTCACTTGCAACTGGTTCATAAAATATAACTAATTTAACTTCAGGAATGTCTAAACCTTCTTCTGCTATCGAGGTTGCAACAAGTACATTAAATTCTTTTTTCCTAAATGAATCCAAAATAATAGATTGTTCATTTTGTTTCATTCCAATGTCATTATTTCTAGTAGATTGACCAACAAATCTAAATGATTTAATTCCTGCTTTGTTTAATTCATCTACAATATGAGTTGCAGTATCTCTATAATGCGAGAATATCAAAATTGGAGAACTCTTGCTGTCATTTAATAATAGATTGGAATTTTTATTTGCATAAGTGTCTAATTTTTCTTTTTTACAAAGAGTAAGAATATAAAGTAGTTTAGGATGTTCAGTAACATTTTCTAATAGTTTGAAAATATCCTTCATTCGAGGATCTTTCAGAATTAAAGAATGTGCTTTTCCTTCGCTTGATTCCATTCTTTTTATAAAAGTTTTTAGAGAAAAGGGGCCTTGACTTTCTATCAGTTCTATACAGTACATCAAAGATAGAGCAGCAGATTGATTCAACAAAGCTAGATATAAAGGCCCTTTTTCTTCATTTAAGGTATCCTTTAAATTTCTTTGTAGAATCTCTGCAAGTTCTAGTAAATCTCTTTTAAATACATATTCTACATTATTTTTTTTTATTAATCCTCTAAAAATTAACCATCGTAATTTTTCTTGTAACATTGATTTGAATAATAGTATAATTTGTCTGTATTTTTCTGATAATTCTACAAATTCCCATTTTAATTCTATTGGGTTCACATATGGTTTGACATCAGCATCTTCTTCATTTCGATATTCAATGTGTTCTATGTAAAGATTATTACAGATTTGTTGTATTCTGTTTTTGTCAGAGCCAGGACTTGCAGTCATAGCTATAATTAGAGGATTTGGTGATTGTTCCATATATTTTTTAGAAATAAGAGTGTAAGCATAATCTTTTATAGCTCTATGAGCTTCATCGAAAACTATCAATCCAAAATCCTTCAAGTTTAAACGTGACTCATTCAAATCATTCCTTATTACTTCTGGTGTAGCAAAAATCAATTTTATTGATTTATTATCCCATATCATTTTTCGTATTGAGGGAGAAATTTTACCTGTGACTAATATTTTTTGATCATCCAATACTTTTAGAAATGAAGAAAAAGATAACAAGTGTTGTAATACCAATGGGCGAGTTGGTGCCATTATTAAGATTCTATGATGTTTATAATTATACAAAATTTCAGCACAGATCAGTGCAGATATAACAGTTTTACCTAGGGAGGTAGGTAAAACAATTAAGGAATTTTTATCTTTTGATGAATTAAAAATAATATTTTGATACAGTCTAGACTCAATAGAATTATTTTTGATAAGTGGATGTACCATGAATCTGTGAATTTCATGTATGCTTTCTTCTTTTTTATTTCTAAAGTCTGACATATGGCAAATGCATTTATTTTTAAATAATATATTATAATAAATAATTTAATTCTTTTTGTTAATTGTATAATAATTTATTATAGGTTAATATAAAATATATATTAATAGTTTTTTATATAATTATAAAAAATACTACTACTAAAATAATATCTATTTACTCAATAAAACAATTTACTATTAGTAATATATACTAGTAACATAAAAATCAGTATTCATAATCTTTAAAGTATATAATCATATACTTTTTAATCCCTGTTTTCGTCTAACACTTGTATTAATTTCACTTGTTCCTGACGCTATAATTTCAATAAGTTTTGCATTTTTATTATTCGGTTTTGTTCTTAGTAAACGTCCAAGTCTTTGAATAAATTCTCTTTTGCTTCCAGTTCCACTAACTATTATACCTAATTCAGCATCAGGTACATCAACTCCTTCATCTAAAACTTTCGAAGTTACTAAAACCCGATATCTGCCATCTCTAAAACCATTTAATGCATCTTCTCTTTCTTGCTTACTAGATTTATGGGTTATAAAAGGAATTAGAAATTTATTGGAAATTAAATAAACTAATTTATTATGTTGTGTAAATATAATAGTTTTTACGTGTGGATTTTCAATAAGAATTTTACGCAATTCTTCAATTTTAGAGTCGCTATTTAATGCAATATCTAAAGCTTTATTCCTTGCCAGTAATGCATTTCGAGCGGATTGATTTTTTCCTGATATCATAATTAATTTTTGAAATCCAATTTGACCATATCTTAGTCCTAGTTCCTTTAAATAAGACAAATATTGATCATAATTTTTATGATATTCTATTTCCTCTTCCGGTAATAACTTCACATATCTTTTTTCTACTATAAAAGATGCAATATGTTTATCCTTGGCTAACTCATTAACAGATGACTGATATACTATTCCTCCAACTAATCTAGGAAAATCTAAATGTAGATTATCTTCACGTTCATATGTAGCAGTCAAACCTAATCTATATGGAGATATAAATTGTTCTGCAATGTTTCTATATCCTGGTGCAGCCAAATGATGTACTTCATCAAAAATTACAAATGCAAATTTGTTTCCTATAAATGATGAGCGAATAAAAGCTGAATCATATGTAGATACAGTGATACCTGTGATGTTCGAGATACCTCCACCAATATTTCCAATTTCTATTTTTTGAAAATATTTTGATAAAAATCTTGTCCATTGCTCCATAAGATCCAAGGTTGGAACTACAATCAGGGTAGGAGAATTAATTATTTCGATTAATTTGATTGCTATTATAGTCTTTCCTGAACCTGTAGGTAATATTATACATCCTTTCTTTCCTGCATTAATCCAATTTTCAATTGCTTTTTTTTGATAGGATCGTAATGATAATTCTATATTTTCAATTTTTAAATTTGGAATAGGAATTAAATCCATAACATTATTCTCATATTGAATACCACTATTTTGTAAATATGTAATAATATCTTGATAATAGAATGCTTGTGCCCGAAATTGATTTGTTCTTGGATCTATCAATGCATAGGGAATTTGATTGATTCCAGAAATAACTATAGAACCTTTATCATAGTAAAGGTTTACTTTAGTATTTATAGACAATTAATATATTATACATTTTTCTCTTAAAAAGAAATCGGATTAGTTATATATCTTGAATGCATATACCATAATTTAATATGTAGGTCTTTTTCTCCAGGCAAAAATCATAAAAATGAATGGAATTAAGAGTATGGCAGTAGCAATAAGAACAGGTTGCATTATTTCATTATCGACTGGAATTCCAACAGCATAAAAATAAGGAAATGGATATAAGCCTGAAACAAAAAACCACATTGCTACAACCATAAGAATGTAGGGACCATTTCTTCGTAAAAACCCTGGTGGTTTTTTATTTGAAATTGCACATTTTTTGCATTTTCTTTCAGATAGAATCAAACATGAAGTACATACTGTCTGATTACAATATGCACAGATTATTTCACCAAATCTAGATCCACAGATATAACATTGCTGAATCAATAATAGTAGTAATTATATTCATTATGACATATTTAATATTTATTAGATGTTTTTATTTCCCCCTTCTACAAATAGACTTCTAAAATTACTT
>Ga0173481_10000191_pt1 | contig 11821 bp, 10 predicted proteins | sample NitcycUS073202C2_FD_136667 | JGI IMG/M metagenome (GOLD analysis project Ga0173481, IMG submission 136667) | Soil microbial communities from Arlington Agricultural Research Station in Wisconsin, USA - Nitrogen cycling UWRJ-S073-202C-2 (version... ... | reverse complement strand
GATCTTGGAATTTGTTGACACCGACGATGACACGTTTATTTTCATCTATCTCCTTTTTCAGCCGATAAGCATTTCTCCTGATTTCCTCTTGGAAAAAACCCTTTTCAACAGCTGCTAATGCGCCACCTATCCGGCTAATTTTTTTCAAGTATTTTTCAACTTCTTCTTCAATTCTGTTTGTTAAATATTCTATATAGTAGGAACCGGCTGTTGGGTCTACCGTTTTAGTAATGCCAGTTTCCGCACCGATCACATGTTGAGTTCTAAGTGCGATTTTTACAGATTCTTCTGTGGGTAATGCCAGTGCTTCATCTCTAGAATTGGTATGTAAGGATTGGCATCCACCTAATACTGCGGCGAGTGCTTCTATTGTAACCCTAACGATATTATTATCAACCTGTTGAGCAGTTAATGATTCGCCGCTGGTTTGCACATGGAATCGTAAATGCCATGACTTTGCATTCTTAGCATGGAACCTCTCTCTCATTATTTTAGCATAAATTCGCCTAGCAGCTCTAAACTTAGCTACCTCTTCAAAAAACTCCATTGTACAGCAGAAAAAAAATGATAATCTGGGAGCAAAGTCATCTACTTTTAACCCTTTTTCAATACAGGTTTCAATATATTCTATCGCATTGGCAAAAGTAAAGGCTAACTCTTGTATAGCATTAGCTCCTGCTTCACGCATATGATATCCAGAGATACTTATTGGATACCACTGCGGTACATGTTTAGAGCAGTATTGTATCATGTCACCAATAAGCCTTATTGATGGTTTTGGAGGATAGATGTATGTATTCCTTGCAATATATTCTTTCAATATGTCATTTTGGGTTGTACCCCTGATCTGCATTGGAGAAACGCCTTGGGATTCTGCAACACTAATGTATAACGAGAGTAATGTTGATGCCGTCGAGTTAATTGTCATGGAAGTACTAACCTTATCCAATGGAATATTTTCAAAACAACTCATCATATCCCTAATCGAACTAATTGCTACTCCGGTTCTTCCAACCTCGCCTTCAGATTGAGGGTCATCTGAATCTCGGCCTGTCTGTGTAGGCAAATCAAATGCCAAAGATAATCCTGTCTGCCCGTGTTCGAGCAAAAATTTGAATCTGTTATTGGTCTCTTCGGCACTCCCAAATCCGCTGTACTGTCGCATTGTCCACAAGCGTTCCCGATACATGTTAGGATACAGGCCGCGTGTATACGGAAATTTGCCTGGTTCTTCATCAGACATATCGGATTTTGAAAGATCCTTCTTTTTATGAACTCTTTTTACTGGTATTCCTGAATCCGTCTTAATAGCATCAGATGGCATTGTTTTCTCTTTCACCTCAATATAACTGCGGCTAATTCTTCTGCAGCACGGTAAGGATCTATCTTTTTGCTTATTAGTTTATCAATAAAAAGAAAATATTTCTCGTTTTTACTTAGCATAATTGAGACTCTTTGTTCAATCATATTTAAAACCATAGCTCTTAATTCTGATTCAAGCATTTTTTTTTCTTTCTCCTTATAATTACTACTTCTTACCTTTAGTAACTTATCGATAGTTGATACTAATTCTTTGATTCCTTTGCCCGTCTTTGCTGACACTTTCAATACAGTGGGTTTCCTTTCAGTATCACCTATTAGATCTAAAATGGAATTGAAGAGAATTGACGCGCCTTCTAGGTCTTCCTTATTTATTATATATACATCTCCAATTTCATTCAAGCCAGCTTTGATTGATTGAATGTTATCACCTGTGTTTGGAGTAAATACTACAGCAGTCAAATCCACAATATTTGAGATTTCTACTTCAAGCTGACCTGCCCCTACGCTTTCAACTAATACAAGATCATAGCCAGCGGCGTCTAAGATCCTAATTATATTTCTAAGAGATTTAGAAATTCCTCCAACCGTGCCTCTAGATGCTATGCTTCTCATAAACACATTGTCATCATCCATAGCGGTCTGCATCCTAACTCTATCACCCAAAATTGCTCCTCCAGTAATTGGACTGGTTGGATCTACTGCAAGAACAGCAACCTTGTATCCCAAAGCCTGAAAATTGGGAACTAATTTTCCAATAAGTGAACTTTTTCCTCCTCCTGCAGGACCTGTAAACCCTACTGCTCTAGCTTTACCAGTTTTATCAAATATCTGGCGTATGATTATTTGGGAATCATAATCATCATTATCAATAATAGAAATTGCTCTTGCTAGTGAGCGTCTTTCTCCTTTCAGAATACCCTTAACTAAAGGTAGCATGTCACTATAATATTTTGTCAATATTATATACTTCTTTTTTAATATTAACTATCATATTAGCATTGGTGGTATTAATCCCTCGTTCCTCCGCGTGTATGAATGGTATAGATGAACATCTACCTCTTATTATTATCGTCTTTAAGGTCTTCCAATACACCCTTTTACCAGTAATGTTCTACATATGCAAGACTATAGCAAACATTGGCCTGGTTGTATTTGGCTTCATTGAATCGTTCCACTTCTACCGACTGTTAATTCTTAGCATCTGAACCCAATTTTTCTCTGCCATCTAATGGTTATAGGATTTAAGGAATTTGGGGATTGTCATCATATATTAGATAGACATAATCGCTACACATATCAACATAGCATAGAAGAAAGATTTTAAACTAAGATGTAGATCTTGGGTTAATGTCGGTGCAACAGCATCAAAAACGGATTAGAGTACTCGTTTCAAAGCTAGGATTAGATGGTCATGATAGAGGAGCTCTTGTAATATGTAGAGCATTGAGAGACGCAGGTATGGAAGTCATTTACTCAGGACTGTTTTGTACACCAGAACAAGTCGCAAAGATAGCTATTGACGAAGATGTCGATGCAATAGCTATGAGTTTGCTAAATGGAGCTCATTTAATATTATTTCCAAAAGTTGCCCGATTGTTAAAAGAAAAGGGAGCAAATAATATCTTAATTGTAGGAGGCGGGATCATTCCAGAAAGCGACAAGAAAGCGCTAGAGAAAGAAGGAGTTACTGGAAATTTTGGACCAGGAACACCTTTATCTACAGTAATTAATCACATTTCAGAAAATGTAAAAAAATTGCACTTGAAACAGAATTAATAGTTATATATATAATCTGATATACAATATTTACGAAGAATCGCAAATCATAGAACAAAAAATTATGTCGTAGTACACATAGCATATTGATATCCGTAGAAATACCAGCTCAAAGTTGTTTGTATGGCCGAGTCCATAATAAAAAGAAGAATGATATTAAATTATGTTCTAATTTTATCGAAGATAATCTACAGACAGGGATGATAAAGAATCAAGATAGATACCATATGCAGCGGAGTAAAAGGAATCATTTGTATATATTAAGAACTGCAAGAATACTAGATGTGGTTAGTAGTAGTAGTTTTCACTAGAATATTGCTGTCATCATAGATTAAATCTCTTTTGCATTTGGCCACATCATTTCACGCATGCCTTTTCCAACTTTTTCAATTTGATGGCTTTCAATCCCTTTCATGTATCTATCAAACGAATTTTTTCCTTCTTTCTTGTAAATACTAACCCACTCTTCTGCAAATTGACCTGATTGAATTTCTTTCAATGCTTCTTTCATCTTTTCTTTTAACATTTTATCAGCTACCCGTGGTCCTCTTGTAAGACCACCGTATCTAGCAGTTTCGCTAACACGTTTATACATTCCGCTAATACCATACTTGTGCACAAGATCTACTATCAGTTTCAGTTCATGAAGACATTCAAAATAAGCAACTTCAGGTTGGTATCCTGCCTCAACTAAAGTTTCAAATGCATTCATTATCAATGTATGGGCACCGCCACATAAGTCAACCTGTTCACCAAACCAGTCGGTTTCGACTTCTTCTTTGAAAGTTGTTTGAATTACACCTGGTCTGGTGCTACCAATACCCTTTGCCATAGCCAATACTCTATCCCAAGCCTTTTCTGTATAATCCTGATATACGGCAACTAATGATGGTGTACCAAAACCTTCTTGATATAATTCACGGACTGTCTGTCCAGGACCTTTTGGTGCTACCATTATAATGTCAATATTTTTTGGAGCTTCAATCCATTTCCAATGAATGGCAGCCCCATGCGAAAAACTTAATGCCTTACCCTCTTTTATATATGGTGCAATTTCTTTATTGTACACACCTGCCTGTTCCATATCAGGAATTAAAATGTGAATAATATCGCCATCGTTGGCCGCTTTTGACACCTCCATTACATTATGCCCATCATTTTCTGCCTCTTTCCATGTTTTTCCATCTTTTCTCAAGCCAATAACGATTTTCAGCCCAGATTCCCTCATATTAGTAGCCTGAGCACGACCTTGAATTCCATAACCAATGATTGCGATTATCTGATCTTTAATTGTATCCAATTTTACCTCATTATCTAGCCATTTTTTGCCTGACATAACGGTTGAATAAGAATACGATATATATATGCGCTATTACTGGCTTTATGTTGTAATTAGAAGACTGTTCAATTCACGAAGGATAACTTCGACCAAAAAATATATTTTACAATGCAAATTGTTCAAAATAATAATTAATCAAGAAAGTAAATGTAAATATCGAATAATTTATTATCGCAATTGACAGTGTTATCATTGTATGTCTTACTTACTACTGCAAATAATTTAATTTCTTACTAGGTTCCTTTTTTACTTCTAAATAGATATGTTAGTAGCGCAATTCAAACACTTTACAACAACCTCTTCTCGAAAATTCTCCATGATCTTGAACTTCTTCGACCCACACGTTGGGCAAATTGGACAGCATCTCAGACCCTTCACCAAATTGTTACCACTGTTGTGGATAGCTATCAGATTTTAATAGAGTTTTAAGCCTTGTGACTCCACCTATTTCTTCAATTACTCTGAAAACAGCATTGGGCACCAATTTTTTCCAGTTCTGCATTCTTGCCATTTGTTTACGAATATTTGTTCCATTGTATACGTCCTTTTTTGAGAATAATGGCTTTTTGATTTTAATTTCGTGTGATACTAGATTAGTAACAAAGTCGTTGCCAGAATATAAAATATTAAAACTGGGAACCATAGATCTCAGATGAGCAAGCCATCTTGCATTATTTTCATCATTTACTATAGGTATAACATAACACCTTGTAAGATCAATTTTTGATTCTAATAATGCAGCATGTATCATTAATACCCTTTCACCAGCAGTAAAGGGATCCTTGTAAATATAGTTAAATTGTGCGCTGCCTATGGCAATTATTAATTCATCACATTCTTGAAGAATTTGATTTGAAAGATAGAGATGTCCGTTATGAAATGGTTGAAAACGACCTACCATTAGACCACGAATTATTTGGCTATCCATTTTGTTTTCCCAGTTTCGTTTTCTGCTGTTCGATTTCCTTTGACTCAATACTACGGAATAGTGGTTGTATATTACCAAGAATATGGCCTGCAGCTATTTTCATTTGTGAGGCAGACTTCCATTGCTGTTCATGTATACTACCAGACATTCCTAGTTGAGACCAAATTTTCTCACATGAGGAGGGAATGAATGGCTCAAGTATAATTGCTATAGATCTTACGCCATTTACAGCAATAAATAGTGTTGTACTAGCACTTGTTTTATTACTCCAGGGTTGTTTTCTCTGAAAGTACTGATTAAAATAGGTTGTAAACTTTAAGATTCTCTTTAATGCTTTATCCAACTCATTTTCGGATAACAAACAACCTACTTCATCTGCTATTCTTTCTATCTCCGAAATGCAATCCTTATCTTCAGAGTCATATTTTGATGGTTCAGGAACTCTGCCCAGAAATGCTTTTTGCACAAAAGACAGTGCGCGATTTATAAAATTACCAATATTTGCTATAAGTTCACTGTTTATCTTTTCAGCAAAGGCATCCCAATCGAAGTTCATATCAACTTGGGAATATGTAGTAATGGATGCTATATAGAATCTCAGATAATCTGGATTGAAGGCCGATATAAAGTCTCTAAGACCAATATACCAATTTCGACTCTTGGAAACCTTTTGGTTATGAAGCATCAAGTGACCCCTAGTCGGAATGTGATCGGGCAGTTTGTATTCTTCGCCTATGCCCATGCGTACGGCAGGTAAAAATAGATAGTGATGGTAAACTATATCTTTACCTATAAAGTGATAAATCTCCGAGTTGTTCCAGTATTTTTTGCCGTCCCTGCCCGATTTTTTGATATATGTGATCAAACTAGAGATGTAGCATAGGTGGTTGTCAAACCATCCATAGAATACCTTCCCTTTTGCATCGTGCAATGGAATTGGGACTCCCCACTGTAAATCTCTTGTTATATCCCAGTCCTGAAGACCTTCTTTAATCCAATTTATTACATAGTTCTTTATATCAGGTTGAAGATTTTCATTGTTAGTCAACCAAACTTCCAGTTGTTTAGAGAAGTTAGAGAGTTTAAAGAAATAATGTTTACTGCTCTTCTTAGTTGGAGGTCTGCAACAAAGAGAACATTTTGGTTCTAATATTTGATCAGGAACTCTGCCACATTTCTCACATAGATCAGAATACTGATTTTCTGCTCCACAATTAGGACATTTTCCTACAACATACCTATCGGGCAAAAATTTATCATCAAATTGACAATAGAATTGAATTACGTTGTGTTCGTAAATATGACCATTTTCATAAAGCTTTTTAAAAACATATTGAACAAACTCTACATTTTCTTTTGAACTCGTCATATAGAAAAAATCAAAAGAAATTCCTAATGACATAAAATCATCATAATCTCGTTTATTCCATAAACGAACGTACTCTGCAGGAGTTTTTTTTTCTTTTTCTGCTTTGATTAATACTGGAGTTCCGAAATCATCAGACGCACAGATATGATAAATTTCTCTACCTGCCAGTCTTGAATATTTTGTAAAAATATCTGCTGGCAGATATGTAGAAGCAATGTGGCCGAGGTGAATTTCACCATTAGCATAAGGAAGAGCGCTCGTAACTACAGCACTCTTTTTCTTCGTTTCATATGTATCCAGCATTAGAAATTTCACGTGTTCGCACGTGATTTTAAGTTATCCCTGAACTGAGATCCACACAACGAGGCAGGGTTTTAATGTATTTGCCTTTATCCATCTGTTGCTAGCCCTAGAACATTTCCGACTCAATTCTATAAATTATGGTCTAGTTCTTTCTGATATTAGAATAGCAAGTATTACGGGTGTTCAATTTGCAAGAAAAGTGAGGAAAATAAGCCCATTAACCAAGATTTTGCTCATGTATGCTTTTGATATTGATAACGATGTACATTTCTCAAAACTCGTCATCTGCTAAAATATACGGTTTCATTCATAAGCCAATATCACTAACTGGATAAATAAGCATAATCCAAAAACGTTTCGTTAAAATAGAAAACGACCTACAGCAGATGACTATGTTTGAATGTCCCACAATGAACAGATTGGAAGCAACAGTGATTGGTGAAGGTGATAAACGATCGATTCGAAAGAGTATTAATTTGTCTGATCAGTAATTCAAAAAGAGGGTACAATAGAAGAAGAATTCTTAAATTGATCAATTCACACCTTCTTATGCCAATCAAATTGTATATGAATTAAAATTGCATTACAAAACTGTACTCCATCATCCCAAAGTTCTATCTAACTACAAATTAGTTATGACATATAATATGGAATCTTATGGTGCTGTTTACTTTTTGACACCAATTATGGAGAAGAATTATTATAATTTATTCCTGGAAATATTTTCTGAATTGGGAAAGAAAGAAAAGAAAGAAAAGAATTATACAAGCCCATCTAGAAAAGACCTTAATGTTTAGCTGAACTAAATTAACCATGTTAACTCATTACAATGGTTAATAACTCGTTTTGCTTATCACTATAAAACAAGCAACATTCATTGAGTTGATCAGAAATAGAAAAAACAAATGCAACAATACCTGTCATGCTGGAACAATTAAGGACAGCTGAGTATGGGTCTCATTATCTTATCATCTATCCTGATTTAACAACTCTAAGAGAACTGTATACACATTATACCAAAATACAACTAGAAGAAAATAATGAGATTGTTGTGCTGATCCCATATTATGAAACATGTGATATGGTTAGGCGTACTTTAACAGAAAATGGTGGTAATATAGATATACAAAAATACGAGAAAAAAGTAGACAAGCTTATAATAATGGACTCTGTAAAAGCATATTTTGGCCTTGGAATCAAAACAAATCTAGAAAAATTTATTCAAAGTCAAGTAAAGAGAGCAGAAAATACAGGTGAAAATGGAGTCTCTGTTATAACCGACGTAGGGTCGTTCCATCTTTTTGAGATAGTAGACAAGCTTATCGAGTATGAGCTATCATTACCTACAAAGTACGATATAAAATTAAAAAGGTTATGCGTCTATAACAAAAACAACTTTGATCAGCTTACAGAACAGCAGAAGCAGCAGCTATTTTCACATCACAGCAAAAATGTTATAGTTAGGAGCTGCCAAAATTAATGCAATTAAGCAACAATGCTTCACACGCGAAACTGTAGGTTGCGTCTGGTTGCGGTAGCAGAATTAGAAGATTGCCTTTTTAGCCTTGCTAGTTGTTTTGTGTGCAGACCCTTTACCTTGTCTTTAGTACCCTCTTTTTATTTAATTTTCTGTGTACCCTTACCCTTGTTATTATATTATTCTCTAATATAACAATATACTTATAATGAGATACTTTAATTTAGTGAATATATAGAATATTCATATTATTATAAGTATAACCGTATTATTTATTTAAAATTATTATAATTTTACAATTTGAGCTTGAATTGAGAGAGTTTTTCTATCTTCTATGTAAAAAACAACCAAAAATATTTAATTTTAAAATATGAAGTTCTTGGATCTTAACTTATAATAATAACATTTTATACCCAAAATAATTACAGTGGAATAAGACTAAGATGGTTTGGCTAAAGATAGCCCATAAAGAAGAAATCGGTGAAAATAGAGGGAAAGAAATTAACGTTAATGGTACTAGAATTGCATTGTTTCATGCAAATGGTAAATACTATGCCATAGAGGCACTTTGCCGTCATCAGGATGGTTCATTAGCCCCGGGACAGATTGATGGCGAGGTTGTTGAATGTCCTTTACATTCGTGGCACTATAATATTAGAACAGGCGAATTGCTAGACTATCTTGAGGGCGTCAAGTTAACAACATATAAAATTATCGTAAAGGGAAATGGCATATATCTGGACATCTAAAATAAACGCGGATACTGAACAGCCATGGAAATTATGCATATATATATATATATACAATATTCTCGGTTAAAAGTGTTCAAATTTGAGAATTTATAATACCCTGACTAGGCTCGTAGAAGAATTAGATGCTCCCAATAATGTGGTTCGAATTTACCTCTGTGGTATGACCGTTTATGACGATTCTCATATTGGTCATGCGAGAACTATAATTGTCTTTGATATTTTGCGTCGATACCTTCTTTCCAGAGGCTACAAGGTAAACTTTATCCAGAACTTCACAGATGTTGATAACAAGATAATTGATCGAGCAAAAAAAGAAGGGTTAAAGGCAGAAGAGATCGCAGCAAAATATATTCAGAGTTATTTCGAGGATTTTGATTATCTGAATGTATTGAGAGCAGATGAATATCCACGAGCTACTGAGCATATAAAAGAAATGATCTATTTGATTGATGGATTAATTAAAAAAGGTTATGCATATGTCTCACTTAACGGAGTCTATTTTCGCATAAAGTCATTTCCAAGATATGGTATGTTATCAAAGAAATCTGTTGAGGAATTAGAGTCAGGATTTAGAGTTGAAATTGACCCTTCTAAGGAGAACCCGCTTGATTTTGCTCTATGGAAGTTTTATTCTGAATCACCCGCATGGGAAAGTCCCTGGGGTAAAGGCAGGCCCGGATGGCACATTGAATGCTCTGCAATGGCTTTGAAATATTTTCGTAGTCCATTTGAAATACACGGGGGAGGACAGGACTTGATATTTCCACATCATGAAAATGAAATAGCCCAATCTGAAGCCTTCGCAGAAAATCAATTTTCCAAGATATGGGTACATTGTGGAATGGTCACCATCAATTCAGAAAAAATGTCAAAGTCGGTTGGCAACATTGTACCCATTAAAGAAGCTCTTCGACGTTGGGGGATGAATAGTTTACGAATCTATAGCATATCTGTCCAATATTCAAAGCCACTTGATTATACTGATAAACTGCTTACAGAATCCATGCAAAGATGGCGTCAGATAGAGACATGTGCATACGAATTAAAATTTGCCAGTAGAAAAGAAGAAGGAGACCTTAAAGCTGTAGAGAAATTATGTGATGATTCTAGGAAAGCATTTCAGTTTGCGATGGATGACAATATGAATACAACCTTGGCTCTAACAATATTTATGAAATTCGTTACAGAAATAAACCGTTACGTGGCTGCAGATAAACTTACGCAGGCTATGTCAAAGATTGCGCTTGTCGTCTTCAATAATTTCATGAATATATTTGGGCTCAAGATAATTGAAGCTACAGATAGCGAGAAAGAACAAATTGAGGAGTTAATACTTATCCGGAATAAATTACGAGCAGAAAAAAAATTTCAGAATTCGGATGTAATAAGAAAAAAACTGATGGAACAATACTCCGTGGAACTAATGGACCATAAAGATGGAACTGTTTGGAAGAAAGTTGAAAATCCCTCTAAGGTAAATATTTTATAAGTAAAATATGGACTGTTATAAAGTATTATTAGGCAGTCTACGAATCACTGAATTCAACTTATTATGGTTAGGCGAACAAACAAATCAATAACAGAGACACTGTCATCAGCAGGGTCAGCAGCATTATCTTCAAAGGAAGACCTTGAACTGCAAAGGAAGATTACCATAGCAACCGAAGGTTTTGGCACAACCAAGTTTTGCGAATTAATCCTGAGAGATAGAACAAGGATATCAAAGGAGAACGCCTTGACAGTTTCTAACTATATTATAGCAATGCAGCATGAGATCAACCCAAAGCCAAATACCATAAGGACTGTGATTCAGTTTCTTGCAGAGCTGTCTAAAATGGTTGGTATAGAAAAAAAGCAGTTTAAGGATATGACAAGAGACGACATTTTACTATATCTAGATAGCAATCGCAAACTGGAGAATGACGATCCTATGCACAAGTGGATAGGAAGTTACAATGTAAGGCGGATGGCTATCTTCAAGTTTAAGTGGTTGCAGTATCCAGATGTAGACAACTCCAAGAAGAGAAGTGAATTATCCGAATTAGAGAGAAAAGCCAGAATGTATTATCGGAATACCTAGACTAAAGAGACGTGAGATAAGTTGTTATACGCCTTCTGATTTGTGGACACAGGAAGACGATGTTCTATTTCTGAAATACGTCACTAACAAACGTGATAGGGCCTATCATGTGATGGCTCGTGATACAAGTGGCAGACCACATGAAATTTTAAATTTAAAGATAAAAGATGTTGTATTCAAGAATGCTAACGATGGTGGTGGTTATCAATATGCACAGATATCACTGAACGGCAAAACGGGGTCAAGACATATTCCACTTATTCAAAGTATTCCATATGTCAAGGATTGGTTATCAAATCACCCAAGCAGAAATAGTGTTAAATCTCCTATCTTTGTGAGCCTAGATAAACATTCGATGGGCAGGAAGCAAATTACACCTAGTGGGCTGTACAGGATATACCGAGATTACAAATACATATTTTTCCCAAAGCTTCTAGAAGATCCCATAATACCAAATGAAGACAAGGACAAGAT
>Ga0173481_10000188_pt1 | contig 11883 bp, 17 predicted proteins | sample NitcycUS073202C2_FD_136667 | JGI IMG/M metagenome (GOLD analysis project Ga0173481, IMG submission 136667) | Soil microbial communities from Arlington Agricultural Research Station in Wisconsin, USA - Nitrogen cycling UWRJ-S073-202C-2 (version... ... | reverse complement strand
GGTAACATAACTTGCTCCATATACAACATTTGAAGCATCCTGAAGACCTGCGGTTAAATCTAAACTTTTCTTCTGCCCTTTCTCTTCTTTATTCTCTACATTTCCTTGCTTATCTTCATTGGGCTGTGAATCCGCTAGACGTCGATATCCCTCATTCTTCTCTAATTTCGTTTCCATATGCGTACCTTTTGTATCTATTAATCCTCTCTTCCGTACTAACTCTGCTAGGTGTTTTTTGTCTTCGTCTAGTTTACGCCGTGCTTCTTCTAATTCTTCTTCATACTTTTGCTGCCTTATTGATTCGAGGCTGGTGCCACAGTTTGGACAGAATTTATTCAAAGTTCCTGTTAGGTTACCACAGTTAGAACATTTGACACCAGCAGCAGTATTTTGGGGACTAACTCTAGAAGTATAACGTGAGTGATATTCTCTAAGTTTCTTTTGTCTCTCTCTTATCGCATGTATAATGCTAGCGATTATAATTATCATTCCAAAAATCGCTATTACCAATACATTAATTGGTCGTGGACTAGACTGAGAAAGGAAGCATAGAAATAAAATCAAGATTCCGGCTAATATTCCAAGGCTTGAAACATTAGGTATACCCTTTGCGATAATTTTGTTATCCTTCTTAAAAACTTTTATTCCCATTATTTCATCTCCTAAATATAAAAAAATTCACTTCTTTATCTCCTCTTCAAAACTCATAAAATTACAAATACCATACGTTACCAAGGCTCTTTTCCTGTTGTCCTTACTGTCTCGTTGAACTTCTTTGCCATCTTTCTAGCATTAAATATTTGCCAAATGAATAATACAATATACCCTATGCTGAAAATAAGCATTGTTCCAATTGCCCCTATCCCGGCCGAATCATTTACTGCTTCTGGGTTTGTTTGTTGAAAACTTGCAAGAAAACCGACGGAGACTATCATTACAACGCTCACACCGTATAGTATGAGACCCAAAATCAATATTCCAATTCCTCTGCCTACCTTACCAACATACATGTGACCTATGCCAGGTAAACCAAATATTCCTCCTATGAACGCTATTAGTGCAGATGTTCCAGGACTCTTGTATGGTAAATGTTCTACGACTGAAGGTTTCGGCTCGATATGCTCGGAATGTTCATGAAGGGTCGTGTGACACTTGGGACATACATCGATTTCTGTAGTTGTATCCAATTTCTCACCGCAATTCCCGCAGAAATTTGATTTCATCTTTGATTCATTGTAATAGCATGTATTTAAATTCATAGTTTTTATGTGGTTAAAATACAATTATTCTAGTAAGCATGCCAATAACTTGCAATATCTAGGCATTCATGATCAAAAATAAAGAAAAACAAATCTATAATAATTATTAATTATTTTTGTTGTTCAGTCATAGCCTTTTTTTTAACCATCGTCTATTTTCTCTCTACAAGTATCACAAAATTCCTCAGTCAACTCTATATGAATGACTTCATGAGAGCAAGAACAGAAAAGTTTCGTTGTCATTTACCTTACCAATCTGAGTTTATTCAAGTCTATTTTTACACAAAGTTGGTCAAAGCGTTTCAATAAGACTTCAACACTTATTTCGTTATGACCATTTGTGTCCTGTTTCTGATTAGCCCAATTATCTACTAATTGCTTTTGCTTCATTGATTCACATCTATCCCTAGTATGCAGGGTCTTTTGGTCGGATTCTAGGAACTTATTTTCTTTAGTTCTCTTTTAATGTCTTCATCATTCTCATTTTCTATCCGTGCCTTTTGTTTCTGTCTTGCTCTTTGTGTTAGAGTTAATCGCTTTTTGTTTCTAGATTTTTATTAATATCTTTGATAAGACAAGGCGACAATAAGCAACAATGTGAGTGTTACACCAGCGCCAACCCTTCCTGCTCTATTTCGATTCATTCTACATGTCTCCTATTAGCAATATTAGACGAAAAAATAAGGTGTAAAATTTGTGCCACAATAGTTCTTTAAAAGTATATATAGTCCATGGCATAAGGCCAGATGGAATGAACGTTTCCGTTTTCGCACTAATGCTTTTATCTTCAATCGCTTTAATGGGAACAATATTTTATCCTAATTTTAATTCTATGCAAACGCATGCTGAAGACGATTGCGAAGACAAAGCCTTCAAAAAATATATGAAGAGTGGAGAAGAACCTTATGATAAATATCTGGATAGCGCAGACGACGTTCCTCTTCCGAATGATGAAGATGACGTTGATGAATATTTGGACGATCTTGAACCGCTCGCAGAAGATTATATTGATGACCTAGAACCATATGCTGAAAAATACATTGATGATCTGGGTGATTGCATAAATTGACAAGATCTTTCTAAACAATCTGAACAAACATCGTATGATGATATCTTTGGTTGAACCAATATTTGCCTACCCGAAATAATATAAAGTGATTTCTCAGATCATTCATAGTCAACCGTTACGTTACCTTGCCTGATTCTAAACACTGCTCCATCAACTAAATGATGTGATGCAAATGCTTCAATTATTAGGATATAAAAATCCATGTTTAGATTCAAGCATAGTCATATTGTGTGACGTTTTGAATTAGTGTCAATAACTTATTTTTCCTCTTTATAGAAATTTTTTCACGACAAGTGTAAAGATCGACTACTTGCCATGTATCAAAGTTTTTCTCGAATATATTCAGAGTCTCTTACGCCATCATTTGATATTATAGCCTTTAAACTAAGCAGCAATCCATCTAGTAATAATCATAAGTAGAATATCCTTTTTAGATTTAAGATTTATCTTCCCAAATACATTTACTACAATCACAAGGACTCTTACAAGGACATTCATCAGTGCAGGGACAAGAACAACAGCATGATTTCATTTCTTTAATATTGAAAATTATAAGCACATCATTCTTTTATAATGTTCTCTGGTTTCTTTTCTAGAACGTTTACCATTTTGTTATATCTGTATATTTTAATTGTTTTAGGAATTTGTTCCATATCATAAGTGTCAACAATGTCAACAACGAAGATTTATCATGACAAGTGCTTTATAGAGAGGGAGACTTTCTGAGAGTTATAATTTAAACTTCTTCAAATTTTTCATGAGTGGATTTTTTGTATTTTTTTGTCTTCATCCACTCCAACAGTTCTTTTATTTCGTTTTTTGAACAATAACGAAATGGCTTTGCTAGTTTATTTCTTAGCAACAAAATAGCAGATAAGTATCTTATAATCCAGAGTGCCGATTTCTCCTGCTCTTTGAGATGCTCAACCAGCATTAAAACGTCAGATCTGTCGGGCTCTTCAAGTTGAGTATTAACTTTATTTATCCAGTGTACAAGTGACTTTTCTCTATTGTACAGATCCCGCAATTTATTTTCTGATATATTATTTCCGTCATTACCTGATAAATACATGGCTGTGTACTCATTTAAAATTCGCCTTGGAATTTGAACCGAGGGTTCAATGGACTGGGTGGGATTTGAACCTTTCTTATAGAAGGGTTCTATCAAAATATACCACCCGGAGACATCAGTACTAAAAGAGGTCTTTATTATAAGAAATAATGAAATAAGCTGAATTGACTATATTGAATAAGTAAAGAGATGTGGTAATCAAGGCACACCACTTTTGGTAACACGAACTAATGTAGGGGCACCTTCTATTGAGAGACCATAGGCAAATTACTTATCAAATAATAAGTTATCTAGCGATAAGCAAACTAGATAATACGGTTAATAAGACTGAATCATATAGCGGTGTATTCACCTGTATTTGATGAAATAGATTATAGAATGAAAAGTCAGGCCAAGTCTACGTTGCTGGCAATAATAATACCATCGTGTATAGCTATCTTGCTTTTTTATATTGGTGCATACTTTCATCCTGATATTTTTTCTCTTCTGAATGGTCTACCTGGTGTAATTATTTTAAGTGGCTCTGTTATCGTGGTGACGAAATTATTATGTTATACTAAATTAGAAAGGTCAGAAATGCAGAAATTTAAGCCGTTAATATTAGGAATCGTTTGTTTCCTTATAGGAGAAACATTTTATTTTTATCAGCAATATTTTTTACAAATTGATATACCTTATCCTTCTGTAGCAGATGTCCCGTACTTGCTAGCAAGTTTTTTTTTCTCGTATTTTCTAATTTCGTGTGTATTTTCATTATTAGATAGAAAAAACCTCAGTCCCCTTCCGATTATTTTGGGTTCACCTATAGCTATTTTTCCCATATACCTCACATTATCTTCTGCTTACGATTTGGCAATTAATGAATCGACTGAACTCGAATTTATTGTAAATGCTCTTTACTATATCTTTGATGGTTTAATGCTGGTTACTGCTGTGATTATAATCTTAAATCTGAAAAAATATGACCCATTTATTTTTCATTGGATATGTATTACAGTAGGATTAATTCTTCTAGTAATTGGCGATGTCGGTTATACTTATTTTTCTATAATAAGCGAATCACTAATAGAAGAATATGAATGGTTATGGTCCATCCTTTATGCAATAGGTTATTTATTCTTAGGAATTGGGATTTACTGGTTTGATCGGATAAAGAATACACTTGAAGATAAAAAGATAAATGTATTTTTAGAAAAGGATGAAATGGACCGCCTGAAAAATTCGTCAAAAAATGAATTAATTGCTGATACTGGAACTGAATTTTCTGAGCACATTATCGGCTATGAAAAATTTGTTGATAAACTCAAAGATTATCTCGAAAGGTCAAAAGAAATCAAAATTTTATTTTATGACAAGTATTGGTTAAGTGACGAAGAAGTGAACCTAATACTCGAAAAGATACAACAAGGGGCATTTTTTACTCAAATACAAGTTAATATCCTTCTACCAAGTAGTGAAACCATTTTTAAAAATTTAGTATCGTATAATGATAACAGGCACATTTTAGTTAGTTTTTTTGATAGGACCTTCAGTTCAGATTCGCTTGTATTTATCTTTGAAGAAAAATATGTCGCGATAATAGACAGAAAACCAACATCTGAATCTGTTGATAGTGATACTGTATTTTACGGACTGATTACGAATAATGATACAATAGTATGGCCACATATAACTACATTTGAAAAAATATGGGTACTCGAGAAGGCCGTTAATATGTAAAATAGAAACTAAATCTTAGCATAGAATAACTGCATAAGTCAGCCAATTTAGTGTGTGAAAAATAGTCAATAAATTGTCGTGTTCATGTTCGAGTGAATAAAAGAATGTTTCTCCAGGTTAAGTCACCGTGACTAAATCGAGTAAAGTTACCTACTAGTAATCATTAATTAGTTTTGCTTCTGAGACTGTATAGAGAGGGTATGCCCTTTTCGAGATTGAAATTGTTTTCTTTACTTCGTGAAACTCATAGCCGCTTAGATTCCTTGCGATTCTGTACAAATCTTCGCCGATTATGACCTTATTAGGTTCTATCACTTTGTTTATTTTGCCACAAATATTAACCGTAGTACTGAATATATCGGATGTAGTCGAGTCGACCGTTTGGGCAAAACTGACTTCCCCATAATCTAAGCTTATTCGATAATCAAGCTCTGGCAGTAATTCAGAAATAAATTTGCTGTTAATATTACGATGGAGTACTGATAATGTGATTGCTGAGTCAAGGCAATTTCTGACAGTCTTGATGGGCGAATCACCAAGTAAAGCAAAATAGAAAAGCAGACCGTCGCCTGTATTCTTTACAACCTTACCACTATATCCGCTTATAATGCCGCTTACCCAATTAATAAATAAAGAATAATACTTGCTCATTTGGTGCGTGGTCAGACCAGCAGTGATTCTAGTCGAGTCTACTATATCGACGAATCCGACGCAACACATGCACGATTTTTCAGAAAAGTAAATGTTGTCCGGCTGGCCAGCAGAGTCAGAATTTGTTGTCATGTTGAGACTGGCAGACTCTTGTGTTTCTATTATTCCCATATTTGGAAATAACACTTCGTTGGTTAAAAATATTTAACCAAAAAATCCTATGTTTTATTAAAGTATATCGCAAATAATTCTAAAATTTGAGAAAGCACGTAGATTTATGCTACTTATCTACCTTTTCTTGAGAATAACCGAATAAGATTAAATATAGCCCCTCATCTATACAGGCAATTAATGCCCTCTGCATTAGACCGCTTGCTTGCACAGGCACTTGAATCTATGATAAGAGAAAAACTGGGTCAAAAAACTTGTGAGAAAATCGAGACTCGATTGCGCCAGCGGTATAACCTGAACTTGGCAGCCTCCATAAGTGACTTTTATACATTAGATGCTACACTTAGAGAATTTTTCTCTTCTGGAGCCGATGCAATTGAGGAAGATTTTGCTAATCGCTTGATTTCTATAAATACACCTGCGAAGGGAAGGCATTGGTTATCAATAACGAATGCAGAGTTGGCTGAGCTCATTGTTGCAACTTATGGAGACAGAGACAAGAGAATCATCCTAGAGGTAGCCTTCACCAAACCTTCAGTGATACTCGATATTCTAGAAACAGCTCGAATACCAAAATCATCTGGATATAGATTAATTAATCAGTTGGTTGAGAATGGTCTTCTTACGGAACAGGGGTACGCAGAATCGTCAGATGGCAAAAAAGTGAACAAGTTCACGGCGCTTTTCGAAAAAGTGAAAATTGAGATAGATACATATGGATTGATTTTTAACGCTGATATTCCATTACCCTCAATTCCAGCAGTTGAAGTGTTGCTGAAAGAAAATATCCTGAATGAGAGTCAGATTATTCGTGTACTTTTGAGGGGAAAAAAGTTATGACTTATGAATGTCATACAATAATTGATGTCTGTTAGTACAGACGAGAATATTATTGAACCGAAAAGTGGGCTCAATTACAAAGTTTTATTGCTCATTGCAGGCTTAGCTGTAATCTATCAGACATTCAACTATATACTCCCTGAAAAGGAGGGTGAACTAAGTCCAATCGACTTTGTGGTCTTAGTAGCCGTCGTGGTCTGTGCAATCGCATCATTTCTCGTATCAAGAAGATACGACCGTTCAGCAGTCTTTGGACAGGCCTATCTTGCGTTGGGTATTGGATTTACCGCGTATGCTATTGGCGAAATTATTTGGGACTATTATATCGGAGTTTTAAAAATATATCCTTATCCTTCAATTGCAGACATTTTCTTTTTTGCTCAATATCCCTTTATAATTTTTCATCTGATACGCAACATCAAGTTCTTCAAACGAAAAATTAGTACAATGACAATAATTTGGTTAGCAGCTATTCCAGTGGCTCTAGTATTGATATACTCGTACTTTACGTTTATACAGGTTGGTTATGATTTATTCGATTATTATTATGGAGTACCATTCGTAGCTGTGTCTGCGACCACACTTTCTTTTGCTATTCTGGGCATGCAAGCTTTTAGACAAAGTTTACTTGCCAGTGTCTGGTCACTTTTAGCTGTTGGGATTTTCCTAAATACCTTCGCGGATATCAATTATTACTATCTTGAAATATTTGGACTATATACTAGAACACATTGGGTAAATGTTCTATGGTTCTTAGCTCCGTTGCTTATCACTTATTCTCTTTACAGACACTATAAAATAATCTGATAGAGCTTATTATAAATATGATTTAATACTAAGGCTTAAACGATATTAGAATAAGTATCGTTACCAGCTAGTGATCCTTAAGCATTTCATGCAAAAGATTGATTATAATTCCTTTGTTTCTCTTAGCTCTGTTTAGTAGAGATAGAATCAGATATCGCTAAGCAATATGGTCAGATTATCTTGAATAACGCAGCGCATTGGAAATAAAGGAACACCTTTTACTTCTGAGAAGCATTGAACATGGTACTTTACTATTAGAAGGTCGGTGAGCACTAATGTGGCACTGGATGGGATTTGAACTTTGTTGATAAGCGGGTTCAGCTACTATAGGTAAGATTTGAAATTTCGCTAAACGTTTGTCCCCCCCCGTTATAATAACTACATTCACCAGGCTGTTAATCAGAGACTTGGAACTGACTAGGTTTCTCTCTTCAGCCCTATTGAATTATAAAACAATATTAGAAAGGTAACGGTTGTATGTGTAATGGACATTTATTCATTCCCCGTCGCCAGGTTCATGACTAAAAAGGTGGTTACAGCCAAGAGAAACTCTACTGTCCAATCTGTTTGCAGGAGTATGTATGATAATAATGTTGACGCTTTAGTTATAATAAAGCAGACAAATGGTGCAACCGTTCCTGTTGGTATGATGACCTAAAGGGACGTGGTCAAAATAATAGGCTCCATAGAGCTAATCAGTCCTCAAGTGCCATTAAGACCATTTATGTCTTCTCTATTTGTAACTGCTAGCTCTTCTATGTTGCTATTTGAGGCAATAGAAATTAGGAGTAAGAGAAATATTCGTAGACTTCCTCTAACTGACAATGATACCACTCAGGAGAAACTTGTAGGCACCATTACCGAAACAGATATCATAATTACAATTGTAAAATCAAACAGGAACTAATAGCAATAAATGAAACTCCAGTAGTGCCGGGAGGGGATTTGAATTACTTATTTCATAATAAGTGATCATATAATAAGAAAAGCTGATATAGCACGACAATAGCTCGTATCAGAAGATGATAGCGATAGCAGAAATACTGTCAGCAGTCGCATCACTGCTTATTCTCTCAAGTACATTCCCACAGGCTTTTCAGACTATGAAAACCCGAATGACACGGGACATATCGATGAAGTTTCTGTCCATATGCGTTTGTGGACAGATAATGTGGACAACATATGCAATAGTAACACATCAGCCTATCTTCATTATAGGCGAAGGTGTTGACATGGTGTTATGGGCAGTGGTGTTAACTATAAAAATATTCAATGTTAGAAAGGGGAAGGAGGAAGAAGAGGAGGAACAGCAGTGTGATTGTCAATGTCATAAATGTAAAGAATTCGTTGTAAAGGAGGTGAACGAAATAAGAAGATGATTATCTTCGATGAGTATGAAACAAGAAGAATGCCACTTAGAGAACGGCTTGACAAAGTTACACAGATTTTAAGAAACGAAAAAGATGAATCTATAAGATGGGATGCTGTTTGGCTGGCAGGAGAGATAACCGAAGCAGTGGAAAAAGAAGACCCTATACTTTCTGAAATAGCCGACCTAATGGTGTGGGTTTTGCGTAATGACGACAACGGAATTGTAAAACATGAGGCTGCTTTTCAAATTGGTGTCCGCAACATGCGAACAAAGATTCCTGACCTCCTTTACTCTGCCATGAATGACAAAAGCGAAATCGCAAGACATGAATCCATAGAGGCTCTAGGTTTGATGAGAGCCCATGAAGCGGCTGAAAAATTAGAAGAGATGACAACCAGTCCCAGCGATGCAGTCAGGGAAACTGCAATATTTGTGTTAAAGAGACTTGCTAGGCTGAAAAATAGAGGAGAATATAAGGTGGAGAACATACTTTAGTTTGAAATGGCAGAATCTATACGTTGATTGGACTAATGGGAACGGCAAAGGAATTTTTGCAAAGTTGAATTTTATGAAAGGAGACACCATCTTTATGTGGAAAGGGAAATTGAAAAAGGGTAGCTTTCCATGGTATGTAGGCGATAGATGGTTACAGGTAGAAGAACATGAGTGGGTTGCTCCGCTCAGAAGCAATCCTGGATATTACATAAACCATTCCTGTGACCCAAACGCTGGTATCAAGGACTCTATAAAAATAGTAGCAATGAAAAATATTAGAAGAGATGAAGAAGTGACTTTTGATTATTCAACTTCAGAAAGTGAAAACGGATGGTACCTAATATGTCATTGTAAAAACAAGAATTGTAGACGAATCATAAGATCCTATGAGTTTCTATCTGCGGAACTAAAACTGAGGTACAGAGATTTTATTTCTGAATATCTCAAATGATTTAGTATATAATTACTTCAGACTATGACAATGGGAAACTAACTGCTATGTCCGCTTTGGTAGACGAAAGATAATACAGAAGACCGCCCAAGCCACTTTTTTATCCTTGCATTCCTACAGTATGAAGAAATACGATTTGGAATTTAGATTATTAGACATGGAATTAATTTTGCTGATTGTTGTTGTCAACTTGATAGTCATGTTTTCACAACTCCGACTCTTCAAATATAATCTAGTCAAATATATGTACCCACATAATTAATGGACTGGGTGGGATTTGAACCCACGACCTTTTGCTTGCGAAGCAAACATTCGTACCCCTGAACTACCAGCCCTTAAAATGTTGATCCCAAACCCTGATATAAAATGTCACAATGCTTTTCAGTCTTATCATTGCAGGAATGGCAACTTCATGTAAATGTTATAGATGGATAGGCTGATACAATATCAATACCACGGCATGTGAGTACACAGAACTTGGACAATTATTTTTTATACCTAAATAATGCTATTAAGAGCATGGTTGAAAAAGAAAAGAAAATACAGGAAATGACTGATGAGGATTGGAGAAGCCGATTGTCACCTGAGCAATACGAAGTATGTCGAAATAAAGCAACTGAAATACCATTTTCAGGCAAGTATTATTATTCTAAGGATAAAGGAATTTACCAATGTGCGTGTTGTGGGAATGAGCTATTCAAATCCGATACAAAATTTGAATCAGGTACAGGTTGGCCAAGTTTCTATGCACCCATCAACCAAGGCAATATAGAATATCATTCAGACAACAGTTATGGAATGACGAGAGTCGAGATAACTTGTAGAATATGTGGAGCCCATCTAGGACATGTTTTTGATGATGGTCCTCTTCCATCTAACAAGCGTTATTGTATAAATTCAGTTTCTCTGGATCTAGTAAAGGAAAGCGATGAAAATATGCAAAAATAAAAAGTTTGAAAGTTTATCATTCATCATTTCATCGAATTATTATCGAAGAGTCTTCATTGTTTCCTTGTATAATGCTATTGCTTCTTCCCCAAAAGCCTGCAAACCGTATTGAATTCCATCCTCACAAGTGAATTCTACAAAGTAATGTTCCACACCATTATCCAATATTCTCAACCTTTCTGGATATCTCGTAATTTTACCATTTTCCCTGGTGCATAAGGTAAGCAAACGTTTCGATGCATCCATGTTACATCAATGAAATTGGATAAAAGCTATCTCAAGACGTTCTTTGTGTGGATATCGAACGAAGGTTTTAAGTAAACTGTTTTCTTTCCTCTTTTCCTTGCAATGTTTAGTCTTGATATCAAATGTAGAGATCCCACTGTCACTGAAAATCCAACAACATACATTCCCATCATTTCCATTATTCCTATATATTCCATGACTGGTAATGAGAGAGATTGATATTAAAGAGCCACTAAGCTACAATTATGATTAATCCTAGGATCATTTAATAAATCATGATTTGAATTGGAAGAAGTACCTTTGTGTCAATTAGCTGCTGAATTAATACACATATATTGTTAGAATTCCCTACTTCATTAAGACATTTTAGTTTCTTTCTTAAAGATAACCATTAGAAAACAGCAGACAAGATATATCTAAACTAATTCATGGTAAAGAGATCCCGCAGGCCTTGAGTTGATCAATTACATAATTCACCTCATCTGTATCCACCCTACCTACGGGTGATTTTGAATTGCTTCCAAGAAGGATGTTAATCAATTGGGAAATCATGTCGGCGTCGTAAAAAGTTACAGTTTCAGAGAGTAACTCAGCTATTTTGTTCGTGTCAAGACTCTTATCAATTTTGCCAGCCAATATCAAAGAAGCAAATTTCTGTATTGATTCGTAAATACCTATATTGTACGCAATAAATGCTACCTTTTCAGGTTTCTCATTTAAAGGATCCATGATTTAAATGTAATTTTTAACATTTATGTATGTTTACCATCAAATAAAGGAACG
>Ga0173481_10000187_pt1 | contig 11926 bp, 12 predicted proteins | sample NitcycUS073202C2_FD_136667 | JGI IMG/M metagenome (GOLD analysis project Ga0173481, IMG submission 136667) | Soil microbial communities from Arlington Agricultural Research Station in Wisconsin, USA - Nitrogen cycling UWRJ-S073-202C-2 (version... ... | reverse complement strand
CGGTGCCTCGCCGCCGAGCGGCGGCACGGCCGGCGCATGGCCGCCGACGAACTCGCCGTGATAGTAATTCACGCCGAGCGTGTCGATGGGGGTCGCGATGACCTCGAGGTCGCCCGGAAGGATCGCCGCGCGCAGCGCATCATCGGCGATCTCGTCGAAGATGTCCTGCGGATACTGCGCCCGGAAGATCGGGTCGAGGAACCACCGGTTGAACTGGCCGTCGATCCGCCGTGCGGCGTCGAGGTCGACAGGGTCGGCCGGATCCACCGGGTCGGCCACCGTGAGGTTCAGCGTGATGCCGAGGTTCAGCGACGCGTCGCGCGCCCGCAGCTCGCGGACGGCCTGGCCATGACCCAGCATCAGGTGGTGGGCGGCCAGCATCCCCTCGCTCTTCGAGTAGTGCCCCGGGGCGTGCAGACCTGCGGTGTAGCTGAGGAACGACGAGCACCACGGCTCGTTGAGCGTCGTCCACACGTTGACCCGGTCGCCGAGAGCGTCGTGCATGTCGAGCGCGTACTCGGTGAACCGCTCGGCGGTCTCGCGCACGGCCCAGCCGCCCCGCTCCTGCAGCGCCTGGGGAAGATCCCAGTGGTACAGGGTGAGCCACGGCAGGATGCCGGCATCGAGCAGTTCGTCGACGAGTCGCTTGTAGAAATCGACGCCCTCGAGGTTCAGCGCGCCGCCGTCGGGACGCACGCGCGACCACGATGTCGAGAAGCGGTAGGTCTGCAGCCCCATCGAGGTCATGAGCGCGACGTCGTCGCGGTACAGGTTGTAGTGGTCGCACGCGACGTCGCCGTTGTCGGCATTGATCACCGCGCCGGGAACCCGGCTGAACGCGTCCCAGATCGAGTCGCGGCGCCCGCCCTCGAGAGCGGCCCCCTCGATCTGGTACGCGGCTGTCGCCGCTCCGAAGAGGAAGTTCGGAGGGAACGGGCGCGCGGCGTTTTCGCGCGTGCGGACAGAGGTCTCCCTGATCTCGGTGGTCATCTCAGCCCTTCACCGCGCCGGCCATGATGCCGCTGACGAGCTGCTTGCCGGCGAAGGCGAACAGGATCAGGAGCGGAATGGTGGCCAGCAGCACGCCCGCAAGGACGATCGAGTAGTCCACGAAGTAGTTCGACTGCAGCAGCGACAGCGCCACCGGCAGCGTCGGGCTCTGCCGATCGAGCACGATGAACGGCCAGAAGAACTGGTTCCACGCGTTGACGAACGTGAACAGGAACAGCATCGCGGCGGCGGGGCGCGCCGCGACGACGCCGACCGTCCAGAACGTGCGCAACATGGAGGCGCCGTCAACACGGGCGGCCTCGATGAGCTCATCGGGCACGGTCTGGCTGAGGTACTGCGTCATCCAGAACACTCCGAACGCGCTGGTGAGCGCGGGGACGATGATCGCGCCGATCTGCCCCGTCCATCCGAGGTCGGCGAACAGGATGTACAGCGGCACGACGCCGAGCTGCGTGGGCACCGCCAGCGTCGCGACCACGAAGACCAGCAGCCCCTTGGCTCCGCGGAAGCGGAGCTTCGCGAACGCCCAGCCGGCGAGCGTGGAGAACACGACGACGGATGCCGCGATCACGGTCGAGCTGAAGATCGAGTTCCACAGCGCGGGCCAGAAGTTGACGGCGGGGTTGTTCACGACCGTGATCGCGTTGGCGATGAAGTTGCCGCCCGGGATCCACGACATGTTCGGATCGTTGAGGGTCGACGCATCGCCGGAGCCGATCAGGAACGACCAGTAGTACGGGAAGATCGCCGAGACGACGACTACGGCCAGGCCCATGTAGACCCAGAAGCCGGGTCGGGTGCCGCGGATGCGCGTCGTCCGGGCGTTCCGGCGCCGACGACCGTCGTTGGGCAGGTTCTCCTCGACGATGGCGAGAGGCGGCGTGCTGATGGCGCTCACTGCGATGCTCCCTTCTTGCGGCGACGGGGTCTGACGACACCACGGCCGCCGTCGTCACGGACCAGCCGTCGCGTGATGGCGAGGTTGATCAGGCCGATGAGCATGATGATGAGGAACAGGATCCACGCGAGCGCGGCGGCACGGCCGAAGTTGAACTCGCCCCAGCCGATCTTGTAGAGGTACAGGGTGATGGTCAGCCACTGCTGGTCGGCGCCGCCATTGCCGTTCTGGTCGTACATGCGCGGCTCGTCGAAGATCTGCAGTCCGCCGATGGTCGAGGTGATGATCACGAAGATCAGCGTGGGCCGCAACGACGGGAGGGTGATGCTCCAGAACTGACGGAACGCGTTCGCGCCGTCGAGCATCGCCGCCTCGTAGTAGTCGCGCGGCACGGCCTGCATCGCGGCGAGGAGGATCAGGGCGTTGTAGCCGGTCCAGCGGAAGTTGACCATCGTCGCGATCGCGATGTGGCTCCAGAACGGGTCCTTGTGCCAGCCGATCGCGGGCAGCCCGATGTCGGTGAGGAAGGTGTTGACCAGTCCGTGGTTGTCACCGAACAGGTTGCTGAAGATCAGGGCCACGGCTACCGGCGCCATGACGAAGGGCAGGAGCACGCTCATCCGCCAGAACGTCTTCGCCCGGATGTTGCGGTCGAGCATCGCGGCGATGAAGAGCGCGAGGATGAGCTGCGGCACGGACGAGAGGATGAAGATGCTGAACGTGTTGCGCAGCGCGACCCAGAACTGCTCCTGGCTCAGGATCCAGATGTACTGGTCGAGACCGACGAACGTCCCGGTGTTGCGCACCAGGTCCCACTCCTGGAGCGAGATCACGGCGGTGTAGGCGATCGGGAAGAGACCGACGATCACGAACAGGATGAAGAACGGCGAGATGTAGAGGTAGGGCGAGACCTTGAGGTCCCAGCGGCTCAGCTTGCTGCTGAACGACATGATGTGGCGGGGAGTGCGCTCCGGCTTGCGAACGGGCGAGTCCGGCGACGCCGTCGCTCGGGTATCGGTGGCAGTCACGGGGGCTCCAAATCGGCGGTGACGGGTCGGAAGGGTCGAACCCTGAGCGGGAGAGAACGGGGGGCCGCCCGGTCAGGGACGGCCCCCTTCACTGCTCAGTCGATCAGAATGCTTCGACCTCGGCCACGTAGGTGTCCCACGCGGTCTTCTGGTCTTCGAGTCCGTCGAAGACTCGCGTGATGGCATCCTGCAGCGCCTGGTTGTACTTGATGAAGTCGACGCTCTTGTAGGTGTTCACCGTGACCGCCTCGGCACGCTCTCCGAAGATCGAGCCCGTCGGCGCGTCGTTGAAGTACGCGTTCGTCGAGTCGGTGATCGCCGCGGAGCTCTGAGCTTCGATGACGCTGGGGTACTGACCGGCGTTGACGAAGGTCTTCTCCTGCGTCGCAGCGGAGGTCAGCCAGTCAGCCAGGGCGAGGGCCGCCTCGACGTTCTTGCCGTTCGCCGGAACAGTCAGGTACGAACCGCCCCAGTTGCCGCCGCCGTTGGGGAACGCGTTGGCGACCTCCCAGCCGGTGACCTCGGGTGCGTTGCCCTCGATGATGCCGAGCATCCACGCGGGGCACAGCATCGAGGCGAACTCGCCGTTGGCCATCGAGGCGTTCCAGTCATCGCTCCACTGCGCGGCGTAGGCCGCGTTCGGGATCGCGCGCTCGACGACCTGGTTGTAGGCGTCCTCGAGCTCGGGGTTGTCAGTCGCGACGACCGTGCCGTCGGGCTCGTCGTAGGGGAACTCGATCTGGTTGACCATGCCCTGGAACACCGAGTGTGCGGAGTCGATCATCGGCTTGCCGGTGGCCGCCTTGTACTTGTCGGCGACGTCGAAGTAGTTGCTCCAGTCGCCGTCGAACAGCGCGGCGACCTCGTCGGGCGTGCTCGGCAAACCGGCGGCCGCGAACAGGTCGGCGCGGTAGCAGATGGCCTGCGGGCCGATGTCGGTGCCGAAGCCCACGAGACGGCCGTCGGGGTCGGTCGCAGCTGCTTCCTTCCAGTCCAGCCATCGGCCCTTGGCGCTGTCGGGCACCTCGGCCAGCAGGTCGGAGTACTGCATCGCCTCGGTGAACCAGTCGACCTCGACGGCCTCGATGTCGGCGAGGCCTTCCTTGCCGAGCTTCGCGAAGTAGTTGGTGCGGGCGTCCTGCGAGATGGCCGCCTTGTTGTGGACGATCTTGATGTTCGGGTTCTCGTCCATGTACTCCTGGAGGAGTTCATCGTCGTAGCCGAAGTCATTGAACGTGGCGAGCGTGAGCGTGATCTGCTCGTCAGAGTCGGCGGACGAATCGCCACCGGCCCCGCCCGCGCAGCCGGCGAGCACGATGGCGGTCGCGGAGAATGCGGCCACGGCCACGGCGCTCCTACGGAAGGCACGTGAGTTCACTGTCACTCCTTTGTGTTGTCAGGGTTGTTGCAAGGTTTCGGGGCGAGCGGTGCTCACCCTCTTGGTGCGCCGTGGGAGCGTTCCCACCGGCGGAACTGACGTTATGGGATCGCTCCCACGAAGTCAAGCGAACCGCTCATCAGTCGGGTCACAGTTTGGTTACAGCTCTGTCAGTCTTTGCCGCCACCGGCCTCCTGCCCGGGCGCCGCGGGTCGCCGTCCCGGCCGCCGTAGACTGGACGGACACGCCCACCCGCGACTTCCGGAGCCCTCATGCCCACCATCGTCGTCGACGTCATGCCCAAAGCCGAACTTCTCGACCCGCAGGGCAAGGCCGTGTCGGGTGCGCTCACGCGGCTCGGCGTCTCGGACTTCACGTCCGTCCGCATCGGCAAGCGCTTCGAGCTCACGGTCGAGGGCGAGATCGGCGAAGACGTCCTGGCCAAAGCCCGCGAGATCGCCGACGAGATCCTGTCGAACTCGGTGATCGAAGACGTCGTCGGCATCGAGGTCGTGGAGTGACCGCTCGCATCGGCGTCATCACCTTCCCCGGTTCGCTCGACGACCGAGACGCCCAGCGCGCGATCCGCCTCGCCGGAGCCGAGCCCGTCGCTCTGTGGCACGGCTCGCACGACCTCGAGGGTGTCGACGCGCTCGTCCTGCCGGGCGGCTTCAGCTACGGCGACTACCTGCGCGCCGGGGCGATCGCCGCGCTCGCGCCGATCATGGCCGAAGTGAAGGATGCCGCCGCAAAGGGCATGCCGATCCTCGGCATCTGCAACGGCTTCCAGATGCTCGTCGAGGCGCAGCTGCTGCCCGGCGGGCTGATCCGCAACGCGCACCAGCAGTTCGTGCGCCGCGACCAGAAGCTGCGCGTCGAGAACGCGTCGACCGCATGGACCTCGGAGTTCACCGAGGGTCAGGAGATCGTGATCCCGCTCAAGAACGCCGACGGCGGGTACATCGCCGCGGAGTCCGAGCTGGATCGCCTCGAAGGCGAGGGGCTCGTCGCCTTCCGCTACCTCGGCGTCAACCCGAACGGGTCGCTGCGCGACATCGCCGGCCTCGCGAACGAGCGCGGCAATGTCGTGGGGCTCATGCCGCACCCCGAGCACGCGGTCGAGGAGGGCTTCGGCCCGAACACCCCCGCTGCGATGCGCTCGGGCCTGGACGGCCTGCCGTTCTTCACCTCGGCGATCGCAGCCGTGGTCGGCGCCGCGGCGTAGCCCCCGGCATCCGCTCGACTTCGCTGATCAGACGGTGCCGGCGGGCGGCCAGACGCCGATGATCAAGGCCATGATCAGCACGGTCACGAGTTCGTGGCCGATGTTGAGCACCGTCAGCGAGGTCGGTCGACCCTCGAATGCGTCGTGGGTGATGAACCGGGCGGCGGTGAAGCCGGCCCAGAGCGTCACAGCTGTCACGATCGCCGTCCACAGGTATCCGCCGCCGTAGAAATGCCAGGCGATCGCGGTCGACCCGGCGAGCACCCACGCGGTCACGAAGCTGACCAGCACCGTGACGATGATCGCGATCGTCGCGCTGGCACCGGGGCGATCCATGTCGACCTTCGCGAGCTTCGACCACCGCGTGCCGAACACCTTCGGCGCGTACCAGATCGTGCCGACGACCATGCTCGACGCGGTCGCCAGCAGCACCGCCCAGTAGTTGATCTCGGGAACCATGTCCGCCTCCTTCGAGCGACCGCAGCGCTCGCGCCGAGCGTATCGCCGGGCTCGGGCCGCCTCCGAGAAGCGCGCCGCCGGCGTGGAGCCGGGCCCGGGTAGCGTGGAAGGGTGAGTCCACACCGCGCCCGCCTTGTCGTTTCCGTTCCGACCGAGGAGCTCGCAGCCGCGCTGCAGCCGGCGCCGACAGGCGCCGAGATCGTGGTGTGGAACATGGAGTCGCCCGCCCCCCGCTCCGAGATCGACATCGTGGTGCCGCCGTACATGTCGATGGGCGTGGTGCTCCCGCTGCTCGCAGACGTGCGCACCCGGCTCGTGCAGAGCCAGTCGATCGGCTACGAGGGCATCGGCGAACACCTGCCCCCGGGGCATGTCTTCGCGAACGCGTCATCGGTGCACGAGACCTCGACCGCCGAACTCGCCGTCGCCCTCGCGCTGGCCTCGCAGCGGCACCTGCCCACCTTCCTCCGCGCGCAGGACGAGCATCGCTGGGCATCGGAGTTCTCCGAGAGTCTGGCCGACCGGCGCGTGCTGCTGCTCGGCTACGGTGGCGTCGGCAAGGCCGTCGCCGCGCGCCTGGCACCCTTCGAGGTCGAGCTGACCGTCGTCGCGTCGCGGGCGAGGTTCGAAGACGGGATGCCGGTGCACGGCGTCGAGCGACTGCTCGAGCTGCTGCCCGAGGCGGAGATCGTCATCGTGACGCTGCCGGGCGGCGAGGCGACCCAGCACATCCTCGATGCCACCGCGCTCGCGGCGCTGCCCGACGGCGCGCTGGTCGTCAACGTCGGACGGGGTCCGCTCATCGACACCGACGCCCTCGTCGGCGAGCTCGAGCGCGGGCGCCTCCGCGCCGCTCTCGACGTGACCGACCCGGAGCCGCTGCCGGCCGATCACCCCCTGTGGGGCCTGCCCGGATCGCTCATCGTGCCGCACGTCGGCGGCAACTCGAGCGCGATGGCGCCGCGCGCGGTGCGACTGATCCGCACGCAGATCGAGCGGATGCTGGCGGGCGAGCCCCCGCTGAACGTGGTCTACGAGAGCTGAGCCCTCACCGGCGGTCGACGTCGGCGCCCGACCACAGGTCGCCGCACTCCACCGCGAGCGCACCGTGCCCCGTCAGGTACGCGCCGGCTCCGCTGTCGCCGGTCAGCGTCTCGGCCAGCGCGGCCCAGTGATCGCGCCCGATGAGCACCGGGTGCCCCGGGCGTCCGTCGTAGACCGCCCGCGCCAGCTCCGATGCGAGTGGGGCGCCGGCGTGTGAGATCACCCGGGCCGCGGCATCCGCCGTCGCACCCGGCGTGTCGACGGGCGTGATGAGCACCGCCTCCGCCAACCCGGCGGAGGCGGCAGCCAGCCCGGCGCGCAGCGACGCGCTCAGCCCCTCAGGCCAGTCCTCGACCATCACGATGTCGGCATCGGGCGGAACCAGCCCGCGCGCCTCTTCTGCGCAGGCCCCGAGCGCGACCAGCACGGGAGCGCAGCCGGCGGCGCGCAGCATCCGCACCGCGAGCTCGATCCAGGGCGTCCCGTCCGACTCGCGTGCCAGCGCCTTGGGTCCCCCGAACCTGGTGCCCGCGCCGGCGGCGAGCACGAGTCCGCACAGCGCGGGAGGCGTTCCGTCCACGTGCAGACGTTAGCCGACCTGGGCACGCGGCGAGCAGTCACCGCCGCGTAGCTCCACCGAAACACAGGGCGGCTAGCGTGGAATCATGCTCGAGTTGGCTGCCGACCTGCTGCCGCGACTGCGCGCGGGCGAGCGGATCGCGGTGGTGACCGTCACCCGCGTCTCGCGCAGCGCACCCCGCGGCGCCGGCGCGTCGATGGCTGTCACCGCTACGGGCGAGGTGATCGGCTCGATCTCGGGCGGCTGCGTCGAGGAGGACGCCGTCATGCTCGGCCTGCGCGCCCTCTCGACCGGCTCGGGCCAGACCGCCGGTTTCGGCTTCAGCGACGCCGACGCCCATGCGGCCGGCCTCGCGTGCGGCGGCGCGATCGATGTCGTCGCCTACCCGCTCACGCTCGACGATGTGGTCGCGGTCGATGCGCTCGAAGCGGTGCTGCGCGACGAAGCCGTCGCCGTAGGTCTGGTCGTCGCCGAGGGCTCCACGGCGCCCCTCGGCCGGGTCGTGCCGATCTCGGCCGACGCGCCGGCGGACAGCATCCTGACGCTGTCGCATGCACCGCGTCCACGCCTGGTGATCCTCGGCGCGGGCGACTACGCCGCCGCCCTGTGCCGTGTGGCGGCCGTCTCGGGATTCGCGGTGACGGTCTGCGACGGATGGGGTCTGCTCGTGACGCCGGAGCGCTTTGCGGATGCCGATCTGCTCGTGACCCAGCCACCCCACGAGTACCTGAGAGCCCACGCCGACACCCTCGACCCGCGCACCGCGATCTGCGTGCTCACGCACGACGAGCGCTCGGATGTGCCCGCCCTGCGCGAGGCGCTCCGCCTCCCCGTCGCGTTCGTCGGCGCACTCGGCGCCCGTCGCACGGTGGCGCGTCGGGCGCAGCTGCTGCGCGAACAGGGAGTGAGCGAGGACGAGCTCGCCCGGCTGCACTCGCCCCTGGGGCTGGACCTCGGCGCCGAGACCCCCGAAGAGACGGCGCTCTCGATCCTCGCCGAGATCGTCGCCGCCCGCCGCGCCGGCTCAGGTGTGCCGCTGCGCGAACTGGCGACACCCATCCACGGAGCACCCCGAGGTGACCCCGGCGCATCGGGGCCGTCGTGCTCCCCGCGACTCATCGGAGAGAGCACATGACCCCACCGCATCTGGACATCGATGGGCTGGCGCCCGACGACGTCCCGCACCTCGAGCACGCCATCCGTCTCGCGTACGCGGCGCGCGACCGCGGCGACCACCCGTTCGGTGCGATCCTCGTCACCCCCGACGGCACGATCGTCGAGGGCCTGAACTCTGTCGAGACCGGCCGCGACCCGACCGGGCACGCCGAGACGAACCTGGTGCGCGCGGCATCGGCGGCGCTGCCCTCGGAGGTGGTGGCCGCCTCCACCCTCTACACGAGCACCGAGCCGTGCGCGATGTGCGCGAGCGCGATCTACTGGGCGGTCATTCCGCGGGTGGTATATGCCCTGGGTGAAGACGAGCTCATCCGCATCGTCCGCGTGCACGACAGCGCGCCGACGCTCGATCTGCCGTCGCGCGTCGTGTTCGCCCACGGCGGGCGCGCGGTCGAGGTCATCGGCCCGGTGCCGCTGCCCGGCGCGGCGGCCGTGCACGAAGAGTTCTGGACAGGGGAGCATCCGTGAGCCGCATCGTCCTCGACGGCGGCTACATCGCCACGGTCGACGCCGTCGGCACCGAGCACCGCCACGGCCATGTCGTGATCGAGCACGGGCGAATCACGACCGTCGCCGATGGCCCCGCGGCGGCGTCGATCCGCGACGGCGCCGAAGTGGTGGATGCGAGGGGCTGCCTCATCACCCCCGGCCTGGTGAACACGCACCACCACCTGTACCAGTGGCTGACACGCGGCTACGCCCAGGACGCGATCCTCTTCGACTGGCTCACCGCGCTTTACCCGTTGTGGTCTCAGATCGACGCGCGCCTGACGGGGATCGGCGCCGCGGGCGGGATGGCCGTGCTCGCCCGCTCGGGCTGCACGACCGTGGGCGACCACCACTACATCTTCCCGCAGGGGTCGGGCGACATCGTGGGCGCGATCGTCGAGGCGTCGCAGCGCATCGGCGTTCGACTGCACGCGACCCGCGGCTCGATGGATCTCGGCGCGTCGCAGGGCGGCCTGCCTCCGGACTTCGCCGTCGAGACGACGGATGCCGCCCTCCGCGCGTCGGCGGAGGCCGTCGAGCGCTACCACGACCCCTCGTTCGACTCGCTCGTGCGCGTCGCGATCGCGCCGTGCTCGCCCTTCTCGGTCACTGCCGACCTGCTGCGCGAAGCGGCCGTGCTGGCCCGCTCGCTCGACGTGCGCCTCCACACCCACGCGTCCGAGACTCTCGAGGAGGACGCGTACTGCCTCGAGCGGTTCGGCATGACGCCCACGCAGTACCTGGAGTCGGTCGGGTGGCTCGGCAGCGACGTGTGGATGGCGCACTGCGTGCACCTGGACGACACCGCGATCGAGAGATATGCCGCGACCGGCACGGGTGTCGCGCACTGCCCATCGTCGAACGCGCGACTCGCGTCGGGCATCGCCCCCGTGCGCGACATGCTGCGCGCGGGCGTGCCGGTCGGCCTCGGCGTCGACGGGGCCGCGTCGAACGAGTCGGGACAGCTCGGCATCGAGATCCGCGAAGCCGTGCTGATGGGGCGCCTGCGCACAGGAGCGGACTCGTTCAGCGTGCGGCAGGGTCTGTCCATCGCCACGATCGGCGGCGCCCGCGTCCTCGGACGTCAGGACGAGATCGGCTCGCTCGAGCCCGGCAAGCTCGCCGACATCGCCGTGTGGCTCGTCGACGGCGTCGAGCACGCCGGCATCATCGATCCGGTCGCCGCGCTCGGCCTCGGCGCGATGCCGCCGCTGGAACGCCTGTACGTCGGCGGCCGTGCGATCGTTGAGGAATCTCGCCTCGTCACGGCTGAGGAGCCGATGCTGGCGGAAGAGGTCGCCGCGGCTTCGCGCGAGCTCGCCGGGCGACTCTGACACGGCGGACGATTCGGATGGACGGGACGGAGGCGGCGCGGTGGATCTGAACACGGTCACGTCCTACCGCTTCGCGCGCTCTCGCGCCGACCTCGCCCTCGCGCCGGGAGAGAAGGTGCTCGGCGGCGGCACGTGGCTGTTCTCCGAACCCCAGCCCGCCGTGACCGGGTTGGTGGACCTCTCGAGAATGGACTGGCCCGATCTCGAGATCACCGATGCGGGGCTGCGCATCGGTGCGACCTGCACGATCGCGACGCTCGTCGCCTTCGCCGAGGGTCGCGGGCCGATCGAGGTGCCGGAGGACTGGGCGGCGGCATCCGCGTTTCCCGTCGCCGCGAACGCCCTGCTGGCCTCGTTCAAGATCTGGAACACCGCGACCGTCGGCGGCAACGTCTGCCAGTCGTTCTGCGCCGCATCGATGGTCTCGCTCGCCTCGGGCCTGGACGGCGAGGCCGTCATCTGGACCCCCGACGGCGGCGAGCGCCGGCAGAGCGTGGCATCGCTGATGACCGGGAACGGCACCAACAGCCTCGGCGCCGGGGAGGTGCTGCGCGCGATCGAGCTGCCCGGGCACGCGCTGCGCTCCCGCCTGCCCATCCGCAAGATCGCCCTGGCCGAACTCGGACGATCGGGTGCCGTCGTGACCGGACGGGTGGATGCCGATGCCTCGGCCGTCTTCACGGTCACGGCCGCGACCCTCACGCCCACCGTGCTGCGGTTCGACGAGCTACCGGATAGCGAGGCACTCGCCACGGACGTGGCGACGGCCCCGGGGTTCTACAGCGACCCCCTCGGCGCCGCCGATTGGCGGCGAGGCGTGAGCGTGGTGCTCGCCGAGCAGATCCGCACCGACCTGGCGGGCGCCAGATGAGGTTCGAGATCAACGGCGAGCCCGTCGAGGCGGACCCGCGTCCGGGCCAGGTGCTGCGCACGCTCTTGCGAGAGACCGGGCACCCCGAGGTCAAGAAGGGCTGCGACGCCGGCGACTGCGGGGCGTGCTCGGTGCTGCTGGACGGCGAACCCGTGCACTCGTGCATCATTCCCGCAGCGCGGATGGACGGGCGCTCGGTCACGACGGCCGCGGGCCTCGCTCCGACCGATGAGCTGCATCCGGCGCAGGAGTCCCTGGTCGAGCACTTCGGCTTCCAGTGCGGCTTCTGCACGGCCGGGATGGCCGTGACCGCCTCGACCCTCGGCGCCGGAGACCTGCCCGACCTCGACCGGCGCATGAAGGGCAACCTCTGCCGCTGCACCGGGTACCGCGCGATCCGCGAGTCGATCACCGCGTCGGTGCTCGGCCCTGT
>Ga0173481_10000186_pt1 | contig 11930 bp, 16 predicted proteins | sample NitcycUS073202C2_FD_136667 | JGI IMG/M metagenome (GOLD analysis project Ga0173481, IMG submission 136667) | Soil microbial communities from Arlington Agricultural Research Station in Wisconsin, USA - Nitrogen cycling UWRJ-S073-202C-2 (version... ... | reverse complement strand
TTTTCTGCCAGTAACTTTATTTATATTTTCGTGATCCTATTATTTGTAATTCATATCTTGTTTTGCTCTCTCTGCAATCTTTGCACAAAAATATTGAATTGTTTTAACAGTATTACCTTTCGTGTATATACTCTGACTTGATTTCCTGCTTTCCGTATCTTTTTTCTGCAAGCCACTTCTCTACATCAAGAGCAGCCATACACCCAAAACCAGCTGCGGTAACTGCCTGTCTATACCTATAATCATGTACATCGCCCGCAGCAAAAACGCCTTCCACACTAGTTCTAGTTTGGTTTTTTAATATAATATACCCTTTGTCATCCATTTCCAGCTTGCCCTTGAAAATGGCTGTATTAGGATCATGTCCGATTGCAACAAATAGTCCCCCGGCGGAAATTTTCTGTTCTTTCTGTTTATTTATGTCCATTACAGTTACACTCGCTATTTTCTTATCACCCTTGATATCAGCCACCACAGAATTCCACAGGAATTTTATCTTTGGATTCTCAAAAGCCTTTTCTTGAAGAATTTTACTTGCGCGTAAGGAGTCTCTACGATGCACTATTTTCACAGATTTGCCAAACTTTGTGAGGAATGTAGCCTCTTCAATGGCTGTATCTCCACCTCCAACTACGACTATGTCTTCACCTTTGAAAAATGGGCCATCGCAAGTTGCACAATATGATACTCCTCTGCCTGCAAATTGCTGCTCCGATGGAATACCTAATTTACGAGGAGAGGCTCCTGTACATATCAAGATGGATTCAGCCTCAAAACTTTCAGAGGATGTTGTAATTATAAACGGCCTTTGTTTAAAATTTACTGCAATCACCTCATCATCAAGAACTATTGCACCAAACCTTTCTGCTTGCTGCCGCATATTCATCATAAGTTCAGGTCCAAATATTCCGTTTGGAAAACCAGGATAGTTCTCTACTTCGCTTGTTGTCATTAATTGACCGCCGGGAAGCATCCCTGATACAATTAGCGTCTTAAGCTTGGCTCGTGAAGTATAAATACCAGCAGTATATCCAGCCGGGCCCGATCCGATTATGATTACATCGTAACGCGTAGCTGCATTTGATGATGATGCCTCGCTTGGCTTACTATCTGCTTTTTCTTCATTTGCCGCCATGTTATTGTTATTGGGCATATGACAATTATCATATAAAATGGAAGACCATTTAATAATTTGTTCGCAATTCGAGTTACTGAAAATTTAACTATTCTATCTTGAAATCCTTTGATTATGATTCCTAAAAATATACAAGCCATTCAAAAAAAGCTCTCAAAAAATAACTTTAATATATTCATAGGTAATTTTTATGAAGTATTTTTGTGTGCTTCCATATACAAAAAATAATAGATACATTAGCAGGTTGAATGTATGAGCGATAACATATAGCAACAGTACTAGTTTGCTGTTATCTTTTTTAGAAGCATTTTTTTTCTTGTTTATATTATATAATGATAGTGTGTTAAAATTTTTATTCATATGCATATGTATATATCTCCTCCCTGATATATTCCTAAATTGTAAATAACGAATACAATAATGGCTATCTTATGTTAAAGTGCAGTAGTCTCTTCTTAGGATATTTTATTTTCGTGAATAACATAAAAAATTAAGTAGCATTCAGATACTGCTCTTTATCTTAAATTTTTTAAGTATTGTACTTAAACATGCATTTATCTACCAAACTGGACAGGAATTTCTCTAAGTTTGTTCATTGCTATTTCTGCAGCTTTTCTTCCAGACAATAACATAGAACCAAATGTTGGCCCCATCCTCGGTAATCCATGTGTCTCAGTTACTGACATTCCAGTGGCTATCAGGCCTGGAAATATTTCGCCTGTATGGCCTACTACTGCATCTTCGCTTCCTTCCACCCATAATGGATCCATGCCTTTCCACTTTACATACCCACGGTCCATCAATCTTTTTACGGCTACAGAGTCATGGCCTGATGCATCAATTACAATTTTGCTTTCTAATGCGACTGGATCTACACATGTAATGTTTCTCGGTAGAGCAGAAACAGGCATCCAATTAACGACAACGCCTCCTACACGATTTTTGTTTTTTAATATTAAGTCATCAAATTTTGTTAATTGCAAGAACCTTACACCGGCGTCACAGGCCGAAGCAATCAGTTTTGAGCAAGCGTGCGGTCCCCATGTAGCATACAGTCCATCAGTAATTTTACGGTAGGGTACACCCAACTCATCCCAAACTTTTTGGGCTGGTGCCCTGACAGTTACAGGGTTCATCATATATCCGCCTACCCAATATCCACCACCGATATAATTATTCTGTTCTATAACAAGTGTTCTTATTTTATTTTTCGCCAAGTCCCTAGCAGCAGTCAATCCAGCAGGACCTGCACCAATAATTATTACATCAGAATCAGTATATTCTGTCATTGTTTCATTAAACATACCCGCAATAGCTCTTGTAATTTCTTTCTCGCTCACATCAGCAAAAATCCTTTCCATAGATATGTATAATTTTTTCTAGTATTAATACATATATACCTGTACGTTCCTCAGCCAGCTCTCACAATTATAATTCTTTTAGAAAGGAGAATAATATTGAAAAAATTTATTGTATATATAGATACCTATATATAACAATTAGCTTAATAGCATGTTATTAGTTATTATCATATCAAATAGAACCAGAAGATGACCAGCACTAGCACCAGATCATTTCTACATTATCATGAATTATATCGATATTGCTTTTTATAATAAAGATGGTGATGCATATGATCTTGCTTGTTAGTTAGTGGAGTACTGCAACCTTTATCTCTTGAATCGAATCTTGAATCGAATCTTCTCTTCAGCTAGTTACGGTCCCGCTTCCGGTGTCTGTCTCTTGTTCCTTTTTCTGATCTCTTCCTCTTTTAAACAATAAGAAGAAAAGTATAACAAGAATGACTGCAATAAGTATGTAGTTTATTGGAGGACTAATTGCCCTTGCAACTAAGCCAACACCGGGAAGAATGACAACTACCTTTCCAATGTAATTGCTTGATAGGATAGGATAATCAATCAAATATATTGAATGAGGATTTGCGTCACCTTTAGTTCTAATTATCCTTTCTCCTTGGGGTGTGGTGTATATCTTAGCAACTCTATGGACAATTACTTCAGGCTCTCCTGTATCTTCCCTTACTCCGGGTGATCTAAAGACTATGATGTCACCTACTTTCAAATTACTATATGAAGAAGAAGGGAAAGAAGAACCACCGCCATGCTGGACCATCAGTAAATCTCCAACTTTGAGTTTAGGTACCATACTATCACTGGCTACTACATAAAATGGATTGTTTACTCCAAATACTAATCTAATACCAACCCAAAAAATTGCAATTCCAATAACAGCAATTATGACATATTTTATTTCGTTTGGAATTCTAATTCTCTTTTCTTCCTTGGCTGCCACTTTTACATCTAACCTTCTATTGTATTAATTGAACGAGCAATCACCACTAACCGGGCAAATATATGTAGATTATATCTGTTGTGGCTATCGATCGTCATGATGATCTTCATTAATATCATCAGTTTCAGTATCAAATGTTGAAGTAATTTATTATCGTTGTCATTGCCATCATAATCATCATCATTATGTCTATATTTCTGTCCACCTGTTAACATGAACTTTTTGTTTTGTATTTACCGAGATATATTAATGTGTGTATGTGTGTATGTATGTATGTATGCTATAGGCTATTGCAGCTAAAAAGCTGTAAATAAATAAATAAATCAATTAATTAATCCTTTGCCGGGTTTGTGACTGCGCCTCTTCTCACTTTTGCATCAATATCTAAAATCAACTTCATTAGATCGGACCTATGAGAGTTAAGATACTCTTGCCCTCTATCCTTCAGTCTAATTTGGAACAACCTGAGGTCACGATGTTCATCAAAGAATTGCTCAATCATTGCAGCGCCATGCTTTGCGGGGTTAATAAGCTCATCAAAACTATCAAGAGTGCCATTTAAATCACCTCGCTCCACGAAATCCTTGGCTCTTCCAAGAACCTCACTTATATCCTTTAATTGTTGTAGCGGTGCATAGACTTCCTTGCTCTTGCCGAAAAAGCCGGACCGCTTTGTGATTCCTACCTTGTCGGCAATTTCGCTTGCAATTTGGTAGTATTCTTCTTTAGTTGTAAGTGACTTCTTTTGTATCTTATTAGTTAAGCCTTTCATCGATAACCTCGCCATAGCATCTTCAACTTCTTCTCTGCCCATACCCGTAATCCAGACAATTTTACCAACATAATCATATCCTTGTCTTATTGATTCTAAAACTACAACCTCAATAATTCGCTGAAAACCTTCCTCTGCTCTAGCGTTGTCAAAATCTCTATCCCGAACTGCCCTCTTTGCATTTGAAATGTCTATTTCTATTGAACGTTTTAAGGCTTCCATCCCATAGTCTACCTTCCCGATCAATGTCAGGTAGCATGCCTTGTTATACCATGACATTGCATCGTTGGGGTTGATGTCAACGGCCTTGTCACATGCTACTATAGCTTGATCATAATTCCTCATTTTATAATACGCTAGACCTTTTAAATTCCATGCCTCAGCGTTATTGAGATCGATATCTAAAGCTTTATCATAGCATGAAATAGCAACAGTATATTGACCTGAGTGAAAATGAGCATAACCTTTCTTGATCCATGCATCAACATAATTTGGATCAACCCTTATAGCTAGCTCAAAGCTACGTATAGCATCTTCCAACTTCTCATTTGCCATTTGGTCTATGCCTTTCTTGTATAACTCTCGTTTCTGCCAGTCCAATCGATCAGCATTGTTGCTATCTTCTGTAGGTTTTTTGGAAGGTTCATTGGAAGAAGAATAATCCGTATTCTGTTTCCTTCCAAACAGTCTGCTCATTAATTTCAAATGTTCCATTCGAAGATAAATAGATTTTGGACATCCTTTTTTTGTGCTCACCGCGAATATAGACTAAATCCATATGTAGTCTTTTGACATAGAGATCACAGTAGCTATAGACTCTATTTATCTTCACTATGCTAGGTGAGCTGGAGAAGCAGTAGTAGAAGAAGAGTAACAAGAAAAATAACCTCAGCTAATCAAATAGAAGCAATAAATTATAGACAGCAGAGTTAATTAAGCAAGCAATTTACCTGATGTCAAATCATATTTCTCTAGTTCTAAATGTCCTGACTTTAATTTGTGATCGTCAACATCTGAGTGAAAAACAAAACTGCATTTACACTCATGGCAAATCCATATTCTATTCAGGTCGTCTGGATGCATGGGTAAAAACTACCTTAACACGTATCAAATTTAAAAGATGTGAAAGTATTTAATATTCATTTTATCATCAATTATTGAGCAATCAACATAATGCTACTACATGATGGATAAGGTAATAGCACAAATTCGAAGAGTCATGTAGAAATACCATTAAGATCAATTTTCTTATTCTAAAATTATATTAATATAAAATACTTAATTAAGATTAAAATGATTATGCTAGTAGATTATTATGAAAGTATGATATAGTACAAGCCAAAAGGACATGTAATTATAAGAGCTATATCATATGATTTTTGCGATTTTGGTTGTTATCTGACCAGAATGCAGTTAATACATACACTCTTGTCTTGTATCGTCTTCTGCTCGCTTCTTAGAAACACAAAAGAAAAAGTAAAAATTAACTATAATATTTCGATGTATATTCGCTTCCCTCTCTGTATCCCCACTAGACTAATTTTTGGTAATGATAACAACAATGACAGCACACATGTCATCAGTAGTAGATTAGATCTGAACTCAATTTAAACAAGTTTTTGTCTTTCAAAAAATAACAATCCTTCACGCCTTTTTTTAAGGCTTGTTTGACTACAAACAATTGTATGACTAATGTCGATTTTAACAAAAGCTCTGTTAACGACAATCTATTGCAATCTACTATGTATGCAGATGAAAAACCCAATTTTGTTAATCGGTTATTTAATTCCTCACTAAGTGCGTGTTTATATTTTTTATTTCCAAATATGATAATCTTATCATTCCTCTTGAGGCTGAATAACGGAGAATGACAAAATTCTTCAGATGGATAAGCAAAAGACTTTAACCCAAAAACCTCGTTTATTTTTAATGTAGCATATTTGGTAATCGGAAATAATATTCCATCGGCCAAAAATATATACGATCCTATTCTTTCTGGGGTTGAATTGCTTAAATTCTTAGCCTCATTATATGACTGTGTATAAATCATTCTTAGCTGATTAAGATCGTCTATCTTTCTTACTAGAGAAAGACAGCATAACATACTAGATATAAAGCTTATAGTCCCAGAAGTTGCGATCCCTGTGCTTTTATACTTGAGTTCAATTACATTATCGCAATCTCTAGCAAGCCTACTCTCTGGTTTTGCAGTGATTGCTGTAGTAGAAACATTATGTCTTCGAGCAACTTTAGCAGCAAGTATGTTTGATTGTGTGTTACCAGAAACCGAAACTATGTAGATTCTGCGGCAGTAGTTACTCTTTATGATTTCCGGATTGAAAACAATCTCCATAGGATTACAGCATACTATTTTATAATCGGAAGCATAGCGTGCAATTAATGCTGCAACATAAGAGTCGCCAGCTCCTATGAATAAACAGTTATCCAAATCCATTTGCTCGGGCAGTTCTAATTTTGACAAATAATTTATCTGGTATCTAATCTCCTTCTTCATGGCATTAATAGAATTCACAACTGAATTTTGAATAGACGAACAAGTAATATTTTTCTATTTATTTCCATATTAAAGACCTTCAAGCTTGCAGAATATCTCTGACGGGTAAAAAATGGCATAACATAGGTTTTCGTATTTTTTGCTGTTATCTTAACTTATCTAGGTATGTTGATAGTATGATAATATTATTATTTTTTTTATATCGCTGACCTGATATACAGATATTGCCTGGAAAAGGTGCATATGTATACTAGCCACCACAGCAAAAATAAAATTTAATCTATCTGCAATGTGACACTTCAACATCATATACAAGTAAAATAAATTATTGACATTTTTATTACACTAAACCCATATAGAAAATAATAATTTAATAATTATAATAATAGCATTCCTTTTTGGTTGAGGAAGCCTCTAGCAATTTATCTCATATCCTCAGAAGACATAGATCTCTAGCTGCTGGACTCAGGTTGCAACAGAAAGTATGAGCTTACAGCTATTGCAACTAATATTAAATTCGTAGCCAAGTGAAGTGTATATGCATGGTTTACGCTATATTTGTTAAAGATATATCGATAAAAAAAACCGAGGGGAAGTAATACGAGTACGACATGTATGGCTACTCCCATTGCTAAATGCATAAATGCCCAGATAATGACTCGCTTTATGTTTTTCCTAAAGTAAAATTCCTCAAAGTAATTGACATGGATTAGTATGTACACTAACATAGGAATAAATGGCAAAATGCCATACACTCCCTTATCTGCGAATGGTCCAAGAGCGATATTATATCCAAGCCAAGAAAGGTTTAGCAATGGAATTTGAGAAACGAAATCGTTTGCAAATATTGCGTACAGTACTAGCGAAGTTGCTGTCAATGGCAAAAATAGAAGTGCACTAACACCGCTTCTTAAATTCCGGAGCCTTGTTCTTGTTTCCTTAGCCACCAGTATCGATGGTCCTGTTAGCATAATGTATAACACTATCAAATATGTATCTCCTAATGCATGAATATCTATCAAGCTTCTATATCTATCAAGTATTTAATATCTAGATAAAAATGATTATTTAGTAGATTGTTACATTATATACAAAAGTGATGGACCATTACGAGGTACTGGGAGTTAGCAACACTGCTTCCCAGGCTGACATACGAAAGTCATTTCGCTACTTAGCATTGAAATATCATCCAGATAAAAACAAAAACTCTGAAGAATCAAAACAAAAATTTATGCAGATTGTTGAAGCCTATGAAATACTCTCTGACGAGCAGACAAGAAAAAACTATGATATTGCTACTATTAATAACAACAATATAAACAATAACAATTACCGACGTGCTTATTACGGTTCTTATGCTTATAATACAACACGCCAGTGGACTCCTTCTGCTGACTTTGATACAGTTTATAGCTATGAGGAGATCAAACGAAAATATAGACAAAGTGGAGTACATGGAGGTATATGGGACATAAGTGAAAGCGCAAGCACTGGAATGTGGAAAGCAACGATGATTTTATTTGGTGGTCTTGCAGCTATTGTTACATTTATATTGCTTCTTCGTTAGTGTTAGGTGTTTGGTTAACTAAGCTACTGCGCTTCAGAGATAGCTGATAAATTTGCCGCGTGGATTATTTATTATTTAAGATTATTATTATTATTTTCTAGTTTAAGTATTACCTGTTCATGTTTGTGTACTTTCCGTATAGTGTATATCCACTGTATTATAGACCATCACGAACCGATTAATATGTCATAGGTGGCTGAAAATTTGCAGGTTTTTATATTTACTATCTTTCATCTTGTACATAGCGCATAGATTAATTTTTAATTTATTATTAATTTAGCGCATATCTTCCTTCTTATTGAAGAGAGACTTTATTTAGTGTCTCTTCCTGTTTCTCTTCTTTCTTTGTTCATACTCTTGTGTTTTTTTATCATGAATATAATATTTATAACCAAAGAAAGCGCCCAAGCTTAGGTTTGGCAATGAAAATATGATAAAAGCATAAGATGCAAATAACGCTGAGAGAATAATTCCTGCAATTCCAACACTTAAAGCTACGATCAACAGAACTTTGAGGTGTTTCTTTTTGACTGCCATGAATTGGATAATTATGATAATAGAGATAAATATTGCTAACAAGTGGAAGATGTTTTCATTAACCTAACCACTATACATATAGACCACTCCGTCATGATTCTCATGAGTTATTTTGCATTCACATCCTCATTAACACTATTCCATTTTTGTTTTCTGGCTATATATATAAATATGCATATATGTATGTATGCCCTCTACTTTTAATGACGTATCTATGCTACTGATGTACTTTTCATAGCTATAATACTCAAAAGATTAAAAAAGGGACGCAGTAAGAAGAAGTTCGGGAAGAGAGTGCGAGTAGTAGCCATAGGAAATCGTGTATTTATCACCAGTTTTAAGCTGGCCGGAGTGCAGGGAATAAAGGCTGACGCTCCAGAAGAGGCACTTTCTGAAATTAACAGGATAGGCGGAGATGGAAGTGATGTTGGTCTGATCCTATTAAGTGATGATATCGGTAAAAAAATTCGTTATAATCTAACTGACATACGGGCAAAAAGACCAATCCCTTTAATTTTTGAACTTCCCTCGCCAGGTAGCTCCAAAGAAAATGTCGACTACAGAGCTCTTTTAAAGCAGATTCTTGGTGTGTAGAAATAGGTGTGCGTAGATATGTCTATGTGTATATGTATCTATCTATCATCTTGCTATCTATTATTTCATCATTAGTACTAGGTGATTACCTAGGATGTTCAGATTGAAAACGTCCATGCAACAGATTTGTGCTAAAGCCTTCAAAATATTTTTACAATATATAATCATAAATGAAATTGCCGTTAGCGGGAAAGGCTTTATTACATTTTCTAGAGCTCAATACTATCATGCCTGACGCAAAAAACAATATTAGTAATAATGTTGATAATAACAACGAACTTGAGGACGACTTTGAAGAAGATTTAGAAGATATTGATGACAACGATGAGGAAGAAGACTTAAACTCCATCGATGGCGGGTAGCACAAACAGTATTAATGTCCAATAATTCTGCGCAGGACTCTTATACTATAGAACAAGCAAACGTGAGGCTGTCTTTAGTCAGTATTACTATTGACTTTATTATGCAATTACCTTATTCTGATACAGCTTTGAATATATACAACTGTATTTATATTATTTCTTTAGAAATTTCTGAATATACATAATACTACCTATCCAAGTCAGCCAATGAACATTACCCTTTCTCATTTTTTATGAATCTCAAAGCTTATAGTCACTCAATATGTCACGATATCTTTTATCCTTGTATGCTACATACCTTACGTACTCCCCATATGTCATATCTAATGAACACTTTGGGCACTTTACAAATGCAAAATCATCAGATAGTTCTGCTGCAGCTTTACAATCAGGACAAACGATTTTCATACATATGTTAATGGAAATAAATGTTAATAACCTTTCAGTATAAATAAATTATTGATAATAAACTTAAATATGAGGTTCTGATTGTTCATATGTCATCACTCGAAAAGTAGTTATGATAATTTTATATTGTGATATCTTATAGTTATAATAAAGGCTAACACACATAACCGACAATCCTCATAATGCAAAGACAAAAAGCAATGATACTTTGGATTATATAATTAAGCGTTAATACCGTCAATATTTTCGTATAATAAATAATATTAAACTGCCTTCAATTGTTTCACAATAGGTTGTCTTGATTTACGAAAAACGCGGAATCCACAAATACATTTGATTTCTGGTAGCCTTGATAATTCTTCAGCTGTTACAGCTGTACCACATCTCATACATTCGTAAGTTACATTGCCAAGGCTTTCTGAGCTACTCATAACAGAAATCATAAAAACATATCCAAATTTAAGCTTTAAGGACAAGGAGAAGGTGTTTTGAGCTTAGGATCTATTATTAATTGCGATATCTTCATTTACCTATGCATAAAGGGAGTGTTGTATGGTATTGAATGAACTAAAGTTTAAACGTTCTATTTAATATCAAGCAAATACAACACAGGAGATTGGTGGCAGATCCAAATCTATCTATGATAATACTCGTCCAGATTTTGGATCTTTTTGGCACTATGGCCTTTGCAGTGACTGGTGCATTCAAAGCAATTGAACATAAATCCGATATTGTGGGCATAGTGATTCTCTCGACTATTACAGGGGTTGCAGGGGGAGTCATACGGGATATAACATTTGGAAAATTTCCTCCTACTGCTGTCGTCAACCCCCTCATTATTATAATAACTGTGAGCACTGCAATAGTAATTTTTTTTCTTTATCCGTTACTAAAGAAACACTGGAATTTATTTTTGAAGTTTGATGCAGTTGGACTTGGAATATTTACAGTCATCGGCTCGACTTTTGCATATAACGCGTTTGGCTTGAACTTTCTTGCCATGTCTTTTTCAGGCGTGCTTACTGCAATAGGAGGTGGTATTTTAAGGATGTATCCGTTAACGAAATACCAATGGTATTTGTTAAGGAATTCTACGCTTCAGCAAGTTTCGCAGGCGTAGTAACACTGTTTGCCATGCTGTCAATAAATGTTAACCTAAGTTTAGCTGCCATTGTAGCCATGATAACGACATCTTCAATACGTCTCATAGCGGTGAAGTTCAACTGGAATTATTACTCTCGACTATATAAACCGGAGGCTTTTTCAAGCAGTAATAGAGTTATAAATAACTAGAGTTAATTTTTTAATAGTAAAGAAATGAACATTTGAATGTATGTAGTAATATGAGTAAGATCTATACTTTATGACTAGTGTTTGGCTTGAAATTATCCGAAATCACTAGTAATATATCATTTTTTATAACATAGATAATAATAACGAAGCGATAAAGATTTTGTTCTATTTATCTCTGCCAAATCCAAATCCAAGTATAACTACATCACTGTGTCTTAGTATAAAAGCATCTGAGGAATAGTACGCAAATTACTGTTAACTTTTATTATTTCACTTTCTAGGCTATTACTTCATCAGCTTTATACAAGATATCTTTTGTCAAAGAAACTATTTGCTCTTCCTTTTTAGTTTTCAAGACAGTCATTAACTCTGTCTCCAAAATATGCGCTAATTTACGTATCTTGTTTTCTACAACATCTCTCATCTGATTTAAG
>Ga0173481_10000184_pt1 | contig 12021 bp, 13 predicted proteins | sample NitcycUS073202C2_FD_136667 | JGI IMG/M metagenome (GOLD analysis project Ga0173481, IMG submission 136667) | Soil microbial communities from Arlington Agricultural Research Station in Wisconsin, USA - Nitrogen cycling UWRJ-S073-202C-2 (version... ... | reverse complement strand
TTTCAGTATCTATACCTTGGGCTTCATTTGGATTCCTAGTATCATGAAGCTTACCATGGTTAGCTTCATAACCAGCACAGCATCCATGTGGAGCAATAACATCTGAAACCTAAAACTTTAGTGCCAATCTAAAAGCATCAAATATGTCATTATACAATGTTGTTTTCTTATCGTGTTCCATCATTATCTACAGCTGTTCTTAATGCAGTGATTAATTTATCATCGAGTCATGGAAAAAAGAATTAGTATTTACAACAGTTATGGCACTCAAACACTTTTTTCTAAACTTTGTTCTTGTAAGTAATGGTGTAATTCATGAGCAAGCTTCTCATGACTCTAAAATATCCTTAAGTAAATCATCTATCCCATGGTCTCTGTTTTCTCTTGCAAAATCAATTCTTTCTCTAATCTTTGGAATTAATTGTTGTTCTGCTATTAAATCATTCTCTATCATCTTTCTAAGATCATGCTTATCTTCTCCTTCGAATTGAACATAAGACAATTTTTTGAATCGTGATGGATTTGATAATGGTATAGCTCCTAGTAGGTTTAATCTCTGCTAACAGCTCTGCAAGTCCTTGGATAGTTTTTGTATATTCATCCAAAGCTGTACTAATGTGTTTCCAATCTGGTCCTTCTACTATCCAATGCTGCTTCTTGAATTGAAAAAACAATATAAATGGCTTGCAAGGTCGGTATTCAGGAGGTCTACAATTTGCTTAGTATAATGTTCTGGCAGGTTAACAGGGTTTTTCTCAATTTGACTGATGCTTTGGTTTATCAATACTTTATAACAATTGTAGTAGCTTCTTACTCATGTGTAGATCATAAATAAATATTGTATAGGTTTATGCATAACTGAACATATATGCACATCTGAATCATATAGTCTATAAATTTTTGGTTTCGTGATCTATATTATGATTCAATACACAACCTCTGGTCAATTTGTTACTGGCTGAGTATAATGCCCATACTAAAAGAGCTACAGAGATAACACGCAGAGGAGTATGATAATTGGAAAGAAATGTTGACGCTGTTATCCCTATTCCACCAAAAGTGGAAATAAGAAGAAAACCAACCGATGAACAACTAGCACACATGCTTGAAATCATGCTTAGAGTAGAACCTGAAAAAAGCGAGCCAATGTTTACTTTCAAATTTCCTGAATACTTCAATATATACACATTCATACCTACAACGATTCCCACAAGTATTGCAGACATTGTTGAAAGAATAAATCCCATTGCCGCGTCATCGGGTAGATAGAATACGAAAATTGGTGAGAAAAGGGCAATTGATCAAAGACATTAAAGATAATCCAGAATATTCCTGCCAAAGCTATTGTTATCGCTACATAAATCCATTTTGAAAAGACCAATTGAAATGATACTCTCAGCATAATAATAATTTTCTTTATTCTTGAGATTGCCCAGTTTGTCAATGTTCAGTAATAGTTCCTCTGACACTATTATTATCAAAGCTTCTTATCTACTAATGCCTTAAAAGCAGCAAAGGGTTGAGCTCCCTTTATTATTTCCGCATTATAACCATCGCTATTTACAATTATAAAATTTGGAGTGTCCTGAAATCCAAATGACGCACCTAAAGCAATATCCCTTTCTACTAACGATTTGTATTTTTGACCGTCAAAACATGAATTGAACTTTTGAATATCCAATCCTCCTATCTTGGAAGCAAACTTCTTTAGATTATCCTTGCTAACCCAACCCGAATCAATCGGCCCCTGATTTTTATAAAGGAGGTTATCAAATTGCCAGAACATACCTTGATCGTTAGTACACTGCGCTGCAATTGCAGCACCCATAGAGTCTGTACCACGATTTGGAAGATGCTTAAAGACTAGATTAGCTTTACCAGTCTGAATATAAGTTTCGTTAATTTTTGGCTCTGTGTTCTTGACATAGCGAGCGCACAGATAACATTGAAAGTCACTAAAATCAATTATAGTTACAGGAGCAGACAGAGAACCCAAGTGTGGAGATCCTTCTTTTATCAAGTCTGCTAACGAGATAATTCTATTATTATTATTTTGTGCCAATGCTGGAACTACAAGATAGAAAACAAAACTAACAATTACTATAGTAATGAAAATTAAAAATAATACTAACCACTTAGAGCACAAATTAATAGCTAGTGATTCATCTCTATTCAAGTTATTGTATGTAGAGTATACTTTGGATAAATGAGCTTAAAATTGTTACCTGCAATTAACGATCAGCTTTGTCTAGTATTCACTACTACCTTCAAAATTATAAAACTTTAAAGCTAGTCTAAAGGCATCAAATATATCGTTGTATGATGTTGCTTCTTTATATAATATACCATCATTATCTACTGTTGTTCTCAATGCAGTAGATCATGTTTTTCTAGTATCATTTTGCAATGTCCTAACATAGCTTTGTGCTCAAACTTTCAGTATTCCCCTTCGTAAATTGACAGGGCTTTCAACTTTTACGCAAGCAATTGTCGCAAGTCCATAATTGTTGATTTCAAATATATCTATATGCGTAGTTAGCAATAGCGACAAGCTTTTCTGGTTTAGTTAGCTTTTGATTATCGTCTGTCTACCTAAGAGCCAATTGCCAATATTAGCAGTTATACTAACTAACCTGTTAGATTATTACTAAGCTAATTATTTATCTCTAATTTTCAGCCCTTAAAGCGCAAACAAACAAGATAAAGTTCACTGCTCTTTTGTCTGCTAGCATGGGGCTTACCCATTATAACTTTACGAAAATTATTCTTCAGATCTAACTTCAGTTCGTTTAGTAATTCTCCCTCAAAGACTTTGAAAATTGCAGAGCCATTTTCCCTTAGTACTTTTTGTGCAATAGTAAAAGCACTTCTTGTAAGTGATATTTGTCTAGCATGATCAATATCCCAGATTCCACTGACATTTGGAGAAAGATCGGATAACGCTACATCTGCTTTTGAATTCAGTATTCTGAGTATGCTATCAGCTATTGTATGATCTTCAATATCAGCATGCAAAATTATTGCCCCACTGATAGGTTTTATATCATGAATGTCGATGCCAACAACTTTGCCATAAGGACCAACTTCCCGCAGTATTACCTGCAACCAGCCTCCAGGGGCGCATCCCAAATCGATTACCTTATCTGATGGCCTAAGAACATGATAGGAATTGTTCAGCTGCTCTAGCTTGTATGCAGACCTACTGCGATATCCTTTGTCCTTTGCTAATCTACGATAATAATCCTTTCTTGCATCAGAAAGCTTCATTCACATTATTTTTTATATCAAGATCTATATATTATGGCTATATTGATATATAAATATATATCTCTTTCAGTCTTATATTACTATACAACCACGATAATTCATGACAATCTTTCCCTGTTCCTTAATAATTGTTTAAAAGTACAAAACAATTATTTATGAGTTCAACAAGTATTAATATTATCGATGAGGTCAACTAATTGAAATTAAGTCATACCGAGATAGAAGATTTAATAGATAAGACCTTTAAAGTTATAATTAGCAATGGAAAAGAAGGGATACTTCAGTCCAACTTATGGAAGGAGCTTGATATCACTAGCCGCGACGGTTCTCGCGCAGCTATACGGCTTGAGAGACGTTCTCTAATTAGACGCGAGAAAATTCTTCAAGACGGACGATGGACATACAAACTGTTTGCTGTTAGATTGCCAGTAGATATACAATGCATCGATCATGTACCTTGTCTAACTTGTCCAGTTGAACATATGTGCTCTATCGACTCAACATATAGCCCTAATAATTGCAATTTAATTGAAGACTGGACTTTACTTTCATTTGGGAATTCGAATAAACTACTACAGCAGCAATCATTAAAGGAACATGACTTACAAAACAAAATAAAAGAAAAGGAAATAATCGTTAGGGAAATAAAACCAACAACTCGACGCCGGGGACAAAGGATAGTAAAGAGTGATAAGAAATGAAAGTGTGTCCCACATGAGCCGAAGATGTCAATATACGCGTTTTTTACATACCCATTGTTGTTGATTGGTTCCTAATGACCATATTAAAAGCAAATAGGTATAGAAATGTCGAGCCCTCTTAGTAGTATTGTTACATAATTCATTTAGAATGTATATATTTTGTGGAAATTTGAGTTGCACCTGATTTCAGTGGATAACAAAGAGAATATTTTCCTATAGGCTATCTATTTTTACTAAATATTCTGTCGAAGTATTCGGATTGTTCTTGACTGAGTCCACTTGCTTCGCCTTCTACAACATTAGCAAGGTTCTTAGCTAGCTTCTTTTTGTATTCAATTTGCATTTGGCGTGCAATCTGTATTCTTTGCGCCTGGGGTGATCCTGCACCATGCATTGATTCCGTTAGATATCCAACAGCATTACGTCCTAGTGTCATGTTTTCAATCAATCTCATTATTCGTACTCTATTTTCAGTAGAAACACCTTTTCTGCCTTTAAGATATTTTTCTAATAACGGACCCGTCTCAGGGCTTCTGAAGTCCTTTTCAGATGGCATAGTTACCATTAACCCACCAGCAATATCTTGAGCTAATCTGCTAATCTCATACGGAAATCTTGTGACATTATGTTTACAAACGTTTGCTAGCATATCATCATTTTGGTAATTGCCAGATGCAGTTCTATGTGCCTGAAATGATGATGCAATTCCTGCAGCAAATATTGTCTCATTTAGGTGTGTCATCTCTACTAACTTGTCCTTAATATGAGACGCATTTGCTACTCCATTGTAGTCTGCAATGGCAGCAGCAGCTCCTATCAGGACATCTCCAAGACCTGTTTTACATACGTAACTTCTTCTATGATAGCAAGTGAATCTTTCAATCAACATTGAGGCAAAATCATACTCTCCATCCATAAAAATTAGATCATTTGGTATGAATACATTGTCAAAGATTATCATAGCCTCTTGTCCAGAGAACTTGGCATTCCCTGTATCCAAGTCCCCTTGCTCCATACTCCTTGTATCACATGATTGTCTGCCATAAATATAAGTAATGCCTTTTGCGTCTGCTGGTACTGCACCAACTAAGGCATAGTCTTTGTCTTCTGGTCGAAGCCTCATAGTGGGCATAACAATAATCCAATGGGAATTAATGCAGCCCGTCTGATGAGCTTTGGCACCTGTGATATATACGCCCTTTTCATCCCTCTTTACTATGTGAACAAACATATCTGGGTCTTCTTGTTGAGATGGAGAAAGACTGCGATCACCTTTTACGTCCGTCATTGCACCGCCAATCACTAGGTTCTCTTTCTGAATCATCTTGATGAACTCAATTAGGCGTTTATGGTAAACAGTGCTGTATTTTGTATCAATTTCAAATGTTGTAGAATATAATGAGTTTAGAGCATCCATGCCTACACAACGTTGAAAACAAGTAGCAGTAAGCTGGCCAAGCTTTCTCTGCATCTTATTTTGGTTGACCAAATCCATAGCATTATCTGCAATATGCAGGAATCTATTTACTTTCGTACCAGTTATAGATGACTCTGCAGAACCAATCTCAGGTTCTTCATTTGCTATATCATATGTTTCTGCCACTGCATTGATAGATGGACGAATCATTGGATGATCTACAGGTTCCTTTACTAAATCACCAAACAAATAGACTTTGAGGTTTCTATCTCTGAGGCTCTGAATATATTCTGCACCGTTCTTTATAGGCATACTACATCTAATACTATATTGGCAATCTTATTTATGTATTGTTAAGTCATTTAAATAGAAAACAACCTCATAGAATAAAATAACAATTCATAGTATCTATAAAATACTAGGTTCAGGGGTAATGACATCATCATAAAAAGCGATTACATTGTTTCTATAAATGAGATCCTCTCTGATATATCCAATAAAAATCTGTTTTTGACTGTTACACAGGAATCAATGCTACTCATTAGTTTCAAAATAATATTTTCAACACAACGCAACCTTTTTTATAGTTTGGATATGGCTATTGCATGTAATAATATGAACAGAATTGATCTACGTGAGTTGATACGCGTTTATCCAGATTTTCCAAAGCATGGGATTCTGTTCAGAGATATTAATCCAATTTTTCGCAGCAATGAAGCCTTGGATTATATTTCAAATGAGTTTTACTGCAGATTCAACAAAGCGGAAATCGATTATATTGGTGGAATAGAATCTAGGGGATTTGTAATAGCTACTGCATTAGCCTCAAAGTTCAACAAAGGCATCATTATGATCCGAAAGGCGAATAAGCTTCCTGGACAGACTATCAAGAAATCATATAATATTGAATATGGTAGTTCAATAATTGAACTTCAAGAAGATGCAATAAAACGTGGTCAGAGTATTTTGATTGCAGATGATCTAATTGCAACAGGTGGTACGGCTATTGCTGCGGCCCAATTGGTAGAAGAATTGGGAGGTACAGTTTCAGGTTTTGCAATAGTGATAGAATTGGCGACATTGGATGGAGCAAAGAAGCTAAGGGAGATGGGTTATCATGTACATTCATTAGTGGTGTATGATTAAACAGTGGCTACAAAATTTACTGCAGACATTGGCATTATTGGAGGCACTGGAGTTTATGATGTTGGACTCTTTAGCGAGAAAAGAGAAGTGAAGGTATATACACCATTTGGTGATCCCTCTGACCTCATCACGATTGGAGAATATGCTGGTAAGAAAGTTGCATTCATTCCTAGACATGGAAAAGGTCATCGTATTCCTCCTCACAAAATTAACACTCGTGCAAATATATGGGCATTAAAGGAGATAGGTGTGAAAAGAATTATTGCTCCGACTGCAGTAGGAAGCATGAGATACGACTACAAACCCGGGGATATTGCAGTTCCGGATCAGTTTGTTGATTTTACTAAAGGAAGGGAATACACATTTTATAATGGAGGAGAGGTTTGTCACATATCTGTTGCTGATCCATTCTGTCCGGAGCTTCATGATATCGTATTATATCATGGAAAGAAACTAAAGTATGATATTCATCCTAAAGCAACATATGTTTGTATAGAAGGACCAAGATTTTCAACAAGGGCGGAGTCCCACTTTTTTAGAGATGTTATGAAAGCAGATATCATCGGAATGACTCTCATACCAGAATGTCCACTTGCTAGAGAAGTAGAGCTCTGCTATGTGTCAATTGCTACAATTACAGATTATGATGTATGGACAACTTCTTCAGTGACTTCTAGGGAGGTTATAGAATTGTTAAACAAGAATATAGAGAAAATAAGAAAGCTAATTGCGGAACTGATACCAGTGATTTCTGTTAAAAGACTCAAATGCAATTGCAGAAATGCATTGAAAGGTGCAATTCTATGACTTTATATTCACTTATATTTTTCTGCTTTATATAACGAATAAGGAATTGAGTAGTAATAGTAGTAGCAGCAGTACTAACCTAGCATTATCAGGCGCCGCTTATAACAACTTTGTAGATACTATAAAATCAGACCAAACAAGAGAACAGTACAAGCGCTGCCTTGTTAGGTTCATGCGTTTTCTGAATATTACAGATATTGACAATTTGATGGTATTAGCAGCAGGAGGAGGTGGAGCAGGACAAGATTCTAAAGCACTACAGCAAAAAATTATAGATTATGTAGGATTTCTAAAGCGAGAGCGTAAACTAGGAGCAAATGCTATAAATCTATACCTTTCTCCAATTATGTATTTTTATGCAATGAACGATATTACGCTAAATCGTAAAAAGATAGGACGTTATGTACCAGAAAATATAAGAAAACATAATGATAGAACATACACAAGGGAAGAAATCACAAGACTTCTAGAATTTTGCGATCTTAGAGATAGATCAATAGTTTTGTTATTTGCTTCAACTGGAATGAGAATAGGCGCTATTCCAGATTTACGATTAGAACATTTAACCAGAATGGAAAAGTATAGGTTATATCAAATCACAGTTTATCAAGGACATCCAGAAGAATATATCACTTTTTGTACTCCTGAATGTAGAAGCGCTATAGACAATTATCTAAATTATAGAGAGCGCTGCGGCGAAATCCTTACACCAAAATCACCCTTGTTCAGAGAGCAATTCGACGTTAACGACCTAGAGCAAATAAGAAAGAATGCAAAAACAATAGTAGAAAATACAATCACAAAAATGCTGGGTAAAAAATTACATTTAGCAGGAATTATACAAATAGAACAACTCAAAGAAGGCGAAGACCCAACAAAGAAAAGAAAAGCAGTAATGCGTTCTCACGGATTTCGTAAGCAGTATTATTATCATAACATGAATTTCTTTATCTTTACTATGGTTTGAATAGTTAGTTCTTCTTCGTTCATGCTAGGTCGCTAACTAACTATACCTTTTATGTACTCTTAGGTGATGCTAACGACACCAAATTGGTGAAAGGTTTTTAAATTTTAGAACTCCGATTATTTTACTAATATGTCTTTACGAGTAAGATTAAGACGTACAAGAACATAAAGAATTGGTAACTGAGCTGCGGATTGCTACTTGAGATGAATATTATTAATTTCGAAAAACGTATTATAACCTTCTAGTTTAATACGGCATATAGTTATAGCTATTGAAGTTCAGACACGCAAAGCAATCTGATAAAGAGGATGTTTTAAGATTCTGTACTAACACATTTGAATGGGGCGATTACATCGAAGAGGTATGGGATGTGTGGTATTCTGATCCTAATGGTTATTTAATGATAGCAGAGAAAAACGAGATGATAGCAGCGGTTTCTCATGCGTATGTATGTCCCAATAGAAATAGAATATGGTTGGAAGGTATCAGAGTTAATCCTGATTTCAGACGCAGATCAATTGGAACTGAATTGATAAAGAAAATGGTACAATATGGTAAGAAACAAGGAGCTCAAGAAGCAGCTGGTCTAGTATCAGTAAAGAATGTAGCCTCACAGGCAATGATGGAAAAAAATGGTTTTGTAGTGACATCTAGATGGATTTATTGCAATAGTTCTACAAATGTACACCAAGAACCAGACAATGGCCAAGCAAAAATTGCTACATTGAAAGATAAGGAAGTAATGCGTAGTTATCTTAAGCAGTCTCAGATATTTAGAGCAGCAGCAGAGAACTATGCGCATTTATGGAGATGGTATCATCTCCATCTAGATTCTGACGTCTTGCACAATCTAATTGATAATAGGAAGATAATCATCATGACTAATCATGATCATTCAATAATACATGGGCTTATGATTATTAATAAAAACGACAATAATATGTTTCAAATAGGATATATTGATGCTGTTGATGTACTAACCTTAAAGCATCTAATTACCTTTGTCATTAATTTGGCATACTCCGAATTAAGAGAAAAAAAATCTGAGACACTACAAATGTTCGTTCCTCAGACATCGTTTCTACAGGCTGCCATGACAGATCTAGAAATAAACCAATATGGGCACTTCCTGCTATACAGAATGGAAATTTAGAGCAATAATCTAGCGTTTTTTATAACGTTATACTGATCAGGGTCATATACACAAAAGTTGTATGTATGCATCCATTGCAACCATGAGAAAGTAGTAAATCACTATAAACCTTGATTAACTTAGTTATCTAAAATTAATAAATCAAGGAATCATATCTACATGTTACATCGAATAGGAAAACCCCTTGTCTCGTACCGTCTACTTCTATGCGCTAGCTGCGGACAATATGCAGATGGACGGTACGGGATATACATGTTAAACATAAATAATCAAAAGTCTCAAAGACATTCAAAAAATCTGAGTTAACATAGTTAATCTAAAATTAATAATCCCATCAGTATTATCATATTAGGTAACAATAAAGAAGTAATAAGAAATGCCTTGTAAAGGAATATGTATTCGTCATAAAGCTTCGGGTCGTTACGCTACTGGCAATAAACGTTGCCAACAATGTAATTTATTTATAAAATGGGATGAACTATGGTGTCCTTGCTGCGGATATAAATTAAGAACAGGACCAAGACATTTTAAGTTTAAGACAAAATTGAGAAAACAAAGAGCAATAGAAGAACAAGCTAAAAAAATAAGAATATTATATCGTCTGCAGACTGTCTGAAGAAGAGATCAGAGAAAGGAAGGAATGAGGAATAGACATAATCTTTGTATAGAATAAAATGATAACATTATAATATTTTTCATAGCAAATAGACATAATAGACTGCAGTATGATGATAAAATATTATTTCTATTTAGCTATTGCATTCATTACGGTTTTTGTTGCTGCAATATTTACAATATACAGAGGCCATATATACTAATTCAACTTCCACAATATGCATTAATGGTAAGTGTAATACAACAACTACAATTTGTATAATTATCAACTATGCCATACTGTTAGATCAAATTCTACTAATGCAGGCAATAATAATTCAACCGACGATAATAATAATAATGTAATAACTACGCCTTTCTCTCAAGTAACAATTTGATCAAAATAACAATGAGATGTAGATGCATTGGCATAGATAGATAATGAGTGAGTGAAATTAAATAATCAGAAACAGCACCGGAGAGGGGTTCAATCATTAACTAATCTAACCCTCTCTCGATGCCTATGTTGTCAGGAACTACAGTATTGAGCAACTGATACTGATAATATTTAAGAGCTGTTGGAAATTTATCTATACTTCTCTGACACATTATTCAGCCAGTCCATCCCAGTCTAGTGTTTCAATATATAATATTGCAGCTTATCAGGTTATTTTCTAACTGATAATCTCAAATGAGTACTTCTGCTGGTACTACTAACACTAAAAAGGTTGTTGACTTTGCGGAGAGGTTTAGATACATGCTAGATGTTCAAAAAAACAGACTTAGAATAGATATGCAGAAGTCAAATACCCATGTAGATAAAGATAGGTTAATGATTAAGATACAGACATTAGAATGGGTTCAAGGAAATATACAGGATATAGTTATTAATAATGTAACAAGAAATTGGCCTGTATATAACAAATAGATAGAAACTTCAGATAATATTTTGTTTTCAATCGAAATATGACAGGATATAGCGCTATTAACTTCTCACACAATTATTTTCTTATCTACTCAATTAACTATGTTAATCAATATTATATAATCTGCTTATTCATATTATTATTATGAATGTCGTAGTCAAAGGAAATGATTAAGTGAGCATGTTAAAAAAACCATCACCGACATTTCATTATAACAGGCCAGTATCACAAGAGGAGCAAAAGAGGGTTGTTATCAATTTATATGAATCAGGTATAGCAGAAGAGTTTATTGCTTTGCAGCTCGATATAGAGATTCCATCTGTTATTAGCATTCTAAAAGAGTATAATATTTACAAAGGAAATTCCGAATAACAAACAAACAAATTAGTTACAACTATTCTTACCAATAGTTCTCTACTATGGTCTAATGACCGATTGACTATATTATAACAGAACATGCAATTTCTAAAATATACCTTCCTTTCTTGACGTGTTTTTACAGAAAATGTGATAAATTACGAAACTAATAATAATTAAAAATTCTACAAATTCATCAGTATTTCTTTCCTATATCATAAATCATTTTATAATAAATTGGTTTTTTCTATGTCATTTAACCGAATATAATTGAACTTTTGGGAGAATAAAATGGTAAATAAATATAGTATCTATAACGGAAACATATCTGTATTTATAGATTTAATTTCTCTACTGAATTTCATGTTTCTGTCCTTATCTTCTTGGCTGCCTCTCTCCAAAAGAGGACATCGAAACTGTGAGTGTTAAAAGTATTTGTTGCTTCTTTTGGTGTTGACACTTTTTAGAGATATAATTATATGATACCAAGAAATTTGCAGTATTTAACAATTACAAATATATCAGTATCATTAAAGCTCCTGTATACAACATAGCTATGCTAGAAGCAATTTTTCTATTATAAGATGTTATCAGTAAATAAATATCATCAAAAGTTCAGTTTTATCTACCTACGTAGTAGTTAAATAATACTTATATCAAAAAGCATAAGCAATGAATGGTGAAAT
>Ga0173481_10000183_pt1 | contig 12030 bp, 8 predicted proteins | sample NitcycUS073202C2_FD_136667 | JGI IMG/M metagenome (GOLD analysis project Ga0173481, IMG submission 136667) | Soil microbial communities from Arlington Agricultural Research Station in Wisconsin, USA - Nitrogen cycling UWRJ-S073-202C-2 (version... ... | reverse complement strand
CTACTATTTGGGAAGTGCTTTTGCTGTTGGAGTTGGTGATGCTGATAATTTTTTCTGTGCACTCTCCTCAGATCTTTTATTTCATCAAGGTTGATTTGTTCTGCAACAACTTTTGTAGACTGAATAATTGCCCTTCTTTGTTTTTCTTCTAACTCGTGAGCAGGAATAAGCCCTAAGTGACGTTCTGTAATAGTAATTTTGTTATTCCGTCTGACTATTCCTATTATGGGAACCTTAACTTTATCCTCAAAAGCATCTATAATAAAATTTGCGTGTTTATCTCCAGCTACGTTGTTTAGAATTATTCCTGCTATTTTTATTTTCCTATCAAAATGTAAAAAACCAATTGCTATGGCTGCAATAGAGCGTGCTGCTTTTCCAGCGTCGATAACAAGTATCACGGGCGAGTCAAGTATTTTGGCTACTTGGGCTGTACTTGCGAAATCACCCTTCCCCGAAATTCCATCATAAAGTCCCATAACACCTTCAACTACTGCGATATCAGCTCCATACGATGCATTATGGAAACATTCTAAAATACCGTTTATGCCCATCATCCATGTATCTAGGTTGCGTGATTGCCTGCCAGTTATGTATGAATGATAACTAGGGTCAATAAAATCTGGACCAACTTTGAATGGCTGAACCTGCAAACCTTTTCTTTTGAGTATATACATGATAGCAGTAGCTATAGTAGTCTTGCCTACCCCACTAGTTACTCCCGCGATGACAATTCTTGGTATATGCAAATTAATTCAACTATGCCAGATTCTTCATTTTAACTTATCAAAAGTAAAAGTAGTAATAAAATTAACTACGTATTTTTCTTAAATTAACATTATAAGCTAGTCCAAATCTATGGGCTTCATCTCTAATATATTGTAAAACCTTAAGGGCACCGTTACTCTTTGGAAGAATTATTGGTTTGCTTGAGTAAGCAGTATAGATTTCTTCATTCTCTTTTGCTAATGAAATACATGGAATATCCAACCCTATTTTATGAATAGCGTCTATTGCAGAACTTAATTGTCCTTTTCCTCCATCTATTACTATCAAATCTGGTATTGCTATTTGATCTTTGATATCCTTTTCAGTTAATGGATATCTGCGCATTATCACTTCCTCAATCATTGCAAAGTCATTTTGACGAGGTATTGTTCTGATCTTGAATTTTCTGTATCCTGTTTTATTTGGCTTGCCATTAACAAACCTTGTGCATGATCCAACTGCAAATGAAGTTCCAAAATTAGAGATATCGAAACAATCAATTACTACAGGTATAGTAGGTAAATGAATAATATTTTTTAGTTCTACTATATTTGGATCATATCCTTTTTCAATGTGAAGAATAAGATTACGTATAAGCAGATCCATTAACTGCCTTTTTTCTTTTATCGGAAAGTCCTCAGAAATCTTGATAATACTCACTACATGTTCAGCTAATTGCTCGAGCGATCTTTCCAAGCTGTTCTTGGATTCTATATCTTCATTTACATATACAGATCGTGGAATTACTGGAACTGTTGAGTAATACTGTGACAGGAAGGTTGTCAATGAATTGTCGCCGATTAAATCAAAGTCAAATTTTTTGCTATCGCTTATAACTCCATGGGTTCTGCGCAAAATCATAACGTGTGCTGTGCATTTTGTAGTATCTTTTACAATTCCAATGTATTCCTCATCAGCATTATGATGACTAACCACCTTTTCCATTTTCTGTCTAACACGTAAATTGCTAAGTCTATGTAATGTGTCTCGAATTTCCTTTGCCTTTTCATATTGCTGCAAATCTGAAGCTTTCCTCATTTCATTTTCCATTTCACTTATAAATTTCTCAATACTACTTTTTCCTTCTAATATTTTCTGCAATTCAGAAACATTTCTCATATATTCACTTTTTGCTATATTATTGATGCATGGCGCGTCACAATTCTTAATGAAATATTCCAAGCATGGTTTTTTAGGCAGCTTGCCACAAATTCTAATTTTGAATAATTTTCTCAAAAAACCAATAGTAAGAAACTTTGAACTTCCACGTACAAAAGGACCATATATTTTGCCTTTTGGACCATAAAATTCACCATTTCTATTACGCCTTGCAACAAGTAGGCGAGGAAAAGTTTCATCTGTAATTCTCAGATATGTATAGCGCTGCTGATCTTTTAATTCAATATTAAATACAGGTCTATATCTTTTGATAAGGTTGGATTCTAACAAAAATGCTTCGATTTCATTATCAGTTACTACAAATTCAATATCGTTAATCTTCCTTACAAGCTGTGATGTTTTCCAATTATACTTATTATATTCTTTTAAGAAGTAAGAGCTAACACGGTTACGAAGATTTTTCGCTTTACCTATGTAAATTATTTTTCCCTCATTATCTTTCATCAAATAAACTCCAGGAGATTGTGGGATCTGTTTTCTTGTTGGGTAAATAATGTCAGATATAGATTCTGTGATTATGTTGCACCTCTTTGAACTATTTGATCAATTACTAATTTCGGTTTTAGGTATTTAGCTGTATAACTGCTATTCTCATTCATTGCAATTTCATATGGTGTTCCAGCAACAACAATTTCACCACCCTTTTCTCCACCTTCTGGTCCAAGGTCTATAATCCAGTCTCCACTTGCAATGACATCAAGATTATGTTCAATAACTATTACAGTATTGCCAAGATCTACTAACCTTTTCAAAACAAGCAGCAATTTGCCCACATCTGCAAAATGGAGACCTGTTGTTGGTTCATCAAGTATGTAGATTGTTCTACCTGTATCTCTTTTTGAAAGTTCTGCTGCAAGTTTGATCCTCTGGGCCTCTCCGCCTGATAATGTAGTGGCCGGCTGGCCAAGGCGTATGTATCCAAGCCCTACGTCATTTAGAGTTCTTAACTTTTTCTCAATTGTTGGAATATTTGCAAAAAACTCTAATGCTTCGTCAACTGTCATGGAAAGTATGTCTGAAATTGTTTTTCCTCTATATTTTATAGTAAGTGTTTCTGAATTGTACCTCTTACCCTTGCATTCATCACACGTGACATAAACATCAGGTAAAAACTGCATTTCAATTTTCTTTACCCCTGCACCTTCACATGTTTCACATCGTCCCATAGATACATTAAATGAAAATCTGCCAGCTTTGTATCCCATTTCTTTTGCTTGAGGAGTCTTTGCAAACAGTTCTCTTATTGGTGTAAATGCGTTAACGTAAGTTGCTGCATTTGATCTAGGTGTGCGACCAATCGGTGATTGATCAATTCCTATTACTTTATCAATTTGTTCTAAACCAGAAATCTTTCTGTGTTTACCCGGCTTTTCTCTTGAACCATAAAAATGGTGTGACAATGCCCTAAATAAGATATCGTTTACCAGAGTTGATTTCCCTGATCCAGACACCCCTGTTACGACTGTCATACATCCAAGAGGAAATCGAACATCAATTGATTTTAGGTTATTCTCCTGTGCTCCATACACCGTTATCCATTTTTCTGGATTTTTTATTCTGCTGTGTTTAATATTTGAAACAATGCTATCTCTCCTGAGAAAAGCACCTGTAATGGAATTTTCATTTTTTAAAATATCTTCCAACAAACCATTCCCAACAATTTGTCCACCATGAACACCTGCTCCAGGGCCAATATCTACAATCCAATCTGCATTGCGTATTACTTCCTCGTCATGTTCAACTACAAGCAATGTATTGCCAAGATCACGCAATTTTTTTAATGTGTCAATCAATCTAGCATTATCCCTTTGATGCAAACCTATAGTGGGCTCATCAAGAACATATAGAACTCCAGTTAAGTTTGAACCAATTTGAGTGGCCAATCTAATTCTCTGCGATTCTCCTCCGGAAAGTGTTGCTGTCATTCTGTTCAATGATAAATAATTCAATCCCACATTACGCAGGAATTCAAGTCTTGAAATTATCTCTTTTAGTATAGTTTTTGCAATATACCTTTCAGTTTCAGAAAGTTCTATTGTCTTGAAAAACTTGTAACAATCATCGATTGAAAGATCGCAAATATCCATTATAGATTTTTGGTGAATTTTTACTGATAGTGCTTCTCTACGTAACCTCCTTCCATGACAATCGTCACATGCCAGCTCACGCATAAATTGCATGAGCTCTTCTCGCTTTGATTCAGATTCAGTTTGCTTATACACACGTTCCAAATTGGGAATTATACCCTCAAAAGACCCTCTGTATTCCCATCTGGTATCAGAATATCTAGATTCATATTTGTAATGGATATTTTCATCACTTCCATAGAGAATGATTCTAAGCTGTTGATCTGTCATCTTTGAAATAGGTGTATATAGATCAAATCCAAAGCGTTTTCCTACATCTCTAAGCATTGCAGAACGAAAAGTGGCAAAATGGCCCGACCAAGGTTTCACTGCTCCTTCTAAAATACTCTTTGACCTGTCCGGAATGATTAATTCAGGATCAAATTCTATTTTTATTCCAAGTCCATTGCATTTTCTGCAAGCACCAAAAGGAGAGTTAAATGAAAATGTACGCGGTTCTAAGTCGCCTAGGCTAATTCCGCAATGTGGACATGCATTGCGTTGGGAATATAATATATCTTTGCCATCTATGGACGCAATTACAAGACCATTCCCCACTCTCAATGATGATTGAATTGCTTCAAATAGCCGACTTTTTTCTTCAATAGACGGTTTTAATCTATCAACAACTACTTCAATTGTGTGCTTTTTTTGCTTGTCTAACCTAGGATATCTTTGCTTTTTGTCATCATCCTCATCATCCTCAAGATTAATTATTTCACCGTCTACTCGAATTCTTGAAAATCCATCCTGTTTTAATTCACTAAACAGTTTCTCATATGTACCTTTCTTTGACTGAATTATTGGAGCAAGTATTATTGTGTTCCTTTCTCCTTCCTGAACTAATCTCAAGATTGAATCTGTAATTGAATCTGCCGATTGACTTGTAATCTTCCTGTTGCATTGCGGACAATGAGGAATTCCAATTCTGGCATACAGCAATCTCAAATAATCATAGATTTCTGTAACCGTACTAACTGTGGAACGTGGATTCTTACTTGTAGTCTTCTGCTGGATTGATATTGCTGGTGATAACCCGTCAATAGAGTCGATGTCAGGTTTATCCATCAATTCCAAAAATTGCCTTGCATATGCTGATAATGATTCTACATAGCGCCTTTGTCCCTCTGCATAAATTGTGTCAAACGCAAGTGTTGATTTACCTGAACCTGACAAGCCGGTTATTACAACGAGCTTATTCTTTGGGATCTCCAGGTTTATATTTTTTAAATTATGTTGCCTTGCACCCTTGATCGCTATTTTGTCATGCATATTTCTAGGAAACCTCTGATATTGTTGGTTCTCCAATAGCTCTTTTTATCTTTATCAGCCTTTCTCTAAATTCAATTGCTTTCTCAAAATCTAAATCTTCTGCGAACCTTTTCATAGCCGTTTCTGTCTCTACAGCAAGTTTTACTAGATCTATTCTTGCCATAGACTTTGTCAGATCAATATCCTGTGTTGCTGCTGATATTTTATCAGGAATAGGCTTGACAATAGATTTAGGAGTTATCTGATTCTTTTTATTGTATTGAATCTGCTTTTTGCGTCTTCTCTCTGTCTCCGTCATTGCATTTCTTATAGAGTCAGTAACATGATCGGCATACATGATAACCATACCATCAATATGTCTTGCAGCACGTCCAAAAGTCTGTATTAGACTTGTATTATTGCGTAGGAAACCTTCTTTGTCGGCATCCAAAATGGCAACTAAAGACACTTCAGGAATATCCAAACCTTCTCTGAGTAAGTTAATGCCAACTAAAACATCAAATTCTCCCATCCTAAGTTGCCTTATTATCTCCGTTCTCTCCAGTCCCTCGATTTCCGAATGTAAATAACGTACTCTTACATCACTCTTTGCAAGGAACTCAGCGAGGTCTTCAGCCATCCTTTTTGTCAAAGTAGTAACAAGGATTCTCTGGTTCTTATTTACTCGGATGGTAATTTCATGAATCAGATCTTGTATCTGATTTTTAGTAGATCTGATCTCCACTTTTGGATCAACTAGTCCTGTAGGTCTAACCAATTGTTCTACAACCTGCCAGCTTGATCTTATCTCATAATTCGCTGGTGTTGCAGATACGAAAATTACATTTTTTAAATATTTTTCAAATTCCCTGAATCTTAAAGGACGATTATCAAAAGCACTAGGTAATCTGAATCCATAATCGACTAACATTTTCTTGCGTGTGTAATCTCCATTGAACATACCATGTAGTTGGGGAATTGTTACATGTGATTCATCTATGATCAGTAGAAAATCCTTGCCAAAAAAATCTAGTAAACAATAAGGTGGTTGTCCTGGTGCTCTACCATCCAAATGACGAGAATAATTCTCAATTCCTGCGCAATAGCCCAACTCCTCTATCATCTCTAAGTCGTATTTTGTACGTGACGCAAGACGTTGTCTTTCAAGCTCGCTTGGTAGATTGGGGAGCCAATTTTCTAACTCAAGCTTTATTGATTTGATAGCAGATGATCTAGAATCATCGCCAACGATGTAGTGTTTAGCAGGAAAGATCTTTACAGAATATGTATCCCTGATCTTGTTCATAGTAACATGATCATGGATGCTAATCTTTTCAATTTCATCTCCAAAGAGTAAAATCCGAATTACGTCATTAGAATACGCTGGAATAATGTCAATAGTGTCACCTTTTACCCTGAAGCTGCCTGGTACTAGAGATGTATCATTTCGTTCATAACGCGCTTCAATTAGATTGTGAATTAAACCTTTTCTACTAATTGTCATTCCCTTTTCTATTGTAGTTGAGCTCTCTTCCCACTCTGTAGGTGACCCAAGTGAGTAAATACATGATACTGTAGATACTATTATAGTCGGCTCACCTGACATCAACATTGCTGTTGCTTCTAATCTCATTTTTTCAATTCTTTCATTGACTTCAGTATCTTTTTCAATATAAGTATCAGTCTGTGGAATATAACTCTCAGGTTGATAGTAATCATAGAAACTGACAAAGTATCCCACATTATTATTTGGGAAAAACTCCTTGAATTCTGCGTATAGCTGAGCGGCCAAAGTTTTGTTGTGGGATATTATTAGAGCATTTTTATTTGTTCGTGCAATAACATTTGCAATTGTAAATGTTTTTCCGCTGCCTGTAACACCAAGTAAAGTTTGGCATCCGCCTTTTGTTAAGACCCCATTGACCAATTTTTCAATTGCTTCAGGCTGATCGCCTCTGGGTGGAAATACATTTTGTGCTAGTGTAAATGCTCTAGATGTTGTAAGCACTAAAAGATTCTAACAGCAAAACGAACATATATTGTTATACAAAGAAACAAAAAATATGCTTCTTCATTTCTTTACGTTTGTTGTTGTAATATTGCATTTATGTCATAAAACCAACAATAGCGAACACGAAACAAAAACTGTGATATATATATATATATCTAGATGTTGATGTATGAAATAAGTATGGATTATTATTAATGTATCCATTTATACACTTGTTTGAACCTTCAACGAATCATAGTTGTTAGCTGAGGCGATCGTAATATGTTAAATTGCTTCATGATAATTATAATAAATGGGATGTGAGAAGAAGGAGGGGTTTTGCTAATTTTCTGTAGATACATAAAATCTGCTGCTAATAATTGACATGGCATTATCTAATAAGTATGAGCCATTTTGATGCCATATATGTTATTCTAATACCAAAATTCTTTTGTTTGACTTCAGTTCAATTATGTTATGGAAGAAAAACCTGGTTCTGCATTTAGCAAGCAGGAATTTGTAGCATTTTTAGAAAACGAAGCCAATCTACGTGTTGATGATTTTATACAAGGCGCCATTGAAATAGCAGAAGAGGTTCATTACGGAGTAAAAAGAGAAGATAATTTATCACGATTTTTTGAAACACATACTTTGCCAGTTGCAATAGATGTAGTAAAACATTACAGATCTATTAACCGCCATATTACTAGTGTTGAAGTCGCCTGCGCGATCTTGCATGATGTATTAGAAGATGATGATAGAATTCTTGATTGGTATAAAACAAAGGCATATGGTTTTGAGGCTTATTTGATATATAGGTTTGGAAATAGGATATATGATATAGCCACTAAATTGAAAATTCGTCCTCTTGAAAATTATATAGGATCTAGCGATGATGAACGCCAATTAGTTAGGTTTCAAGAATATTGTAACATTCTTACATCTGCTGAATACGATATGAAAGCCATCAAACTTGCTGACAGGCTAAACAATATGAGATTCATCTCAAGCATACCTGGACATCCAAAGATAAGGCGCTATTTGAGAGAAGCAGAGGACTTTTATCTAGCATATACTATGCTCCATCCTGCAATGCCTGATTTTTATAAGAGAATCAGGAGCGCATATGAAAAATTAAGGGCGTCATACAAGGAGACTGTAACTGCTTAAGTCACTACGACCAAATTCACATAAACTTGATACTTTTTTATTCTATCAATATGTGTTAGAATTACTACTACTATAAGTTTGGCCGGTCCGTAGAAGAAAGTCAAATAATAACCTCTATAAGATTTATGTCATTATGTTATTTGCAATGCAAAAATTCTACGGTGTTCACAATACTAGCAATAGCTATTGCGTTAATAGCACTTACTATTCCCGCATCAGTTATAGCACCGCAATCAGGTTCGTTATCTCCACAATATCCTTCTCTTAATACTATATTCAAATAAGTGGAGAAATCTGTTGTTCAGGTAACCAGCAAGATTTTCTTGCTAGTGTCCTTAAAAGGATAGTTTTTAAGGTTATGATTGTTAAGTGATAAATGTATACGTATGTCACATCCAAAGGAGATAAAGTACAAGATGACATTTACCCCTGTTGTTTTTAACTTCAAAACAAAAAAAGTGGATTTAGAAGAAGAGATGACCACTGAAATAATGGCAAACGAAGTTTAACAACCTAATAGGCTGTATATGATCATTACTCAGCTGATAGGTTTTATATTGATATTATTATTATATCCATCTTCTCCAAAATGATGTTCATGTATAACATGCTGTCTTCTGTTATTCCATGAGTTTGTAGCCTCGTTACAGACATTACAGCTTGATTTTGGCGGAAGCAAACTTGATTAAGTGTATATTTTTGCAAGTATAATGCAGACAATTCCTTTTTTAGTCCGTATATTTTATTATATTTTTTATCTTTGCTTCTTACCAAAAACAAACTGAGGCATTAATATATAATAATACATATTTAAGAAATCTTTAACATTCTTAGCGAGATTTGAAAAAGGTAATCTATTGTTTTTGAGCTTTTTTCGGAATATACTAATCATCTCAGGTTCTTTATAAGTAACCATGGTTTATCCATGGCTGTATACCAAAGGCATTTCTCTTGCGCTTTTTGCACAGTGAACAGATTTCTTTAGAAGCCGTCATCATCACTAAAAAATTTGTCTCCCCCAAAAAAGCTATCTCCACTTTCGTCATTATCGTCGAAGCTATTTTTGATGATTGAGTCTGCTTTATTTTTGATGGCTGATGCTAATTCCGATGATGATGACTTGCTGCCGCCATCATCATTGTGACTAGACGATTTGGTGTCGGAACTGCTGCTCTTATCTTTTGGACTACTATCACTATCGGTTATTGGAGTTCTATCTGATTTAGTAGTACTAGTCTTCTTCTCTGTAGAAGTACTATGGGTACTAGCGCTACTATGATCGGTGGATGGTTTAATATCAGAACTGTCCTTATCTTTTGGACTACTATCACTATCGGTTATTGGAGTACCATCATCACTATGATAACCAAGATACATTAGCTTACCAGAGGCTACTGCTTGAGTAGTTGTAGCAAATGGATAGTTTTGTCCAGCCGTACTATTGATTGCTGCTGTACCATTGATTGCTGTTACTGGCTGCGGCTGCTGTTGACTTATGGCATTTACTTGTGGTGCTATAGTTGGCGGCGATGATAATGATGCGTTACTGGAATTACTAACTATAGCTATTGTTGCCCCTGTTGCACCGCCAGTTGATTGTGAAATCGCAGTATTATTACTTGTAGTTGTTATCTGCTGTTGTTTTGGAAAAGCACCGCCAGTTGAAATTGAAATCGCAGTATCATTACTTGTAGTTGTTGGTTTTGTCGTCGTTGTTTGTTGCGGTGGTGGTGATGATGACGATGATACTGCTGATGTCGGTGGTGGCGTTGCTGCTGATAATGAAGGCGATTTTACTGTTTTTGGAATACCGCAAATTGTCGATTCAGTGGTATTGACTACCTTGAGACTTGGGTTGCTAGGATCACACATTTTTGCTTTGATTTCTGATGAAATCGCGTTGCTAAGTGAACTACTATCACCAGCAGCTGGTGATGATGATGAAGATGATAATTGTTGTGCATAAACGACAGCCGTACTAGTCAGAACGGCAGCCAGGGGTATTCCAAAAGTTAGGAGTATACCTACTAGCGACGTTGCGTGGTTCATATCAAACTATCTACGTCTCACATTACTATATATGAAGTAAGTAGTTTTTTATACTATAGTATTACATGATAGAAATACTAGAAGACATTAGAGATAGATTCTAGGCTAAAATTAAGCGTGTATCTTGATTTAAATGAAAAATATTCAAATAGACAATGACGGCCTACTGGATAAACCATAAAGTTATAGCCGTTGAAGAATTCACAATCCGTTTTTTTCTCGTTTCAAAATTTCTGTTCACCCAATACAATGCAGTTATAGTAAAAAGAAAAGAAAAGAAAATAAAATAAAATAAAATAAAATAAAATAAAATAAAAACCTTCTTCTTTTGAACTTTGGAGGCTAATTGTATTGTAACATCTCATATTCTTGAATATGCGTCAATTACATTCGGCTATCGCTTGAGAAGATATATTGCATGTTATGCATATTAAATTAAAATACATAACTGATGGCTACTACTTGTATTACATAGAAGAACAAGGGAAATAGACTAAGTTATTTCACTCGAGAAATCGAGACTTCGATGGTGGAAACATTTCTAGTCCTGCCATCTTGGGATTGTATTGTCTCAGAGCCTATTTTTACGGGACCGATTTTGTAACCCAATGTATCCATCCTTTTGACAATTATTTGTGCAACGTCGACCGCTCTGGTTATACTCTTACCCCTGGCTTTTATAATAACAACTGGTTCATTTGCAAGTTGAACTAGAGTAGCTGTAACATAAGTCATAAGTGGCTTTTTCCCTATGAAAATCTCATTACTCGCTTTATGTTCTGTATTTGCATTACTTGCTGTCATTGAGTAAGATTATCTCTTGTATCAGGATATATAATGTTGTTGATGACTAGGCTAACCTATTGATTAGATTGGGAGTATTTTTTTAATATATTTTCAATATCGTCTGGGTTTTCAGAAATTTCCTTAGTCACAATTGGATCCTGTACTTCATAACAGTGAAGTAACTCATCTTGATCTTTATAGAAGAGGAAAACCTTCTCCTCAAATACGCAATGATATAACCGATCTATATCCATTTTTTCAGGCTGGAGTTTGATGCCGTCAGGTTGAACTGTAACAGGATAATCCAAGGCAGTCAATTGACTTTGTGTAAGACATAAAGAAAAGTTTATCGAAATTACACTAGTTCTTATTACATATCAACTATTCAATAATATACGCTACATTCTTTTGAAGTCAAAAAGTACTCTATAATTTGGTTTTAACCTTTCTCAACCCACAGCTACAATATAATTGAATGAATATCTGGCCGATGATTTTCTAGTTTTATTTATCCGTAGCGTGTTTGATAATCGATATTTGAGTACTCTGAAGAGAAGTCTTGATATCTATAGATATTTATATATATACATCTGTCTCTATTGATTGAAGGATCTTTTTTATAAGAGAACAGTAAGAATGGTTAGTTTAGTAGGCAATTGCAAAGACATAAGGATAGTCGCCTCACAGTAGCTAGATCTTCTATTGCAATTT
>Ga0173481_10000178_pt1 | contig 12171 bp, 9 predicted proteins | sample NitcycUS073202C2_FD_136667 | JGI IMG/M metagenome (GOLD analysis project Ga0173481, IMG submission 136667) | Soil microbial communities from Arlington Agricultural Research Station in Wisconsin, USA - Nitrogen cycling UWRJ-S073-202C-2 (version... ... | reverse complement strand
GTCGAGCACCCCCTTGACCAGCTGTGTGCCGTCCACCGGCCACCACCCTTCGCTCACCGCACCTCATTGGTGCGACTGGCACACTACCGCGGATTCCGCATTACCGCAGTACGCGGAACACCTCGCGTGTCGCTGCTGGGCTCTGGTCCATCTGCCCGGGTGGCGTTGGTCTGCCGGGGTGGCGGTGCGGTGGCGTCAACAGCCGCGCAGGCCGACGCCAGCCCCGTGGACGGACCAGAGCCGGCAGGACGGGCGAGAAGGGCCTGGCGTGAGGGACAGGTCAGGTGATGGAGAGGGCGATGCCGTCGAGGATGTCGTGCTCGGACGTCACGACCACCGCGCCGGGCGAGCGGCCCAGGGCCCGGTCGAGCACCTGCTCCCAGACCAGCGCGCCACCGGCGATGACGTCGACCCGGCCCGGGTGCAGGTAGGGCAGCGCCGCCCGCTGCGCGTGGCCCATGGTGAGCAGCGACTCGCAGGCCGCCCGGTGCCCGTCGGCGGTCACCCGCGCCAGGTGCACGGCCACCGGGTCGTAGGACGGCAGCGCCAGGGCGTGCGCCGTGATCGTCGTGATGGTGCCGGCCAGACCGACGACCGCGCCGACGCCGGTGAGGTCGACGGTCTCCTCGACCAGGTCGAGTGCCGCGGCGACGTCACGTCGCGCCGCCGCGACCTCGCCCGGCGTCGGGGGGTCGGAGTGCAGGTGCCGCTCGGTCATCCGCACGCTGCCGATGTCGACAGAGCGGGCCGCCTCGACGTCGGACGTGCCGCGCACCAGCTCGGTCGAGCCGCCGCCGAGGTCGACCACGAGGTAGGGGCCCGGCACCCCGACCGCCCGCAGGTCGCCGGTCGCGCCACTGAACGAGAACCGCGCCTCGGTGTCGCCGGCGACGACCTCCGGGGCAACGTCGAAGTCTCCGAACGCCTCTCGCACTCCCGCGACGAACTCCCCCGCGTTGCGCGCGTCGCGAGAGGCCGAGGTCGCGACGAAGCGCACCCGGTCGACGCCCAGCGCTCGGCACTGCTCGGCGTACTCGCGGGTCACGGTCAGCGTGCGCGCCATGGCCTCCGGGGCGATGACCCCGGTGCGGTCGATGCCCTGGCCGAGCCGCACGATCTCCATCCGGCGCACGACGTCGGTCAACCGGCCGTCGTCACCGACGTCGGCGACGAGCAGGCGCAGCGAGTTGGTGCCGCAGTCGATGGCGGCGACGCGAGGCCGGATGCCGTCACTCACGGCGCGCTGCCGGCAACCGTCGCGTCGTGGGGCGGGTCCGGGGCATCGGCCGAGCACGGGTGCCGTTGCCACCACGGGTCGAGCATCTCCAGCGCCTCGTCGCCGAGCGGGTTCACTCCGGGCCCCGCGGCGAGCGAGTGGGCGACGAGCACGTGCAGACACTTGACCCGGGCCGGCATGCCGCCGGCCGAGACCCCAGCCACCTCGGGAACGTCCCCGAGCTGGGAGCGGCGCTCGAGGTAGTCCAGGTGCGCCCCCGCATACCGCTCGCGCAGCTCGGGGTCGCCCTCGAGGCGCTCGGTCATCTCGCGCATCACACCCTGGCTCTCGAGGGTCGACAGGGCCCCGGTGAGCCGGGGGCAGGTGGCGTAGAACGAGGTCGGGAACGGCGTGCCGTCGGGCAGTCGCGGCTCGGTGCGCACGACATCGGGCTCGCCGCACGGGCAGCGGTGGGCGACCTCGGCGACTCCCCGGGCCTGACGCCCGAGCTGGCGGGAGACGGCGTCGAGGTCGGCCTGCGCGACGGGCGGCAGGTCGGCGCGTGCGGTCACCGGCGCGCCCCGGGCACGTCGGCGGTGTGGGTGGACTGCCACACGGTCTGGTACCAGGGCAGCGGCACATCGGGCGCGGCCAGCTCGGGCACGGGGTCCTTGGTGCCGGTCGCCGGCTTCGCGTCGAGCACGGTGTACGACCGCTCCCCCGGCTTGACGAACTTCAGCCGCTGGCGGGCCTGCTGCTCGACGTAGGCCGGGTCGCGCCAGCGGGCCTGCTCAGCCTTGAGGGTGGCGACGTCCTGCTCCTGGCCGGCCACCTTGTCCCGGAGCGCGGCGATGTCGCCCTGCTGGCCGACGTACGCCGCGACGGTCGAGCCCAGCAGCACCATGAGGAACGCGACGATCGACAGCAGCACCGCACCGCGGCGGGTGCGGCGGTCCTTGGCGGCCGTGGTGAGGCGGCCGCGCCACCCCGACCGGACCGAGACGGGCGCGGCCGCCGTGGCCGCGCCCCGGGTGGACGCACGCGGGCGCCCCCCGCCCGGACGTCGCGGGGGTCGCGACGCCGGACCGCGGGAGCGCCCGGTGGCCATGCTCTGGCTCAGCCCTGCTGGCGGCGGGTGAAGCGCGGGAAGGCCCCGGCGCCGGCGTAGACCCCGGCGTCGTCGAGCTCCTCCTCGATGCGCAGCAGCTGGTTGTACTTGGCGACGCGCTCGGACCGCGCCGGGGCGCCGGTCTTGATCTGGCCGCAGTTCGTCGCGACTGCGAGGTCGGCGATCGTGGTGTCCTCGGTCTCGCCGGAACGGTGGCTCATCATGCAGCGGTACCCGTTGCGCTGGGCGAGCTCGACGGCATCCAGGGTCTCGGTGAGCGAGCCGATCTGGTTGACCTTGACGAGCAGGGCGTTGGCCGTGCCGGTCTCGATGCCGCGCGCGAGCCGCTCGGGGTTGGTGACGAACAGGTCGTCGCCGACGATCTGCACGTCGTCGCCCATCCGGTCGGTCATCGCCTTCCAGCCGTCCCAGTCGCTCTCGTCGAGGGGGTCCTCGATGGAGACCAGCGGGTAGGACGCGACCAGGTCGGCGTAGTAGTCGATCATCTCGGCGGAGGTCTTGGTGCCGCCCTCGAAGGCGTAGCCGTTCTCGTCGTGGAACTCGGAGGCCGCGACGTCGAGTGCGAGCCCGATCTGCTCACCGGGGGTGTAGCCGGCCTTCTCGATGGCCTCGATGATCAGGTCGAGCGCGGCGCGGTTGCTCGGCAGGTTCGGGGCGAAGCCGCCCTCGTCGCCGAGGCCGGTCGCGAGGCCCTTCTCCTTGAGCACGCCCTTGAGCGAGTGGTAGATCTCGGCGCCCCAACGCAGCGCCTCGCGGAAGCTCTCGGCGCCGATCGGCGCGATCATGAACTCCTGGATGTCGACGTTGGAGTCGGCGTGGCTGCCGCCGTTGAGGATGTTCATCATCGGCACCGGCAGCACGTGGGCGTTCGGGCCGCCGACGTAGCGGAACAGCGGCAGGTCGGCGGAGTCGGCGGCGGCGCGGGCCACGGCGAGCGAGACGCCGAGGATGGCGTTCGCGCCGATCTTCTCCTTGTTGGCGCTGCCGTCGATGGCCAGCATCTCGGAGTCGACCAGGCGCTGCTCGCTGGCCTCCATGCCGATCAGCTTGGGCCCGAGCTCGTCGAGGACCGCGTCGACGGCCTTCTGGACGCCCTTGCCCAGGTAGCGGTTCTTGTCGCCGTCACGGCGCTCGACGGCCTCGAAGGCCCCGGTCGAGGCGCCGCTGGGGACCGCAGCACGCGCGAGCGTCCCGTCGTCGAGGGCGACCTCGACCTCCACGGTGGGGTTGCCGCGCGAGTCGAGGATCTCGCGGGCGCCTACGGCATCGATGGTGGCCACGCCGGACTCCTGGGTGTTGGGGGTGGGGGAAGGTTCGGCTCCGAGCCTAGACCTCGGGGGTGGGCATCGCTCAGAGCGACCCGCGCCCCGGGAGGCCGGACGTTCCGCCCCTCTCAGCGCCGCCGGGGGCTACGACGCGTGCTACCGCGCGGTACTCGCTGTGATCACGACGAGTACCGCGCCGTAGCAGGCGATGTGGGACGCGGCCGAAGCGCGCCTCAGGGGGGTTGTGTGCCCAGGTGGTTGCGGGGCCGCCACCCGAGCTCCCGACGGTGGGTGCCGGACAGGGCTTGGCTTGCACGTCACCTACCGGCCGACGGATGCCGCCGTCGTGTGCTGCGCGACGACGCGGCGGACGAACTCGGTGTAGTCGGTGGGCGGCCGGCCGAGGAGGCGCTCGGTCGTCTCGAGCTCCTCGGGAGTGGCGTGCACGGCGAAGCGCCGCAGCTTGCGCAGCGAGGAGCTCCAGTCGTCGAGACGGTAGCCGGTGAGGTGCGCGGTCAGCGCAGCCTCGAGCGCCGCGTCATCCTCACCGGCGTAGCGCACCGGGTGGTCGAGGGCCTCGGCCCACACCTGCGCGCACTCCGGGCCGGTGAGCGAGCGGGGGCCGACGATCCCGTACATGCCCGACGGCGTGCTCGGGTCGAGCAGGATGGCGGCGGCCGCCTCCCCGACGTCGCGCAGGTCGACCCGGTTGAGGCCCTTGGGGCTGCACGGGTGGACGAACTCGCCGCCGCGGATGACGTCCAGGAGCACCTCGTCGTTCTGCATGAAGTTGCTCGGGCAGATGATGACCGGGTCCGTCGCCGACGCCTCGACCATCCGGCCGATCGCGAACTTGCCGCGGTAGCGCGGTAGCACGAGGCCGTAGAACCGGCGGAGCAGCCAGCCGAACACGGGGTTGGACGACGTGACGTGGACCCCGGAGAAGACGAGACGGGCGCCGGCATCCTCACACGCGGCGATCACCGTGCGGGTGAGCTCGACCTCGTCGGCCTCGTGCGGGGAGATGTGGAAGACCGTCGACACGCCCACCATCGCGGCACGCACCGAGGCGGGGTCGCGCAGGTCGCCGACGACGACCTCGACGCCCTCGGGGGTGGCGAGCCGGGCGTGGTCACGGACGAGGACGCGGGCGGTGGCGCCGCGGCGGCGCAGGGCGGCGAGCACCTCGCGGCCCATCAGGCCGGTGCCGCCCAGGACGAGGATCCTCGGCGAGGTCCCGGCGTCATCGGCAGCCGGCGCCGCCTCGGCCGTCGGCCCGGGGGTGGTCGGCCCGGTGGTGGTCGTCGTGGCGGTGGTCATCGTGGCGGTGGTGGTCGACGTGGCGGTGACGTCGGTGAGCGGGTGGGGCTGGGACACGGTGGTTCTCCTTCGGGTGGGTCGGTGTCGAGGTCGACAGTGCGCGACCGCGCTTGGCCCGGGCTTCGGTGCGCTGCCCCAAGCCCGACCCAAGCGCGGGCGCGCACGGTGGTTCCCGACCGGCCACCGACTGCCGGGACCGACGCCGCCCGACCCACCCGACCCACCCGAGGAGAACCCCATGACGACCCGACCCGCCGCCGCGGCCCACCGCCCGCAGCTCGACCTTCCCGGCCAGACCCACGTCGCCGAGGGTCCGAACGACCAGACCGGCATGTACGTCATGCACTTCGCCTTCCGCCGTGACCTCGCGGCGTTCGCGTCGTCGGTTCGGGGAACCCCGCTCGGCGACCAGGCGACGTGGCAGGCCCTCGGCGCGCGCTGGGCGCGGTTCGCCGACACCCTGCACCACCACCACAGCGCCGAGGACACCCTCTACTGGCCGGTGCTGCTCGCGGCCGTCGAGGCCCGCGGCACCGAGGCCGACCGCGCCGAGGTGCGCGCGATGAGCGACGAGCACGCCGACATCGACCCGCTCGTCCGGGCGTGCGCGCAGGGGTTCGCCGACGTCGTCGAGCACCCGTGCGAGGAGCACCGCAACGCCCTCGACATCCGCATCACCGGCCTGCGCGAGGTGCTCGACGAGCACCTGCGCCACGAGGAGACCGTCGTGCTGCCCCTGGTCCAGCGGGTGATGACGACGCAGGAGTACCTCGGGGTGGAGAAGGAGATCGGGAAGTCGTACCCGGTCCGCGACATCCCGTTCATCGTCGGCTGGGCGCTGCACGGCCTGCCCGTGGAGGCCCGCGACCAGATGTTCGCGCTGGCGGGTGCCCCCTACCGCGTCGTGTACGCGCTGGTGCGGGGCCGGTTCGCCCGCGCCGAGGCGCGCGCCTTCCGGTACTGCGACGGTACGGGGACGCGCTGACCGGCGCTAGAACGCCATCCGCGCGCGCTGGCCGGCAAACCACCGCAGGTAGGCCGTCATCCCCCACCGCGTCGCGAGGGACTCCGCCCTCCCGGCGAACGCGCTCGCCTCCGAGCGCTCGTCGAGCACGGCGAGGGCGATGGCCAGGTAGCCGTCGATCGGGCCCGAGACGATGGAGATGCCGGACACCGCCAGCCGCCCGGACAGTGGGCGCAGGTGCTCGACGCTGCGCCGGGCGAGAGCCTCGTCACCGAGGAAGCCGGCGATGACGGCACGCACCGACGCCTCGGAGGTCAGGTACCAGTTGTCGGTCAGCGGTCGCAGGGGGGCCTTGTCGAGCTCGGTGCGCAGCTCGTGCTCGAGCCCGGCGATCGCGAGCACGTGGAGCAGCGGGGTGCGGCCGAGGTCGTTCGGTGTGGCGTTGAAGAAGTCGAGCATCCCGCGGGCGAGCGGCTCTGCGGCCCCCGTGCGCCAGCTCGCCGTCGCGTAGATCACGCCGAACTCGTTCCACTCCATCGCGGGGGTGGCCATGCCCTCGCGCATGGTGCGCATCGCGTCGGCGTGGTCGTCGGCCGCGTCGTCGTCGTCAGCGAGGAGCGAGAGGTTGAACAGCACGAAGCGCAGCGCGTACTCGACGTAGGTCAGCCGCCGCCGGCGGGCGATGTCGACGGCCGCGGCCGAGGCCGACAACCAGGTCTCGAGGTCCCCCGCCTCGATGCCGGTCCCCGCGAGGGCGGTGTGCGCCAGCGCCTCGGCGGCCTCGTTGCCCGACTCGCGGGCGGCGGCGAGCTCCTCCACGGCGAGCTCGCGCCGCCGGTCGAGGTGGGCGCTGCGCCAGAGGGCGATCCACCCGGTGCGCGCCGCCCAGCCGCGCAGGGCCGGGTCACCGATCCGGCGGGCGACCGCGGTGCCCTCGTCGACGAGGGCGAGGATCTCCGGCTCGGAGCCGGCCCGGTAGTAGAGCTGCACGGCCAGCGCGAGCATCAGCACGCAGCGGACCGGCGAGTCGTGGGTGTCGAGGCCGCGCAACGCGGAACGGAGGTCGTCGATGAGGTCCTCGTCGACCTCGTCGTACTCCTGGGGGGTCCACACCGAGTAGCGGGTCAGTGCCGCCGCGGCGTGCGCGACCCGTTCGGGGTCGTTCTCGGTGCTCGCCAGGGCCACCGCCTCGACGACCGCCTCGACCACCGGTCGCCACTTGGCAGCCCAGGCCGCGGCCTCGGCGAAGGACAGCAGCAGGTCGTAGCGCTCCTCCCTCGTGCCCGAGGGATCGAGGGCGTGCGCGTCGAGCGCGGCCCGGTAGAGGTCGGCCGCCTCGACGTTCGCGAAGTCACGTCGCGCCTCCGCCGCTGCGGCGGCCGCAGCCCGCCAGGCCTGCGGGGCATGCACCGGGCCGGCGGCGAGCCAGTGGTGGGCGAGGTCGAAGGCGCGCTCGGCCGGGGCGAGGGAGCCACGGGGCACCGAGTCCAGGGCGTGGGCGATCCGGGCGTGCACGCGGGCGACCCGGGCCGGTGACGCACCGGCGATCACGGCATCGCGGGTCAGTGCGTGCTCGAAGACCAGCCGGCCGTCAGCGCGCTGGTGCACGATGCCGACGTCGTGCGCCGGCTCGAGCCGGTCGGTCACCTCGTCCGGGCCCCACCCGCCGACGTGGGCGAGCAGCAGCGGCGAGTGCTCGCGGCCCAGGGCAGCCGACACCAGGAGGACCTCGCGGGTGGGGTCGGGCAGGTCCGCCAGGCGCTGGGCGACGACGGTCTGCACCGACTCCGGGACCTCACCGCGCCAGCCTCCCGTCGTCGTCGCGAGGCGGGCCAGCTCGACGAGGAAGAACGGGTTGCCCCCGGTGCGGGTGCGCCAGTCGTCGACGCGCACCGGGTCCGCGTCCGCGCCGGTCACCGAGGAGACCAGGGCCTGCGCGTCACCGGCGTCGAGGCCGCCGAGCTCGATGGTGCGGGCGCCGTGGCGGGCCAGGGCCACCCCGAGCTCGGCCAGCGCACCCGTGGGGTGCGGCCGGGCCCGGCGGGTGGCGAGCAGGGCGACCCGGTCGCCGGCGCCGAGGGTGGTCACCAGGTGGGTCAGGGCCCGCAGGGTGCGGGTGTCGGCCCAGTGCAGGTCCTCGACGACGAGGAGCACCGGTGCGTCGTGCGCACGCTCGCGCACCGCTCGGGCCAGGGCGTCCTGGACGGCGAAGGCCCGCTCCGGCCCGACCTCGTCCGAGCCGTCGGCCCGGGCCAGTTCGGCGGGGCGCTCGATGCCGAGCCCGTCGAGGAGCGCGTACCAGGGCCAGAGCGGCGGGGCCCCGTCGTCCTGGGAGCACCGCCCGACGGCGGAGACGACGTCCCGGTCGGCGGCCGCGGCGAGGGCGTGCTCGACCAGCCGGGTCTTTCCGGTGCCGGGGTCGCCGACGACGAGCACCGCAGCGGGCGAACCCGACACGGCGGCGCCGAGCACCTCGGTCACGACGGACCGCTCGGCCTCACGGCCGACCATCGCCCAGCTCGCGGGCGCAGCGCCCGTCGTCGGGGTCGTCGACGCGGATGCCGTGCGTGTGCCGGCCGAACTCGTCGCGCCGGCCGTCGTGGCCGCCGAGCCCCCGGGTGGTGGGACGGACGGCGCGGGCGCGTCCGGGCGCAGCCAGGCGCCGAGCACCGGCGACTGCCGCAGCACGGCCTCCTCGAGGGCACGCACCTCCGGCCCGGGGTCGAGCCCGAGCTCTTCGGCCAGGAGCTCCCGGTAGCCGCGCAGCACCTCCAGCGCCTCGACCTGCCGCCCGGTGCGCACCAGGGCGAGGGCCTGCAGGGACCGGGTCCGCTCGCGCAGCGGGTGCCGGCCACCGGCCTGCTCGGTCGCGGCGAGGACCGCCGCGTGCTCGCCGAGGGCGAGCAGGCCCAGCGCGGTGTCCTCCTGGGCGGTGGCCCGCAGCTCGTCGAGGGCGGCCCGGTCGGCCAACACGTCCGGGTGGTCGCCGAGGTCGGCGTAGGCCGTGCCCGTCCAGGTGCGCAGCGCCTCTTCCAGCGCCTCGACGTGGGAGCCGACCTCGTCGCGGCTCGGCCAGGCGGCGTCCGGCCCGGTCGTCAGCTGCGACCACAGCGGGGCCAGGGCCCGGTGCCGGGTGCGGACCTCACGGCTGAAGGCGACGGCATCCACGTCGCCGGGATCCACGGCGAGACGGTAGCCGTCGTCGGTCGTGACCAGGACGGTCGGCCGGGCCCGCGGGGCGAGGTCGGGTTCGAGCACCCGGCGAAGCCCGGAGAGGTAGGCGTGCAGCGTGCCGTGGGCGCCGGCCGGCGGGTCGTCGCCCCAGACCAGGTCGACGAGGCGGTCGGCGCTCACCGTGCTGCCGGGGGCGAGCGCGAGCGCGGCGAGGATGCTGCGCGGCTTGCGGGCGGGGAGGGGAACCGCGCCCTGCGGCCCCTCCACGCCCGTGCTCCCAAGGACCCGGACCCTCACGAGGGCAAACGATAGCCAGCACGTGGGCAGGTCAGGCAGTCATTCGGGGTGGTTGCCGGTGTCCCGTCCCAGCCGGTACGGCGTGCTCACCCCCTCGTACATCAGGTGGGCCATCAGCCCGTCGGCGGCGTGGAGGAGGTTGTGGCAGTGGTCGGCCCAGATGCCGGGGTTGTCCGCGACGAACGCCACCTCGTAGCGGTGACCGTTCGCGACGGTGAGCGAGTCGACGACCCAGGGGCTGCCCGTGGCGGCCACACCGTCCCGGGAGAGGACGACGACGTGGTGGCCGTGGAGGTGCATGGGGTGCACCTCGCCGCTGTCGTTGGAGATCCGCATCCGCACCACGTCGCCGGCGCGCACCATGAACATCGGCACGTCGGGGAAGAGCGCGCCGTTGACCGTCCAGTGCAGGCCGGGTCGCCCGTCGACGATGCCGAAGCGACGCCCGATGGCGTAGTCGAACACCCGGTCCGGCGCGCCGGACACGGCCCCGAGAGCGCGAGGCGCCCCGTAGCCGAGCAGGTCGAGACGGTCGGTGGGTGGGCGGGTGGCGGTGGGTGCGACGGCATCCGGTGGCCCGATGACGAGCCCGGCTCCGGGGAGGTCGACACGCACCGCCGACCCGTCGGTGGGAGTGGTGACCTCGAGGTCGACCCGGCCACCGGCCGCGACGTCCACGCCTTGGCCGCGAACGACATCCGGGCGGTTGACGTCGGTGCCGTCGACGGCGACGACCCGGTAGCCGGCGCCGGTGACCCACGCGGTGGTTCCGCCGTTGTCGGTGTTGACCAGGCGCACGCGGGCGGTGCGCCCCGGCGCCAGCGGGAACCGGGTGTCGCCGGTGCGCCCCGCGATGGTGCGGCGTCCGGCGTAGGTGTGCACGAGCGCGACGGTGTCGAGGTCGGTGGGCCGGTGCGGGTCGCGGACGACGACGGCGCCGAGCAGCCCGCCGACGACCTGCTCGTGCGAGACCTGGTGGGAGTGGTACCAGTACGTTCCGGCCCGCGGCATCCGCCAGCGGTAGACGTGGGTGCCCCCGGGTGGCACGGCGTCCTGGGTGATGCCGGCGACGCCGTCCTCCGCGTTGGGCACGTCCATGCCGTGCCAGTGGAGGGTCACCCCGTCGGGAACGTCGACGTTGCGCAGCACCACCTCGACGAGCTGGCCGGCGAGCGCCTCGACCGTCGGCCCGGGCGAGGTGCCGTTGACCGTGTAGCCACTGACCCGCCGGCCGTCGGCCAGCCGGACGGTGCCCTTGCGGGTGGCGAGCTCGACGTGCACGGCCGGGCGGGCCGAGCGGTCGGTGAGCAGGCGGTCGAGGGACACGGCGACCCCGACCGGCCCGTCCTCGCTCGGTGCGACCGGGTCGTGCCCGCTCGCGTGCTCGCTCGCGTGCCCGCCGCTGCCGGCGACGGCACGGCCAGGACCCGCGTGCTCGGCCGCCTGGAGCCGGGCCAGCACGGCGGCCTCGCCCAGGGGTCGGCCGGTGTCGGGCCGCCCCATCGAGGTCACGGCGTACCGACCGGGTGCCAGGCTCGACACCCACCAGGCGGCCACCGTCGCGAGCACGAGGACGGCGGCCACCGGGCCGGCGAGCTGCCTAGCGGAGGGCACCGGCCACCTCGACGGCGGGCTGCGGCGCGGAGGCCTCGACGCGGGCGTGGCGCTGGGCCGTGAACGCGGCGGTGAAGAGCAGCAGGGCGTTGATGCCGTGGAGGAATGCGAGCTGCGGGTAGGTGTGGCCGAGCAGGCCGAGGGTGACCTGCGCGACGACCAGCGCGAGCACGAGCAGGGCTCGAGGCACGGCGCCGGGGAAGCGGGCGACGAGGGCGACGACAACGAGCCCCAGCGCGACCAGAGGGATGACGAACATGCCGGACATCCCGTGCAGCAGCAGGCCGGTGAGCTCGGGCCAGGGCCGCTCTCCGGCACCGATGGCCTCGCCGGTGGCCTTGTCGAGCACCCCGCCCTCGTCGATCCAGACACCCATGCCTGCGGTGCCCCAGACGTGGAAGGCGGCCTGGAGGGCGACGAGGGCGCAGACGAGAACGGCGAGGACGCGGTAGGTGGTGCGCATGGTGGTGCCTCTTTCGGGAGTGGATGGTGCGTCCACGCTCCCGACAGCCGCTTGGGCTCCGCTTGGCCCCCGCTTGGGCCGCCGCGGTGGTCAGGCCAGGCCGGCGTACGCGACCGCGATGGCGGTGCCGACCACCGCGTTGTTGCGCACCAGGGCCAGGTTCGTCTCCAGCGAGCGCCCCCCGGACAGCTCGATGATCCGGCCCAGGAGGTAGGGGGTGATGTCCTTGCCGTGGATGCCGTGCGCGTCGCAGTCGGCGAGCGCCTGGTCGATGACGGCGTCGATCTCCTCGTGCGCCATCTCATCCTGTGCGGGAACGGGGTTCGCGATCGACACTCCGCTTGCCAGGCCGAGCCCCCAGGTCGCCGCCATCAGCGCGGCCACCTCCTCGGGGGTGTCGACGCGCATGGGCACGGCGACCCCGCTCGAGCGCGAGAAGAACGACGGGAACTCGTCGGTGCCGTAGCCGACGACGGGCACCCCGAGGGTCTCGAGCACCTCGAGGGTGCGCCCGATGTCGAGGATCGACTTCACCCCGGCGGAGATGACGGCCACCTCGGTGCGGGACAGCTCGGTGAGGTCGGCGGAGACATCCATCGAGCTCTCGGCGCCGCGGTGCACGCCGCCGAGACCACCGGTGACGAACACCCGGATGCCGGCGAGCCCGGCCAGGCGCATCGTGCTCGCCACCGTCGTCGCCCCGTGTGCGCCGGTCGCGACGACGTGCGG
>Ga0173481_10000176_pt1 | contig 12200 bp, 8 predicted proteins | sample NitcycUS073202C2_FD_136667 | JGI IMG/M metagenome (GOLD analysis project Ga0173481, IMG submission 136667) | Soil microbial communities from Arlington Agricultural Research Station in Wisconsin, USA - Nitrogen cycling UWRJ-S073-202C-2 (version... ... | reverse complement strand
GGCCTTCCCCACGACGACGATCGTGTCGCCGTCGAGGATCACGTCGTCCGGCTGTGCTCCGGCGATCGACTCCGACTCCCGCAGGATCGCGATCACCGTGACCCCCGTCCGCTTGCGGAAGGCGCAGTCGGCGAGGGTCCTGCCGTTCACCCAGCTGCCGTTCGGCACCTTGATCCACTCGATCTGGAACTCGCCGAGCGCCATCTCGAGCTCCTCGACGATCTTCGGACGCTCGTAGGCGCCGCCGAGGAGCGCGCCGAGCTGCCGTGCCTCGTCGTCGTGCAGCTCGAGCACGACCGCCGGCTCCTCGTCGCGCGCCCGCCGGTGGACGTAGACCTCGCGCTCTCCGTCGTTGTGCTGGATCACCGTCACGCGGCTGCCGCTGGCGGGCGTCATCACCCACTTCACGCCGACTCCCGGCAGGCGCGTCTCTTTCAGCTCGAGTGGCATCGCGTCTCCTTCGACCCTCTCATACAGTCAAGCAGCACGGTGCTCACCCCGGCGCCCTCGCCGGCGTGAGGAAGCGCCCGAGGCGCTTCGACTCCTTCATCAGCACGACGCCGAGCGTCGCGGTCGCGAGGACGTAGAGACCCGCGAAGGCGACGATGTCGTCGCGGTGCGCCGCCGCGAGCGCGGCGTTCCCGGCGGCCAGCTGGGCGAGGATGATCGTGAACTCGCCGTGGGCGACGAGCGCCGCCCCCGCGTTCACCCCCTGCCGCACCGAGAAGCCGCCCGCCCGGCCCGCGACGACGCCGACGCCCAGCTTGCCGACCAGCGTCGCCGCCACGGCGAGCAACACGATCCAGCCGACGTCGCCGGTGCGATCGAGCTCGATCGTCAGGGCGAACGCGAAGAAGAACAGGGCCGCGAAGACATCCCGGAAGGCGAAGAAGCGCTGCTCGATCTCCTCGCGGACACCGCTGTCGGAGAGGACGACTCCGGCCATCAGTGCGCCGATGGCCTCTGACATGTCGAGCTCCTTCGCGACGGCGCTCATCGCGATGACGAAGCCGAACACGGCGAGGAGGAAGAACTCGAGCTCCAACCGGGCGAGGAGCCGGCCGAGCCACGCGCCGAGCCACCGCGAGACCGCGAGCGAGGCGGCGACGAACGCGAGCGCCTTGAGCGTCACTCCCGCCGTCGTCGCGACGGTGCCGCCGCCCGTCGCGACGAAGCCGAGCACGGCAGCGATGGCGATGTCCTCGAACAGGAGGATGGCGAGGACGAGATCGGTCTCGTCGTCCGCCAGGCGGCGGAGGTCGATCAGCGCCTTCACGGCGATCGCGCTCGACGAGACGTAGATGCACGCGGCGAGCACGAATGCGGCAAACGTCGGCCCGAACGCGGCGAGGCCGACGAGCAGCCCGAGCCCGGCGTTGACGAGGAGGTCGACGGCCCCTCCGAGCCCGACGTGCCGCCCGCTGCGGACGAGCCGGTCGACGCTGAACTCGAGACCGAGGAAGAAGAGCAGGAAGAGGAGGCCGATCTCGGCGACGAAGTCGGTCACCTCCGACGGCTGCACGACCTTCAGGAAGTCGGGCTCGTTGGGGCCGAGCAGGATTCCCGCGAACAGGTAGGCGGGGATTGCCGAGAGGCCGAACCGGCTCGCGACCAGGCCGAGAGCCCCGAGCACTCCGATGGTGACGGCGAGCTCGGCGAGCGTCATCCCCGCGCATTGTCGCGGAGGCGACGGCTCGGCGTCGCGATCAGCCGACGACGGCGCGCCGGAGGCGGTCTTCCACGCCCGGCTTGAGGATCGCGACCACTTGGTCGCCGGGCCGGATCACGGTGTCGTCGCGCACGATCTCCCCGACGCCGTTCCGCATCAGGGAGACCAGCTTGGCGCCCTCGGGGAGGGCGATGCCGGCGACGCGCTTGCCGGCCGCGGGGGCGTCCGGCGGCACGTGGAGCTCCACGAGCTCGAGACCCTCGCCGCGCAGCTCGAGCAGCTTGACGAGGTCGTGCTCGGGAACCTCGTGCTCGACGAGCCCGAGCAGGCCGGATGTCGCGCAGACCGTCTGCGTGATGCCGAGGATGTCGAAGTGCGGCTGGTTGCGCGGGTCGTTGACGCGAGCGATCGCCTTGGGAACGCCGTAGCCCTCCTTTGCGAGCTGCGAGATCACGATGTTGTCCTCGTCGTCTCCCGTGACGGCGAGGACGATCTCGGGCGGCCGCGCGATCCCGGCGCGCTCGAGGACATGGATCTCGGTCGCGTCGCCCTGGAGGACGATCGGTCCGAGCTCGGCCTCGAGCTGCTCGAAGCGGTCGCGTCGCTGCTCGACGAGCGTCACCTCGTGGCCCATCCGGACGAGCGACCGCGTGATGTTCGCCCCGACCTTCCCACCGCCCGCGACGATCGCGTACATGTCGGTCGTTACCCCGCGCTCCCGACCGGGCTCGCGTCGCACGAGCGCACGACGTCCGTCAGCGTCGCGATCGCGGTCTTGGTCGGGCACACGGTCCTCAGGCCGCGCTCGGCGTAGAACTCCGCCCGGCGCGGATCGAAGACGCGCACGACGACGCAGCCGACGTCGTAGCGGCGCTGGAGAATCTGGCCGATCACGACGTTCGTGTTGTCGCCGTCGGTGGCCACGACGGCCGCGTCCGCCGTCGCGACGCCGGCCCGGTCGAGCACCTCCAGGTCCATGCCGTGCCCGATGACGAAGCCGCCGCGCCACTCACCCAGCCGCGAGAGCGCGTTCTCGTCGTCGTCGATGCACGTGACGTCCCAGCCGTCGCCGGCGAGCTGCTTCGCGACGGACGACCCGACCCGTCCGCACCCGATGATCACTGCCTTCATGCGATTGAGGGTACTTGAGGTGTCACGCCTCCTCGAACACGCCCTCGGGGAACGCGACGACCAGCACCTCGCAGGGGGCGTGCCGGAGGACGTGGTCGACGGTCGGGGAGAAGAACCGCGACTGCCTCCGCCAGCGAGGCGACGACCCGAGCACGATCAGATCGGCGTTGCGGCGCGTCGCCTCGTCGACGATCGCGTGGCCGATCGAGCGTGCGCGGACGGCCTCGGCGCGGACGTCGACGTCGTTCTCCTCCCCGAGCGCGCGCGCCTCGTCGACCGACGCCTCGGCCTCTTCCGCGACGGCCGTGGGCAGGGGGGCCTCGAGAGCCCGTTCGCGCGGGACCTGGACGACGGTGATCGCCTCGACCCTGGCGTTCGATTCCTTCGCGAGGGCGACCGCGGTCGCGACCATCTCCTCGCCGATGTCGCCGAGCTTCATCGGCACGAGGATGCGCCGGAACGACGCGCCGACCGGCAGGGAGGCCCGCGGATCGACGCCCTCGAACATGCCTCGCTTCTGACGCATCCGCGTGACGGCGAAGATGACGAGACCGAGCGCGAGCCACGCCGGCCCCGCGTAGCGCGCGCCTTCGTGCGTCACCATCGCGAGCACGAAGATCACCGCCGTGAGGGGCGCGCCGACGAGCGCGGCGAGCGGCACGGCGACTCCGCGGATCCGAACGTCGGGCCGCGCACGGAAGGGGCGCGGCAGGTCGGGCTCGCGCCGCCTGAGTCGGATCACGGCGAGCTGGGCGAGCGTGAACGCGAGCAGCACGCCGAAGCTGTAGGTGCTCGCCAGGAAACGCGCCTCGTCGTCGACCGTCGCGCCGGCGAGCACGATCCCGATCGCCATCACCGTGATCGCGGCGATCGTCTCCCTGGAGACGAGCGTACGGCGCTCGAACCGCCCGAGCTCGCGGGGCAGCATGCCGTGCGTGCCCATCGAGTGGGCGAGCCGCGCACAGCCCGAGATCGAGGTGGTGATCGCCATCACCAGGATCAGCGCCGCCGAGAGGCCGACCGCGACCCGGAGCATGTCGACGACATTCGCCGGCAACTCCCCTTCGAACGCCGTCACGATGCCGACGAGCGGCGCCTCGAGCCACTTGCCGCCGAGGTCGGACGACCCGCTCGCGCCCGGGAACGCCGTGACGCCGACGACGGCGACGAGCACGGTCAGCACCACGACGAGCCCGATTGCCGAGAAGAGCGAGCGCGGCAGGGTCCGGCCGGGCTCGCGGGCCTCCTCGGCGAGGTTCGCCACCGTCTCGAGGCCCGTGTAGGCGAGGAACCCGAGCGGGATCGCGAAGAGGAGATCGTCGAGCCAGTCCTGGCCCGGCGCCAGGGTGAGCCCGTTCTCGAGCGTCTCGGGCGAGAAGACGAGCGCCAGGCCGATCAGCACGATCAGCGTCTGCACGACGAGGTCGAGGAGGGCGACGACGAGCGCGGGCCGATGGAGTCGTGAGCGCCGCGCCAGCCGCACGATGCCGATGACGCCGATCGCGCAGACCGCGACCACGACGTCCCAGGGCGAGCTCCGCAGGCCCTCGACCTCGAGCGCCGCCCCGACGTAGTGCGGCAGGAACAGCGCCGAGAGCGCGATCACGATCAGGTAGTCGAGAAACAGCGCCCAGCCGGTGACGAAGCCGGCGAGGTCGTTGTACGCGCGGCGCGTGAAGGTCTCGGCGCCTCCGGTCTCCGGGATGGCGGCGGTTCCCTCGGCGTACGAGAGCGAGACGAGGAGGAAGACGAGGCCCGTGACGGCGAGCACGACCGGCGTGAGCCCGAGCGCAGAAGCCGCGACGATCCCTAGCGCCACGTAGATCGAGGATCCGATCTCCCCGTAGGCGATCGCGAACAGCGCCGGCGCGTCGAGCACGCGCTCGAAGCCGCGAACCTTCCGGGCCATCGCCTATCTCCCCCGCTTCCGCTCGAGCTGGATCCGCGCGACTCCGAGCGCGACGAACAGGGCGCCGAGCACGAAGCCGACGACGCCGCCTCCGTGCGCCGCCGTCACGACGAGGAGGGCGACGCCGATCGCGATGAAGGCCGCGCCGAACGCGTACACGGCCTTGCCGTACCAGCTCACGCGGCGCTCCGTTGCCTCGACGCCGTCACCATCACGCGACACGGCGCTCTGCGCATGACGCGGTCGACGGTCGATCCGAACACGCCTCGGCGTCTCGTGAGGTCCTTGCGCGGCGACCCGAGCACGATGATCTCCGCCCCGCGGCGCTCGGCCTCGCGCACGATCTCGACCGAGGCGCTGCGGCCCCGCACGAGGCGGCCGACGACGCGGACCCCGTACGTGTCGCCGACTGCCATCGCCTCGTCGAGCTCGTCGTTCGCGAGGCGCTCCTCTTCGGGCAGGTCTGCGTCGAGCGGCAGCTCCAGCGGCACCTCGATCACCGTCAGTGCGACGACGCGGGCACCGCGCTCCGCGGCCAGCCGGCAGGCGACGTCGAGCGCGTCGTCGGACGGCCGCCCGGGCACGATCGGCACGACGATCCGGCGGTACGCGAGCGCGAGCGCCGCGCCGAACGCCGGCGGCGCCTTCACGGTCTCCCGCAGCCCCGCGCGCACCCATCGGAGGCGGTACACCGTGTAGCCGACGAACCCGAGCACGATCCAGCCGAGCCCGACCCAGCGTGTCAACGGGTTCTGGGCGAGGATGACGACGAACGACGCGCCGGTCGCGAGCCCGCCGAAGATCGCGAAGAGCGGCCACTGGACGCCGGCGATCGACACGTTCGGCCGGGCGCGGTACGTCACCGCGGGATCGGGCCGCACCCGCAGCTGCACCATCGCGGCGTGCGCCACCGTGAACGAAAGCGTCGCCCCGAGCGAGTACAGCGTGCCGACGAACGTCACGTCGCCCGGCAGCAGGAGGATGATCGGGGCGATGCCGGCGAAGAGCACGAGCGCGATGTACGGCGTCTTGAGCTTCGGATGCAGCTTGCGGAAGACCTCCGGCAGCTGCCGATAGGTCGCCATCGAGTACGTGATCCGCGAGGCGCCGATGATGCCCGCGTTCGTCGCGATCAGCAGGATCGTCGCGGCGAGGACGCCGACGTAGAGCTCGAGCGTGTCGAGGAGCCCGCCGCTGAGACCGAGGTTGTCGACGACGCCGAGGATCGGGTCGTTCGCGTACCCGCCGTCCTCCGGCGGCAGCGCGAGCAGGGTCGTCAGCTCGCCGTCGATCAGCTTCACGGGAAGCGCCGACAGCGCGATCAGCGGCAGCGTGAAGTAGATCGCGAAGACCGCGAGCGCCACGAGCTTGTACGCGTTCGGGACGCTCTCCTGCGGCTCGCGCGCCTCTTCGGCGAGGTTCGACACCGTCTCGACCCCCGTGTACGCCAGCATCGCGACCGGAATCGCGATCGCGAGGTTCCCCCACGTCGGGGCCGTGCCCCAGTGCACGTTGTCGACCAGCGTCTCCGGGCTGAATACGAGCGCGAACCCGAGCAGCACGAGCAGCACCTGCGTCGCGAAGTCGATCACCGCGAGCCCGATCGACAGCTTTGCGGCTTCCGTGACGCCGACGATGTTGAGCGTGACGAGCAGCACGACGACGACGGCGCCGCCCACGATGTCCCACGGATTGGACTTGAGCGGCTCCCAGAAGATCGAGAGGTAGTGCGGAACGAAGAACGCCGAGGTCGCGATGGTGACGATGTAGACCAGCATCTGGGCCCACGCCGCGCCGAAGCTGATCAGCTCGTCGAACGCGTGCCGCGCAAAGCTCGACGACCCGCCCGCCTCGGGGAAGCGGACGGTCCCCTCCGCGTACGTCGCGGCGGTGGCGGCGAACACGATGCCCGCCACGACGAAGACGAGCGGCGTCAGCCCGAGCGCGAAGACGGCCGTGAGGCCGAGGGCGTAGTAGATCGAGGAGCCGACGTTGCCGTACGCGGTGGCGAAGAGGGCGGGCGTCCCGAGCACCCGCTCCATCCGCACCTCGCGCCGCCGTCGGCTCCCGGGCACGCGCGCGAGTGTACGCATGGCCGCGGGCGCGACGAGAGGCGCCGTGCTGCGGGTGGCGACAGGGGGCTCGGTTGAACGGCGCGCGCACTGCGTTAACGTGCGGATTGCAACGACACTGGGGGAACCGAGGGAGGGAGTCGAACATGTCCGAGCCCGTGCGGCGCGGAGAAGTGGTGGCCCACGGCCGGCGGACGTTCATGGCCGGAGCGGCGCTCGCGGCCGGTTTCGCGGCCGCCGCTGTGCTGCTGACGACCGGAGCGGAGGCGCGGTCGGCGGCGACGCCGTCGAACTCCGACCCGCCGACGATCACCGGGACCGCTGTCTCGGGCGAGACGCTGACGGCCTCCGTGGGCTCGTGGACGGGGACACCTCCGCTCTCGTTCGCTTTCGCGTGGCAGCGCTGCGACGCCGGTGGGGGTGCATGCTCGGCCATCGGAGGGGCGACGTCGCAGAGCTACGTCGTCACGGGCGGCGACGTCGGCTCGACGCTGCGTGTGCTCGTGACTGCGACCAACGGGGAGGGCTCCACGAGCGCCCCGTCGCTGACGACGGCCGTGGTCACGGCTCAATCGACGCCGGTGAACACGGCGGAGCCCCTCATCTCGGGCTCGACGGTGGAAGGCTCGACGCTCACGACCACGACGGGCACGTGGGACGGCACGTCGATCACGTACGCGTACCAGTGGGTCAGGTGCGGTCCGGACGGAGGCCTCTCGGACGGCTCGGACTGCCCGTCGATCGCCGGTGCCACGAGCTCCAGCTACGTCCTCACGAGCGCCGACGTCGGAAAGCGGCTGCGCGTGCAGGTCACGGCGTCGAACGGTTCGGGAGCGGCCACCGCGACTGCGAACCCGACAGACGTGGTCACGCAGTCCACCGCCACCGGCGCGCCCCGGAACACCGTCGAGCCGTCGATCGGAGGCACGCTCGTCCAGGGGCGCGTCCTCTTCGCGAGCGTCGGGACATGGGCCGGGGAGACGCCGCTCCAGTACGCGTACCAGTGGGTCCGCTGCGGCGGCGACGGCGGGCTGTCCGACGGCAGCAACTGCACGTTCATCTCCGGTGCCACCGGCTCGACCTACACGCTCACGGCCGACGATGTCGGCGCCCGGATGCGCATCCGCATCACGGCCTCGAACTCGCTCGGGACCCAGACGACCGCGTCGAACGCGACGGCTGCGGTCCAGTCGACCTCGACCACCACGCAGCCCCTCCAGGGGCCGGTGTCGAGCCGCCTTCCCACGATCGTCGGCACCGCGGCCCGTGGCCAGACGCTCACCACCACGTCGGGGATCTGGACCGGGACGACGCCGCTGCTCTTCGCGTACGAGTGGCTGCGCTGCGGCGCCGACGGCGGACAGGCGACCGGATCGGACTGCCCGGCGATCGCGGGTGCGACAGGCACGCAGTACCTGGTGACCGCGGACGACGTCGGCCGCCGGCTCCGCGCGCGCGTGACGGCACGGAACACGGTCGGGAGCGCCGTCGCGGTTTCCGACGCGACGGCGCTCGTCACGGCCACCGTGACGACTCCGCCGCCCCCGACTCCGACGCTGCCGCCGGGTGCGATCCGGCTGCCGACCGGGAAGTACTCGATTCCCGTGACGAGCGTCTCCCTGCCGGACCGCCTCGTGATCGACCAGATCGTCTTCGCCCCGAACCCGGTGCGGTCGCGCAAGCGGCCGCTCGAGCTACGCGTCCACGTCGCGGACACGCGAGGCTATGCGATCCGCGGTGCTCTCGTGTTCGTGCGATCGACCCCGCTTCTCACCTCCGCGCCGGGTGAGCAGCCCACGGGCCGGGACGGTTGGCTGCGATTCCGACTGATGCCGAGAGCGGACTTCCCACTGCGTGACGGCGTCAACGTCCAGTTCTGGGTCCGTGCCCGCAAGCAGACCGACCCGCTGCTCGCAGGAGTCTCGAACCGTCGGCTCGTCCAGGTCGCGACGGCCGGGTGAGCCGAGGACGACGGAGGGCCGGTCTCCCGGCCCTCCGCGTCCGTGCGCGTCGCTTCGTGTTACGGGGTGTCGACCCTGACGATCGTCGGGTTCGGCATCCCGGCCGTGCCGCCGTAGGCGACCGACCCGAGGTACTTCGTCGCGGGCGCGAGGCCGGTGAACGTCAGCGTCACCGTCCCCGTGCCGCCGATCGTGGCCGCTGCGGGCGCGGTGACCGTCATGTTGCCGGCCGCCGCCGAGCCGAGGAGCCACGTGTACAGCTTGAACGGCGACGTCCCGGTGACCGCGAAGCCGTGGACGTAGACGGTGTACGTGTCGGCTGCAGGATTCCGGAGGTTGACCTCCTCCGCCGACGTGCCGCTGCCGCTCGATCCGACGAGCGTCGTGCCGCGGTAGACGTACAGGTCGATGTCGCTCCCCGCCGCCACGTCGGCGTCGAACAGCGAGAACCGGGCATGCGTCGTCCCGGCGGCGATCGTGACCGGGATCGCGACCGTGCCGGGGCCGCCCGGGGCGAAGCTGTCGCCCGGGTCGTCGGGCACGGTGCCCGGCGTGATCGTCGGCGCGACGAGCCCGCGTGCGGACGCCGTGAACGCCCCGTCGTAGCCGAACGTCACCTGGTAGCCGATCGGGCCGCCCGTGCCGCTGACCGCTGCGGGGGCCGCGAGCGCCACCGGGCGGACGACGATCGGGCTGCGCACGGCGTGCGTGCCGTCCGTCCACGTCAGCTGCCCGCCGACATAGGCGTTCAGCGTGGCGGTCGTGCGGGTGAACGCAACGGTGAACGCCTTCGTCTCACCCGGTGCCAGCGTCAGCGACGACGGGCTCACGACCGTGGTGATGCCCGCCATCCCGGTCACCGACGCGTTGTACGTCGCGGCCGACGAGCCGACGTTCGTCACCTTGCGCTTGACGGTCTGGACGCCCGCGAGGTCGCCGACCGCGATCGACGGCTCGTTGAGGTCGCTCGCGTCGAGCGAGAAGCCCGCGTTCTCGAGCGCGGTGCACGAGGCGGGCCCGACCGCCGTCGTCGTTCCGCAGAGGAAGGCGAGCCAGTCGTTGAAGCCGTTGTCGTAGACGAGGCCCGGATCGGCCGCGCTGTTCGGCTTCACGTGCCCCGCGCCCTGGCGGAAGATCACGAGCGGGTTGGTGCTCGGGCCGTCGAGCACGTCGTAGCCCGAGGTCATCAGCGCCGACTTGATCGCCATCGGCGACCAGTCCGGATGCTTCTGCATGAGGAGCGCGGCGAGGCCGGCCACGTGTGGGCTCGACATCGACGTGCCGCTGTAGAGGTTGAAGTCGCGCCCGGCGTTCCCCGGAGGCGCGACCGCGGCGAGGATGTCCTGGCCGGGCGCGATCACGTCCGGCTTGAGGAGGTCGCCGCCGCCGGCGGTGAGCGGCCCGCGCGACGAGAACGACGCCGTGAACGGCGCCGCCGCGTTGTAGACGATCTGCGCCGCGTTGATCGTCGCGGTCGCCCCAGCCGTCGCGGCGTACGCCTTGACGGCCGCCCGATCCGGCGAGTCCAGGTGGACGGTCGGGACGAAGTGGAAGTCCGCGTTGATCGAGCTCGGGCTCGGGTTCAGGAGGATCATCCCGACCCCGCCCGCCTGCTGGACGGCCAGGCTCTTGTTCACGCGAGCCGTCACGCCGCGGTCGCAGACGACGATCTTGCCCGCGACCTTGGCCGGGTCGAGCACCGCAGTGCCGTCGTTGTCGGCCGCGGCGTAGCAGAGCGCGACCTTCGTCGGATCAGCACCCGGCAGCCCCGCGGCGGTCGAGTCGATCAGCGGCGCAGGGCCGACCTTCGTCGCGACGGAGGCGCCGTTGTACGTCGCCCCGTTCCCGAGCGTGACCGAACCGCGCCCGTCGCGGTTGTGCGTGCCTGCCGCGACCGTCGTGATCCACGGGCCAGGGTGGGCCACCGTGCCGGTCGTGGGGCCGCTGTTGCCGGCGGAGGCGGCGACGAAGACGCCCGCGTCCGCAGCGAACAGGAACGCGACCTCGACCGGGTCGGCGAAGTTCGTCGTCGTGCCGCTGATCGAGTAGTTGATGACGTCCACGCCGTCGGAGACGGCCTGGTCGATCGCGGCGACGAGATCGGCCGTGCGACCGCTCGCGGTCGACGCGTCCTGCGTCGACCAGAGCGCCTTGTACGCGGCGATCCGCGCGCGCGGCGCCATCCCGCTGACCTTGCCGAACACGGCGGCGGGGCCCGTCGCCGGGACGCCGAAGTTGCCTCCCGAGGTCGACGCTGTGTGCGACCCGTGGCCGTTGTAGTCCCGCACGGACATGAACTCCCAGGGCCGATCGGCCTCGAGCGCGGCGTCGCCGCCCCAGGCCGCGTTGAACCACTGGGCGCCGATCAGCTTCTGGCCGCACATCGAGGCGTTGAACTGCTCGCCGGGCGTGCACTTGCCGTGCCAGCCCGGGATCTGCTGGAACACGAGCTTCCCGTCCGCGTCGCGGTCGCTGAAGCTCTTGCTCTCCGGCCAGATGCCCGAGTCGACGATCCCGATGATGATGTTCTCGCCGGCGCCTGTCGTCTTCTTGTCACCGGTGCCGCCGAGCTGGTCCCACAGCCCGCCCGGAGCCGTGAGCCCGAGGAAGTCGGGCGTCGACGAGGTGTCCATCGTGACGATCTCGTCGGGCGTGACCGACACGACGTCCGACTGCTTCTCGAGCTGCGCGGCCTGGTTCTCGCTCAGCCGCGCCGAGTAGCCGTTGTAGGTGTAGGCGTAGTCGTAGAGCTTCGCGCCGCCGCCGACCTTCGCGAGCGACTTGCCGTGCTCCCCCCTCAGGAAGTCGACGTAGCGCGCCACGTTGGGCGACGTGGGATCGATCTTCTTCCCCTTGCCCGGCTTCGTCGCGGGGATCCCCGCAACACCGCCGTCATAGGAGACGGCGGGATCCTGGATCATCTGGACGATGTACGTCCCCGTCTCGGGCGCGGCGCTCGTGGCCGCGCTGGAGACGAGGAGGGCCGCGGCGCAGACGCCGACGACCGCGAGCACGATCAACGCGCGGAAACGCATCGTGGTTGCTCTCCCCTTGTCGTGGTGGTGGGACACCGACCTGGTCTTTCCGGCGGCGCGCACTGTATTTCGCGCTGCACAACAGTGCAACGGCAAACCGCGCATTTCCCCTGTTCGAGGGGCAGGAGCCCTGCGCTCCCGGGCCAGTGACGCCCGGGAGCGCGGGTTTGTCCGACAGATCAGCCGTGGATCGAGGCGATGATCGGGATGATCAGGATCGCGACGATGTTGGCGATCTTGATCATGGGGTTGATCGCCGGGCCGGCGGTGTCCTTGTAGGGATCCCCGACCGTGTCTCCGGTAACGCCCGCGGCGTGGGCCTCGGAGCCCTTGCCCCCGAAGGCGCCGTCCTCGATCAGCTTCTTCGCGTTGTCCCAGGCGCCGCCGCCGGAGGTCATCGAGATGGCGAGGAAGAGACCGGTC
>Ga0173481_10000173_pt1 | contig 12235 bp, 9 predicted proteins | sample NitcycUS073202C2_FD_136667 | JGI IMG/M metagenome (GOLD analysis project Ga0173481, IMG submission 136667) | Soil microbial communities from Arlington Agricultural Research Station in Wisconsin, USA - Nitrogen cycling UWRJ-S073-202C-2 (version... ... | reverse complement strand
CGGCGCCGATCTCGGTCAGGCCGGCGCGCACGGCCTCGGACGCGATGCGGGCGGCACCGCGGGCCGCCTCCTCAAGGCTTTCGCCGCGCGCGAGGAGCGCCGTCAGGCTCGCGGAGTGAGTGCATCCGGCTCCGTGGGTCGCGTCCGATTCGAAGCGCTCGACCGGAATCGGGACGTGGTGCTCGCCGTCGTAGAGCCAGTCCACGGCCTCTGTCCCGTGACCTCCGGTGACGATCACGGCAGAGGGCCCCAGCCCGTGGATCGTCTCGGCGAGCTCCTCACGATTCGCGTCGTCGGAGTAGGGCAAGCCGGCGAGCGCACAGGCCTCGTGCAGGTTCGGCGTCACCACCGTTGCGAGGGGGAGCAGCCTGCCGACGAGGACCTCGACGGCATCGTCCTGCAGGAGCTTGGAGCCCGAGGCCGCCACCATCACCGGGTCGACGACGAGCGGGACACGATGGCCGACGAGAAAGTCGGCGACGGCCTCGATGATCCGGCGCGAGAAGAGCATCCCGGTCTTGGCGGCATCCACGCCGATGTCGTCGAACACGACCTCGAGCTCGTCACTGATGAACTCCGGCGGCGCCTCGTACACAGAACGCACCTCGACCGTGGACTGCGCCGTCAGCGCGACGATCGCGCTCATGCCGTGACAGCCGAGGGCTGCGAAGGCCTTGAGGTCGGCCTGAATGCCGGCGCCGCCGCCGGAATCCGAGCCCGCGATGGTCAGGCAGCGGGGGATCACCGCGGGTGAGGCTAGCATCGCCCCTATGGCGATCGTGACCTGGAACGAGCTCCTCCAAGGCGAGGAGCTCGCGTACCGAACCGAGATCACGGCTCGGCGGGCGGATGTCGTTCCGATCCCGGACGGCCTGCACCCGCGAGTGCTCGATTCCCTGGCCGGACTTGGGCTCGACGGCCTCTACCGGCACCAGGCGGAGGCGTTTCACGCGGCGGAGCGCGGAGAGCACATCGTCGTCTCGACCGGAACCGCGAGCGGGAAGACCCTGGCCTTCAACCTGCCCGTCCTGAACGCGCTCGCCGAGGAGCCGAAGCTCCGCGCCCTCTACCTCTATCCGACCAAGGCCCTCGCACAGGACCAGGCCCGCGCGCTTGCAGCGTTCAGGCTCCCGCGCCTGCGGCCGGCGATCTACGACGGCGACACCGAGACCGAGCGGCGCTGGCAGATCCGCAAATGGGCCAACGTCATCCTCACGAACCCGGACATGCTCCATGTCGGAGTCCTCCCGCACCACGATCGCTGGGGCGACGTCCTCCAAAACCTCCGCTACATCGTCGTGGACGAGGCGCACGTCTACCGCGGTGTCTTCGGGTCGCATGTCGCCAACGTCCTCCGCCGCCTCCGCCGCGCCGCGGCGATCTACGGCGCCGAGCCGCAGTTCCTGCTCGCCTCCGCCACGATCGCCAACCCGGGCGAGCTCGTCGAGTCGCTGCTCGGCGTCGAGGCGACCGTGATCGGCAAGGACGCGGCTCCGCACGCAGCGAGGACGGTGGCGTTCTGGAACCCGCCCCTCCTCGACGAGGAGCTTCAGCTCCGCGCGAGCCCGCTGGGAGAGGGCGCCAGGCTTCTCGGCGACCTGGTCGAGCGGGGCCTGCGGACAATCTGCTTCGCGAAGTCGCGCAAGGCGGCCGAGCTCATCCACCGCTTCGCGTCCGAGCGGGTCGGATCCGACCTAGCGGCGCGCCTCTCCCCGTACCGAGCCGGCTACACGCCCGCGCAGCGGCGCGACATCGAGCGGCGCCTCGTCGAAGGCGAGCTGCTCGGCGTCACGGCCACCGACGCGCTCGAGCTCGGAATCGACATCGGGCTCCTGGACTGCGCAATCTCGGTCGGCTTCCCCGGGACGGTGGCCAGCCTGCGCCAGCAGTGGGGGCGGGCGGGAAGACGCAGCCAGGGCCTCGCCATCCTCGTCGCGAGCGAGGACGCCCTCGACCAGTTCTTCATGCGGGAGCCCGAGACGCTCATGAACCGCCGTGTGGAGGCGGCCATCCTCGACCACGCCAACCCCCGCGTGCTGGACGGCCACGTCCTCTCGGCGGCCTTCGAAGCGCCACTGGACGACCGTGACACCGTCTTCCTCGGCGCTGAGGCCCTCGACCGCGCCGAAGCCCTCGTCGAGACCGGTGAGCTGAAGAAGACGAAGGCGGGCTTCGTCTGGTCGGGGCGCGACTACCCCGCCGCCCGCTTCTCGCTCCGCTCGACGAGCCCGGAGTCCTACGCGGTCGTCGAGTCGGAGTCGGGCTCGGTGCTGGGCCTCGTGGAGAAGCAACGCGCGTACTCCACCGTGCACGACGGCGCCGTCTACCTGCACATGGGCGAGGCCTATCACGTGCTCGTCCTCGACCACGAGAGCCGCACTGCTCTCGTCGAGCCGTTCAGCGGCGACTTCTACACGCAGGCCAAGCAGGAGACGATGACCTCGATCGAGGAGCCCGAGATCGTCGAGACGCGCCTCGGGATGGAGGTCTCCTTCGGCCGGGTCAGCGTCACCGAGCAGGTCGTGGGGTATCAGAAGAAGTCCATCCGGGACCAGGCCACGCTCGAGCTCGTGCCTCTGCTCATGCCCGAGACGACGTTCGAGACGGAGGCGGTCTGGTACCTCCCCGAGGACTGGATGCTCGACGGGGTGGACGAGATGCCGCGGCTCCTGGGCACGCTGCACGCAGCCGAGCACTCGATGATCGCTCTGCTGCCCCTCTGGGCGATGTGCGACCGCTGGGACATCGGCGGGCTGTCGACCAACCTCCATCATCAGACCGGACGGCCGACGGTCTTCATCTACGACGGCCATGCCGGCGGTGTCGGGATCGCCCGCCGCGGATTCGACCAGATCGAGGGCTGGGTCGGCGACACCGCGGCGCTGCTCGCCGGCTGCCCCTGCGAAAGCGGCTGCCCGTCCTGCGTCCAGTCACCGAAGTGCGGGAACCTGAACGACTTCCTCGACAAGGCGGGTGCGCTTACGCTCCTCGAGCGCATGTTGAAGGGAGCCGCGTAGATGCAGCACCGCCATGCGAAGGGCGGGACGCTCATCCTCGGGGGCGGGTTCGCCGGAAGCTACGTGGGCCGCCTGCTCGGCAAGTCGGGCTGCACGATCGTCAGCCGTGAGAACTTCATGCTGTACACGCCGTCTCTCCCCGAGGCGGCGTCGGGCACCCTCGAACCGCGCCACGTCGTCGTCCCTCTCCGAATGATGTGCCCGCATGCCGACCTCGTCCTCGGCGAGATCACGCAGGTTGACGAGGGCTCGAGGCAGGTCACGGTCGAGACCGAGGCGGGAGGTGTCGAGCTCGAGTACGAGGACCTCGTCGTCGCCCTCGGCGCAATCGCTCGCACGCTCCCGATCCCGGGCCTCGCCGAGCACGGGCTCGGGTTCAAGGACCTCGCGGACGCCATCGGCCTTCGGAACCACGTCCTGCGCCAGCTCGAGGCTGCCGACGCGGTCGTCGATCCGGAGGTGGCCAAGCGCCACCTCACGTTCGTCTTCGTCGGCGCGGGCTACGCAGGAGTCGAGGCGCTCGCCGAGCTCGCGGACCTCGTCCGCGATGCGCTCCGCTACTACCCACGGCTGCAAGAAGTCCCTCCGCGCTGGGTGCTCGTCGACGCGGCGCCCAAGATCCTCCCCGAGATCCCGACGCGGCTCGGCGACTATGCGGCGAGCCAGCTCGAAAAGCGGGGCGTCGACATCCGGGTCGAGACCACCCTCGAGTCCGTGGAGGAGCACGCCGCGACGCTCTCGGACGGCGAGCGCATCGACACGGACACGCTCGTCTGGACGGCGGGCGTGCGCGCGACCCCCGTCGTGAGCCACTTCGGGCTTCCCGTCGACGAGAAAGGGCGCGTGAGGGTCAGCCCCACGCTCTGCGTCGAGGAGAGGAAGAACGTCTGGTCCCTCGGCGACTGCGCACGCGTCCCCAACGAGGCCACGCCCGGCCAGTTCGATCCGCCCACGTGCCAGCACGCCCTCCGCCAGGCCCGCCGCCTGGCGAAGAACCTCCGCGGCGAGCCGAAGCCCTACCGCTACCGCATGCTTGGCCAGGTGGCTACCCTCGGCCGGCACAAAGGGATCGCCGACGTCCTCGGCCTCCGCTTCCGCGGCTTCATCGGCTGGTTCATCACGAGGACGTACCACCTCTACCAGCTGCCGCTCATCACGCGGAAGCTCCGCGTGGTCACCGACTGGACGGTCGGTCTCTTCTTCCGCCGCGACATCGCCGAGCTCTCGATGCTCGGCCACGCGGGTAGGCCCGGGGATGAGTGACCTCAAGCGCGCTGCCGCATTCGAAGAGCTCATCCGCGACCGCTGCGCAGAACGCGTGGTGGAAACCCGCTTCGGCCCAGCGCTCTTTAACGACACCCATTCGACCATCTGGAACCTGAACGTCGTCCGCGCCGAGCGGCCCGGTGATGCGCCGGCGGAGGACATCGCGGCGGAGGTCGAGCGAGTGCAGGCTGGCCTCGGGCACAGGCGCGTAATCCTCCCGCCGGGAGCCACCGAGCTGGAGAGCGGATTCCGTAAGCTCCGCTGGCAGCCTGACCACTTCCTCTTCATGGTCTACCGCGGTGACGGTGAGCCGGCCGACACCTCGCGGGTGGAGGAGGTCGATCCCGAGCGGCTCCGCCCGCTGCGCGCGGAGATCATCCGCGAGTGGCAGCGCGATGCTGACGAGAAGACCGTTTCGGAGCTCATCGCGGCCGACATGCTCATGTGGAAGGAGGCGAGCTCGCGGATCTTCGGAATCGTCGAGGACGGCGAGGTCGTCAGCTCGGCCCAGCTCTACTCGGACGGGAGCACAGCGCAGGTCGAGGAGGTCGCCACGCTGCCCGCGTACCGGGGGCGCGGCCACGCCAAGGCGCTCGTGACGCGAGCGGTCGAGGAGGCTATCGCGGACAACCACGAGTTCATCTTCCTCGTCGCCGACGGAGACGACTGGCCGAAGAAGCTCTACAACCGCCTCGGGTTCGAAGAGGTCGGCTCCCGCTTCGCATTCCTGCGCCGCTAGCGGAGCTTGTCGAGCGCCTTGCCGATCGACTGCTTCCCGCCCAAGACCGGCTCGAAAAGGTCACCGTGCTTCTCGATCCGAGCCAGCACGCGGTCCATGGTGTAGTCGAGCGGATCGAGCTTCTCGTTCACCTCGTCCCAGCGGAGTGGCGTCGAGACCGGCGCGCCCTCACGCGGTCGCACCGAGTAGACGGAGGCGATCGTCTTCCCCTCCCCGTTCTGATTCGCGTCGATGAGGACCCCGCGCCGCTTCTGCTTCGACCATTCCGTCGTAACGAGGCCACGATGCGTCCGCGCGAGGGTCTTCGCGACGATCTCGGCAAATTCCCGGGTGTCGGCGTACGTGTAGCGGCGCTGGATCGGGACGAGCACGTGCATCCCATCCGACCCGCTCGTCTTGGGGAGACCCTCGAGTTCCAGCGCGTCGAGAACCTCCTTCACCAGCAGGGCCACCTGGACGACCTCCGGGAATCCGACGTCCGGCGAGGGGTCGAGGTCGAAGAGGATGAATTCCGGCCGCTCCGGTTTGTCGACCCGCGAATACCAGACGTTCATGTCGATGCAGCCCATGTTCACCATCCAGAGCAGCGCAAGGTCGTCGTTCACGAGCGGGTACGTGATCATCCGCTTCTGCCGCGACTCCCTCGACGTCGCCCTGAACGCCTTGCGGTCAATCCATTCGGGCATGTGCTTCGGCGAATCCTTCTGGAAGAAGAACTTGCCGTCGCGCCCATCGGGGTAGCGCTTCATGGTGAAAGGCCGGTTCCTGAGGTGCGGGACGAGCGCCGGCGCGACGTCGCGGTAGTAGGCGAGGAGGTCGCCCTTGGTGAGGCCGCTTTCCGGGAAGAAGACCTTGTCGAGATTCGAGAGTTTCAGGGTGCGCTTGCCGCGGCGGATCTCGGTCTCGATCGGCAGCTCGCGGCGCACCTCCTCGGCCTCCTTGTCCTCGCGTAGCCCCTTGTAGGAGGGAGCGCGGAGCCGGCCGTCGTGCGTCCACTCGGCGAACTCGACCTCGCAAACGAGCTTCGGCTCGACCCAGAGGATGTCGTCGCGGCGGACCTTCGGCATCTTCGGGACGAAGCCGAACGGCGATGCCTTCCGCTCCAGCGGCTTCAGCTTGCGGAGGAGCTTCTCGATCTCCTTCTCCGTGAAGCCCGTGCCGACGTTGCCGACGTACTCGAGGCCGTTCCCGCGGCTGACGGCGAGGATCAGTGAGCCGAGCGTCGCCGACCGCCGCCCCTTTCCGCGCGTGTAGCCGGCGATGATGAACTCCTGTCGGCCGTGCGTCTTGATCTTGAGCCAGTTGCGTGAGCGCCGGCCCGGCTCGTAGCGTGAGCCGGCCTTCTTGGCGACGATCCCCTCGAGGCCCTGCTTCTCCGCCGCTTTCTGCAAGCCCGGCCCGTCGTCGAAGGCCTCGGAGAGAAGGACCGTGCGGTTCCGGCGGTCGAGGAGGCGGGCGAGCTCTGCGCGCCTCTCCTCCAGCGGGCGGTCGACGACCGAAGTTCCCTCGACCTCGAGGACGTCGAAGACGTAGTAGACGACCTCGCCGTTGCCCTGCTGCATCGCCGAGAAGCTCGAGCGCCCCTGCTCGTCGAGCGCACAGACCTCGCCGTCGAGGACGCAGTCGGGAGTCTTGATCGCGGGAGAGAGCGCCCGCGCAACGTTGTCGAACCGCTCCGTCAGGTCATTCCCGTTCCGGCTGACGAGTCGGGCCTCGCTGCCACGGAGATACGCGAGCGCACGGTAGCCGTCGAACTTCACCTCGAAGCTCCAGTCCTTCCCCTTCGGCACGTTCTCGGAGAGCGTGGCCAGCATCGGGGTGTACTCCGTCACCTTCCCGCGCACCTTCGGCGGTGCGTCGTCGCGCTTGCGGATGAGGAGCCAGTTCTTCTCCTCGCCGGAGAGGCGTGCAGGGACGAGCGTCCACACGCCCTGCAGCCGCTCGCCGTCGAGGCGGACGGTCAGGCCGCCGTCGCGCTTCTCCTCGAGGAGCTCGTACGTGCCGGAGTCCCAGATCTCCACGGTGCCCGCGCCGTACTGCCCCTTGGGGATCTCGCCCTCGAAGCCCGCGTAGTCGAGCGGGTGGTCCTCGACATGCACGGCGAGGTTCCGCTGGCCGGTCTCGAGCGGCACGCCCTTCGGAACCGCCCAGGAGAGGAGAACACCGTCGCGCTCGAGGCGAAAGTCGTAGTGGAGACGGCGCGCATCATGACGCTGGACGACGAAGATCGGCCCCTTCTTGCGACCCTCCCGACCCCCGAACGGCTCGGGGGTTTTCTTGCGGTCGCGCTTGCGCTCATAGTCGCGGAGGGTCGCCATGGGCGAATGTTTATCCGACTCGGCCCCGGGTAGAACGTCGTCGCGAGAGGCTCCTTTGCGACTTCTCTGCCGACCAGGGGGGTTGGCACTCAAGGCCGGTGCAAACCGGCCTTGAGGCCTTGTGTAAAGGTCTTGTTTGGACGGGGAAAACCCTGTGGATGATGTGGGAAACAGGGCGGAAACCCCCGTTTCACTCAAGGAAAATCCCCATGCGGCGAAACTTCGCGCTTCGTTCGCGCTTTCTCGCCGCCGGATTCATCCCTTTGACGTCGTCGAGGGCCATTGCGAGCGACTCGCCGAGGAGCTTCGCCGCATCGTCTGCGTTCTTGTGCGCGCCGCCCGGTGGCTCCGGGACGACGCCGTCGATGACGCCCAACTCGAGGCAGTGCAAGGCATCCGGCTTGAACGCGGCGGCCGCTTTCTTCGCCTCGCCGGCATCCCGCCACAGGATCGCGGCGCAGCCTTCGGGCGAGATGACGGAGTAGATCGCGTTCTCCTGCATGAGGACGCGGTCCGCAACTGCGATCGCGACAGCTCCACCCGAGCCGCCCTCGCCGATGATGCAGGACACCGTGGGGACGCCGAGCCTGAGCATGAGGAGCTGCGAGCGTGCGATCCAACCGCCCTGCCCGTGCTGCTCGGCGACAACCCCGGGATAGGCGCCCGGCGTGTCCACGAGAGTGATGACCGGAATGCGGTGCCGGTCGGCGAGCTCCATCACGCGCATCGATTTCCGGTAGCCCTCCGGGTACGTCATGCCGAAGTTCCGATGGGTGCGCTCGCGAATGTCGCGGCCTTTCTGGTGCCCGACGAGCGCGACGGTCTCCCCCTTGAAACGGCCCAAACCGGCCACGAGCGCCGCGTCGTCCGCGAACGAGCGGTCGCCGTGGAGCTCGATGAAGTCGTCGAAGATCCGCTCGACGTAGTCGAGCGTGTACGGGCGATCCTGGTGTCGCGCCAGCTCGACCGCGCGCCAGACCTCGTCGGCGCTCGGCTCCTCGGCGATCCGGTCGATCTGGTGCTGGAGCCTGGCCAACTCCCCGGAGACGCCGACCCCGCGGAGAAGCGGCAGCTCCCGGAGCCTCGCCAGCCGGTCGCGCAGCCGGAGCTGCTCGACAGTGCCTTCGGAGCTTTCAGTCGCCATGTTGGAAGAGCGAGAGCACCCGCCCCAGGTAGGGCCTGAGCTCGGGCCGCGGGACGATCGCGTCCACATGGCCGAAGCGGGCATTCGACTCGGCGAGGCCGAAGTCTTCGGGCAGCTTTTCTCTCGTCGTCTGCTGCACCACGCGGGGCCCGGTGAAGGCGAGAAGCGCACCGGGCTCCGAGACGATCACGTCCCCGAGGCTCGCAAAGCTGGCGAGGACGCCCGCGGTCGTCGGATGGGTCATTACCGAGACGAACGGGACAGGAGCCTCGTGGAGGAGGTCGACCGCCGCGACCGTCTTCGGAAGCTGCATGAGCGAGAGGATCCCCTCCTGCATGCGCGCGCCGCCGGAGGCGGTCACGCAGACGAGCGGCACGCCTCGCTTGGCCGCCCGCTCGCAGGCGCGGGCGAACTTCTCCCCGACGGCGCTCCCCATGGAACCGCCCATGAACGCGAAATCCATCACCGCGAGCTCGCATGCCCTCCGCTCGATGCTCGCGCCGCCGGCGATGAGCGCGTCCCCGAGGCCCGTGGCCACCTCGGCCTCGGCGATCCGCTCCGTATACGCCCGGAGATCGAAGAAGCCGAGCGGGTCCGCAGAACGCAGATCCTTGTCCTGCTCCTCGAAGGTGCCGCGATCGGCGAGCTGTTCCACGCGCCTGCGCGCACGCACCGCGAAGTGGTGACCGCAGTGAGGGCAGACCCAGAGGTTCTCGTCGAGCTCCTCGTCCCGGTAGTGGGAGTTGCAGCTCGGGCAGGTGTTCGGGTGCGTCCCGGGCTTCTCCGGCTCTGGCCCGCGATGCTCGATGGAGACGTCGATCCGGCTGGCCATGACCGGCCTATCTTAGAGGTCGGCCTCTTACAGGCCGACGGCTCGACAGAATCGGGCGAGCCCGGCGACGTTCGCCGGATCGGCGGCGAGACCTGAGAAGCCGAGCCCGGCGACAGGCTTGTGCCGCGCCACGTCGAGGAGGACGGCCTCCGCAGCCTCGGGTGTCATCCCGCCCGGTTCCGGCATGAACATCGCAACGCCGCAGTCGGGCTCGAGCACGTCGCAGTCGAACGCGACGTAGACGGCGTCGACACCGTCGAGCGCTTCGCCGACCTTCTCCTCACCAAGACGCAGCCCGCTTTCTGCGATGAACTGCTCCTCCGGCGGGTCGAGATTGCGGGCTCCGACGAGCGCCACGTCCTCCGCTGCCACGGTGTCGGAGTCGATGAGCATGCGCAGCGGCATCCCCCACGGGTTTCCACTCGGAGACGACTCCGGCGTGTTGAGGTCGCCGTGCGCGTCGAACCAGATCACTCCGAGCCGGCCGACCCGGGTGGCGAGCGCCTCCACCGCTCCGACGTGCGCACAGCAGCAGCCGCCGACAACGAGTGGGCGCTCAGGCAGCGAGCAGGCGAGCGCAAGCGTCTGCTCGGTGAGCGTGTCCTCGTCGACGACGCCGGCTTCCGGATAAGGCAGCCCGAGAAAAGCCGCCTCGACCATCGACTCCCCGTCTTCACCCCAGGCGCGCGGCACGCGCACGAGCCCGGCGCGGAAGGCGCGCCCGCAGGAGTGGCATTCGTACTCCCCGCCCTCGAGGGCCACCGCGGTCAGCGTGCGGCAGTCGGGACACCGCGCCCGGAGGGTCGACACGACTAAAAGGTAGCTGGGACCAGCTCGTCCAGCACATCGGGGAGCCGGGAAAGGTCCTTCAGCTCCGCCGCCCTCGGCAGTTCGCTGGTCTCACCGAGGCGGTTGATCCACACCGCCCGGAGGCCGAGCCGCTCGGCGGGCGCAATGTCGTGGAAGAGGCTGGCCGCCACGTGCACGTGCTGGTCGCGGTCGGCGCCGTAGCGTTCGAAGAACGTCTCCCAGTGACCGGGTGCCGGCTTGTAGGAGCCCGCGTCTGCCGCTGTCACCTGCCCGTCCACGGGAACGCCGATGCGCTCCAGCGACGCGGCGAGAAAGTCAGGGTCGGTGTTCGAGAGTGGGGCGAGCTTGAACCTCCGCCCGCGCAGCTCCGCGAGAGCACCCGGCACCTCGGGGAAAGGCTTCCACGACGGGAGTGACTCGCCGAGTGCGCCTTCCTCACCTGGAGGAACGGCCAAGCCCTCTTCCGTGGCGACCCGAGCGAGCGTCTCGGCGAGCACGTCGCGATAGGGGATCGCGCGCCCCTCCTGCACCTGCGGCTCGAGCTCGTGGTAGCGCTCGAGCAGGCGGTCGGCATCCTCGTCGGGCCAGATCCGGGCGAGGCCGGCACGGATCCCGCCCATCCAGTCGATGAGCGTCCCGTACACATCGAACGTGGCCCAGCGCTCAGGCATGAACGGCTAGTCCTCGAACTTGGAGACGACCAGGCAGGCGTTGTGCCCGCCGAACCCGAAGTTGTTCGAGAGCGCGACGTCCGTCTTCCACTCGCGCGACTCGTTCGGGATGTAGTCGAGGTCGCACTCGGGATCCGGATACTCGTAGTTGATCGTCGGCGGGATGACGTCGCGCTGCACGGCGAAGATCGACGTGAGCGCCTCGATCGCTCCCGACGCGCCGAGGCAATGCCCCGTCGCGCCCTTGGTGGACGAGATCGGCGTCTTCCGAGCCTTCTCCTCGCCGAGCGCGACCTTGATCACGCGCGTCTCGCTCGCGTCGCCAAGGGGAGTCGAGGTGCCGTGAGCGTTGATGTAGTCGATGTCCTCCGAGGTCACGCCGGAATCGTCCATCGCCATCTTCATCGCACGGGCGGGATGCTGACCCGTGGGGTCGGGCTCGGTGATGTGCTGCGCATCGGAGGAGATGCCGTAGCCCCGAAGCTCGGCGTAGACCTTCGCGTCGCGCTTCCTCGCGTGCTCCAGCTCCTCGAGGACGACGATCGCCGCGGCCTCGCCCATGACGAAGCCGTCCCGTTCCGCGTCGAAGGGCCTGCTCGCGCGCTCGGGGTCGTCGTTGCGCCTGGAGAGGGCTCGCATCGCACCGAACCCTCCGATGCCGACCTTCGTGATCCCGGCCTCCGTGCCGCCGGCCAGCATGACCTCGGCCCGGCCGAGACGGATGTCGTCGAGCGCCTGCCCGATGGCCATGTTCGAGGCCGCGCACGCCGTGCACTCCGACCAGAGCGGGCCACGGGTGCCGAGCTCCATCGAGACCCAGGCGGCGCCCATGTTCGGGATGATCGCGGGGATCGAGAACGGGTTGATACGGTCAGGCCCGCGCGCGAGGAGCTGGTCGTAGCAGTCCTGGAAGGCCTTGAGCCCGCCGATGCCAGTCGCAACGGAGACACCGACGCGATCCGTCTCCGGCTCGATCTCGATGCCGGAATCCTCTTCGGCCATCCGCGCCGCGGCGACGATCATCTGCGCGAACCGGTCGAGCTTGCGCGCCTTGCGATGGTCGAGCCACTGGGTCGGGTCGAAGTCCTTCAGCTCGCAGGCGAAATGGACGGCGTAGTCGGCCGGATCGAACTGCTGGATCGGCCCCGCGCCGCTCTTCCCGGCAGTGAGGTTTTCCCAGAAGGTCTCGGCGTCGTTGCCGAGCGGCGTGACCGCGCCCACACCTGTGACGACCACTCGCCTACGTCCGTTCATGCTCACGCTTGTTCCTCTCCCTACATCCCTAGGCCGCCGTCGACGAGCAGCACCTCGCCCGTGATGAACGTGGCCTCGTCGGAGCAAAGAAAGCGTACCGCACGCGCTACGTCCTCAGGCTCGCCGAGACGGCCGAGCGCGGTGTTCGTGAGGATCAGCTGCCGCATCTCCTCGGAGATAACGT
>Ga0173481_10000172_pt1 | contig 12266 bp, 9 predicted proteins | sample NitcycUS073202C2_FD_136667 | JGI IMG/M metagenome (GOLD analysis project Ga0173481, IMG submission 136667) | Soil microbial communities from Arlington Agricultural Research Station in Wisconsin, USA - Nitrogen cycling UWRJ-S073-202C-2 (version... ... | reverse complement strand
GATTGCTGTTACTGGCTGCGGCTGCTGTTGACTTATGGCATTTACTTGTGGTGCTATAGTTGGCGGCGATGATAATGATGCGTTACTGGAATTACTAACTATAACTATTGTTGCCCCTGTTGCACCGCCAGTTGATTGTGAAATCGCAGTATTATTACTTGTAGTTGCTATCTGCTGTTGTTGTTGTTTTGGAAGGGCAGCTACACTTCCGGCTGTTGTTGTTGGTTTTGTCGTAGTTGTTGTTTGTTGCGGTGATGATGATGATGATGATGATGATACTACTGCTGATGTCGGTGGTGGCATTGCTGCTGATAATGAAGGTGGTTTTACTGTTTTTGGAATACCGCAAATTGTCGATTCAGTGGTATTAACCACCTTGAGACTTGGGTTGCTAGGATCACACATTTTTGCTTTGAGTTCTGGTGATATTGTTGTGCTGCTAAGTGAACTACTACTACTAGCAGCCGGTGACGAGGATGGCGATGATGATAATTGTTGTGCAAATACATAGCTATTACTCCAAATAGCAAAAACTAGTGTGCCAACTAGAAGTGGGAATACTGTAAAAATTAATCTTGTGTGGCTCATACTGAATTATATAGACATCGTATCTATATATATAAATAAGAAGTTTTTTATACTGTTATTATTCTGGTATAAATACTAGAAAAAGAACATGATATATTATCTTTTCCTATCTTGATATATTGAGACAGTAAATCAAGATTTGTTAATGAAATTGTATATATATGAAATTCGGGGCAACATTTCTATTCAAAATTATAAGGATTGAAATCTAACTCTGCTATTCGATGGATGGATCCAGGTCTAGAATTGGTTACTTCTCTTACTACTCTTTCCTTTTGGTTTTTTCGATGTCGCTTTATTCTTTTTTGTTTTTGTGGTAGTTCTATTTCTTTTCACTGAACTAGTTTTGTTGCTACTTCCTCGTCTCTGGTCTATTCGCTTCATTTGAGACTGTAATGATTCGACCATATCTGCTAATCTGCTAATTTGATCAGAATGTGATTTCACCAACTCTCGTAGATCATCCTCAATATCATTGTCTTCTGTATCAGTATCTCTTGTTACTGTCAATATCTCTTCTCTGACTACTTCTACTGGTTTAGGAGCAGCAGCCTCTTCATCTTCTATTAATTCATCCTCATCGTCATATACATTAACTCCAATTTCCTGACCATTTTCATCTGACATAATTTTGAGTTATCTACAATACCTAAAATTAGTTTCGATTATTCATCCCCATCCTAAGAATCTTAGGAGAGTTTCATTCCTATTCAAAGGGAAGCTATAGCATGTATCCATATGCTGAGCGGAAGGAATCTTAATCTCGTCATTCAGATATACAGTTCAGGAATAGAATACACAAAAAAGAGTGATGGTTATATCAAATCTCTTTCATAATCTCGTTTTTTCAGTTTTCAGAAAGGGTCACAAATACTCTAGTGTTAGTGTGACCGATAGTACTAGTCTCTGCCCCCTACGATAAGGAAAAGTACAAAGAAATGGTAATTGATGTTGCAGAAACAGTTAAGTTTTTTTGGTTTTGATAGAAGCGCTTACAGCAATTTGAACGTGAGAAGAAAATGGTGGTGGTATGAAGAATTAAGAGAACAGAGAATAAGAGACATACAAACTGAGATGCTTTGATATTGGTAGAAAAGGAGTTTCTTGTATTTGTATGTATTACATATATTGGCTTACATCGTTGTTCAATAATCATACGAAAAGTGACATAGAAAAAGAACTAGACAAAATTATGATTATGGGCCCTATAAACTGAACTCTTTAGGAGAGTTAATCATTATAAACTGCCTTTTCTATTGATTTAAGGAACTTATTATTCATGCTTTTAGTACCAATCGTAACTCTAATACAGCCTTTGCGATCATCAATATTGCCAAATGCTTTGACGGCCAATCTTGCCTTTTTCAGAGATTTTAAAATTGTATTAAATTTTTCATAAGACTCCAAGAAAATGAAGTTAGCATCAGACTGGAAAACTTTGATTCCATTGAACCTAACAAGTTGATCAAATACTCTTTTTCTTTCTGCTTTGATCATTTTAATATTCTGCTTGATATAAGGAGACTGAGATAATACTGTGGCAGCTATTGTAAGTGAAAGACTGTTGAGTGGATATGGAGATTGAATACGGGATCTGAATATATCTGCAAATCTCTTATTTGATACAAAGTATCCTACTCTAGCTCCTGCTAGCCCAAAGGCTTTCGAAAGCGTACGAAGTATGACAACATTGTCATATTTAGCAGAAGCATATGACATTAAGGAATAATTCGCAAATTCTACATATGCCTCATCAATTAAAATTAGTTTATCTTTGAGTACTTCTATAATTTCTAATATTGATCGCTTATCAAATTGATTGCCCGTTGGATTGTTAGGCGAACAAATGTATACAATACCGCACTGCTTGGCAGCCTGTAAAAATTCTTCTTTGTTTAGGGTATTGTCTTTTTTGTTGAGCGGCACTCTATTCACCATCAGCCCATGCAACTCACAACGGTTTATAAAATAAGAAAATGTTGGAGTAAAAACGTTAACTCGTTGTCCTCTGCCAATAGTTGATAGAATTAATTCAATTATCTGATCGGAGCCATTTCCAACTACAAGATATTTTTTGTCAATACCTGTATATTTTGCAAGTTGCCTGTAAAGTTCTTCGAATTGCTTTAATGGATATTCTCTAAGATCTGTGTCCTTTGCTGCCTGCAAAGCAATTTGTGAAATGAATCTTTTCTTTAGCATAAAGTTCTCATTAGCATCTAATTTGAGAAAGTCACGACTATTATTTCCCTGTTCTGATCTAGCATATTTACCAAAACTAGAAAGTATATCTAATTTCTCAGACACCCAATTTGTCATTTTTTCAATCTTTCCTTTACAGCTTCATAGTGGTTTGTTAAGCCTTCAGCAGTTGAAATTTGTTTTATAACTGATTCTACTTTTTCTAGACCTGACTTTGTTGCTTGAACTATATTTACAATCCTTACGAAATCAAGGACTGAAAGTGATGCCCTTGATTTGCCAAATCCCAATGTTGGAAGAACATGGTTGGAACCTAAACAGTAATCGCTTGCTGAAGATGGAGTATATTTTCCAATTAACACTAGGCCAGCCGATGATATCTTCTTTGAAATACTTCTCGCATTACTAGCAATGATTTCTAAGTGTTCTGGCGCAACCTCATTTATAAATTCTGTCGAACTGGATTCGTCTTTACATATTGCAATAAATCCATTTTCTTCTAAACTTTTCCTGACTATGTCAGAACGTTCAATGACATTCTTTTCGAGGATGGACTGGATTTCATTTGTTACCTGCATTGCAAATTCTTTATTTGTTGTTACCAATCCACATAGTGTATCATAGCTGTGTTCAGCTTGTGAAATTAAATCCAAAGCAACAAGTTTTGGATTAGCCTTAGAATCTGCATATACTAGCAATTCAGTCGGACCGGCTATCATATCTATTGAAACTCTGCTGGAAGCAAGAATTTTGGCAATAGTAACAAATATTCCTCCTGGACCTACGATCTTGCTTACTTTGCTAATGGCTGGAGTTCCAAAAGATAGTGCACTAATTCCGTGAGCTCCACCAACCTTATAAAATTCGTTAACTCCACAGATATCTGCAGCAACAAGAGTAAGAGGGTCTATCGTCCCATCTTTTAAAGGAGGTGATATTGCCACTATCCTCCTCACTCCGGCGACTTTTGCAGGGGTTGCACACATAACTATACTACTTGGATAACGCGCTTTTCCACCAGGAATATAGCATCCTACACTAGCAATTGATTGAACAATACGCTGGAGCCTTACCCCAGCCGACGAAATCATGAATCCCTGGAGGTTTTTCAAAAGGACCTTTTCGCCTGTTATCAACCGCCCTTTCATTATCTTTATAGATTGAATCTGCTCCTTGGTAACTCTGTTATAGGCTTCCTTGATCTCATTATCTGTAACTCTTAATGAATTTAATCTAATGCCATCAAACTTCTCAGTGTAAGCTAAAAGTGCACTATCACCGTACTTTTCTACGTCATCCATTATTGATTTTGTTTTTTGAACTAGTTCATCAGAAATGCTGGTGGCAAAATTACGTAATTTCGCGGCATCAGATTTCGGATCATTAATAACTAGTATCTTTATCAATATGCTCATCTAGATTTATCTCATCAAGAGGAAGTATCTGCCTTGTCTCCATTACAACTAAACCCTGTGCTAACTTTCTCATTATTGGAACTATTTTGATAAATTCATTCTTGTCAATGATTGTATTGACTCCATACCATCCTTTCTCACTTAATGAGCTAATTGTTGGTTTTTTCAGTGCGGGCATACTTTTTAGCAAACTATCAAGATTTTTTTCCTTCACATTGACAAAAATATGAAGCTTTTTTCGTCCTTCAACTACGCCCTTTAGTAATGCAGTCATATCTGCAATTTTTTCCTTCTTTTTATGGTCTTTGAGAGCATTTTTATTTGCTAAAAGAACAGCGGTAGATTCCATTATTGTATCAATTACTTTTAGATTGTTTTGTGTCAACGTAGTGCCAGTTTCGATAATATCGAAAATTGCATCGACATCTTCTGGTGGCTTTGCCTCAGTAGCTCCAAATGAAAGAAATATCTCCACTTTTTTGTTTTCTCCCACTCGTAACCATGGAGTAATAATTATAGGATCAATATTACCAAAGTATTTTTTATAAGCCTCATTCGATTTAATATAAGAAGCTGTAGTAGTAAGGTACTCTGAAGATAATCTAAGAGGTTTATTTTTCTTTGCAAAATCTGTAATCAAGGAAGTTAAATCTTTGATTTCATCAAAGCTTTCTGGAATCGCTATTACTTGTCTTACTCGCCCATATTCTAAATCAAGCAATATTTTGACGTCAGCATTGGCCTCTCTGATCCAATCTTTGCCTGTAATTCCAACGTCATAGAACCCTTCTTGAACATATGTTGGAATTTCCTGGGGTCTCAGGATTTTTACCTCTATTTCTGGATCGCTGAGGCGTATTCTATAGGTGCGTCCCTTGCCGACTACGCTTTGCCATGCCTGTTCAAGGATTTTGAATGTAGCTTCTTCGATGCTACCCTTTGGAACTGCAAATTTCACTGTAGGCATATGTATAATTGACTAAAATCTAGTATCATAGGAGAGATATATATTCATAATATCCGTTGACAAGTGGCTTTTTCTTTACATCGGTTACAACTTTATTATAACATATTTCAAAGACTCAATTGTTTTTCAAATACATTGCAAACAACTGATTTAACATAAACATGCTACAAGGAATGAATACAAAATAAATTATTATTATTAACAAGGCGTAAGGGAGTAGAACAAAAACACATCAAACTGGATACTTTACAGACTATATACATATAGCAACCTAAAACAATATACATATGTATATTCATATACATCTATGAGGCAATTAGAGTAAATTTTTTATTCATTGTTTAGTTTTACTTAATAGTGATTTCAGGATTTCCTTTGCACGATTTATATTTATACTGTTTTCCTCAGCTATTCTATTTGCAATGATATCAATCAGATCACCCTTAGCTCCTGCCATAGCAGCAATATTTCTTGCATGAAGTTTCATGTGACCTCTCTGTATGCCTTCTGAAGCTAAAGCTCTTATTGCAGCCAGATTTTGAGCAAGACCACTAGCAGATAATACCATTGCAAGCTCTTGCGAAGTTTTAATGCCTAAAATTTTTAATGCCACTTTAGCTATGGGATGGACTGATGCTATTCCACCTACGGTTCCAACGGACATTGGCAATTCTATTTCTCCTGCCAAATCACCTTCTTTGGTTTTATACCACCTTGTCAATGATCGATATGTCCCATCTCTGGCAGCATATGCATGTGCTCCCGCTTCAATTGCACGAAAGTCTTGTCCTGTAGCCAATGCTACTGCATCAATTCCATTCATTATACCTTTATTATGAGTCACAGCACGATATATATCAGAATATGCAAAGGCATATGCGTACAAAATTCTCTTCACAATATGCTCTCCTCCTAGCTCGCTCTTATCAAAGACTGCCTTGCACCTTACAAGTCGTCTTGTTGCATAATTTGAAAGTATTTTTAAGATAGCCTTGCCTCCTGTTAACTCTTCAGTTCTTGGGGCGATGGTTTCACACATTGTATTTATTGCATTCGCACCCATTGCATCTTGTGTATCAATAATTAATTCCACAATCAACATCTCTCCCATTGTGTTTTGACTCTTATCCTGTATTCCTCTAACTTCCAAATCTTTTGCTATAACAGATTTGCTCTTTGAGTTTGCTAAATGGAGTAAGTCTTCTTTGTTAACCAAAATGTTCTCTTTTGCAGCCTCCAGAGGAGTAGATAAAGAAACTAATTGCACTTGGCCTATCATCAATGATCTATCAGCCTTTGCTGTAAAACCTCCTTTTATTTTTGCAATTTTAGCTGCTTTACTTGATGCAGCAATAACAGATGGTTCCTCTATAGCCATCGGTAGGACATATTCTTTACCATTGATCACGAAGTTTGTTGCAATACCTAAAGGAAGAACCAACATACCAATTGCGTTTTCTATCATTCTGTTGGCATCATCAAAATTGAATACCGATAATGGATCGTGTATTATAGTAATATCTCGATTAGACAGAGCAGCTGCTTTTTTTAAATAGTGTAGGCGTTGCTGTTGGTTCATTTCGTATATTCTTTTTCCTAGCACCACAATATTCTAGTGTTTCAGCTTAATGCAAGGATTTAAAACCTTATTTGTTAATGGTACTCGTGTTATATAATTATATTACGATCTCTAAAATACCAAGAATATGTGCCTGTGTGTACAAAATACATAATATTATCCGAGCTTAGACAAGCTTAGAAATACTTTCATTCAACAAACATTATTCAATGTAAATGGTATCTGGACACTTGTTTAAGAATGACCTCTCCATTAAGATATAATAACAATCCCTGCCTCCCCTCTTGTAGATCCATCGCTTTAAAAACAAGCATTACTATAGCCCAACCTAACCCTATCTACAACTGCTTTCACTAAATATCAGTTAATTTTGGCCTTATTTGAATATTTTATGGATATTTACTGTAATATTAAATGTTTTACCATAGATTTTATATTATACACAATATTGTACTACAATACGGCAAGAGAGAGAATTGCGGTATTTTATGGTATTGAGAATGTTCTGAGCACTGAATTGCAATTCTTCGCTAATTCCAATATAAAAATAGATAGTTGTATGAATTATACACGACCTCAATTGGCCATCGTACTTGGCTCAATAAGAAATTCATTTATTGATGCCAGAAATAGAGGGATAAAGCTCAGGTATCTAACTGAAATAACATCTGAAAATATTTCTTATTGTAAGGAACTGCTGCACATAGTTAATGAGCTGCGCCATTTAGATGGAATAAAAGGAAATTTTATGATAAGTGAAACAGAATATCTTGCTCCCGTAATTTTATTTGAGGAGGGTAAAGTGGCATCACAGCTAATTCATAGTAATACAAAGGAACTTGTAGAGCAACATGAGTATATATTTGACACTCTTTGGAGTAATGCAATTTCTGCCGAACGTAGAATCATAGAAATAGAAGAAGGAGCAGAATCTGTACAAACAAAAGTATTAGAAGATAAAGAGAAAATTTTCAAACACATAAAGTCTGTTATCGAGAAGTCCTCTGAGCGATCAGTTTGTTCTTCAATTGGTGCTATGCAATTGGTCTATAATAACTTCTTTGAGGAGTATAAAAAATTAATATATAAACATAGAACGGATAGAAACAGCAGAGGCATAAGATGGATAACTTCCATAGAAAAAGATAGCATAGATTTAGTTAAAATATTTATGGATGCAGGAATACAGGTAAGACATGTCAAGAATCTAACTCCAATCAATTTCGCTGTCGATAACAAACATTTCTACGCCACTATAGAAAGTATGCAGGAAGGAAGAATGATAGAAAGTCTCTTGGTGAGTAATGAGCCTGCCTATGTCAAGCATTTTAATATTATCTTTGAACAATTATGGAGTAAAGGAATAGATGCCAGTTAGAATATCCGATATTGAAAATGGAATTGAGATAGCTAATGTTGAGATTATAGAAAATCCAAAGGAATCAATAGATCGCGCTTATGATATTTCGATCTCTGCAAAAGAGGAGTTATTGGTAGCATTTCCTACAGTCAATGCGTTTCGACGTAACATGCATGCAGGTATGTCAATGCAGCTTCTAAAACAACAGCATATAAAAGATAATGATATCAAAATTAGAATACTCACACCCATAAACAAGGAAATTATACATACAATAGAGGAGCTAAAAGTGATTGTACCTCAAGTAGAGATAAGAGCTATAAACGAAAGTATGGAAAACAGGATTACTATTGTTTTAGCTGATAGAAAGGAATGTCCCATAATAGAAATAAGAGACGATACGAGAGATAACATGTATGAAGCAGCAGGATTATCGATATACTCTAATAGTAATTCAATTGTTTGGTCATATGTATCAATATTTGAAAGGCTTTGGAAGCTATCAGAACTATATGCACAAATAAAAGAATCCCACAAACAGCTTAAAGTTCATGATAGAATGCAAAAGGAGTTTATTGATATAGCAGCTCATGAATTGAGAACCCCTGTACAGCCAATCTTGGGTTTGTCTGACGTGCTTTTATCAAAGAAGGGAAACATAGAAGAACATAGAGAATTATTAGAAGCTATTAATAGAAATTCAAAAAGGTTGCAAGCCTTAATAGATCGTATATTAGACATTACAAGAATTGAAAGCCAATCACTTAAACTAAAAAAAGAGAAAATTGACTTAAACGAAGTAATTCTCAGAGTAATTTCTGATTACAAAAATCAAATTAAAAAAGAAGCAATAAATGTAAATCTCAGTTTTATACCAAAAGGAGAGGCTATTGTAGAGGCAGATAGGCTAAGATTATCTCAAGTATTTGATACTATTCTTAGCAATGCAATCAGGTTTACTAAAACCAGAGTAGACGACAATGATAAAAATGATATTACTATTACAGTACAAACAAACAAAAATGATGAAAAAAAAGGAGGCCAAGTTAATTATGAAGCTATAGTTAGTATAAAAGACACTGGCACAGGAATAGATCCGGAGATATTTCCTAGATTATTTGCAAAATTTGCTACTAAGTCAGATAAAGGCACTGGTTTGGGTTTGTTCATTTCTAAAAGTATTGTAGAAGCTCATGGTGGAAGGATATGGGCTGAAAATTATGGTTCTGACAGGCAGAAAGGAGCTGTGTTTTACTTTACTATCCCATTAAACAAATAAATTAAATTTAGATGATATACTATATGCATATAGTATTAAAACCTAATTTTTCATTTTATAATTCAAATTTTGACTATAGATAGAAATTGAAACAAGTTTGATATATCAATTCGATATTATCCATCTACTGCAGTTAGATCTGTTTAGTATGTTATGTGATTCCATGACGATACACTATAAGCATATTGTTCATTGATTCATATATATACATCCTTCAGAACCTTCTCCTTAAATAAACTATATTATTGCTAATGCGCTAGAAAAAGGTGTATGGAATATGTTATTCATAGTACTAAAGTTAATAGAAATCTAGCATCAAAATTGTGTGCTGATTATTGATTGAAATAGAGACGCTGCAATGAGTGCTAGGACAAATAGATCAGTTAGAAGATAAGAAAAGAGGTATTAATTATTTTTGAAGGTCCTCTTTCGCATTAGTAGTTTGATTGTTTTTCTCTCAATAGCTGATTCTAGTCTAGTCTACTATGGTATTATAAAAACGCATATTTTTTGTAATTTTTGTTATAATACGCTTTATTGCTAGCGATATTCGCAGAATCGTTATACTGCTAATGAGGAAATCACTAGCGATTTAACTAATATCGCTAGTGATATATTTATAAAACATAATGTATACATACTAACATACAGATAATGAAAGAAGAAACGCCATTTATTTATAAAGCCGCCTCAGCAATGGCAATTTCTGTTATAGTTGATGCTTTAGACTACTTTGCAGCTCCACTCTTCGATGTACCAGTTGTTGGAGATGTGTTTGATGTTATTACAACTAGTTTATTATATTCTATAACAAAAAGCAAAGTTTCTACTGCTATAAACACAATTGAATTGATACCAGTTATCGGAGACTTTGTTCCTACATATACATTATCTACTTTACTATGGATTTCAAGGGAACTAAAGAAACAAAATAAAATCAAAAAAGTGGTCAAGTACAAAAATTACAAAGTGATAGAGAGTTAAATCATTTTTTTGTGCTTTATAACCTTAAAATATAACAGTGAATATTAGACTTGCGTGTCGAAGTGTCCTTATTGTAAACAGGAATTCCAACCAGAAGATATAAAGGTAGGTCACTTTGATGAGCGTTACTCGGATCTCCCATTTTTGACATTTGACTGCCCAAAATGCGGAGTCCTTCTATTTATCAAAAGGGGTTCCTAGCCTGTTTTGAACTTGTTAGTATCTCATTATATTTATGGAGTCTCACTATATCTAGGTCTCAATTTCTTTATTTTCATGTATTAATTGCATTACTTTTTTATTTTGCACCCTTTATTTTGTTTTCAGTTTTATGATAACTTATCGTCCTTCAGGCTAATCGATTTGTAATACAATTAAAAATATTTTCTTTCGAATACTTCAAAGTGAACCAAGTGTAAGATATTATTATTATGGTTTTGGTGCGGAAGTAAAATATGGCATGCTGGTACAATATATGGCTATGACAGCTTTATAGGATTTAGTCAACTAACTAGTGAGCATAGTAGCATTATACAGATGTGATGGAACAGATTTGCTCCACAAGCATTAATTGGTCTTGCAGTACCATTTCTGCTTCGTCCTTGACTCTAAGATTGTTCTTTAGAGTTCGCGAAATTAAAAGATGTATTCTTAATGTAACACAGCTTGATGGAAAAATTTGTTTTATATAGCACATGATACACATGAGAGTGGGAGTAATGCAGTAAAGAGGCTATACCATTAGCTAAAGTCTATCATTTCAATATGTGAAGTTTTATAGCTATAAGTGTGATACTCTTTTTTAATCCATCGATTAATTTACGCTATGAGGACACAAACATTCTATTATCTGGACATAAATGTCATTACATTTATATGATAAATCGACTCTATAAAATTGAACCAACAACTATGATTAGAATCTTTGTTGTAATATTTGTTATTATAGCAGCATTTGCTATTGCATTTTTTTTTCCGGTTTCATTATTTTCATCATCAAAAATACAGCTTCAAGAAAGTAGCCAACAAGAATCTATAAGAATCTGCTGTGCTTGGGGTGACAGACTTGCAGACGGAATATTAACTTACAAGATACTGGGGCGTGGTAGTGGTAATACTGATAGCGCAGAGCCTAAGCAAGCTGTTTATAATGCAATAAATGATTGGAATTCAAAGTTACACGGTATTAAACTTGTGGAAGTGTCCTCTGATAATATGGACGAAAAAAATAACAATAATGACGATAGACCAGATTTACAAATAAAGCTAAGCTCAAAAACACCAAGGACGCGAGTTGGTCAAGTTATTAGTGGGGATACTTCTTCCCCTTCTTCTGAAGCTAAAACCAGATTGTCAACACAGGGTGTATCATACATTAAACGCGATAGCAGCGGCTTCATAAGTAGTATACTGATAACTATATTCACATCTGATCCATTTGGTAATATATTATTATCATCATCAAGCTTTGATCCTAGTAAAATAGAAACTATAACAAAGCATGAAATAGGACATGCTCTTGGTATAGGACACAGTAATCTTATTAGTGATCTCATGTACCCGGTAATCAATAGAAGAACTAACACTGATATTTCTGATTGTGATATTCGTGCTGTATCAGAAGCTAATAGCTGGAAACTTCTAGAGTCAAGTAATAGCAATAGTGATCCCCAGCCTCCGTCAGTAGGTCGTATGCGTTGTTAATTTGAAAAAAGAATAAGTGTTGCTTATGAACAATAATAATAGTACCAATCACATAGTGCTGGATGATATTAATCTTCGTATAATAGATATTCTAAGTAAAGATTCATCAACAACTTTTGTTGAAATAGCTAAAAAGATTGGAATATCTGATGCAACAGTACATTTGAGAGTTAGAAGATTAATCGCTG
>Ga0173481_10000171_pt1 | contig 12268 bp, 11 predicted proteins | sample NitcycUS073202C2_FD_136667 | JGI IMG/M metagenome (GOLD analysis project Ga0173481, IMG submission 136667) | Soil microbial communities from Arlington Agricultural Research Station in Wisconsin, USA - Nitrogen cycling UWRJ-S073-202C-2 (version... ... | reverse complement strand
CTCGAGGCCGGCAAGCACGTGCTCGTCGAGAAGCCGCCGGCGACCTCCCTCGACGAGGCCGCGGAGCTGCTCGCGCTGTCGCGCACGGCGCCGGGGCTCCTCGTCTGCGCGCCGCACATCCTCCTGAGCCCGACGTTCCGCGCCGTCCACGGCGCGGTCCGCGACGGCCGGATCGGCGACCTGCTGACGGCGCGTGCGCGCTACGGCTGGGCCGGGCCGTGGTGGAACGAGTGGTTCTACGAGCCCGGCGGCGGGTCGCTCTTCGACCTCGGTGTCTACAACGTCACGAGCCTCTGCGCGCTCTTCGGCCCCGCGCGACGGGTGACGGCGATGGTCGGCGTCGCGATCCCCGAGCGGGAGGTGAACGGCCGCCGCATGCGTGTCGAGGCCGACGACAACGCGCACGTGCTGCTCGACTTCGGCGATGCCCGCTTCGCCGTCGTCACGACCGGTTTCACAATCCAGCGCTACCGCTCGCCGGCGATCGAGGTCTACGGCAGCGAGGGCACGATCCAGCTGCTCGGCGACGACTGGGCGCCCGAGGGGTGGGAGCTCTGGCGGAACGCCGACGGTGCCTGGCACGTGTTCCCGGAGGCCGACCCGCACTGGCAGTGGACCGAGGGACTGCGGCACCTCGTCGACTGCGTCGAGGCGGACCGTCCGACCGTGACGCGACCGGAGCACGCCTACCACGCGCTCGAGATCATGCTCGCCGCGCAGGCGGCGGGCCGCGACGGCGTCGCCCGAACGATCGAGAGCGACTTCCCCGATCCCGTCTACGACGACTCGTTCGCGAAGCTCGATGCCGAGCGCCTCGTCCACGACCGGCGGAGCCACGATGGGCTATAAGCCGTCGCCCCGGCCTTCGTTCGACGTGCCCACGGTCATCCGCGCGGCCGACGCCGTGCGCCACACGTGGGGTGACGAGGAGGCGGGCTTCGTCGAAGACTGGATCTACGTCTCGTCGCAGCTGATCCACACGATCGTCTTCGGCCTTCCGCCGGGCGGCGCGTTTCGCCACTCGGAGAGCTTCCGGACGGTGTTCGCCGCGGACGAGCTCCTGTACGTCCTCCAGGGGACGCTCGTGCTCGCGAACCCGGAGACGGGCGAGGTCGTTCGGGCCGAGACGGGCGAGAGCGTCTTCTTCCGGCGCGACACCTGGCACCACGGCTTCTCGTACGGCGACGAGCCGCTACGCGTACTCGAGTACTTCGCCCCGCCTCCGGCGACGGGCACCTCGGGCGCGTACGCGCAGACGAGGCCGTACCTCGAGGAGAGCGTCTACGCGGTCGACGGAGTCGTCGGTGCGCTGGCGGATGTCCGGCCGCCCGCGGGCTCGTTCCACGTCCTGCGCGGCGAGGACAGCGTCTGGCGTCTCGACCGCGGCGTGCTCGTCGGCCTCCTCGTCTCGACCGAGCATCTGACGGTCGGCACGCTGACGGTTCCTGCCGGCCAGTCGGGCCAGGAGGAGTCGCACGACGGGGAGGAGCTCCTGTACGCCCGGGGCGGCGAGCTCCACGTCGAGGCGGCCGGGGTCGAGGCGACCCTCCAGCCGGGCGACGCGTTCCTCGTCCCGGCGGGCGTGACGCACCGCTACGCCGCGACCGACGCGGGCGTCGCGGAGGCCGTCTTCGGCGTCGCGCCGAGCTACGCCCCGCCCGCCTGAGCTCCGGCCGCGAGGCGCTTCATCGTGCCGGACGCGGACCGCGCCTCAGATCGAGCCTGCGGAGCAGTTGCGCGTTCAATGCGACGACGATCGTCGAGAGGCTCATGAGGAGCGCCCCGACGGCGGGTGGGAGCGTGATGCCCCACGGCGCGAGCACTCCGGCTGCGAGCGGGATCGCGAGGATGTTGTAGCCGGCCGCCCAGACGAGGTTCTGCACCATCTTCCGGTAGCTGGCGCGCGAGAGCGTGACGACGCCGACGACGCCACGGGGATCGTCCGAGGCGAGGATCACGCCCGCCGACTCGATCGCAACGTCCGTTCCCGCACCGATCGCGATCCCGACGTCGGCGCGGGCGAGCGCGGGGGCGTCGTTGACGCCGTCGCCGACCATCGCGACCCTGTGCCCGCTTTCCTGCAGCTCGCGAACGTGTCGTTCCTTGTCCTCCGGGAGCACTTCGGCGAAGACCTCGTCGATCCCAAGGTCGGCGGCGACCGCATCGGCGACCTGCCGGGCGTCGCCGGTGATCAGCGCGACGCCGATCCCGAGCTCGTGCAGGCGCTCGACCGCCTCCCGCGCCTCGGGGCGCACGCGATCCTCGAGTGCGAAGGCGCCGAGAACCGTCCCGTCCCGGACGACGTACAGCACCGACGCCCCGCGGCTCTCCCACGGCCCCGTCTCCCGCGCGAGCTCGCCGGGCACGTCGAGGCTGCGTTCGCGCAGCAGGCCTGGGCCGCCCACCGCGACACGCGCGCCGTCGAGCGAGGCCTCGACCCCGCGGCCGCTCATCGCCCGGAAGTCGCGTGCCGTGGGGATCGGGCCGTGCTCGCGGGCGGCGCTCACGATCGCCCGGGCGAGCGGGTGCTCGCTCTCCGATTCGACCGCCGCCGCCTGGGCCAGGACCGAGTCACGGTCGCGGCCGGCGACGCCGGTGACGACGTGCTCGCCGCGCGTCAGCGTTCCGGTCTTGTCGAAGAGCACGACGTCGACGAGACGGCTGCGCTCCAGGCTGAGCCGGTCCTTGACGAGGATGCCGTTGCGGGCAGCGAGCGAGGTGGAGATCGAGATCACGAGTGGGATCGCGAGCCCGAGCGCGTGCGGGCACGAGATCACGAGCACGCTCACGGCGCTGATCACGCCGAAGTCGACGTCGTCCAAGAGCGCCCAGACGACGAAGGCAATGGTCGCGGCGCCGACCGCGACGTAGAAGAGGAGGGCGGCGGCGCGGTCGGCGAGCGCCTGGGTACGGGAGCGCGACGCCTGCGCCTCCGCGACGAGCCGCTCGATCCCGGCGAGCGCCGTCTCCTCGCCGACGGCCGTCACACGCACGCGGATCGCGGAATCGGTCGCCACCGTGCCGGCCGTGACGTCGTCGCCCTCGCCCTTCGCCACCGGCCTCGACTCGCCCGTGATCATCGACTCGTCGAGCTCCGCGCGACCGGCGAGGATCTCACCGTCGGCCGGCACACGGGCACCGGGACGCACGAGCACGACGTCGCCGACTCGAAGCTCGGTGAGCGGGATCCGCTCGCTCTCGCCATCGCGCACCCTCTCCGCCTCGTCGGGCAGCAGCTCCGCGAGGGCGCTCACGGCGCCGCTCGCCTGCCCGAGCGCCTTCATCTCCTGCCAGTGCCCGAGCAGCATGATCACCACGAGCGCGGAGAGCTCCCACCAGAACTCCAGGTCGAACAGCCCGAGCGACGTTGCTGCGCTCGCCGCGAACGCGACGGTGATCGCCAGCGAGACGAGCAGCATCATTCCCGGCGCGCGTCGGCGAATCTCCGACCACGCACCCGTCAGGAAGACGGAGCCCCCGTAGACGTAGATGACCGTGCCGAGCACCGGCGCGACCAGGCCATCCCCCGGAAACTCCGGCGCGGTGTAGCCGAACCAGTCCTGGACCATCTCGCTGTACACGACGACCGGAAGGGCGAGGATCAGGGTGATCCAGAAGCGACGCCTGTAGACGTCCGCGTGACCCGCGTGGCCGGCGCCCCCGTGCGCCTGCCCGTGCCCTTGGTGCTCGGAGGCCGGGTGCTCCCGCTCGTGCTCTCGCCCCAGGCCCTCGGCCGCCTCGACGCCGTGGTGACCGGGGTGGTCCTCTGTTGCCATCAGGCCCAGGATCGCACGGCAGTGATGCGTTTTGATCCGCGGAGCGGCGGAGCTCAGTCGGGAAACGCGATGGTCGAGTCGGCGGCGACCATGCCGGCGTTCAGCTCGCGTGCCGGAACGATCGTGCGGCCGAACGGCACGAGCGCGGCGCCGGCCATCTTGAAGTCCGCGATCCCGAGCGGGATGCCGATGATCGTCAGGCAGAGCGCCACCCCCGTGACGATGTGGCCGAGCGCGAGCCACCACCCCGCGAGGACGAACCAGAGAACGTTCCCGATCACGCTCAGCGTCTCGTGCCGCGTCGGGCTCTGCACGAGCGCCCGGCCGAACGGCCACAGCGCGTACCGCGCGAGCTTGAGCGACTGCTTGGCGAACGGTAACCCGATGATCGTGATCGCGAGCAGCACTGCCGCGAGCAGGTACCCGAGCGCGAGCCAGACCCCGGCGAGGACGAGCCAGATGACGTTGAGCAGGGTCTTCACGCTTCGGTCGCCCGGCCGAGCGTACCGGCCGCTGGCTCGTCGTCGGTTCGGAGTTACGCGACGCCCGGAGGCGGGTACGAGCGCGGCATGGCGAAAGGTGACGTACACGTCGTTCCGAGCAAGGACGGCTGGCGGGTCGAGGTTGCGGCAGACGGTCGCGCGAAGTCGACCCACCGGACGCAGGCGGAGGCCCGGGAGGCGGCACGCGCGATCGCTCGTCGCAACAAGCGCGAGCTGTTCGTCCACGGCCGCGACGGCCAGATCCGCGAGCGGAACACGTACGGCAAAGATCCGCGGGCGACGCGCGGCTAGGCGGCGCCTGCCGACTCGTTGATGCCGGGCTCGGAGAACCAGGCTCATGCGGAGCTCCTACGCGCGTGGCAGCGCCCAGGCGGCGTGCTGGCCCCCGATCAGCTCCGAGCGCTGCTCTCGTGGAGCGGCACTCCCGACGACGAGCGCGCCGGGCTCGAAGCCGCGCTTGCGGCGACGGAGCAGCAGGTCGAGGCCGAGCGCCTCGCGCCGAACCAACGCCGCGGTCACGTGAGCTGGCTCGACCGCGTGAAGCACCTCGTCGGCCGCTGACGCGATCTCAGGCGGTCAGCCTGTCGGCCGGAGTGGCGCGACGCGGATCCGCTGAGAACACTGCGGCGAGCAGTGCGACACCCCAGACGATCGCGGCGATCGACCAGGTCCGGCCGAGCCCACCGGCCGCGTCCGGCCAGGCGAGCGATACGAGCCCGAGGTATAGGAGGCCGCGACGCTGGTGCACACCGGAATGAAGGGACGGACCCTGCACGAGCGGACACTGCGAGGGCCCCGAACGGGGCCCTCGCACCACTCGACCGGAGCCCGCCTAGACGAGCTTCTGGTTGTGCCACTTCCGGTAGATCGACTGTGCCTTCTGGGCGAAGGCCGACACCGCCTCGGCCGGCGTCGCCTTGCCCTGCGCCACCGTGGCGAACATCTGCGGGATCAGGAACGTGTTGTAGATCTCGTCCATCACCGCCGTCGAGTTGCCCGGGTGGCCCGGGTTCGTCGTGTACTTCTCCGCGATGGTGGTCAGCACCGAGTACTTGCCCTTCGGCTTGTGCGGGTCCTGCGCGGTGAGCCTGCGGATCTCCTTGAAGCCGCCCTTGATCGAGTTCGTCCAGGGCGGGAAGTTGTAGTACTTGCTGCGCACGAAGTGATCCTGGTAGTTGAGCTGCTGGTCGACCACGTACTTCTGGGCCGCCTCCTTGTTCTTCGCGAACTTCCAGATCAGGTACACGCCCATCACGTGCTCGTTGCCCAGGCGCATCGCGGGCCCGCGCGGGATCGACGCCAGCCACGTGTCGTCCGACAGCGCCTGGTTTCCCTGGTCCTCCGCGGAGCGGACGATCGAGATCGCGTTCAGCGCCACCGAGAGGCGACCGGCGAGGAACGCCTGGTTGTTCGACGCGGCGGTCCAGGCGAACACCTCGTCGGACATGCCGCTCGTGTAGATCTCCTTCATGACCTGGAGCGCCTGGATCGCGCCCCTGCGGTTCGACCCCTGCCCGATCACGATGCGGTTCTCCTCGTTCTGGATGAACCCGCCGTAGCAGTAGAGGAGCGACGTGAGGAGCATGTTCGAGTCGATCTCGTTCGACATGCCCAGGCCGACCGGGTGGCCGATCTGCTTCAACTTCGCGGCGCCCTTGCGGAGGTCGTCCCAGGTGTTGAGGCTCACACCGGCCTCCTGGAGGAAGCTGCGTCGGTACTGCACGGGGTCGGGCGCGTACCCCTCCGGGAAGCCGTAGAACTGCTTCGTCTTCGGGTTGTACGTCGCCTTCCTCGCCACCCTCGTCATCCGACCGGCCTTCTTCGAGACCTCCTGCACGAGGTCCGTCACGGGGATCGCCTGCTTCTGGAAGGACGCCGGCGGCGAGATGAACCAGAAGAGGTCGTGGCCGCTCTGCGCGGCGACCTCGGCCGCCGCGGTCGAGTAGAGCAGGGCGTTGTTGATGTGGTCGATCTTGACCTCGACGTCGTTGTCCTCGCCCCACTGCTTGGCGTACGTCCCGTCGAGCCACGTGTCGTAGGCGGGGACGAAATGCGCCCACGTCATGATCCTGAGCTGACCCGACAGCTGCCTGTGCGCGAACTGGAGCGGTCGCACCCCGAGGGCCCTGTCGGTGAGGCCTCCGAACATGCTGACCGCGAATGCGGCGGCCGTCCCTCTCTTGAGCAGGTCACCGCGCGTGAGCGCCGAGCTCGCACCCGCGATGTCGTCGGCTGCGTCTGCCACCTGTGCTCCTCCTTTCGGGCCTCGATTGTCTAGCGGAACGCGCCTCCTGTAAAGCCCTTGATGAACCGATCGAGGAAGGCGTTGTAGAGCAGCGCGAGCGGGATGGCAGGGATCAGCGTCGCCGCCATCAGCGACTGCCAGAAGAACACGTCCCCGCGGATCAGGTCGTTCGGGATCCCGGCGGAGACGGTGCGCTGCTCGGAGCTCGAGACGAAGGTGAACGCATAGATGAACTCGTTCACGCAGAGCGAGAAGGCGAAGATGACCACGGTGAGGATCCCCGGGAGCGAGACGGGCAGCACGATCAGTGCGAGCGCCTTGAGCCGGGAGGCGCCGTCCATCAGCGCCGCCTCCTCGAGCTCCTGCGGAATCGTCTTGAAGAAACCCATCAGGAGCCATGTCGCGAACGGCACGGTGAACGACGGGTAGACGAGGATCAGCGACCAGAGCGAGTCCTTCAGGTCGAGCTGGGTCACGAGCCGCGAGAGCGGCAGGAAGAGGAGCGTCGGCGGGATCAGGTAGACGAGGAAGATCCCGACGCCGGCGCCCTGTCCCCAACTCCCCGCGAGGCGGGCGAGGGCGTAGCCGGCGGGCAGGGCGAGAAGCAACGTGATGAGGACGACCGCCCCGCCGACGATGACGGTGTTGAGGAGCCACGTCGGGTAGTTCGTGTCCTCGAACAGGAAGCGCACGTGCTCGAACGTCGCGTAGTTCCAGAAGTCCCAGTGGAAACCGCCCTCGAGGTCGTTGTACGTGTACGGGGAGTGCTCCACGTTCGCGAGGTCGAGGTTCGTCTTGAACGTCGTGACCAACGCGAAGAAGAACGGGAACCCGAGCACGATCGCGAACGGGATCACGACGAGGTACGTGACGATCCTGTCGCGCCGGCTCATCACGTCACCTGCGCCCGTCGCGCGAAGAACAGCATCAGGATCGTGACGAGCACGAGGAGCGGGAAGAGGAAGAGCGAGATCGCGGCGCCCGCGCCGAGCGAGCCGGAGTCGATCCCCACCGCGTAGGCCCACGTGGGCAGTACCTGCGTCGAGTTGAACGGCCCGCCGTGCGTGAGGATGTAGACGACCGCGAAGTCGACCGCCGTGAACACGATTCCGAAGAGCACGGCGACGAGCGCGATCGGCAACTGGAGCGGCAGGTCGACGTACCAGAGCTTCTTCATCCCCGTCGCGCCGTCGATCTTCGAGGCGTCCTCGACCTCGTTCGGGATCGACGCCCGCCCGGCGATGAAGATCACGACCGCGAACGGCAGGATCCGCCACGCGTGGACGAGCGTGATCGCGACGAGCGCGAGGTTCGGCCTGCCGAGCCACTGCAGCGGCACCTGGGCGCCCTCCTCGATGTGCACCGCGCCGAGCAGCCAGACGAGCGCATTGTCGAGGTGCAGCTTCGCGAGCGTCCAGTTGAGGACGCTGTAGAGGGAGTCGAGAAGCCAGAGCCACGTGATCGTCGAGAGCACGACCGGCGCCGCCCAGGGGAGCACGACGAGGAAGCGGATGATCCACTTGCCGCGGAAGTCGCGGACGAGGAAGTTCGAGAGCACGGCGGCGCCGACGACGACGATCGCCTGCGAGCCAAGCGTGAAGATGAACGTGTTGCGGAGCGCGGTGCGGAAGTTGTCGTCGTGCCAGGCGTTCGTGAAGTTGTCGAAGCCGATCCAGTTGCCGCTGAGCGAGCCGCCGATCGCGTCCGTGAAGCTCAGGTAGATCGCCCAGACGAACGGGACGCCCACCACGAGCAGCATGAAGATGACCGCCGGGGCGATGAGGAGCGGCGCGAGGACGCGGCGGCTCTCGAGAGCGTGCCGCCAGCGTCGACCGGCCGGTTTCAAGCGCGCAGCCTGCGCCTCCATGGGGACGCTGGCGATCCTACTAGTAGGCTGCGCGAGCGGAGACGCCAGTGGCCGAGATCACGCTCGAGAGCCTGACGAAGATCTATCCGGACGGGACGAAGGCCGTTTCCGACCTCGGGCTCGACGTTGCGAGCGGCGAGTTCGTCGTGTTCGTCGGGCCGTCGGGCTGCGGCAAGACGACCGCCCTGCGGATGGTCGCCGGGCTCGAGACGATCACGTCCGGAGAGGTGCGGCTCGACGGCCAGGTGATCAACGACCTGCCCCCGAAGGACCGGGACATCGCGATGGTCTTCCAGAACTACGCGCTGTACCCGCACATGAACGCGGCGAAGAACATGGGGTTTCCGCTGAAGATGCGCGGGCTCCCGCAGGGCGAAATCGACACGCGGGTCAAGGAGGCGGCGCGCATCCTCGGGCTCGAGGACTCGCTGCACAAGAAGCCCCGAACGCTCTCCGGGGGCCAGCGCCAGCGCGTGGCGATGGGACGGGCGATCGTCCGCAACCCGCAGGCGTTCCTGATGGACGAGCCGCTCTCGAACCTCGACGCGAAGCTGCGCGTCGAGATGCGCGCGGAGATCTCCCGTCTCCAGCGCGACCTCGGCGTGACGACGATCTACGTCACGCACGACCAGGTCGAGGCGATGACCATGGGTGACCGTGTCGCCGTGATGCGGAGCGGCCTGCTGCAGCAGATCGCCGTGCCGAAGGAGCTCTACGAGCGACCGCGCAATCTCTTCGTCGCGGAGTTCATCGGCTCGCCGGCGATGAACCTCGTCATGGCCCGCGTGGAGCGCACGAGCGGCGACGTCTGGGCCGGCTTCGGCCCGCACCGCCTTCGCCTCGAGCAGACGACGCTCGAGCGGCACCCGGGCCTTCGGGCCTACGAGGGCCGGAACGTCGTGCTCGGCATCCGGCCCGAGGACATGGAGGACGCCGCCGTCGTGCGCGAGACGCATCCCGATCGCGTCATCTCGGTCGTCTGCGACATCCGTGAGGACATGGGGGCCGAGGTCCTGGTGCACTTCAACGTGCAGGGAGACGCGGTGACGACCCGAGAGGTCGTCGAGGCGCTCGTCGTCGAGGACGCCGAGGACGAGGAGGCGCGGATCGCCGCCGGCCGCGCCCGCGGCGAGGGCGTCACCTTCGTCGCGCGCCTCGAGCGCGCGACCGAGGCGCGCGAACGCCAGCCGCTCGACCTGGAGCTCGACGTCACGCGTCTCCACTTCTTCGACCCCGAGACCGGGGCCCGGATCGAGCAGCCGTCGTGACGACCCTCAGCGCCGTGGGAGCGAGCGGGCCGCCCGCGAGCTGACCCGCCACAGCCCGCGGCGGGCTCGAGCAACACCGTGTGCCGCTCCCCTACGGCCATCGTCGGGGCGCGCGGGCCTGCGTTTGGGGCCGGGGCCGCGGGGTAGCCAATCTCCAGAGGGAAGCGAACAAGGAGGACGCAATGCGCACGACCACCGACATGTGGACGTACCGCGAGGGCGTCGCCACCGCCGGCGTCTCGCCCCGCAACGTCGTCGGCTACGGCGTCGAGGCGACCGACGGCTCGATCGGCAAGGTCGACGACGCGACGTACGACGTCGGCTCGTCCTACCTCGTCGTCGACACCGGCCCGTGGATCTTCGGCAAGAAGGTCATGCTGCCGGCGGGCGTCATCGAGAACGTCGACCACGACGACGAGAAGATCATGGTCGACCGCTCGAAGGACGAGATCAAGAACGCGCCCGAGTTCGACGACTCGATGGTCAGGGACGAGGGCTACCGCACACGCCTCGGCTCCTACTACGACGAGGCGGGCCGCTGAACCGAGCGTAGGGGTGGGAATGGCTCACGGAGGCCGCGCATCGCGCGGCCTCCGTGCGTCTCAGCCGAGGATCTCCTTCAGCATCGCCGCGTTCGTCGGAGCCTGGGCGACCTCCGCGTGGCCGCCGAGGAGGTCACGCGGGATCTCGGTTCCGGGCGAGCGGCCGTTGTTGTTGAACATCGCGTAGACGACCGTTGCGTCCTCCTCCAGCTTGCGCAAGGTCCCGGCCCACTCGCGCAGCTCGGCCGGCGAGTAGAGGTAGTCGAACCGCTCGGCCGTGCTGCCCGTCCGCTTGAACCACGTCGCGCGGTTGCGGCCGTGGAAGCGGACGTACGCGGTCCCGGAGGTGCGCCCGACGACGAGCGGGATCACCTCCGGCGGCGCGTCGACCGTCACGTAGGTCATGCCGTGCTCCTCGAGGAAGGCGAGCGTCTCCTCCGGCTGCTCGAACCACGACTTGTGCCGCAGCTCCACCAGCATCTCGTGGCCGGCGAGCTGCTCCCCGGCCCACTCGAAGTACTCGTACGAGGCGGGCTTCGGCACGACGTAGGGAGGGAACTGCATCAGGATCCCGCCGAGCTTCCCCGCCTCCCGGAGCGGCTCGAGCGCCGCGAGGAACCGGCGGAACACCTCGGCGCGGATCTCCCGCGAGGGCCGGTCGACCCGCCCGCGGTCGTCGACCGCGACCTCGCCGCGCAGGTCGGGAGGCAGGGCCTGCGCCTTGACGGGGTGGCGGGTCATCAGGCCGAAGGCCTTGACGTGCATGACGAACCCGTCGGGCAGCATCGCGGCCCAGCGCTCGACGAGCCGTTCCTCGGGCAGCCGGTAGTAGGTCGAGTTCGCCTCGACGACGTCGAAGCGTTCGGCGTAGTAGCGGAGTCGGCTCTGCGAGGCGACGCCGTCCGGGTACCAGGCCTTCACGAAGCTCTCGTCCGCCCACGAGCACGTCCCGACCCGGATCACGACGTCACGCTACGCGGTCATCGGCCTCGAGGCGAGCTGCCGTTCGAGGAGCGTGCCGAGGTCGGCGACGACGAGATCGGCCCCGTGCGCGCGGAGCGCGGGCGCCGCGCTGTCGCGGTCGACGGCGACGACGAGCTCGAATCCGCCGGCGCGGCCGGCTTCGACTCCGTCCGCCTTCGTCTCGAAGACGACGGTCCGGGCGGGGTCGACGTCGAGGTGCCGACACGCGGCGAGCAGCATGTCCGGCGCGGGCTTTCGCCGCAGATGCTCGCTGACGGCGGTGTTCCCGTCGACGTAGTCGTCGATGAGCGCGTCGAGGTGAGCCCGCTCGCACAGCATCCGGGTGTTCGTGGAGCCGGAGACCACCGCGCTGCGCATCGACGCGTCGCGCACGAGCTCGAGATAGAGGCGGGCGCCGACGTACGCGTGGGCGCCGTGGTGCGCGAGCACCTCCAGCAGCGCCTCGTTCTTCCGGTTCGCGAGCCCGTTCACGCTCTCGGTGCCCGGCGGATCGCCGGGCCCCCCGTCCGGGAGCGTGATGCCCCGGCTCGCAAGGAACTCGTGGACGCTTCCGACGCGCGTCTTCCCGTGGATGAGCCGCGGGTAGTCGATCCCCACGCTGAAGGACGCGAACGGCACACCGGTGCGCTCGATCTGCCTCGCGATGAGCTCGTCGAACGTCATCCTCCACGCCTCGGCGTGGATCGCGGCGCTCGGCACGAGAACGCCGTCCACGTTGAACACGCAGGCGACCGCATCCGTGGGAACGCCGAGCAAGCGCTTCGACTCCCACGAGGTCGCGACCAGGCGCACGAGGAACCGTTTCGTCTGTCGCTCGCGGGCGAAGTCGTCGAGCAACCGCGCCGTCCCCGCCCGCTCGTCCGCCAGGCGACGGCTGCGGGCCGCGTACTCCGTCGCCGGGAAGTCGTACCGCCCTGCCTCGAGCGCGGCGCGCGCGGCCTCGAACGCGCGGCGCCACTCCCCGATGAGCGCGTCGAAATCGAGAGGTTCGACCGCCACGCGGGCAGTCTGAACGCGTTCGAACCGGGCCGCGTCGGTGTTTTCCGCCGGGCGACGCGGGGCATCGAGCCTGCATGGCGCGCG
>Ga0173481_10000170_pt1 | contig 12270 bp, 13 predicted proteins | sample NitcycUS073202C2_FD_136667 | JGI IMG/M metagenome (GOLD analysis project Ga0173481, IMG submission 136667) | Soil microbial communities from Arlington Agricultural Research Station in Wisconsin, USA - Nitrogen cycling UWRJ-S073-202C-2 (version... ... | reverse complement strand
TGCTTCCTTGGAACCTCTGATTGTTGATGTTTTAACCATTTGTCTACCGCATCCTTTACTATTGAGTTTATAGAAACACCTCTTTGATTTGCCAATTCTCCTAACTGTAAGTGAACTTTATCATCAAATCCTCTAATTATTAGATTGTGTGCCACAATAACTATTAGATAAATTCATATTTATATATATCGATATCATGATATCACAATGTTGTACGTTTATATTATGCTATCATGATATCTGAATATATGAATCAACTTGATCATAACCAAGAAAAAAATCAAACTGCAGTAGAAGAAAAAAGGAATTTACGGGCAATCATAGTGACATTAGATGACATAGTGGAATACAATAGGGTAAAAGAACTAGCCGATTTAGTAAAATACCATAGCAAATTAATGTCGTACTATGGATTGGATCTGAAAACTGGCAAATGGAATACTAAACAATTTCCAGTTACTCAAACTGACACACAAATGGATGGAATAAATTCTGATATAAGCACCTACAACAAAGCTGTAAGAGACTGTAATAAATATGGAGAATTTCTTGCAAAAAAATACTGCATTGGCATTGATGAACAGGTTGACAAAGGTAGCGTTATCATATTTCGTCCATCTTCACCTATTCGGCATAATCCATAGCGCGTTTCAAAAATAGCCACATATTATAAACAAATTCGTGTTTTTAGAATATGCTTTTGGCATCTATAGTAGGTCACAATGGGTCTGATCGCCATATCAGGTTGTTACCCTGGGTGGCAAAATTGAGTCAAATTTGGTTCGCATTCCACCGAACCCTGACCAACGTTATCTAATATGTACTAATGTAAAACGTATGTAAATGTGCTATGATGTTAACATAGTTGTTTGTTGTTTTAGCTCAAGCTCTTGTAGCCTTGTGGATATGGCCAAAAGTTGATCGGATAAGTGCGCTATGGCATCGTCTTTTACCTCGTCTCTTTCTCTTAGCGAACTATTGAGATCCTCTAGCTCTTGTACCTTGCTCTGTATGTCTGCTCCTTGTCTTTCTAGTTGGTGAATATTAAGAAATTTTAGATATGGCTCAATCTTCCTAAACAACTCGGCTTTCTCTGATTCTTTTTGCGCCAGTACGTAGACCCAGAGTGCACGATGAACCATTCAGAATAATCGGAATAACCTAGGTCAGATATAGTAGTCTTTGCAAAGCGCCTGAATGAGTGAAGCGTTATCTCCCTACGTCTATCATTACTTCCATCTTCTCTACTACCTCTATTCATGCAATCCAATGTCTTGCCAAAAGAGTTACAAAGATCCCTATGTAGATTAACTAGAGCAGGACTTCTTGCGGTTTGGTACTGCAAATACTAGATCACATAATTCAAATCCTTAATGCGAATAGATAATGCTTCAGTAGCATGCATTCTCGCTGCAGCCAACAACATTACATAGGTTTTTAGCCTAACATCTGAGCATGCGTTTAAAATATCAATTATATCTTCCTTTGATAAGGCTTGCTTATTTTTCCGAACTATCCTTGGTAACTTTACTTTTAACTTGAATTTTCTCGGACTTATCTCTATGTCAAAATATTCAAAAAAGTTCTTTACAGTTACAACACGGTTTTTTAATGTAAGAGTGGAGATATTGTAAGAGCTTTGCAAATATCCACTGTATTTGCTTAGGATGTCATAAGGATCTAGGACACCTTGCTTGATTTGAGCAAAGATCATTTGCATTTAAAGTGCCGCCAAATTGACTTTTTATTAAGGCATTAAAACTGTTTAATCTTGTAAGATATTCGTACGCTGTTCGCTTGCTCATTATCCTTATGCTTTTGATGTAATCATCAATCATACTGTTGCTCTTAATATTGCCACATCCATAGGCTGAAGAAGCTCTCTCTTTTTGATTAGTGGTTGTTTTTGCAGTAGTTATCAACTGATGGCGATATAGCCTACATTAAAGTGATTAATGTAGATTTATATTGATTGTTTTTTTATGCACTATCAATTCAGTAGTTGTAGTAGATATCAATGCATATTATTATTAGTAGGTACAATCCTGTAGATACTTCCGTTGAAATATGACAATATATACAAAAATCCATCATCAGGGCCAGTCTGGATATCTGTTATACCACTAAAGCCTGTTCCAAAAGTTATTGTAGAAACTTCATCTTTGTCATCTGCCACAAAGTCAGATAATAAAGCAGCTTCGTTATTATCATAATCACTATTATAGCCAAACTTTAGACCGGTTCTGTTCTTGTTGAGTTCAAAATAGTATAGATTGCCATTGTTGATATCGCCAACAAAAATATTGTTTGTATATCTATTTCCAAGCTTTGATGATTTTAAAAATTCTATATCGGTAACCCCAATTGTGTTTAGCCAGCTAAACGCAGGATCGGCATAATGAGCTCCTGGAAGCGTAACTAAATCTCTTTTAGTTACATCACTTCTAGAAATAGGGCCCATTACTTGCTGCCAGCCACTGTTAAAACCCGGTGTAACCAAATTAATCTCATCATATATTGTTTCTCCATTTTCTGTATCCCATAGCCTTCCCGTTATAGGATCAAATGTTATTCCAAAGCTGTTTCTAATACCATACGCGTAGTACTTGCTGAGTATTCTATTAGTAGTACTATTATTAATTGAAAAAGTGTTTTTAGGAGCTGGCGATCCGCTGTTTGGATCTATTCTGAATATGACAGAGGTATCATGCGGACCTCTTCCAGTTTTATCGTTTTGGAGTATGCTGTCACCAACATTAACGTTCCCTATCACTGCATAAAGGTAATGATCTGGACCAATAGCCAATTTTCCTCCATTGTGGTTTGGTCCTGGAAGTGCTGAAACATCCAATATCAACTTTGGATTTGAAAGTAGATGTTTCTCACTATCCCAGTCGTATTTATAAATTCTATTTCTTAGCGGTACTATCCCATTAGATTCAGTAAAGTATAGAAACACTTTCGTTGTTATGGTTGGTGATGATGATGCTCTAGCTGCTGTATTTGTGTCAATAAAACCATTGCTTTTTAATATTGCAATTCCCAATAATCCACGCTCACTTTCATTATCAACTGGTACTGTCAATACAGGTTGTTTTTGTAGTATGCCGTTAGAAACCAGACGAACTTGCCCGGCTTTTTCTAAAACCAGAAGATTGCTGCGATCTATAAAAGCCATGCTTGTTGGAGACGATAAACCTTGAGCAACAAAATCTTCTACCTTTAGAGTATTTTTTTCCAAACCCACAAGTGATGGTTTTACTATCTCTCGCTCTTGCTGCTGATCTGATGATGACGATGATGATAATGATATATTGTTAAAGTTAAAAAAATAATTATAATTAAAAATATAAGTTACAATGACGGCTATGTTTATAATCGCAACTGCTATAGGCAGAATCAAAGCTAACTTCCTTTTATTTATTGTACTTGCACCTTTCTGTTTGATTTCCTCAGCTTAGGAAGGCTCTCAGATCTGAGAAATATTAATCTTGACTTTTTGCAATGCGGTCCTATAGCAACATCATGATAATAATGATGATAATTGTGAAACAATTGTAAGAGCATATTATTTAGATAGATAATATTGTACGTTATACAGGACATATTATTGAAGGCATAGCCAATCAGGTTTTGGATCCTGTCGAATTATCAAAAAGTCTAAAGATAAATAATCATATCAAGCAAGGATTATCCATCAGTGGGAGTGGGGAGAGGAGAGATTGGTGGGGTTTACTACTTTTCTTATACATTGATTGATAGTCCTTGCTTGATTGTTATATATCTGACGCGTTGATGTGTGCGTATGTGTTCTGGCAAAAGAACATAGATAATCGGAATCTATAAGATTTGCTCATTAGAAATGAGTCCGATAAGATAGTATAATCCTTATAGTAGATCAAGTTTATAGTGGGACTCCTGTGTTTGACGACCAACTAAATCCCACTATCACAAAGTCCAGAACCACAGATTACCGTTAGGCGAAACGAACCTCCGATTATGTTTATACATGTAATATAAAATCTCTAAATCGTGATTTTTTTGGAGCAACTTAAACATTCTACAATTACTATAAGTCCTGCTCCACTACTATTGTCTATGACCTTGAATTTTTTTGATCCACAATTAGGACAAATTGGGCAGGCTCTCAGACCTTTTGCCAAAAGTCTTCGCCTATCCCCACCACTACCACTCACCATTGTTGTGGATAGCTATCTGATCCTGCGAGTATTTCAATCCTTTTGACTCCACCTATTTCTTCAATTATTGTGCAAACTGCATTTGGAAGTAAACTTTTCCAATTCTGCTGCTGCATCGTGGCTATTTGTTTGCGAATATTCGTCCCATTGTATTCGTCTTTTTTCAAAAATGATGGCTTTTTAATTTTAACTTCCCTTGATGCTAGACCTGCAACAAAGTCGTTGCCAGAATATAACACATGAAAAATAGGGACCATAGATTTTAAATGTCCAAACCATCTTGCATTATTTTCATCATTTACAATGGGTATAATATAGCATCTTGTAAGATCAATTTCAGGCTCTGATGATAAGGCAGCATGTACCATTAGCACTCTCTCACCTGCGGTAAAGGGATCCTTATAGATATAGTTGAACTGTGCGCTACCTATGGCAATTATTAATTCATCGCACTCCTTGAGGATTTGTTTTGCAAGATGGAGGTGCCCATTATGAAATGGCTGAAAACGCCCTACCATAAGTCCACGAGTGATAGTTATTTGGTTGTTCATTGTTGTTGCTCTTGCTCTTGTCTGCCCAATTTTGTTTTTTGTAGTTCGATATCTTTTGGCTGAATTTTGCGGAAGATAGGTTCTACTCTGCCGAGGATATGACCTGATGGGATTTTAATTTCTGATGCTGACTTCCATTGTTGTTTGTGAATACTGTTATTATTATTACTGTTGCTATTATTAATATTATTTCTATCAGTACTATTACTACTACTATTATTATTAGTGTTATCATTTCTGGTATTACTACTATTACCACCAGCATCACTATTACCATTATTACTTATTCCTAATTGTGACCAAACTTTCTCAGATGATATTGGGATAAATGGCTCAAGCATAATTGCCAATGACCTCACAGCATTTACAGCTATAAACAATGTAGTATTTGCTGTTGCCTCGTTGCTCCAAGGCTGTTTTTTTTGAAAATATTGATTAAAATGAGTTGCAAATTTTAAAATTCTTTTTAAAGCTCGATCAAATTCATTTCTGTATATTAAATCACCCACCTCATCTGCTATTTTCTCTATCTCTGCGATAGAATTTCTGTCTTCCAAATCATATTCAGAGGATGGCTGCGGGACTTTACTATCGAATGTTTTTTGTACAAAATATAGTGCACGGTTAATGAAATTTCCAATATTTGCTATAAGTTCATTGTTTATCTTTTCAGAAAAGACATCCCAATCAAAGTTGACATCCGTCTGCGAATATGGTGCAATAGAAGCAATATAAAATCTCAGGTAGTCAGGGTTAAAAGCCGATGTAAAGTCCCTCAAACTTATGTACCAATTTCTGCTCTTTGAGATCTTTTGATTCTGAAGCATCAAATGACCTCTAGTTGGAATGTAATCTGGCAGCTTGTATTCTTCGTCTATGCCCATTCGCATAGCAGGCAAAAACAAGTAGTGATGATAGACAATATCTTTGCCAATGAAATGATATATTTCAGAGTCATTCCAAAATTTTCTACCATCGTCTATCCCTGAAGATTCTTTTTGTTTTTGGATATAGGTGTTCAATGTAGAAATATAGCAGAGATGGTTATCAAACCATCCATAGAATACCTTACCTTTTGCATCAGGCATTGGAATTGGAACTCCCCAAGACAAATCCCTTGTTATATCCCAGTCCTCTAAGCCGTCATCAATCCAGTTTATGACATAGTTTCTTATATCTTGCTGAAGATTTGTATTGCTATTCAACCATTCCTTTAGTTGTAGTGAGAAGTTTGAGAGTTTAAAGAAATAATGTTTGCTACTCTTTTTAATTGGAGGTCTATTACAAATAGCACACTTTGGATCCAGTATTTGATCGGGAACTTTACCGCATTTTTCACATAGATCAGAATACTGGTTTTCTGCTGCACAATTAGGGCATTTACCAATGACATATCTATCAGGTAAATATTTGTCGTCGTATTGGCAATAAAACTGAATCACATCTTGTTCATAGATATAACCATTTTCATAAAGTCTTTTGAAAACATATTGTACAAATTCGATATTTTCTTTTGAACTTGTCTTATAGAAAAAGTCAAAAGAAATTCCAAATGATTTAAAATCATCATAGTCACGTTTATTCCATAAATCGACATACTCTGCAGGTATTTTGTTTTCTTTTTCTGCTCTTATCAATACTGGAGTTCCAAAATCATCTGATGCACAAACATGATAAATATCTCTTCCAGTTAATCTGCAAAATCGCGTAAAAATGTCTGCTGGTAGATAGGTAGAGGCAATATGACCAATATGTATTTCGCCGTTTGCGTAAGGAAGAGCGCTTGTAACTACGGCACTCTTGTTCCTGTTGCTGTTATTTTCTTTATTGGTATTATTATTATCATTATTATAATTGCCACTAGTATTATTATTGATTTTAATGTCGCTGCTGTTTTTTTTGTACTCCTTGTCGTCGTGTTCTATGGTTGTGATTTCGCCGTTTGTCTTCGGCATTAAAAACTTCACATGATCACACTAGATTTTAAGTTATCTTTGAAAGTGCGTATACTACAAAAAGTCGAGGTTTTGTGTCTCAACCTGATCTATGCCCCATTCGAGTTCAAATTCCTACCTGCAGCAATATGAATGGTGAACAAGTATACAATATAAAAACACATAAACGCATTTAGCCTTGTCCTTAAACGGATTAGGAAATAGTGATTTGAAACTTAGGGGTGTTTTACCTTCTAATCCTTCATGCGTCCTTGATAAAGAATCGGATGAACCTGATTATGATGACGCTGTCAGAGAAAGAAAAGCGAAAACTAACTCTTTTGTAGTAGAAATAGAAGGTGAGGACAATGGCAGCAGCAATAATGACAATAATGATGATTCAACGATCTGACGAAGAGAATCAGCAATGTGGAAGCCTAGTTGCAGCAGCAACAACAACAACATCTCCAACAACAAACCAGACTTTTTTGATATTTTATAACAAACAAGATGTGATTCATTGTAAAATCGATTTAAGCAAGTTTGTTTCCTAATTAACATTCCATGGTAATTCAGTTGCAGCGTGAATCTTCAAAATGGTAAATTATTGTCTTGTATCTACGTGTCATAAGTGGTAAGTATATATTTATTATAGACAGAGGAAATTTGTTTGGCGCATATCGAAGCATACGACAATATTATTGATAATTCCGTTAATCTTTTCACAGTTCTTAGTCGTATCGACAATCTAAAAGTCTTCTCAGTTGCAAGAGATAGTCTAAAAATAAATAAGCCGCTTCTAGACAGATTGGGAATTTCAAAAAGAAAATGCTATAAAGCATTAGAACAGTTAAAAGATGCAGGGTTAATAGAGAAGGGCAAAGAAGAAGGCTCCTACATTCACACAACATTTGGATCTATAGTTTATCAAAGAAATATCATAGAGACGAGTCAATACACAAAATATTCAGATAAGATGCAGATGATAGATACTATAAAACATGCACAAAAGTTTTCAGAAGGTGTTGTCGCAATGTTCAATGAAGGAATTATAAGCAATATTGTTGATAGCTGGGGTACTAGTCATTCTGTATTATCTTCTTCTAATTATTCTTCAATTTCCGATCGTGGGGATATCAGTGGTAGTAATGTCAATACATATACTATTCCAAATGCTCGGATTGTTTTATCTTATGATAATATAGTGCAACTACTAAGAGAACGTATAGAATACTGCAAAAATGAAATTCTGATTGCGACAAGAACCTCTCCGGAGATAATCATTAATAAAATACTGCAGAAATCAAACCTGGGCGTTAAGGTAAAAGTAATAGCAGATATTGACTTGGTAAAAGGATATTTTGAATCTCAGGAAGAATTTATTGTAGATATTAACAATATTGCTAGTAGTAATAATGATCCAAAGCATAGAGAAAAAAATAAAATGATTAACATCAACGATCATCACGACCAGCATCAACAAGAACGCAAAAACGTTATCTCAAACCCGTATTATCCAAATAGTGCTATACACAGACGGATTTCTGATATCCCGTTTAGTATGATTATACTTGACGGTAATGAAGTAGGACTAGAATTAGTCAACTCCAACACTACAAAGGAGTTCTTTGCAGGAGTTTGGATAAAAGATGAAAAATTTGCATTGGCAATGAAAAGCTTTTACCAAACAATATGGGACAAGGCTTCTGAAAATATAGATATATGATAAAATGGTGACTAGAAAAGAAGCAGAATAAAAACCGGAATTTTTACTAATACAATCTATAATTTTTTGGTATGCATGAGCAACGATAACTGCTGCGAAATGACGATGATAATATGTATTAATGAGGATTTCCTACCTATCTCTACTGTTGTTTTTTTCCATTACCTCCGCTTCCTATTTATTTCATTTATTTGAATATCCTTGTGAATGACTCATCTTACCGTAAGTAGCAGAGATCAGATCTTATTGTTTTCCAATCGGTTTGACATATACTATAGCTTCATTTCTTTCTTGTTAATGTTTAGCTGATATTCCATCTGATAATAGTATATCTTTAACATTGTATTTTTACTGTTTTTGTTATGATTACCATGTACCTAGAAAATGTGGATCATGCTAAACCAACTAACAACTATGCTATATGAGGGGAGATAAGAAGAAGGATAATGATAAGAATGCTTGTTTAATATATTTTATATAGAGTATAATATGGATGTTGCATATAGACCAAAATTAAGGCAAGATTACTAATACTGCTAATAGTTAGTTTATAGAACTTGCTTTTGGGTTCTAAATTGGAGAGAAATAAAGGTGCTGTTTTATTATCGTCTATTGCCTGACTAGTTTATTTGTTTATGGCTGCTCTGATACCACCAGCTTTGTGCACTTGATCAACTAGTATAATGCTCTAAGGGAGATATAGTGATTCGCTAAACTCAGATTTTTTTTGCAAGTCTTTCTGTTTACCTTCTAATTTTTCTATTTGCTCTTCTAATCCCTTTTTTTCCTTTGTCTTTTGTAAAATATAATTTGGTATCTGCGAAAAAGGCACTGTATCTCAAAATTCAAGTTGCAATGTAGAATTATTTACTTCAATTAAATTACCCGACAATGTAAAATCACTAGTGATACAGCAATGGCTAGTGTATATCAGAGGGATAAAATTGCTGACAAGATCAAATCAAGTGTACGTGGTAAATAGTGTCATGTATACACTCTGATACACCATATGGGAAGCATAGTTGTTCACAACACTCAGAAAAGCGCAATTGCTAATAAATGACATATCTTTTTTTCACTGGTTTACTAAATACCGATCGTAATATTATTAGCATATTATTCCCAAACAGATGCTATGAATAACAAACACATCTACAAGTTATATACAATACCAACATTTTATAATCCCAATATATTACAACAAATTTAGATTTTGAAAATGACATGGGTCAAAGTAGCCCATAAATCAGAAATAGGCGAAAAAAAAGGAAAAGAACTTAACATAAATGGTACAAGAATTGCACTATTCCATGCTAATGGCAAATTTTATGCGATAGAAGCACTTTGCCGACATCAAGATGGTTCACTAGCCCCCGGGCAAATTGATGGTGAAGTAGTTGAATGCCCTTTGCATTCTTGGCATTATAATATTAGAACAGGTGAGTTATTAGATTATCTTTCCGGGGTAAAGCTAACAACATATAATGTAGACACGAGGGGCAACGATGTATATATTGATATCTAAAAATGGTTCTATCTACTTAATGGGACATCAAGCTAAAATATCTACATGTAAACTAGCGAGACATGCAAAAATAGGATCGTCTAGCCCTCCCGATGCAACTGGATTGAGTTAGATACCTTAAAAGCCAACAATGGTCTCTCTTTTTTATAATATCATAGGAAAATGATAAGATTAGTGTCGCATCTGTCAGTAGCAAAAATATTCAAAAAAGCAGAAGAAAGAAAACAAGATCATAGCTCTGATATTTCATTTGCAAACAGAAGTGATGATTATAATAATAAGTAAAATTCATTTTTACGTTCTTTTCATTTATAACCTTCAGTGTTTATATCGCATATTGCATATGGTGTCTTTGTAGGTAATGAAGCAATATTTCCTTTGCATGCGCCGTTTTCATTTAGCGAATTTATAATTCCGAGAAGTTATCACCAGTCTATAGGTAGCACATTTGATGGTAACTCTATTGGTTTATTCTTTATATATTTGGAACATACAGAAAGCCCCATTTGTCATTTAAGTAATCCAAATGAATAATATTCCGTTCCAGATCAATCCACAAGATTGACGGTAGATGAGTTCAACGGATATGTATATGTATAAAATATCCCTCATCTAACTATATCATTATTCAAATTTGAGACTATACAATACCTTAACTAGACTTGTGGAAGAATTAGGAAATACTCGCGTTGATAACAAAGAAAACGATGATAATATCATCAGTATTTACTTGTGTGGTCTTACCGTTTATGATAATTCTCATATAGGTCATGCAAGGACAATAATTTTCTTTGATGTCTTGCGCAGATACCTTATTTTTAAGGGATACAAAGTAAAATTTATTCAGAACTTTACAGATGTTGACGATAAGATAATCAATAGAGCAAAAGCTGAAGGATTAAAAGCAGAAGAGATCGCGGCAAAATATACTCGTAATTATTTCAAAGATTTTGACTCTCTTAATGTACTAAGAGCTGACCAATACCCACGTGCTACTGAAAATATAAAAGAGATGATTAATTTAATTGAAACATTAATCGAAAAGGGTCATGCATACCTATCTCTTAATGGTGTTTATTTTCGTGTCAAGTCATTTCCAGATTATGGCAAATTATCAAAAAGATCTATTGAAGAACTAGAGTCAGGATATAGAATCGAAGTTGACCCATATAAGGAAGATCCACTTGATTTTGCATTATGGAAATTCTATTCAGACCAGCCAGTGTGGCAAACTCCTTGGGGTAAAGGTAGGCCAGGATGGCACATAGAATGCTCTGCAATGGCTTTAAAGTATCTTGGCTGTCCTTTTGAAATTCATGGTGGAGGATATGATCTAGTTTTTCCCCATCATGAAAATGAAATAGCACAATCTGAAGCTTTCTCTGAAAAGCAATTTGCCAAATTATGGCTGCACACAGGAATGGTTACCATAAACTCTGAGAAGATGTCCAAGTCACTTGGTAATATTGTGACTATACGGCAGGCTCTTAATCGTTGGGGGATGAATACTCTGAGGATTTATTGTATATCTGTACAATATTCAAAACCACTTGACTATACTGATAAATTACTCACAGAGTCACGCCAAAGATGGCGTCAAATAGAAACATGCGCATATGAGTTGCGATTTGCAGGCTCAAAAGAGGAAGTATTGATAAAAGAAGCAGTAGAATTTGAAACAGTAAAAAATTTGGCCACTGAATCTACGAGAGAGTTTCAATCTGCAGTAGAAGATAATATGAATACTACACTGGCTCTGAGTGTGTTTATGAAATTCGTTACAGAGTTAAATCGTTATGCGGCATCAGATAAGCTCTCAAAACCCATGGCGCAGCTTGCTCTTGAATTCTTTAATAATTTTATGAATGTGCTTGGTCTTCAGGTGATCGAAGCCACGGATGAGGAAAAAGAAGAGATTGAAGAGTTAATAATTGTGCGAAATAAGTTGAGGGCAGAAAAGAAATTTCAGAGCTCCGATGATATAAGGAAAAAGTTAATTGAGAAATACTCTGTCGAGTTGATGGATCACAAGGATAGAACTATTTGGAAAAAAGTTGAAAGTGAATCTGCCAGGTAAAATTAAAATCTATCAAAGATGCGTATGAACGCATCTTTATTTTTTCACTGTTGTTGCATTAACGGGACCCATCGCAATCATATATCAATTTTTTCTAAATTATTCATTTATTCATTTATTTGCTTATTGTCTACCTACCTTTAGTCATTTTCAAATACAATATATGTGCAAAAGCAGTATTTGTGAAGTAGAATGAAGAAATACTTTTCAAGCACCTTCACAAGGAGGAAGCCGTTAATAACTTTGATTGATTTATTG
>Ga0173481_10000169_pt1 | contig 12283 bp, 12 predicted proteins | sample NitcycUS073202C2_FD_136667 | JGI IMG/M metagenome (GOLD analysis project Ga0173481, IMG submission 136667) | Soil microbial communities from Arlington Agricultural Research Station in Wisconsin, USA - Nitrogen cycling UWRJ-S073-202C-2 (version... ... | reverse complement strand
CGTATCTGCTTCCAGTCTTAGCATTGATTAGAGCATATTGTTTGTTGCCAGCAACCTTAAAGACAATATCTTTGATTTTCAAGTTCAAAATCTCATGAGGACGTGTTCACATATTGTCAATGCTTTTTCCTTGGATAACCTATTTCTAGCCCTTAGGACTAGTTCACAAAAACTTGTGGGTGGTAAAACCTTCAGTTGCCAGAGTGATTTTCCTCTCTAGTAAGACATCATCAACATTATTATTTCTGATGGAAGGTGAGTATGTATGTACTTTTGTCTATATACGTGCTGATGATGATATTGACGATGTTAATATATCAGCTATCCACTTGTTTGAACATACGACTATATAAGTATGATATGACTAGCTTAGCATACTAATAATACCTTGTATGATAAGATATTTTTATTTTAAAATATTTCAACTACAGAAATGATATAGGTTGCAGACATAATATGTTGAAATAAGTTATGTAGGCGAGGCTAGTATAACATAAGTTGATTATTTTGTAATTTGAAATGAATCTGTCATTTTCTGAAATTTTAGTTGGTTAGTTGGTACGTAAATCAGAAAGTCACATGTAATTATATTATGTGAGATCAGATACGTTTTACTTTTCTTACTAATCCAAGTATCATAGCTAAAGTCGAATTGATGGAGTTGAGTTCGGTTTTTTTGTTAAATGATGATTGAATTATTGGTAAAACTCTTCCATTTATATTAATCGATCTTGATATATATAGTGGTAACAGTTCTTAGGTATTCTTTTTTGCTCTTCTATATCCATGTGTAAATCCTGCATCATAAACTTTTGAAAATTCGTAACTTGTCGGTGCTAATACATCACCTACGATAATCAGCGCAGTTTTAATTATTTTGGATTCCTTAGTTTTATTTACAATATTACCTAATGTCCCCTTGATTATCTTTTGATCTTCCCACGTAGCCCTATAAACAACGGCTGCAGGAGTTTCTTTGGTATAAATTCCACCTTTCAAAATCTCTTCTACGATATTTGATATTAAATGTACACTGAGATAGAAAACCATAGTGGCACCGTGTTTTGCTAATTCAGATATTTTCTCTCTATCAGGTACTGGAGTCCTGAGTTCTGCCCTTGTGATTATCAGAGTTTGGGTATTACCTGGAAGAGTTAATTCCAAGTTCATAGTAGCAGCTGCGCCAAGTATTGCAGTTATTCCAGGGACTACACTACATTGTAGTCCATCTTTTTCTAATTTGTCGATCTGCTCTCTAATAGTGCTGAAAAGTCCGGGATCACCATCATGAAAACGAATAGCAAGTTTTCCCTCTGTGGTAGAGTCTCTTAAAATGCGATATATCTTCTCTCTATCTAATAGAGCTGCATCATAAAGCTGAGCATCTTTTTTTGCATATTCGAGTATCTTTGGGTTTAGAAGTGAACCTGAATAGACTATGATATCTGCTTGTTCGACTAATTTCTTGGCCTTTATTGTAATAAGGTCTGGGTCTCCGGGGCCAGAGCCTACGAAATAGACCGTGTTACTCTCTATCACTTTTCTTCTTTGCTACCATTATAGAGAAATATTTATCTGTTGATCCTCTTCTTCCTCGTAAATCACCTAGTCTGCTCATCTTCATTATTTCACCTTTGACTGCTACATCCTGTGCAATTGCAACCATAGAATCTTCTACAAAACCTGCATCGGAGAGCATATCAATTACATCATCAAAGTGTCTACCATCTTTAAGGAAGATGACTGTATCACATACATTTGAAGTTCGCCTGACCCTATCCATGTCGTAACACGCAGGAACTATAGCCAAGGTTTCGTCTCCTTCTACGAGGGCGATTTTCGCCTCTGCAGCAAATGCAAATATTGACGTTATGCCAGGTATGATATCGATTTCAATATCTTTATGATTCCTTCTTAATTCCCTGTATATATATATCCACGTGCTATATATTGAAGGGTCGCCAACAGTTACATAGATGACTTTTTTTCCTGCTCTGACTTCATTAGCAATTTTCTCCGTATTTCCTTTCCAGTAATCCTTTAAGGCTTCCTTGTCTTTTAGCATAGGAAATATAAGATTGATCGTCTTAGTGGAACTATTGACGTATTTTTGTACTATGGACAATGCTATGCTGGGTTTACCTTCTTTTGAAGTAGGTGCAAAAACTACCTCGGCATTTTTAATTAATCTTATAGCCTTTAACGTAAGTAATTCAGGATCACCGGGCCCGCAACCTACACACGATAGTTTCATTGTGATAACTTTTAAAATTGGAGTTATTTAAATCAGAAGATAAATTCTTACCACTTTAGATGACATATCTCTAACGAGTACGCATATGTTGTTGCTTTATTTTATTCTAATATTGAGTCTTTTTGGTGTTATATCTAGATATGATTTATTTACCCAATAAAAACATTTATCCAACTTCATTGATGCAATTGCAGATAATCCGATCCTACAAAAGAAAAATATATACAAGATTGTCACCATACCTCTGATAATTAATCCCAATGTTATAGGGGAGCGAAGTAACAATTACATCAACAGATTTTTGTGAAAGAATTTCGTTTATACCAGTTATACAATCTTTAGGAAAATAGTGATCTTGCCTATTCTTTTATATGGTGTAATTGTTATGGTCAATGCTTTGTTGCCGAAATTATCATTATTGGATTTCTTGCCGACATCATTGTACCTGTAGTAACTTTCCTTGCCTTTGCAATTATAGCTTGAGTAATGTCTACTTCTTCTAAATTTGCTTGGTTAATGGTAGTTAGTGCCTTATACATAGTCTCAATCAGTACAGTATCAATTACTATCCTGCCACCTTTATTTAGTCTGTCTATGCCCAAGTTAACAATCCTTTCGACTTCCCCTGATGTTCCACCAATTACGATGGCATCAACCTGAGGAAGAAGTGGCAAAATATCCTGAGCTTTAGAGAAGATTACTTCAGCTTTTACATCAAACTTTAGAAGATTTCTTGTAGTCAATTTCACAGCCTTTTCATCAAAATCAATAGCATATACCTTATTGCAGTTTGTCTGCAAGCATATCTCAACAGTAATACTGCCACTTCCACAACCAACATCTATTGCAGAGGAATTCTCTTTTAATCGTAATTTACTTATTACGAGAGCTCTTACGTCTTCCTTTGTAATAGGAACCTCTTCTATTCTATCAAATAATTCGTCAGGAATTCCTGGAGTTCTATAATCCCAAAGCAATCTAACTTGTATCCTATAGAAATCAAGTATTTTAACCTGCGATTTTTTGGTGCAAGCCAGTAAATACAATTATCATAAACATTAGCAACAGAAAAATAAATGGAAAGATACCGTTTGTTGCTAACTTTCGTCGCGTAGTCTGTGGGATATTCTTTGCAATACCCTTTGCAACTCCGTATGACACTATATAGAATATTATACCAATGAGAATTACTGCTCCAGCAGCAGTGTTTTGGTTCGTACCAGGCGGTATTACAAAGCCCGCAATTATGCCAGCGATCAGTCCTAGTGCTGCTCTCATATAAAAAACACGATCCAGTGATTCCAAATAGGTTACTTCTGTCATTAAATATCACTTGGTTTAATTTCTTGCGGTTTACCAAGCTATAGCAGCATTTGCAATTATCTAATTAGTGGTTTTAGTTAATATTTGTGGTTGGCTTATCAGTATTACTATCTATGGAGTTGTCTGGAATTGAACTGCATTATGTAGTAAACGAAATTAAAAATATGGTTAAAGAATATTATGTAAGTAACGTCAACGCAATTACAAAAAATTCTTTTCTCTTCAGGCTACATCATCCTAATAAGCCTGATGTAATGCTGGTACTTTCGACCAGGGGTATTTGGATAACAAGACTGAAGTTCAAACAAATTGAAGAAAATGATCTTATTAATATGGTCAAAACCGAGGTTGAAAGAGCAAAGATTGAATCAATAGAACAACGTAGTAGCGAACGCATAGTTGCTATAAAATTCAAACACATGGATGGTAAATGTAGAATAGTGGTAGGAGAATTCTTTGGGCAGGGAAATATTATATTATGCGATGAGAACATGCTGATTCTTGCTACTCTTAGCCCTATTGAAGTAAGGCATAGGATATTGAAGGCTGGTTTGAATTATGTCTATCCGCCAGCTCGTGGGAATGATGTATTTGACCTATCATTTGAACAACTACAAAATCTGAGAAGTACTAGCGACAAGGATCTTGATGTCTTAAGATGGCTTGGTAGAGGTATTTCTATGCCTAGAAGATTTGTAGAAGAGATAGCGACTAGAGCCGGTGTACAATTAAAGAAAATAGGACAACTTTCAGATGATGATCTAAACAAGGTTTATACTGAAATACAGGAATTAGTTGCAAATGTTAGCACCGGAAAAAATCTCGAACCTATAATAGTCACAGGAGCAGACGGTAAGGCACAAGATGCACTTCCTATCATAACATATAATGTAACTAAATTACCATTCAAAAGAGTTAACTCATACATGGATGCAATAGATGAAGTTCTTAGCGGTGATATATTAGACCTTGGACTCAATATTAAAACTATTGAAATTGGAAAAGAGATCGCAATTCTGGAACATGATTTAACTGAGCAGAATAAGGCAAAAGAAGAAGTTATTTCAAAGTCTAATACTATAAGGAAGATTGCTAATGAGTTAATGGCTCTTTCATATACAGGAGCACATAGTTTTGGTGACGATTCAGTCAAAGAATTTCTAGCGGCTAACTGTGCTTACGTTATCACTGAAAAAGGCATTAAATTTTTAGAAGTAGTCAATGAACGCATTCAACTCGAATATAACAACCTACCCAAAGTAGCATCTATTCTCTTTGGGAGGGCCAAGGAAATGGAAAGAGGAAGTGCATCAATAGAAGAAGCCAAAGCAAGTTTACTTGCGCAGATACATAAATTAAGAAATCAAACATCCAAGATACATAATAAGGTCATTGTAAAGCATCAGGTTAACAAAGAATGGTATGAGCGATATAGATGGTTCATAACAAGTGACGGTTTGTTGGCGATAGGTGGCAGAGATTCCTCTTCTAACTCTGTTGTTATTCGTAAACATTTAACCGAATATGATATTGTATTCCATGCAGAAATTTATGGCTCTCCATTCTTTATTATTAAAAATTCAGCAGCCGCTGGTGAGATATCTATGAGCTTACAACAGGTAGCACAGGCAACAGTCTCTTTTAGTAGAGCCTGGAAGGACGGATTGTTTAGTGGGGATGCATATTGGGTGAAAGCCGACCAGATAAGGAAAGGGGCACCTACAGGACAATTTCTTCCAAAAGGCTCATTTGTTATTGAAGGAAAACGCAATTACATAAAGGGAGTTGAAATAAAACTCGCCGTTGGAGTCATGCAAATGAGCAACAATAATAAATTTGCTCTTGTCTGTGGACCAATAGATGCAATAAAGAAAAGAGCTCTGATATATTCAATTTTATTACCCGGCGGTATTGACCCGACTAATATTGCTAAAAAAATTAAAAGCGAATTTATTAGAGTAGCTGCGGATCATACAGAATTACTGGATTTTATTAAATCAATAAGTGTAGATGACTTTGTAAGAACAATTCCATATGGACAGTCAAAAATTTCCTTTACTGAAAAAGGAGGGAGAAGAGAGGTAGTAGGCCTGGCAACTACTCATGATTTATCTTCTTCAAATGAGCAAAGTAATTAAAGGTATATTTTTGATCTGATACTGTGGTAAAAAGGCCAATCAGACAACATGGTGATGCTAATATGACCACCAGGGTCTTGGTAAGAGATATTATGAATAGTCCTGTTATATCAGCTTCACCTCGTGATACAATAAAAGACATTGCTGTCAAGATGAAAGAGGAAAGGATTGGAAGCATTGTAATTATGGAAAATGAGGAAGCGCTAGGAATTGTTACAGATTGGGATATAGTTTCAAACGCTGTCATCAAGGATATCAAACCAACTATGGTCAAGGCTTCAGATATAATGCAAAAACTGCACACTATAGAAGGAGAAGAAGGAATTACTGAGGCTGCTCGTATTTTGAGGCAACATAATATAAAACGTCTTGGCGTAGTTTATAAGAACAGATTGGTAGGCATCATTTCCGCTTCAGACGTTATTGCTGTCACTCCTGATTTAGTTGATGTAATTTCTGAGAAGGCGGCACTTATGAGGGGAGATGTAGGACGATCTGCTGGCAACGTTTCAGGTTATTGCGATGAATGTGGCGAATGGTCTGATCTTTTGCAATTTGATGAAGGAACATTTTCCTGTGAAGAGTGTAGAGGCGAAGCGGTTAGTTAGCTCGCTCAAATCCAACTTTTTTAGCAGATGCAATGCTGGGAAGTGTCGCCCGCAAATTACGTATTTTTGGTTTCGACACTTTATATCTAAGACATCTTAATGATGATGATATATTAAAAATTGGGACTGCACAGCGCAGAATTATTTTAACCTGTGACAGAGAACTATTCAGAAGAATTGTAAAAGCAGGAACGCATGGGGCTTTACTTCAGGGTTCAGATGATCTTGAAGATATTGCGCATGTATTATCTAAATACGAAATTTCTTCAATAAGTTTTAGTACCTTAAATTCGAGGTGCTCTGCATGCAATGGATTAATAATAAAAGAAAAGATTATAGACATTAAAAGATATTTGCCATCTAATATCATAAAGTGGCACGATGAGTTTTTTCAATGTACAAACTGCAATAAGGTTTACTGGGAAGGCAGTCATGTTACCCGTATTAGAGCTTTAGCAAAGCAATTAAATATAAAACTAAAGAAAAAAGAGCCAGATCATAAATAATCAAATTTTCATGGTAATATCATAAGGTTAAAGATTGAATCTACATAGTAGTATCAAAATCCAAAGATGAGTAGACGTCATTGTCTGTGAAAATGCTGTGTAAAAATCATAGATAGCTTGGCAAAGATATTCTACTTGATTCAAGTATTAAAGAAACTATACAGAAGGTTTCTGAGGAGTCATTTTCCCTTCAATTAAGAGTTATTTTTTAATTTAAAACATGGTCGCCATTTATGGAATTTTTACCTAATCATTTTGAAAAGTGGCTTAAAGAATAAAAAAGAGAATTATCAAGGGAAATCTGCAATTTCTGCAATTCGTTGTTAACAAAAGATTAAAATCACGTTATGCGACGACAACATCATACAATGAGCTCCACTTCTGCACTAGAGCGAACGATAGATAAAGTTCTTGCTCAGAGGGAAGCAGATCTAATCAAACAGCTTGATTCTGCATACGAGGAGTCAATAACAAATCTAGAATCGTCCAGAACAAACTTACAATCTGAATATCTAAGAATTGTAGAAGGAGCTAAGAAGCTAGCAGAAAATTTAAGGAGACAAATCGTTGGTTCGAGCAGGCTGAGTGCTAGAAATAAAGAACTAGTTATAATTGAAACAGCTGTCAATGACGCTTTCGAAAGAGCAAAGGTAAAGATGGCCTCCTCAAATAAAATGCAAGGTTACAAAGCACTTATTACAAAAATGCTTGAAAATAGCATTTCTGAAATAGCATCTGATGAAATTATCATAGAATGTAATAATAATGACCTTGAACTTGTTAAAAACGTAGTTGCTAATTTCCATAATAATAATAACAAAGTTAGGCTAAGGTTATCTGACAAGCACATAAATGTTATTGGTGGAATTCGTCTGAGGTCTGCTGATGGATCGATAACATACGATAATACTTTGGATTCACGTATCGAGAGACTCAAACCTTTAATAAGGAAGAATATTGTCCAAATGTTGAGGGGTAACAAATAAGGGATGGTATCTAAAGGAAAAATTGTCTGGGTCAGCGGCCCGGCAGTAAGAGCAGATGGTATGTCTTCTACAAAGATGTATGAGACTGTTGAGGTAGGCGAGTCAAAATTAATCGGTGAAGTTATCAGATTAACAGGTGATATTGCTTTTATCCAGGTTTACGAATCTACATCTGGTTTAAAACCCGGTGAACCTGTAGTTGGTACGGGCCAGCCGCTTTCAGTTTTGCTGGGTCCTGGGATAATAGGGAAAATTTACGATGGAATACAGCGACCACTTGAAGAAATTGCTCAAAAATCAGGAGCCTTCATTGGTAGAGGTATAGCTACAAGTCCGGTAGATATGAAAAAAAAATACCGGTTCATACCAGCTCTAAAGAAAGGAGATGACATTAGCGCAGGATCAATTCTTGGTACCGTAGAAGAAACTCCATTATTGACCCATAGTATTTTGGTTCCGCCTTATCACCATGGTGGTAAAATTACAGATATTGCAAGTGAAGGTGATTATGACATTGAAAGTACAATTGCCAATACAGAAAAGGATGGTAATAAAGATGAATTGAAGATGTATCACAAGTGGCCGGTTAGAAGGCCACGGCCGTATGCTGAAAGGTACGATCCATCTGTCCCATTAATTACAGGACAGCGTGTAATTGATACATATTTCCCAATTGCAAAAGGTGGAACAGGCGCTATACCGGGAGGTTTTGGAACAGGAAAGACCGTCACATTGCACCAAATTGCAAAATGGGCAGATTCCAAAGTTGTAGTATACATTGGATGTGGTGAACGTGGTAATGAGATGACCGAGGTCCTTGTGGAATTTCCACATTTAATCGACCCAAGGTCAGGTCGTCCGCTTATGGAACGAACTGTACTTGTAGCAAATACCAGCAACATGCCAGTAGCAGCTAGGGAGGCGTCTATCTATACTGGAGTTACAATAGCAGAATACTACCGAGACATGGGTTTTGACGTTGTACTAGTAGCAGATTCAACAAGTAGATGGGCAGAGGCTCTGAGGGAAATGTCAGGTAGATTAGAAGAGATGCCAGCAGAGGAGGGTTATCCATCGTATCTTGCCTCAAGATTAGCTGAATTCTATGAAAGAGCAGGCCGTATACGAGCATTAGGTTCACCTGAAAGAGCAGGCTCTGTAACTCTGGTCGGTGCGGTATCTCCTTCTGGAGCCGACTTTACTGAACCAGTTACAACACATACAATCAGATTTATCAAGACTTTTTGGGCTCTTGATACAAGATTGGCTTATTCTAGACATTATCCATCAATTAACTGGATGCAATCATATTCAGGATACCTTGAAGATGTATCAAAATGGTGGAAGCAAAATGTAAGTGCAGATTGGTATGATTTGAGAGCAGAGTCCTATAACATTCTTCAAAGGGAAGACACTTTAAAAGAAATAGTCCGGCTACTGGGTCCTGAAGCATTACCAGATGAAGAAAAGTTGGTACTAGAAGTCGCAAGAATGATTAAAATTGGCCTTTTACAACAAAGCTCTTTTGATAAGGTAGATACATACTGTGGTCCTGAAAAACAGTTGAAACTAGTAAGATTGATGGTAAATTTCCATAAAGAAGCACAAAGAGCACTTAAAGAGGGTGCATCACTTCCAGATATTAGGGCCATGCCAATTATAACAACCCTTCTAAAAGCTAAATTCGAAGTCCCTGATGACCAAGTAAATAAATTAGACTATATTAGTAAAGATATGAGCGATCAATTTCACAAAGTAATTGGACATGAGGAGGTAAAGGTAGTTGTCTGAAACTGTAGGTGGCATTGAATATACCAAGGTAGTAGAAATTAAGGGTCCTCTTATGATCGTTGATGGGATCACAAAGGTATCCTTTGATGAGCTAGTAGAAATCGAAACGGCAGAAGGAGAAAAGAGACTTGGAAGAGTGTTAGAAGTAGGATATGGAAAAGCTGTAGTTCAAATATTCGAAGGTACAAGCGGTCTTGCAATTAGTGGTACAAAAGCAAAGTTCCTTGGTAAGACAATGGCCATGCCAGTTTCACAGGAATTGCTTGGCAGAGTATTTGATGGATTAGGAAGACCTAATGACGGACTACCCGAACCCGTTGCGGACAGATTTATTGATGTTAATGGGGAGCCAATGAATCCAGAGCGTAGAGAGTATCCAACTTCTTTCATCCAGACAGGTATTTCGGTGATTGATGGAATGCTTACACTTGTAAGGGGCCAAAAACTTCCAATATTTTCAGGCTCTGGAATGCCACATAATATCTTGGCTGCACAAATTGCACGACAAGCAACAGTAGTAGGAACAAAGGAAGACTTTGCAGTAGTGTTTGCAGCTATTGGTGTACAGTATTCTGAAGCACAGTATTTTAAACGCAGTTTAGAAGAATCCGGTGCTCTTAGGCGCAGTGTATTATTTTTGAACCTTGCAGATGATCCCGCCATAGAGAGAATTATAACTCCAAGAGTTGCATTAACAGTAGCTGAGTATTTAGCATTTGATTTAGGTATGCATGTATTAGCAATTTTGACCGACATGACAAATTATGCTGAAGCACTAAGAGAAATTAGTGCAGCAAGGGAAGAAGTACCAGGTAGAAAAGGATACCCCGGTTACCTATACACAGATCTTGCAAACAACTATGAGCGTGCAGGTAGAATCAAAGGCAATGATGGAAGTGTGACACAAGTTCCTATTCTGTCAATGCCAGCAGATGATATAACTCATCCAATTCCTGATCTCACAGGATACATTACCGAAGGGCAAGTTGTTCTCGGCCGTGACCTGTTTAGAAAAGGCGTATACCCACCAGTTAATGTTCTTATGTCTCTTTCAAGATTGATGAAAGACGGAGTAGGGGAGGGCAAGACAAGAGCAGATCATATGGAAGTTGGAAACCAGCTGTACGATGCCTATTCAAGAACACAAGAAGTACGTGCACTTGCTGAGATCGTTGGTAGGGCAGGTCTGACTGGTATTGATTTAAAGTATCTAGATTCAGGTGATATGTTTGAAAACTACTTTCTAAAACAGAGCCATGATGAAAATAGGAATTTAGATGAGACATTAAGTAGAGCATGGGATGTATTATCTACACTTCCAGAAGGCGAATTGACAAAGATCAAGGACAAGAACGTGAGACAATATTACAAAGGGAACAGGTAAACAGCCATGTCATTTGGAAAAAGAGTAAGCGCAACGAAAATTGAGCTCATCAAGATCCGCCGTTCAATGCAAGTATCAAAGATGGTTCACAAGATACTCGATGACAAACGTGAAGTATTATTAAAGAAAATTGACGAAATGATCGAAGAGGCCAACAAGGCTAGAGGAGATATATGGTCTCCATTAGGTGAAATTTATACAGCAGTTTATGACGCCTACATGTCACTTGGTACTTCAACGTTGGAATCCATCTCAGATTCTACTCCAAGTGTTATGGAAGTTGATGTCAATGTTAGAAGGATTGTGGATGTAAAGATCCCAACTCTTCAAATAAAGACAAGGGAGGGAGGCCAGGACCTGTCATATGGATTTGTTGAGACTAATGCTTCGGTGGACAAAGCTGCAAGGCTAATTAAGAATATGCTTCATAAAGTCTGCAAAGCTGCAGAGTATGAGAATGCCATATTTAGTTTGGCAAAGGAACTTGAACGAACACAGAAGCTTATTAATGCATTGGAATTTGTAATTATTCCTCAGTATGAAAGTGCTATTGCTTTTATCCGTGCTACTCTTGAAGAAAGAGAGCGTGAAGAATTCGTCCGCCTAAAGAAGGTCAAGGTAGTTATTGATAGGCGAAGGGCAGCAGAACAAGAGAGGAGGTAGTAGTTGTAAAACATGACACAAGATATACTTTCAAGCCGTTTTGAGAAGGCACGAGCAGTATTGAAGTCTGAGCATGATTCGATGGTCCAGAAGATAAAGGAAGAGATTTCTCAGAGCAAACAAAGGGCTCTTTCTAAAATTTAAAGACCTTTATTTATTATAATTCCACATTTATTTATCCAATCGTGGATTTTTTATTTGACAAAGAAAGGTACTACTATTATTTTATTACTTTAACGACTTAAATTTAGTTATAATTAAATATGGCATTTATGCTCGAACCATTAATATGAAAAGGGGAGCACGGGGTATCATTTTAAGTTTGGCTGTTCTTATAACATTTACGTCTATACATCTGATAACAATGGGATCAGCAGCTTATGCACAAACTCCCTCCACTGGCTCAGATACCGGGGGATCAAAACTTATTGGTGCAGGTTTGGCCTTTGGTCTGGCAGGAGCTGGGGCTGGCATAGGACTTGGCTTTGTGGGCGCCGCGGGTCTAGCTGCAATTAGTGATAATCCAAAAATGCAGTCTAGGGTATTTATTTTCGTAGGCATGGTAGAATCTATTGCAATCTATGGTATAGTCATGATGTTCATAATCCTAGGTCAGTCATAATCCTAGGT
>Ga0173481_10000168_pt1 | contig 12292 bp, 8 predicted proteins | sample NitcycUS073202C2_FD_136667 | JGI IMG/M metagenome (GOLD analysis project Ga0173481, IMG submission 136667) | Soil microbial communities from Arlington Agricultural Research Station in Wisconsin, USA - Nitrogen cycling UWRJ-S073-202C-2 (version... ... | reverse complement strand
TTCGAGATCCTTGTCGAGGATCACGTTGACTACGCCGGCGATGGCGTCAGAACCGTACTGCGCCGACGCGCCGCCGGTTACGACTTCAGTGCGTTCCACGAGCATCGAGGGGATCAGCGTGAGATCGACGGCGCCGCCTTCCGTCGTGGGCACGACGCGCCGCGTGTCGATCATCGTCAGGGTGCGCGTGCCGAAGAACGGGTTCAGGCCGCGCAAGTTCGCGAGCTGCGCGCCGACGTTGAAGTTGCCGATGCCGACGTTCGTCTCGGTGAAGAACGGCGTGTTCTGCGGCAACGTTCGCACCACGTCGCCGACGTTGACGAGACCCAGATTCTCGATCTGCTGCGAATCGATCGTCGTGAGCGGCTGCGACGAGTCGAAGCCGCTGCGGCTCACGCGCGACCCCGTCACGATGATCTCTTCCTGCGGACCGGCCTGCGCGCCGGCGGGTTGCTGCGCCGTTGCCGGCAGCGCCGTCGCGACGGCGATGGCCAACAAGCTCAAAGAGCCGAGCCGCGCCGCGTCACTCACTCGAGTAGTCGTCATAGTTATCCCCCGTCCCTGCACATTGTTGATGGACACTCGACGGTCCGCCGCAGGCTGACTCGACCGTCGCGAAGCTTACGGATGGCCGTATCGTCGGCGCATCGACGCGAAAATACAACTCCAGAACGGCATCCATAACGGCGTGCGTTAGTGCTCCGAATTCGCGCGAGCGCACCGTCGTTGGCAAGAAAGCCACAGAGCGAGCGACGAGCCCAGCGGGCGGCGCTAGCAAGTGACGCTGTTCTCAGCCACCCGAGACCGGGTCGACCGTCACAAAGCGAAACACGAAATGGTCGCGAACCATTCGGAAGCGGATTAGCCGACACGCGGCGACGTACGTCGACTCGCCGAACGGAAACTTGATTCGAATCGGAGCCGTCAGCTTCACGAACTGCGGTAGCGTTTGCGGATTGCCGTCTCGCGCTCGATCTCGGCGACTCGACGGTCGTCGGCCGACGCTCGGAATTGCCGCCGCGCCTCGAGGATCGCGTCCCTCAAGTCGTCGAGCTGCCCGAGCTGGCTCGTGATCGAAGCGCTTTGCTCGAGTGTCGATTGCGTCTCGTCCTGCAAGGCATGGAACGAGGCGAGCGCGTCCTCGTAGGCGACGAAACGCTGCCGCCAAAGCTCTTCGGCCACGGCGCTCGTGACGCTCTTCATTGGCGCGTGAAGTCGACGCCGTCCTCGATCAACTTCTCATAGCGGTCGAGGTCGAGGTTGTTCTCGACGCAGACGTACTCCTGCAGCCGGGTCGCCTCGCGCAGCATCAAGCTCGAGCGCAAGACCCACGGCTTCGTCAGCACGTTCGGGTCTTGCATCGTCACCTCGTAGTCGATGCGATCCTTGCTGACGCGCGTGTAGCGCTCGACGATGTGCAGCGCGTCAGAGTGGAACGTGCCCGTGCCTGCGAGCCAGGTCTTGTCGTTGAAGCCGACGACATCGACGACGAGCGTATCGCCGTCCCAACTCGCGACCGAGTTGCCCATGTAGCTCGGCAGCATGTCGTCCGGATGTTCTGCACCAAACGGAATCACACGAAACGTGCTCATGTACTCGTAGAGAATCACGAGCTGCGTCGGAGTTTGGACGAACTGCTGCGGAAACAAGCCGAGCATGACGCTGCGCGGAATCCCGGCCGGCAGACACTTTCCGGTTGGGTCGTCGACGCCGCGGCGATTGAACGCCTCGAGCACTTTCTGCGCGGCCCAATCTTGGTATGGCGCGCCCTCGCGACCGGCTGGTCGATCGTTCGACGAGCCGACGACGGCCGCAAGTGGGTCTCGACCGGAGCCGCCGACTCCGCTTCCCGCGTTGGCTTCTGCCCAAGCCCCGGGCTGCGTGCTGCCGCCTTGCCATACGCCCGTGAGATCGGGCTTACCCGCAGCCGTGCGCGGGATGCTCGAAGCGTCCGTGCCGCGCGGCGTTTGAGCGTACGCGTGCGAAGCAATGACGGCGACGATCGCGGCCGCGACGAGGATGCGTGTCATCGGACGTCGACGGCCGGAGCGCTGCCGCCGTCTCCCGTGCCTGCCGGCGGGCCGAACATCATCTTCTCGCCGTTCGGCAACGTGACCTCACGCGAGTGGCCCCATGATCCCCCGTCGCGAGCGCGCCATCCCGTGACGGTTAGCGTGTCACCGACTTTCATCGTGGCGTCGCGTTTCCAACCGAGCCTGTACAGCGCTACCGGCGGATAACCCTCGAGTTGCCAATTGACGACGTTGCCCTGCTCGTCTTTGACGTCGAGATAGAGGTGCGTGTGTGGGCTCGTCCACTCGACCTTCGTGAGCACCCCCGTCAGCGTGATCGGCTTCTGCACGTCGTACTCGGCGCCGAACGAATGATGCGCCGCGAGCGGAGGCGCAAAGCTTGCGCCGACGCACAAAACCAAACCTACAGTCGCGATCCGCTTCGTCACGGCCCACCCCCGAGCTAGCGCTCTGGATCATACTCCGACCCCGCACGTCGCTTCAGCGCCGCATCGGATCGCGCGAATTTTACCTGTCGAGTCGCCGGCGACTTTTTCGCCACACTTGCATGTCAGAGGCATCTAACTGGCGCCCCGCGCAGGTTTCAGCCGCAAAAGCCTCGCGTCCGAACCAGTCGGTTCGGGCAGATATTATCTGCTATAGCAAAGTTTCCGGTATCCTCGGCGCAACGTCGGCTCGAGCACGGGATCCGACTGGGCGGAACGGGGTGCTTCTGCCGGCGACACCAACCAGGGGTCGTTGAGGGAGCACTTATATGTCCACGAAACACTCGCTTCGTTCAGCCGTGCGTCTTGCTTTGCGGTCGAGCCAAGGCAAATTTGCGACCGGTCCCGTGACCACAGTAGCGCGCTGCGCCATTCTGACCGGCGCCGCCGCAGCAGCTGTTACGGCATTGCCATCGGTCTACGCCCAAGCTCAAGACAATCCAGTCGAAGAGCTCGTCATCACCGGCACGCGCATCCGTCAACCAGGCGTCGTCTCGTCGAGCCCGATCTATTCGATCGGCGCCGAAGAAATCGAGCGGCAGCAAGAACCGGAGCTCGAGAAGATCTTGCGCTTGTTGCCGGTCACGGCGCCCAGCGACGGCCAAAACGTCAACAACGGCACGCAGGGTGCCGCGACGATCGACCTGCGCGGCATGGGCTCGCAACGCACGCTGGTCATGATGAACGGTCGCCGCATGGTGCCGTTCAACGACGACGGCGAAGTCGACACGTCGATGATCCCGACGGCTCTGATCGAGCGCGTCGACATCATCACGGGCGGCGCTTCGGCCGTGTACGGCTCCGACGCGATCGCTGGTGCCGTCAACGTCGTCCTCAGGGACGACTTCGAAGGCGTCGACGTCCGGATGAACACGTCGCAGACCGGTGAAAGTGACGGGCAAGACTACTGGGCCGGTGTAACGCTCGGCACGAACGCCGCCGACGGCGCGGCCAACTTCGTGGTTAGCTTGGGGTACCAGGAACGCGACCCGATCCTGCTGGGAGCCCGCCCGCTCGGACAGCTCGGCATAACGACGGCCAGCGGCGCGAACTACTCCAACTATCTGGCGGGCATCCCGCCGGCGGCACCCGTCGCCGGTTGCGGCGGCCCTGAAGCGGTCTCGACGGGCGGCTCGACCACCACGGTTCCGACCCGCGTCGCGATCGCGGGCGGCCCCGCGCTCGGCCAGTTCCGCGAGGACGGCACGCTCGGCGCGAATTGCAGCGAGTTCAACTTCAACCCGTACAACTACTACCAAACGCCGCTGAAGCGCTACAACGGCACCCTGCTCGGGCACATCGATGTGAGCGACAGCTCCGAAGTCTATTCGATGTTCAACTACGGCAAGACCGACGTCCGGCAGCAGGTCGCGCCGTCCGGCGTGTTCGGCACCGGCCACTTCACGCCGCTCTCAAACCCGCTGATCGGCGCGCAGGCACGCGCGGAGATTATCCGCGTGGCGGAGTTGGGGCGGCAGGCCGGAACCGTGAACCCGGCAGGCGTCCTGGATCTCACGACGCCGAACCCGAATGACTTCAAGTTCAACAACTGGACGGACACAAACGGCAACGGCATCGTCGACGCGCCCGACCAGCTACAAATCCAGTACCGACGGCGCACTGGTGAGCTCGGCACGCGCTCCGAGGACTACAACAACGAGATGTTCCAGGCGGCGCTCGGACTTCGCGGCGAGCTCACCGCCAACTGGGACTACGACATGTCGTTCTCGTACGGCGAGACGAATCGCGTGTTGGTTCGGGGCGGCTATACCAACCTCGCGAATTTCCAGAATGCCCTGCAGACGACAGACGGTGTGACGTGTGCGAACGGTCAGGCGACGTGCGTGCCGATCAACGTGTTCGGCGGCTATGGCACGATCACACCCGCGATGGCTGCCTATTCCGGCGCCTCGGCCATTCAGGAGCAAACCTACGACCAGCTGGTCGGCCAGGCGTTCGTGACGGGATCTTTCGAGAAAGTGCACATCCCGTCGGCCTCGGACGCCGTCGCATTCAGCTTCGGCATCGAGCATCGCGACGAGGGCGCGACCCTGACGCCGGACGAGTGCTTGAAGCTCGCGCCATCGAGTTGCTTGGGCGGCGCCGGCGGTTACTTTCTGCCGATCGACGGCGGCTTCAGGGTCAACGAGGCCTTCATGGAGGCGTTGGTGCCGTTGGTCGACGGCAAGACCGGCGTGCAAGGCCTCGACCTCGAGATCGGGTATCGCTATTCCGATTACACGCCGTCGGGCAGCGACGACACGTGGAAGTTCGGCGTCAACTATCGGCCGATCGAGTCGTTGCTGTTCAGGGCCATGCAGCAACGCGCTGCGCGTGCGCCGAACGTCGACGAGCTTGCGAGCCCCACCGTCAGCGGTCTCGACAACGCGCCAGCCGACCCATGCTCGATCGCCAATGCCGCTAACAACGGGCCGGGCACGGCGCTTCGCGACCTCTGCATCTCGACCGGCATGTCGGCCGCGCAGGTCGGCACCGTCGAGAACATCGTGTCCGGTCAGGTCAATATCTTCGAGGGCACCGATCTCGCGAATCTGCCGACGATCGAGCAAGCGGACACGACCACGGTCGGGTTCGTCTGGACGCCCGATCTCGGCGCGCTGCTGAATCCGGTGTTCTCGCTCGACTACTACAACATCGACATCGCCAACCCGATCGACGACTTCTCACCCGGGGATGTCATAAACGCCTGTTACCAGCTCGCGATTGCGGACGAGTGCGCCAAGGTCAAACGTGTAGGCGGCACACTGACGCTGGGCGGCGCGGGCATCATGCTTCTAACGCGGAACAAGGTGTACTCGCAAGCCGAGGGTGTCGAGCTCGGGTTCAACTTCGGCTTCAACGTGGGAATGGGTGACCTGATGTTCTCGGGTACCGCGAACAAGTACCTGACACACGAGTACCAGAGTCTGTCGGCGCTGCCGGTCGTGGACTGCAACGGCTTCTTCGGCACGAACTGCGAGAACGTGCGTCCGGACTTCCGGATGATCGAGCGCACGACCTGGAACCTCAACAACCTGTCGCTGTCGGCGCAGCTGCGCCATATCGGCGCGGTATCGGTCGAGCCGATCGAGCGTGCGGGCGTGTACACCGAGTTCCGCGACCTCGACTCCGAGACCTACGTGGACTTGTACGCGAGCTACCGATTCGCGGACAAGTACTTGTTGAGCTTCGGCGCAATGAACGTGACCGACATCGACCCGCCGGTGGTCGGCAACGAGGCCGCCTCGACGAGCTACAACTCTGGCAACACGTTCCCGAGCACGTACGACGTCCTCGGCCCCGTGTACACGCTGCAGCTCAGCATGCAGTTCTAGTCCTCGCGGCAACCCGGACGGCGGGCTTCGGGCCCGCCGTCTTTTTTTGGAGAATGGCGGCGTGAATCGGCTACGCTGACGCGCATGGCCGCGCAGATCGACCAGCTCGTCGAAGAGGCGAGCCGCCTTGCAAGCTCCGGGCGCTGGGATGAAGCGGAACGCGTGTGGCTCGAGATTCGTCGGCGCGACCCGCAGCACCCGCGCGCCCTGTTCAGCCTCGGCGTCCATGCGCTCAAGCGCGGCGACGGCGTCGCGGCGCATGATCTCCTGACCGCGGCGCGCACGCTCGTGCCACGCGACTTGCTCGTACTAATGACGTTGTGCGCGGCATGCCAGTATCTCGGCAACGCCGAAGGCGAACGTGAGGCCATCGAAGCGGCGCTCGCCGTCGACGCCTATTTTCTTCCCGCACTGCTCGCGAAGGGCAGCTGGCTCGAGCGCTTCGGCCAGCGCGCGAGCGCCGCCGCGATGTTCGCGAATGCGCTCAAGGTCGCGCCAGCCGAAGCGCAATGGCCGGAGCAACTTCGCACGCAGCTCACGCACGCGCGCGAATTCGCCGCCACACACGCCGAAGACCTCCACGCCTCGCTCGTGCGCTCCTTGGGCGAGCGGCTTGACGCCTTGCCCGCTTCGCTGGCCGCGCGCTGGCGAGAGGCAGCCTCGATCTTGGCGGGCAAGACGAAGCCTTACCACGCCGTCGTGAATCAACTCTGCGTACCGCGCCTGCCAGCTATTCCGTTCTTCGAGCGCGAGCTGTTCCCGTTTCTCGCCGAGCTCGAAGCGCAGACCGACGTCATTCGCGCGGAGCTCGAAGCGGCCCTCGCTGCAAATCGGGACGAGTTCGTCCCGTACATTCAGTACGCACCGGGCCAACCCGTGAACCAGTGGGCGGAGCTCAACCATTCGCTGCGTTGGAGCACGCTTCACCTATGGCGCAGCGGCAAGCCCGCGGACGAAAACCTAGCGCGCTGCCCCGAGACCGCGCGCGCGCTCGCCGCCATTCCGCTCGCGGACATCGACGGTCTCTGCCCCAACGCGATGTTCTCGGCGCTCGCGCCGAAAGCGCACATTCCGCCACACAACGGCGAAACGAACGCGCGCGTCGTGGCACACCTGCCGCTCATCGTTCCCGAGAAGTGCAGCTATCGCGTCGGCTTCGATTGGCGCCGCTGGCAAGTCGGACAAACTCTAATCTTCGATGACACGATCGAGCACGAGGCATTCAACGACAGCGATGAGCTCCGCGTCGTGCTGATCTTCGATCTCTGGAACCCGTTGCTCACGCCCGCCGAGCGCGAGGTCGTCAAGGCACTGGCGGCGGCCACGCGCGCGTTCGGGCAAGTCGAAGCGCGCTAACCCTCCATCTCTGTTGCGATCGCGCCACTCACCGCACATGGAAATGTCGCGGTTTGGTACATGTTTTGCATGCAAATCGCAACACATTCCAAGGAGGGATGCAGCCATGCGTCCAACGATCATCCGAGGGAATTTTGGGGCCGATCCGACGGGATCGAAATCGAATGTTTTGTCCATGGCGGTACGTCGCGAATTAGCGCTCGCCTGTCTCCTCTTGCCCGCGATGGGCTCCGCCCAGGAGGAACCGAAGCCGACCGAGCAAATCATCGTCACTGGGACACGACTAGCCAACCCGAACCTCGTCAGCACGAGCCCGATTCAAGTCGTCAGCTCGGAAGAGATTGCGATCTCGGGTAGGAACGACGTCAGCGATATCCTCCAGTTGTTGCCGCAGAATTTCAGCAACGACCTCGGCCAAGATCTGGGAAACAGGACCAGCGGTTTGACGACGGCGGGTGGCGTCGCGACCGCCGATCTGCGCGGCCTAGGCCCTAACCGCACGCTCGTGCTCGTCAACGGCCGCCGGTTAGGCAACGGCTCGCCGTACACGGTAATTCAGTCTCCCGCGCCGGATCTGGATCAGATCCCTTCGCGGCTCATCGAGCGCGTGGAGGTCGTTACCGGCGGCGCATCGGCCGTCTATGGGTCCGACGCCGTGGCGGGTGTCGTCAACTTCATCACGAAAAAAGATTTCGAAGGCATCGAGTTCGAGGTTCAGGCTGGTTACAACTCACACCACAACGACGACGCGACGGCTCAGGTGCTGGCTTCCGACGCGGGTTTCGACGTGCCTACCGGGACCACCTCCGACGGACAAACCAGAAATTACAGCATCATCGGCGGGGTCAACAGCGGTGACGGCCGCGGGAATATCACCCTCTTTCTCGGCTACCAGACACAAGACGGCGTGAGGTCCGACTACCGCGATTTCGGTGCTGGCCAGCTGTTCACGGACACCGACGACGACGGAGTGCCGACAGGCACCGTCTCGATGGGCGGATCGAGCAATTCCAATCGGTTTCAGCCGAAGAGCGGCCCCAACGGCGCGAACCCGACGGCGGTCTATAGCGTCTTGGGGAACCAGTTCGTGCCGTTCGGCACCCCGGGCACGACGCCGCCAGCGGCCTTCAATTCTCAGAAAGACATCTATATGTCCCGGCAATTCAACCGCGCCAATGCGGGTTTGATCGGGCACTACGACTTGAGTGACAGCGTACGGCCATACGTCGAATTCAGTTTCATGAACGACAAGACGCATCAGGAGATCGCGCCGTCGGCCCTTTTCAGAACGAGCAATCCGTTGACGGACGACGGTAACTACCTCATCAACTGCAGCAATCCGCTTCTGAGCGCGCAGCAGAGAGGCCTCCTGTGCTCACCGGCGGAGATCGCGGCCGATACTGCCGAGCCGGGATCGGCGCTGGCGAGCGTCGAAATTGGCCGCCGTAACATCGAGGGCGGCGGTCGGCAGTCCGACTATGAGCACACGAACTACCGAGCCCTCGCCGGCGTGACGGGCGATTTCGGTAAGGCATGGAGCTACGACGGCTACGGCCAGTACTACTACGTGCAGTTCTACAACAGCAACAACCGCTACCTGAACTTCGACCGCATCACGGACGCGCTACAAGTTACGACCGGGCCGGACGGAGCCCCCGCGTGCATCAGTGGTCCGCCATGCGTTCCGTACAACATCTTTGCCGATGGAGGCGTGACTCAAGACGCCCTCACCTATCTGTACTCGAGCGGCACGGCATACGGCACCACGACGCTGCGCACGGCACACCTCGACTTCACGGCCGATCTCGGCGAATACGGCATCCGCATACCGTCGGCCAGCGAGGGCCTGTCGCTGAACGTGGGCTACGAAAACCGCGACGACGCCGTCGACTTCAAACCCGATGAAGCCTCGCTTAGCGGCCTGTTGTCGGGGTTCGGTGGCGCATCGGTCGCGATCGACGAGTCCGTCGACGTCGAAGAATACTTCGCGGAGGTGCGCATTCCGCTGATCCAAGACAAACGGGGCGCCGCCGATCTCAGCATCGACTTCGGGGCGCGCAGCTCCGACTATTCGACGAGCGGGAGCGTGACCACCTCGAAGTTCGAGATCCAATACGCGCCGGTGCGAAGCACGCGGATCCGCGCGTCGTTGAACAACGCCATCCGCGCGCCGAGCATCATCGAGCTCTTCAACCCGAACCTCGTGGGGCAGATTACGATTGGTGAAGACCCGTGCGCGCCGACGTTCGACGCCAGTTTCAACGTGGTCCCGGCCGTCAACACCTTGCAAGAATGTTTGCGAACGGTGCGACCGGATCAAGCAGCGGCGTTCACTGCGCGATATGGCAACGGCGGCACGACGAACCAAATACCCCAGGGAACGGCGAGCCAGCTATCGCAGTTGCAGGGTGGGAACGTAGACCTGCGGCCAGAGGAGGCGGATACCTACAGCATCGGCGTATCGATTACGCCCCAGCGCGTCGAGAGGCTAAACATGAGCATCGACTACTGGCACGTAGAGATCACCGATGCGATCGATACGTTGCCGGCCGGCGTCATCTTGAACGGCTGCCCCGACACTGGCGATCCGGTGTTCTGTAGTCAGGTGTCTCGTCAGCCCACGACATTCTCGCTCCAAGGCGCCAGCGTCGAGGGCGGCGGCTACATCGTTCAGACCAATCAAAACATCGCGAGCGGCGAGACGAGCGGAGTCGACGTGCAGGCAACCTACGGCCTCGACTTCGAACGCGGCAGCTCTCTGGTTTTCGCGCTGGCCGGCTCATACATGCTGACCAACGACACCACGCCGGACCCCAGTGCGCACACGTACGATTGCACTGGCCTGTTCGGGCTCACCTGCCAGACGGTGAATCCGAAGTGGCGGCACGTCGCACGAGCGACGTGGCAGTTGCCGAAGGGATTGGCGGCCACGTTGAGTTGGCGCTACATCAGTGCTGTGAAGGAGGACAATAACGACCCGGACGAGACACTGAATAACTCCGCATTCGCCGGTTACGACCCTTTCAACGCGGAGATCGGCGCACACAGCTATTTCGATGTCGCGGCGACGTACGAAGTGAAAAAGATGGAGTTCCGCGCGGGCATCAACAACGTCACGGACAAGGCACCGCCGCTCTTGGGATCGGAGGTCGTCGGTGGCGGCTCGCCGAACACCTACTCGACCTATGACATTTTCGGCCGCCAGCTGTTTTTCGCCGTCAACGTTGGCCTCTAATCGACCGAACGGCTAAATCGGGGGACTGGCGCGACGGAGCGCCAGTCCCCCTCCCTTAGGCCGTGCCCGCGGCGCCAGTAGCGTGGCATGCGACTTGCACCCGTCTCGGAGCTATCAGCGACGAGGGCTGCCATATGAAATTCACGACGATTCTGCTCACGGCCTCGCTGGCCGGCGCCGCGCTCGGCGCCGCGGCTCAGACGCGCGGCCCGGCGCCGCCTCCGCAAGACCAAAGCATCGTCACAGCTGAAGCGTCGCGGCGCGCGCCTGCTGACACGACGAACACAAGGAGCACCGAGTTTCTAATGGACGCATTGCGCGCCAGCATCGCCAACACTCGGATGGGCGAGCTCGCGATGGAGCAGAGCGGCGACCAGCGAGTTCGCGACTATGGGGCCAGGCTCAAGAGCGACTTCGCCTCGCATGCAGCCGACATCCAGCAACTCCTCATGCCGCTCGGCGTGCCGGTTCCCACCCAGCTGTCAGCTGAAGGGATATCGCACCTCGCGGCGCTGGCGCGGCTTTCAGGCAAGGAGTTCGACATGGCATTCGTCCAGCAGATGATTTGGGCCCACACGGACGCGATCGAACGTTACGGCGCGCAAACGCACGCGAACCCCGATCGCTCGGTGCACGAGTTCGCGGCCGCGAGCTTGCCGATGCTGCGCGAGCAACTGGCGAAAGCCGAGGCGCTGCGCTAGCGCGCTACTGGTAACGCAGCGCCGTGTTCGGCGCGACGCGGGTCGCACGCTGCGCCGGGATGAAGCAGGCCACCGCGGCGACGATCGCGAGCACCACGGCGACGGCCGCCAGCGTTAGCGGATCGCGCGGGCTCACGCCCGAGAGAATCGAGGTCATTACGCGCGTCAACGCGAGCGCGCCGACCAAGCCGAGGACTAGCCCGAGCGACGCGAGCAACATGCCGCTGCGGAATACGAGCTGCCGCAGCGTCGCTCTGCTCGCGCCGAGCGCCGCGCGGATACCCATCTCGTGAGTGCGCTGCACAACCGAGTAGGAAATCACTCCGTAGATGCCTACCGCCGCCAGCAGCAGCGCGATCGTGGCGAACACGCTGTATAGGATGCTCTGAATGCGCTGCGCCGACATCGATTCGGCCTCGATTTGCTCGAGCGTGCGCACGCGGCTCAGCGCCTGATCCTTGTTGACGGAGTCGATGGCCGCGCGCACGGTTCCTTGCAGCCGCGCGGGATCTGTTGCACCGCGGACAGCGAGGTTCATGCCGTAAGCGGGGCTCTGCCGATACGAGACGTACAGGCCGCCGCTGCCGACATCGTCGAGACCGCCGATCTTCTCGTCAGCGATGACGCCGACGATCTCCCAGGGAATCTCCGCGCCGAGCCCGGTTTGGCCGGGAATGATCTGCTGCACGAGCACGCGCTGCCCGATGGCGTTGCCGTCGGGGAACTCGCGCTTGGCAAACGTCTCGTTGATCATCGCGACGGGCGGAGCGCCAGAGGTATCCGAGTCGCTCAACGTGCGGCCGGAACGCAAGTTGATGCCGAGCGTCGCGAAGTATGACGGCGTGACGATCTTGAAGAAGCCCGCGCGGCGGTTCGCCGCATCGACGGCGTCGCGACCGACGATTTGAAACGGCATGCCGTAACCCCAGCCTTGCAGCGGCAACGCCGTCGTCATTGCAACGCCGGTGACGCCGGGCGCCGCTTCGACGGCGGCGCGGACCGAATCGAGGTAAGCGTTCAACGTGACGGGATCGGGATACTGCCTCGTGGCGGCGGGCAGACCCGCGGTCAGCACGTTGCTCGAATCGAAGCCCTTCTCCACCGCGAGCAGCGAGAAGACACTGCGCATCATGAGGCCGGCTCCGAC
>Ga0173481_10000166_pt1 | contig 12383 bp, 20 predicted proteins | sample NitcycUS073202C2_FD_136667 | JGI IMG/M metagenome (GOLD analysis project Ga0173481, IMG submission 136667) | Soil microbial communities from Arlington Agricultural Research Station in Wisconsin, USA - Nitrogen cycling UWRJ-S073-202C-2 (version... ... | reverse complement strand
TCCAGCATATATTGAAATGATTAAAAGCAAGGTTGGATGGAATAATGCTACGCTTGATGCAGAGGTAAAATATGACATTAAAGTCAGAAGACCTATTACGAACTGGGACAGATAAAATAAGGCACCTTGACACATTAGATTGGAGTTACAAGACGCATATACAAGATATGCCACACACGGATACCATCCATATTCAGCAAAATATATTCCTCAGATTCCTAGCTACTTAATAAAAAATTTCTCTGAAAAGAGCGATCTTAGACAATTTTGCGTGTAGTGGAACTACTTTAGTTGAATCCAAAATATTAGGTAGAAATGCATTAGGAGTAGATGTTAACCCCCTAGCATGTCTGATATCCAAGGTAAAAACAACTAACCTCCAAAACTCTGAGTTAAAAGACATCTCAACTATATCTGCATCCATAAAACAAGATATTTTGGCAATACGTGGCAATATTACGCTCCTCAATTTTGAAGATAGAAGAACGATAATAGATGAGTCACTCATTAACAGACTTCATCCACATATAGCGAAATGGTTTCATAAGAATGTCGTTTGCGAGTTATTTGTAATAAAAAATAAAATTGACTCGCTAGAAAGCAAAAATATTAGAGACTTTTTATCAGTAGCTTTTTCTTCAATATTAAGAAGCGTATCTAATGCTAGTAGTGGATTTGGAAATTTAATGATAAATAAACATGCTGTTCCCAAAAACAGAGTTTATGAAAAATTTGTCTTTGCAGTCAATGATATGATTAATGGTATGTTGGAATTTAATAAAATCTCTACAGGTTCTAGTGTGAAAATTTTCAATCAAGATACCAGAAATTTAGGATTTATTGATGACGAAGCTATAGATTTCATTTGTACCCATCCTCCTTATATGGCAGCTGTTCCATATGCAGAATACCAAAAACTATCTCTATGGTGGCTAGATTTTAGTCAGTATGCATTAGAGAAAGCTTTAATCGGCGGTCAGCGCAGCAGAGCTGATACTCCTGACAGGTTTTTTCGTGATATGCATAATACATTAGTCGAGATGAAAAGAGTATTGATCAAGAAAAAATATTGCTGTATTACTATAGGTAATCCCATATACAATAGCAAAGTTTGGGCACTAAATCAAATAATAAAAAGAGAGGCAGAAGATCTTGGATTTATTCTACTAAAAGAAATCAGTAGAGGCAAATACAAATCAACCATGGGAAAAATGAAAGAAGAGTTTATTTTAGTCTTTAGAAATGAATAAGGTCTGTAAATAATGCTTTAACCTGATTTGAAATCTGTTTACCAAAGGAAGGTCTTACAAAGCTTGCATACACAAGAAATGTAATAAAATCCTCTGGAGCGTATTTAGTGGAAGCATTATATCCTACAGCTTTAATCAGGTAATGGGGAGAGACTATGTACTGTTGATAATCAATAATTATGTTATTTGATTTTAATAGTCCTTTTGCAAGCAGGGCATTGAGAAATGCTTCTCTACCGCTAGGATGCTTTATCATCGCATTTAATTTAGATATATCAGAGTAAGAGTATGAGCGTTTCAATTCTAATAAAAGAAAGAATGATGATTTGAATGCAATTAAGTCAATCTTCTTACTCCCTTTCTCCAAATTTAGTGAATCTCTAACTTCTATTATAGGTATATGATTAGTACCTCCAGGGGGTTCTCCCCCAGAATTATCCAATTATGTTGTTGCAAGTACTCTTTTAACTGTTGATAAACAATATTTTCTTCTAACATATGTGCTTGTTCTTGCTAGAATTGCATATGTCTTATTTATGACCTATATTACTTACACATGGGATTATACCGTCCTTTAAAACTATAAGATCTGCTGTAGCATACCATAATGCACTTTTTTAACGAACTTTTATTTTGATTTGCTTTTGTCCATACTGTTTTCGAAATATATGGAAACGATAGTATAAGATTAGAATGTTTATCTGATGTATTTCGTCCGTCTCTGCATAATAAATAATCATATACAAATTGTGTGCCCGTATAAGGATCCGTTCTTCTACAGTTTTCTTCGGTCATACCTATTTGGTAAATTACTGATAGTGGTCTCTTCTTAATGGCATAGTGTAAAAGCATACAATCCGATGGAAAGTTCTTTTCTAACATGGCAAAATATGTTTCAGTATTTTCAATTTTAACAGAAGGAGGAGGGTCAGCAGTACTTTTCATACACTTCTGAATGCGCTCTGTCATGAGATTTCGTATTTCATCAATCTTATTACATTTCGAATAATCAAATTTATTTGCAATAAGCTCATCGATTAGTTGAGCAACTAAAGCACTCTCGGAGTTATCTCTCGTTAATTCGTATGAAGAATCTGATGGCCAATTAATTGCCAATACTGGAACTTGATGTATCACTTCTATCTTTTGTAGTGCTGTAAACAATCTAGCAGGGATATAACAAATCGATGAATATTTTCCATGTTTTCTAGCAATAAATGGCAGAAAAAAATAACCATCACTCCTTCTTCAGCTGCATTAACTAACCTTCCAAAACGTTGACCAACATTATGACCTGTAGGTACTTCTCTTGTTTTTTCAAGTATTAACTTTGAGACTTCATCTTCTACTAGAATAATGTCAGGTCTATCATATCGAAGAAGCTTTTCAATATACGGAGGATTTTCTCCCCGTGATTTGATCGGAGATAAAGGTATATCATTTAAAGATGTGCATAGACTTTTGAACCAATTACCTTCATGATTATCATCACAAAATATCTGTAAAGTCAATTAAAATAACTTGGCAGCCATATTTGGGTTTTATGTTCGTAAATTAATTCAGCATATGTAAAATATGATCAATCATTACCTCTGTTTGACAATAGAGCATCTAATTTAGATAATAAATCATGGTATTTCTAGAATTTGTATGAGTTTTTCTACAATAACTTAACAGCTATCCCAATTTGAGCTTAATCTTCTATCAAGTCTTCATTAAAAAGCTACTTATTTCTTTGTAATTCCATATATATTTTGAACTTAACCGTGTTTTTGCATATATACTTCTTACCTTTCTTGCTTCTCGGATGTCTGCAAAAGCCCGGCTATCTCATTATTCATCTTCAGAAAGTTTAATCCCTTCTCAGTTGTTTTGTATGTCTGAGATCCCTCTATATAGTCTAATAAGTTGTTTGCAATGAGCACAGAAAGATATTCCCTTAACTGCGCATAGCTCAGAAAAGCCTTGTACATTATTTTTGTCTTAGTAGCCCCACCATTAGCCGCCTCCAAGATCGTTGCTACTATTTCTGTTCTACTTCTGTATTTCACAAATAATGTTGTAAAAGATCAAATATTTATGGAAGTCTTTACTTTCGATCATTTTATTTGATCATACTATTCGATCGATCAAGTGATCATTGTACTAGATCAATATACGTATGCTGTTATTTGATAAATCAATATTGCATATAATAGGACATAGGAGTCCACATGGCTAATGTAGCAATGATTGTAAATTAAATTTGAGTCAATTTAATTAAGCCTAAAAATAATTACTTCTCTGATGCCGGTGCAAAGCTATCTCCTATTCTCTTGAATATCACTTCTTTCTGAATCAAATACTGCTACTTGAGACTCTAGACAAGAAGTATTAGAAACGTTTGTTTTGGTTGAAGATTGTATGTATACACATTCAATATTAGTAAGTCTAAGAAAGAGAATTTCTCCAAACAAAGAAACCATCCTTTTTTGTTATTGTGTCTATTGATCTTGCGAGAAACTTACTCTTTATCAAGGTGTTTTGATCGCCAACTATCATCGTTTTTCTCTTGCTCCTTGAGAATGCAACACATGACCTAGGTATATTTACAAATCCTATTGCTTCTTGATAATACATTTTATTATTGGTCCTTACCATAGAAATTATTGTTACTTCATCTTCTTGACCTTGAAATTTATCTATAGTTCCAACTCTTATTCCTCCCCTTTCTTGTATGGGAAGATGTAATTGTAACATCCTCTCTTGTTGTTTATAGGGAGTTGTAACCATAATATCGTCAATACCCATAGTAAGGCAACCATTTACTATTTCTTTGATTATAGATACCTCTCCTCTATTCACAAAGTGTTTGTCTTCTCTTCTTTGATTATTTGTATCTACAAAGACTACTTTTTTGTCATGTTGCAATATTTTTGAGATTGTTGTTAGTACCATCATAATCCTTTTTGGCTATATCAGCTGTTGAAATATTTGAAACCGATTGGTCTGCAACAAGCTTGTACTCATAGTATGGATTTATGAGATCTAAAATATCTTGGTTGAACCTGTACTCTCTCCTTAGTAATGTTGTTTTAAAATACCTAAGTATTGCTCGAAATAAACTTGTGGCTACATAGTCATTAGATGGGGGTGGCAGCTGTTTGTCATCTCCTATCACTATTATCTTTGCATTATTGTCTCTAAGAGAAGAAAATAAAGTTCCCATTTTATTGAGGCTGACAAGCCCGGCCTCATCAATAAGTACTGCACCAGCTTGGATTACTTTTTGTAGGTCTTTAGCAATATAGTCGGTACATAATATTATCCTAGCATTTTGCAAGTAATTCATTGCCGATCTTATTTTGGTTGTGCCATTGGCATGCATGTGGTGATTGTCTAAAGAAACTATCAAGGTATCTTATTGTGGCGAGTCCTTTGTCAAAGTCAAATCTATCCATCGTTAAAATTGAATTTTGCCTGTTATCATACGTCAAAAAATAAAGGTCGTTTCTTATCGATCGAATAGTTACAGAAGGCCTTCTAAGATCTATATCTGCTACAACTGCAGTTGAATTACTACCCAAATTCGGATTCCCGTCAGATATGGTAACAAAATCACCAACACTAAAGTCTACAAAGTTTCCAAATGAACCTTGCTGACCGACCAAAACTATCTCTTGATTGGTCAAATCGATGCTGTTTACTTTCAACCCTGTGATTGCCCACCCATCAATATGTCTCTCGTTAGCGTCTCTAAAAGACGCATAAACTTTCCACCTATCTGTATTTGCGATCTCATCTCGTATTGTTTTAGAGAGCCTAAAAGCTGCTTTTCTTCTGGCTATTTCTTCTTCAGCTAACTTGTCGGCTCTTGCAAAATACCAACCAAGACATGGATCTTTTAGTTACACTTTGAACAGTAGCCAGTTATATCTGGCGACGCTTGTCCTTTCCACAGTTGAATGTATTTTTCTATAGCTTGATAAACTCTAGGAAACTTAAACTTCCTTCGAGGTACGTCTTTATCTGCAAATTGCCAAGTATAAATAGGTGTGTTTTTAAGGTTAAATGTATTCATCAGTAAAATGTTTCAGCGTCTGCTTGCATACGTGACCTCTCTGTCCTAGGTATTGCTTTTCCAGTTTTCATTTGAATTATTTCGATCTCATCAATTTCCAGACCAGCTAGCTCATGTGATTTGATATACTCATTAGGATCCAATGGACAAGTAAGCTTGATTTTTAGTAGATCTAACCTGCCTTCTAATGGTATGTCTTTATTTCGTATAGTAAACTCTGGTCTGAGCAATATTTTCTGGTAGTAGTCAGTACTCCTAACTACATCATCTCGAGTCAGCTTATCTGCAAGTCTATCCGCTCTAATATTCAAATCCTGCATAATAAGAGGAAGTGGATTTTCTATTCCTGCAAGAGCATAAGTTTTCCAGTTAGCATCGATTTCTTGTTCAGCATTAGAGACGAAGATTTGTTTTGCATCTTGTTTGGAAATATTGTTCTTGCGTTGTTTTATGGATTGAACAATTTCCAGTATCGATTTTATAACAACCCTATGAATAGCGGTGCCAATTTCGCCCATATTATTTTGTGGAAAGCCCTCTACACCAAAAAAAGAAATATTATATGCAGCACGTTCACACCATTCCATGTTAGCTATAGCAGTCACACGTGGTGTGACAGCCGGATTTAGTTGACGGATAATTTCATGATAACTTATTGAAGGGTTCCCAGTATCTATCCCGATATTGGAGTTATCGAGCCCTGTATTAGTATCCATTTTTCTTTCTATTCCCTCACTTCAAGCATATCTCCAAACCGATGGGGAAACAAATGAATACCGCATAGTACCTAATAAAGTACTAAAACAACTTGCTAACGGGTCATTCATTAAAGCCTTGCACACTCATTTCAGAAATGACTAGATCACAATTTTCACATTGATATCGGACTTTATCTAAATCATATATCTTAACCATTGTATCAAAACAGTCAGGGCAGTCTGTGCTAAATTCTCTATTCTCTGAATATGGAATATCATGCGTTTGAATTTTCTGCAGATTATCTGATCTTGATAGAGGTATCGTCTGCTGAGCTAATATCGTGTTTTTCATTTATACTCACGATACAGAGATTAACAAAGTATATAATACATATCTAGTTACTAACATTACTAATATTACTATCATGAGCAAGATTACTCTTCAGAACACTATGAATTCACTACAAATTCTTCGTGTCCATGTAGCGCCAGTTGGATTTGAAGTGGATAGAATTGTGATACCCGCTATCAACATGAAGGCTGACAAAGTATGGCTTATTGTGCACAGGGGATTTCACGCTGATAAGGGAGATAAATTTGTCAAAGCAATTCAATCAAAGTTAGAGGATGCGAGAATTGACTGCTTACAAGCACAAGCTGATAGAATTGATCTCTTCGATATATTGAGGGCTTTAAGGACAATAATTCTAAAAGAAAAGGGAAACTCTATTTTAGTAAATGTATCTGTTGGTAGCAAAATCCAGGCCATAGCTTCTATGATGGCATGCATGATGTTCAAGGATATTGCCATGGTAAAGCCTTACTACGTAGTACCTGAAAGATATAACAGCTCACTCGTAAAAGAGGACAAGCAAGAGACCGAGGGTGTTAAAGATATCATTGGTCTTCCAGAATATAAAATTGAAATTCCAAGTGAGAAATTAATTAGATGCCTGGATATAATAGATAGAAGAAAAGATGGAAAAATTACTAAACGGGAGCTAAAAGATCTAGCAATAGAGAGCAATCTTATTCATGTTGATGATAAAAAAATCAGTGGTAGTAGCAATAGAAACACAGCAAGAGGAGAATATAGTGATCAGGCTGCATATATGGCTTTAAACAAAAATCTTGTAGAGCCATTACTTCATTGGCAGTTTATAACTGAAAGTAAAGTTGGGTCTCATCATATCATTTCATTAACTGAAGATGGAAAACATGCTTTAAAGTTTCTTAATACCTAATCTTTAAAAGATGCTGATTACACTAGTCCATTTGCTCTCATAAGTATCGCTTTTATCCTATCACACATATCACAATGTTCTGGACAACAATCATGAAGACAGGTTATCTTTATAGAGTTGCAAGCAAAGCACCAAAGCTCTTTAGGAGTAGTAGGGAATGATGAGGATGATGACATGATATTTGATATATGTGTTGTAAGCCCCCTTTATCATTTAATAGCAATTGTGATAATAATAATCTAACATATTTCATATATTTGATCCTAGAATTGAATGCATATGTAGAAAACAAATTCAAATCCGTTTCCTAGGGAAGGATTCTAATTCTCTAGAAGTACTTTTAGTTACTCGCCACCTTCGAATGATTTTCCCCTAATACATTCCAAACACCAAAACTGTGTCTCTGAACCAGCGCTAGTAGTTTTATTTACTTGTACAAAAAATTCTGGTTTTTCTTGACCGCATTTATCGCATTTCTCGTTATACAATGCACCCATGCTATTTATCCTATGGCTAATATAAAAAACATTGAACTAATATGATGAGTGCTTACACAAGGGGTCAGCAATATTGTATTTCATGGAGCATAATTAAGCAACTTATTTATATTTACTTACATAAGAATCGAGAGCATATTATCTGTCTGGTAGTTTTAAGTGTAGATCGATAGTAGTAAATTTTTCTCTTCTTCTTTATCTTGTTGTGATGATATCATTTCTTTATTGACACAGATAAAATTCATAGTATAATGATGATGATGAAGAATAAATAATGAATTATTCATTTTTTGATGACGTTAAATAAAGAAAAGGAAGCAATTCAGATATTCTGCTTTTTGCTATATTAAAACTGTCTTCTTCAATTTCTATCCCAATGAATTTCCTATTTAGCTTAAGTGCTGCTATTGCAGTTGTAGCTCCTCCAAGAAAAGGATCCAACACTACTTGATTATCAACTGTTAGGTGTGAGATCATGTATTCTGCTTCAACTGGCGACTGTTCCCATTTATGATATTCCTTAGCTACTGGATCTGACTTTATTGCATCTTCAGTATAACTAATATTGCCGTTATTTGGTGCCGCTGCGTCTTTTACAAACCAAAATAATGGCTTGTATCTGACACCAATATTGTAAGCATATAGCACTTCACGTTGTCCTGAGTGCAGGACTATATGCTGATGCACAAATTTAAGTCTGAAATCAGAAGCCTCTTCAATAATATGGCCAACCCTAGTTAGAAAATGATGTCCAGAATAAACTACAAGGCTGCCGCTTGGCTTTAATACTCTAACTGCTAATTTGGCAAGATCTCCATACAATGGAATACTTGCCATGTCATATGGCGGATCCGTAAATATCAAATCTATAGAGTTATCCGGTATTTTCTGATTTGCTATCTGCGTTACTTGATCTCTCATATCTCCCAAAATTAATTTTAATTTTACAGGTTGACCCGAATGTTCATCTTCTCCAAACAAATCATCTATCCCCTTAGATTTCTTGGCATCAGCAATCATTTGATTTCGCTTTTCAACATGTGTCAGAAACTTGTATTCTGTGTGAATTCTAGCCTTTCCTTCTCTAAGTTTTTGCTTTTGCTGTTCTGTGATGCAATTGCATTTAAAATGTATTACCCAGAAATTAGACGAATGAGTAATGAAGAGAATTTAATCTATTTGTTTAACTGGACTAAAATTACTGAAATGAACACTAATGAACCGTATAAAATTCCAACTAACGATAATAAGAAGCTGATAGAATTTCTAAAGGACGAAGTTAGCAAATGTTTAGGTAGAGACCTGGGAGAATTGTTTAAGACAGGTATAGAATTCAGAGAAAATAATAGCATGATGTGTTACATTGTAACTCGTTCTGAAAGATCTTTTCGTTGTCTTCTGTCTATGAATAGTGATAAAAGATCAGCTACTATCACAACCCATGATTTGAATGCATATAGCAACCCTCTATTTGAGAAAAACCTAATTGTTAGAAAGCAAAACAAGAATTTGTACATCTTTGCAAAGACGCTAAACGACCAGCCAATAAAGCAAAAAATTCACTAGACTATTAAATTAAATTCTGACGATATCGTTCGTTAGTACTAGGTTATTATTATTGTTATTGTTGATTAATACAATTGAGACACCATTGTTGATCTATTGGCAAGGGTTCTGTTCTGGGCTCTGTACCTCTGCTACTCATACCACTATCCGCAACGTCCTGTTCAAAGAGAACCCTTACAAGGTATTTTGTATCTTTGCCACATTTGTCACATAACATATTTTATTATCATCAATTATTGGTTGACATTACATAATAAAATATACATGCATACATAGAGATGTCTAACTATGTATGTATAAAATTCTACGAAATTGTGAATAATGAATTATCAAACAATAAGAATATCGTTACTAAAAATGGTAGCGTTTATGTCTGGGTTTGATTAGGTAAAGTATTTTTTGGTTTTTTTGCTATCATTATTTTTCCCATAACAGTAATTTTCATTAACCATTCTGTTTGTTTTTATCGTCGGCTGAAAGAATCCTACCGGCAAGGGGGAAAAAATGCGTTTCTGGTTGTTCAACCCGGTAGGATAGAAAACCAGCCGTGGCCATTTACCGAACGTCGTTATCACGTCTTTCCGTTTCATTTTAAATAAGGATTTTTCTCATTTTATTTTGTCAAATTAGTAAATTTCTTTCTTAATATTGTAAATAAACCAATAAGATAATCTAAAAATCTGAATGAATAATCTCAATTTATTTGTTTCAAAGCATCTTCAATTTAGACAAATCAAGAAAAGATATAGAATAATTCTGCCGATGCCATTTAAGTATCTGTACTTCAAGCCATAATGATATAGAGAACGAATATGTCTGAAAATAATCAAATAAAAGAAATTAAACGGAATTTTTATCTACGACAGATATAGAGACAAGAAAAAAAGCATTTGATATGTTAGGCGACTTTGGTAACAAAGGTATAGTTACTATAAAAGATCTTATTGGATCCACAGGAAATAACGATATCAAGGGATATGGGTTTGAAGTAATTGCGAGAACTAAGAAATCCATAAAATAGATTTATGTTAGTGGTAATTTTCCCATTCTTTTCCTTATTTTTATTATGTGTTCTATCAAAATCTACTTTGATTTTCCATCTCTATCCTGCACGTCTAGGCGTATGTCCATTTATTATATGAGGTTTTACTTCTTCAAGTGTTTCAAAACGGCGGCCGCAATAGCTGCATGGAAATCTTAGTCGTTTTACTTCTTCTTCTGGTGATTGCGATTTTATAACATTTTTTACTGTCGAATGTATTTCATCTTCATCTGCTGTTTTTTCTTTTTCGTTTGATTCTGATTTAGAACTAGTTGATTTTGTCGCATTCGTAGTATCACTTGTTATACTTTCTGTTGGCACAATTTCCTATATAGTGAAGGAAAATAAAAGGTTATAGTACTAGACCTAGAAAACTGCATTTGAGTCATCTAATTCTGGTTCATTAGATTGATTGTGATTATCATTATCACTATAAGGAGAAGGAACCTGCAACATGGTGATCTACGGTAGGTTCTGAAATCCATTAATCAAATTGATAGTCAAAGCATGTAATTCATGTATCGCTTTTATCTGTATCTCAGGTCTGTCTTTGTTGTCTTTGACTATATCCCAAAGCACCTGCTGCTGTGCTTCTAATTCGTGAACCCTATCAAAAAATATGTTTTTTAGATAATAATCTCTATCCTTTGCAAGCAAAGACAGTTCTTTGACGCTATCTCTCTTTAGCTGCATTTTTACATGATAAACGTAGTCAGGACTGATCGTAACGTGCAAACTATCTTGAATATATTTTTGTGTTTCAAATACATCAAGACGCCTTATCATTGCATTTGCGACTATAGACTTTAGTTCTTGGTGTTGCTGCTTTGTGAATTTGCTCATTAACTATTGTTAGACTTACAGAAACTGTAGCATTAACTTATTGTGACACAAGTGTTTAAAATATCCAAAAATGATGTAATTAAAGTCAAAACATAGACGGATGAGGATATCGATGTAGCTAAAGTAGCTATCTCTGAAAAATTATGACAGTCACAGATTGGTTAGAAATTACAATCACGTTTAAAGCTAAATGTAATGAATGTGGTAAAGACGTGTCACCTGGAAAGGCCTTGTGGTCTAGGTCAGCAAAAGCTGCTAGGCATTTGTCTTGCGATAAAAAAATCGGTAATCAAGTAAAAACTTCTAGTCCAATGGTACAAAATATCATGGAAACTGCTTTTGAGATTATAAAACGAGATTCAGCAATAACTGAATTAAAATGCTTTATCTGTGGAATGAAAACAGGTTGTAATGAATGCGAATATTTAACAAAGTGTGAACAAAGGACATATTCCAAATATTGTATATGTAAGGACTGTATCAAGCAAGAAGAATCTTTTCATAACTACAAACAATCTTTTGCAGCTAAAACAATGAAACACTCGAAATAAATGATAAATCTCCCGTTTATCTATTAACATAAAGTAGGTAGAGGTTGTTATCTGACAGAGACTTGGCAAAGCTAAGTCATATTCTATCTTATGCTCTCAGGCATAATCCTTTGAAATATGATTTGGTGTTAGATAAAGAAGGCTGGACATCCATAAGTGAATTGTTGATTGCATTATCTTTACATCATGATGACCAACAACACCATAGCAATAGATGGTTACGCCATATTGAAAAACAGAATCTTGAGGAGATGATTGCTAGGTCAGATAAAATACGTTTTGAAATAAATGATGATAAAATTCGTGCTCTATATGGACATTCTTCTTCTTCTATTCCGTTTACCAAAATACAGAAGATAGCTTCTAAACCTCCAGACATTTTATATCATGGTACATCTCCTTCTGCAGCCAAAAATATAATGTCAGAAGGTCTTAGACCTATGAATCGCCAGTATGTTCATCTATCTACTGACAAGAATACAGCATTACAGGTGGGAAAGCGCAAGACAATTTTAAAAAAGGAAGAAGAACAACAACCAGTTATAATCGCCGTTTCTGCAATTGAAGCATATAATACTGGAGTCTATCATTTTTATCAAGCTTCAGATTCAGTATGGTTAAGCGATTATATA